>VOFK01000681.1_pt1 | contig 54394 bp, 51 predicted proteins | sample 5384121 | NCBI WGS metagenome assembly VOFK01 (sample SAMN12384730, study PRJNA508395) | human gut metagenome | isolation source: healthy gut J | host: Homo sapiens | reverse complement strand
ATGTTGTACTTCGATTTAAATTGCTCTTCGGTGTAGCGGATGCGCATCAGTTTGATGTAGTTCTCCATGAACTGGATGTCCTTCTCGAGCGTAATGGCCTCGTGCCCCGATTCGTAGAGGACGTAACGCATCATCTTCGACAGCTCGATCACGGCGTCCTGCGCATAGGCGGCGTCGATGTCGATCAGCGAGTGGATGTTGTTGAGCGTGTTCATGAAGAAGTGGGGGTTGATCTGGTATTTGAGATAGTCCATTTCGGCCTGGAGGTTCTGTCGTTTGAGCTCCTCCATGGCCTGCTCGTCGCGCAGCGACTGGTACATCATCTTGATGGCGGTGTTGGCGCAGGTCATGAAGTCCCAGCACGATGTTCCAGTAGACGGGCAGGTCGGTGAACGACGCGTGTTTGGCGCTGATGAGATGCTCCGGCGTGGCGAAGTCGCCCAGTATGCTGTCGAGGATGTCGACGCCGTAGAAGACCGCCGAGATGAAGAGCACGTCGACGACGACGTAACGCATGTACTGGTGGCGCTTGACGTAGCGCACGATGAAGGCGTTGTGGATGATGAAGATGAACAGATAGGGGGCGATCTGCTGCCATGCGATCAGGATGTTGGAGAGGCTGACGTGCACCTCGGACATCATCTTCGAGTTGAGGATGGGTACGAGCAGAATCGCCAGCCAGACCATGACGTAGAGCAGGTTTTCGCCGATTTTCTGTTTCTTGTAGTATTTCATGACGGTCAAAGATACGAAAAGTCGAGTGCAGAAGCAAGCGTCAGCTTGATTATGCCGAGACGGAGTATCTACGGCGCAGCCAAAGTACGAATAAGCGAGAGCAATGGCAAATTTTATTTGAACATTGCCGAGCGGGAGTATCTACGGCGCATCACGGCATGGCGGCGCTTGCGCCGCGCAGGCCGAAGCCTCCGCGGGCGGAGGTCTGCCGCAAGGGCGTCCTCCGCAGACTTCGCCCCGCAAATACGCCGGCGGTCGATCCTCGCGTCGGAATCCCTGCCGAATTTCTTCTCAGGATGACGATTGCCAATCGTCATCCTGAGAAGAACGTGGCGAAGCGGGAGGCAACTGCTTTTTTCTTCCCAGCTATCGAACCAAAAACGGCAACGACTCAGACACGACGAAAAAATCCGGCACGCGATGTGCCGGATGAAACCGGAAAGGACGAGCGGCGGGTGAATTATCAGGCGACGCGGCCTGCCGGCCGCAGACTTGACCGCCGTTCGTCCTTTTTCCGTTATTTGCCCAGCAGCGTCACGTTGTAGAGGTAGCGTTTGATGCTGCGTTTGGGCGTCTTCTCGAATTCGGTGGGGTAGATCGTGATCGCTGCGACATGTTCGTAACCGGCCACGACCGTATTCAACTCTTTGAGGTTGTTCTCCATGATCTGCGGAAGGTCGTTCTTGTCGACCCCTTCGCGCTCGGCCTGCTCGTAGTCGGGCACGACCAGTGCGTGGAGTTTGCCGTTGTGTTCCAGCACGAGCGATTCCAGCACGAGGTACATGTTGTTGAGCTTGTCCTCGATCTCCTCGGGGTAGATGTTCTGACCGCTTCCCGTGAGGATCATCGTCTTGGAGCGGCCGCGGATGTAGAGCGTGCCGTCGGGATCGACCGTTCCCCATGTCGCCCGTGGGAGCCAGCCGTCGGGGTCGAGCACGGCGTGCGTATCCTTTTCGTTCTTGTAGTAGCCCAGCATCACGTGTTCGCCCTTGACGATGATCTCGCCGGCCGTATGCTCCGGATCGGGCGAGGAGATCGATGCGCAGGTCGAGGTACTCGCTTGATGTACATGCCGCAGAGCCGGCCTTGAAGAGGTCGTCGGTGGTGAAGCTGATCAGCGGCGCGCACTCGGTCATACCGTAGCCTACGGTGATGGGGGAACTTGATTTTCAGCAGGAAGGCCTCGGTCTCCTGATTCATCGGGGCGCCGCCTACGATGAAGATGACTACTTCGCCGCCGAACGAATCGATCAGTTTCTTGCGGATGGCGGAATAGATCGCCGAGTTGAGCAGCGGAATCTTCATGGCGATCGACATCGGGCCCTTTTCCAGCAGCGGCAATACCTGCTTGCGGTAGATCTTTTCCAGAATGAGCGGTACGCAGCAGATCACGGTGGGCTTTACCATCTGCATCGCCTCGATGAGGATCTTCGGCGAGGGAATCTTTCCCAGCAGCGTCACGTGGCCGCCTACGGCCAGCGGGGAAAGGAAATCGAACGCGCAGCCGTAGGCGTGGGCCAGCGGCAGGAACGACAGCGTGCGGCCGCCCTTGCGTACGAAATAGTGGGTGCCGGTCTGGGTGTTCCGGGCGTTTTTCGCCACCAGCACGTTGCCCGTGAGGTTATTCACCGTCAGCATGACCCCCTTGGAGTAGCCCGTCGTACCGGAGGTGTAGTTCAGCAGCACCATCTGGTCGTTGGGGATGTCGGGATATTTGATGTCGTCGGCCGAGAACCCCCGTTTGTATTTGGCGCGGTAGTTTTTCACCATGTCGCGCATGTAGACGCCGAGCGATTTGCCGCGGCGTTCGTAGATGACGTGGAAATCGGTGAGCGACAGCACCGCGTCGATGCGGGCGATTTCGTCCTCCTCGATGATGTCCCAGTAGTTGTCGCCGACGAAGAGCAGGCGGCTCTCGGAGTGGTTGACGATGTGTACGATGTCGGCGGGCGCGAAGTCCTGGAGGATGGGGACGATGACCGCTCCGTAGGTGATCGTCGCCAGATAGGTGATGCACCAGCGCGGATTGTTGCGGCCGACGAGCGCGATCTTGTCGCCGCGGCGGATCTCCGCTTTTTTGAAGAAGAGATGCAGTTTGGCGATCTCCTTGGCCATCTCGTAGTACGAAAAGGTTTCGCCCTTGAAATAGTCGGTCAGCGCCGGCAGCTCGCGGTGAGCGCGGAAGCTCTCTTCGTACATTCGGATCAGATTCTCTTGCAGCATAGTCTCGGTATATGAAGGGAGGGGGAGAAGCCTTATTTATCGGGGTCGTTGCGCCTTCTGGAAGCGACGGGGCGCCAGATGTAGATTTTCGACTCGGTGCCTTTTTTCAGCCGGTCGATGTTCTTGCGGTGCGTCCAGATGAGCAGTGCGGCGATGACGAACGAGAAGACGACGAGCGGCACCGAGTGGTTGATTTTGGGCGACAGCAGCACGAAGATCGGAAAACAGCATCCCGCGATCATCGACGAGAGCGACACGTAGTGCGTAATCATCAGCACGATGAACCAGATACCGAAGCAGAGCAGGACGGTGATCGGATGGATACCGAGCACGGCGCCCACCAGCGTCGCTACGCCTTTGCCGCCCTTGAAGTGGGCGAAGACGGGGAAGATGTGTCCCAGCACGGCGGCGAATACGGCGATGATTTTCAGGTTGATGAGCCAGATGTCGGAGATGTTGTCGTCGTATTTGAGCAGGCCGAGCAGTGCGACGGCCACGAAGCCTTTCAACACGTCGAGCGCGAAGACCGGCAGGGCGGCCCGTCGGCCCAGCACGCGCAGCATGTTGGTGGTGCCGGCGTTGCGGCTTCCGTGTTCGCGGATGTCGATGCCGTAATATTTCTTACCGATCCACACCGCATTGGGAATCGATCCCAACAGGTAGGCTATAAGTATCATGGAGACAGCACAGTAATATGTCAGGATCATAGATGAAAAGCCTTCAAATGTATCGCAATCTATTTGCAAATATAATTAAAATTCGGAAATCGGGCCGTTTTTTTCAAATATGGCCGGACAGGGGTGGAATATTGCCGGGAATTTGATTACTTTTGCACAGTTAAAACGACGCATGAGTATGAATTTGAAAGCGCTTCTCGAACCGGTCGGAACCTTCGCGTGGTGGCGTTCGATGTTCGCCATCGTACTGGGGTGTCTGATCATGGCGGTAGGGTACTCCTATTTCGTCAGCCCGTACAACATCGTTCCCGGCGGCGTGTACGGCATGGGCATCGTCCTGCACAACGTCTTTCCCTCGATTCAGGTCGGTACGTTCGGCTATATGATCGACGTTCCGCTGCTGGCGAGCGCCATCATCGTTTTCGGCCGGCAGTTCGGCGGCCGCACGCTCTTCGCCGCCTGCCTCACGCCGGGTCTGATAAACCTGCTCTCGTGGATCGCCTTTCCCAACCAGGAGGCGCTCGAAGCGCTCGATCCCAAGCAGCTCTTCGGCGGTGTGATCGACCTGTCGAACGACCTGATGCTCGCGTCGCTGCTGGGAGCCGTGCTCATCGGTCTGGGAGTGGGGTTGGTGCTGCGCAATCAGGCTACGACAGGCGGTACGGACATCATCGCCATGTATCTGCAAAAATTCGCCAAGATGAAATTCTCGACGGGCATCCTGCTCGCCGATTCGTGCGTCGTGCTGTCGGGACTTCTGGTCATCGGTTTCGGCGTGGGAAGCGGCGCCGACCGCGAGGCGGTCGAGGGGGGCAGCTGGCTGCTGTCGTTCTACTCGCTCATCACGATCTACGTTTCGTCGCGCGTGCTGGCCTATGTGATCGACGGCGCGTCGTACGACAAACTGCTCTTCATCATCAGTGAGAATCACCACGCCGAACTGCGCGATTTCATCATCGAGATATGGACCGCAGCGGCACCTACATCAAGGGCAAGGGCATGTATACCGATCAGGACCGGGAGATGATCTTCGTGGTGGTGAGCCGCAAGGAGGTCCATCTGGTGCAGAACAAGGTGCGGGAGATCGATCCCAAAGCCTTCATGGTCGTCACCGACGCCTACGAGACGTTCGGCGAAGGCTTCAAGCAGTTCCCCGACAAGGACACCATCCAGGCGGTGGGATAATCCGACAATTAATAATTGAACGTCAAATTGGAAATCAATACGCTGCGCCCGTTACAGGGGCAAGGTAAAAAACTGTTCGTAGAGACCTACGGCTGCCAGATGAACGTCGGCGATTCGGAGATCGTCGTGTCGATCATGCAGAGCGAAGGGTGGCGCTACACCGACGATCCCCGGGAGGCGGACGTCATCCTGATCAATACCTGTTCGATCCGCGACAATGCCGAGCAGCGCATCTGGGGCCGTCTGGCCGAGCTGCGGGGCCTGCGCCGCCGCCGGCAGGGGGTGCTCATCGGCATCATCGGCTGCATGGCCGAGCGGTTGAAGGAGCGCCTGACCGAAGGCGAGGACGCCGTGGATATCGTAGCGGGGCCCGACGCCTACCGCGACCTGCCGAAGCTGGTGCGCGAAGCCGGTGCGGGCGGCAAGGGGATCAACGTCCTGCTGTCGCGCGAGGAGACCTACGCCGAGATCGCACCCGTGCGGCTCGACCGCAACGGCGTGAGCGCCTTCGTGGCCATCATGCGCGGCTGCAACAACTACTGCTCCTACTGCGTGGTGCCCTACACGCGGGGCATCGAACGCAGCCGCGATCCCGAGACGATCCTCGCGGAGGTGCGGTCGCTCTTCGCCAACGGTTACCGCGAGGTGACGCTGCTGGGGCAGAACGTCAACTCCTACCGTGCCGGCGAGGTCGGTTTTCCGGAGCTGATCCGCCGTGTGGCCGACGTCTCGCCGCTGCTGCGCGTGCGCTTCGCCACGTCGCACCCCAAGGACATGAGCGACGCGCTGCTGGAAGCGATGGCGTCGCGTCCCAACATCTGCCGGGCGATCCATCTGCCCGCCCAGTCGGGTTCGACCGGGATGCTGCGCCGCATGAATCGCAAGTATACGCGCGAGTGGTACCTCGACCGCGTGGCGGCCATCCGCCGCTACCTGCCCGACTGCGCCGTGACGACCGACCTGATCGCGGGCTTCTCGGGCGAGACGGAGGAGGAGCACGCCGCCACGCTGTCGCTGATGCGCGAGGTGGGCTACGAGTTCGCCTACATGTTCAAATATTCGGAGCGGCCCGGCACGTTCGCCTCGAAGCACCTGCCCGACGACGTGCCCGACGAGGTGAAGACGCGCCGTCTGTCGGAGATCATCGCCTTGCAGAACGAACTGTCGGAGGCGTCGAACCGCCGCGACGTGGGGCGCGAATTCGAGGTGCTGGTGGAGGGGCGTTCCAAGCGCAGCGACGCGCAGCTGTCGGGCCGCACGTCGCAGAACAAGGTCGTGGTCTTCGACCGCGGCGGACACGGCGTGGGCGAGTACGTGCGCGTGCGTATCACGGGCTGCTCGTCGGCCACGCTGTTCGGTGAAGAGATAAAAATAACCCTAAGATTATGAGATTCGACGAAATAGATTTCGAAGACGAGGTTCTCGACGGCCTCTACGACATGAATTTCGAGGAGATGACCCCCGTGCAGGAGGCCACCATTCCGGTGATCCTCGAAGGCAGCGACCTGATCGCCTGCGCACAGACCGGAACGGGCAAGACGGCGGCCTACACGCTGCCGTTGCTCAACAAGCTGCTCGTCGAGGGCAACGAGGACAACGTGGTCAAGACGCTCGTGGTGGTTCCCACGCGCGAGCTGGCCATGCAGATCGACACCCAGTTGCAGGGATTCTCCTATTACATGCCCGTCTCGACGACGGTGGTCTACGGCGGCGGCGACGGCCGCGGCTGGGAGCAGCAGAAGCAGGGGATGCTGCGCGGCGCCGACGTGGTGATCGCCACGCCGGGCCGTTTGATCGCCCACTTGCAGAACAGCGGCGTCGATCTGTCGCACGTGAAGTATTTCGTGCTCGACGAGGCCGACCGGATGCTCGACATGGGATTCTTCGACGACATCATGACCATCGTCCGCCGGCTGCCCGCCGAGCGGCAGACGCTGATGTTCTCGGCTACGCTGCCGCCCAAGATCCGCGAGCTGGCCAAGCAGATTCTGCGCAAGCCCGTCGAGATCAATATCGCCGTCTCGAAACCCAACGAGGCGATCGAGCAGGGGGCCTACGTGCTCTACGAAACGCAGAAATTGGGGTTGATAAAGGAACTTTTCGCCAAACCGCTCGAATCGAAGACGATCATCTTCTCCTCTTCGAAGCTGAAAGTCAAGGAGCTGGCTTTCGCCTTCAAGCGGATGCACCTCAATGCGGCGGCCATGCACTCCGATCTGGATCAGGCCAAGCGCGAGGAGGTGATGCTCGATTTCAAGAACGGCAAGATCGACCTGCTGGTGGCTACCGACATCGTGGCGCGAGGCATCGACATCGAAGATATAGGCATGGTGGTCAACTACGACGTGCCGCACGACCCCGAGGATTATATCCACCGCATCGGCCGTACGGCGCGTGCGAGCGCCACGGGGCGGGCGCTGACCTTCGTCAACGAGAAGGAGCAGGGCAAGTTCCGCCGTATCGAGGAGTTCATGGAGCGCGAAGTGGAGAAGCTCCCGTTGCCGGAGAAGCTCGGTAAGGCCCCCGCGTATGAGCCGTCGGCTTCGGGCGACCGTCGGGGGCGCGGCGGCCGGAAAGGTCGCGGCGAGGCGAAGGGCCGCGGCGGCCGCGCTGGCGAACGTCCGAAGGCGGCACCGCGGGAGGCCGTACCGGATTCGGGTGCAGCGTCTCCGGCGATCGCCGGGACGGAGGGTGCCGAAGGGCGCAATACCGAACGCCGCCGTCACCGCGGGGGACGTCATCGCCGGCGCGGTCGCAAGCCGGCCGGGGGTGCACCTGCGGTACAGGGCGGAGGGGATGCCTCCGACGGGGGCGGGAACGCCTGATCGGAGTATGGAAAGCAGAGGAGCCGGTACCTTCGAGGTGCCGGTTTCTTTTTGGCGACGATCTCCCAATTTTACACCGGAGCTCCGCCGAAGCCCGACTGTCAAGGCTGGCCTTGCCCCAAGCCCCCGCCATGGCGGAGGTTAATCCGGAAATACGTCACAGCCGCGGGCTCTCTCCGATTCATACGGCAGACCGTAAGAAAATACGGAAATAGGAATGGCGCATGGATCAGGTATCGCTGTTGCCGATCCGCTCGAAATAGCGGTCGAGCAGGCGCGGGATCGCATAGTCCTCCAACAGTTCGTACGGCACGAGCGTCCATCCTTCGGCAGCGGAGGGCCATGCGTCGAGCGCGAGGCGGTGATACGCCGCGTGGAGGGTCTGGTGCGACAGCTGGTGTTTGGGCATACGGATCGTCCGCACCAGCCGGTAGGGAAGCGTGCCGAACATGTCGCGGAAGGGCGGGGCGGCGGCCAGCTCCGTGAAATCCAGCGGGCGGTCGCTCTCGATCGCCGGCAGGTCGTACAATCCCTGCCAAATGTCTCCTTCCGGTCGCCGCCGCAGGGCGATGCGTCCGCCGCATTCCAGATGGAGATAGTTCAGATAGCGCGGGCGAATCCGTATCCGGCCCGCCTTGACGGGGCGTTCCGCTACGGTTCCGGCTGCCAGCGACAGACATTCGTCCCGCAGCGGGCAGTCGTTGCAGGAGGGGTTGGCGGGCGTGCATTGCAGCGCGCCGAAATCCATGATCGCCTGGTTGTAGCGTGCAGGCCGACGCCGGTCGAGTTGTTCGTCGGCAAGCGCGGCGAACGCTTTGCGGCCCTCGGCGGTGTCGATGGCCAGATCGAGGTCGAAGAGCCGTGACAGCACGCGGTAGACATTGCCGTCGACCACGGCGCACGGCGCGTCGTCGTAGGCGATCGAGCAGACGGCCGCCGCCGTATAGTCGCCCACGCCTTTGAGCGACCGCACGTCGGCATAGGCGGCGGGAAACCGCCCTCCGTAGCGTTCGACGACCTGCCGGGCCGCGGCGTGGAGATTCCGCGCGCGGCTGTAATAGCCCAATCCCTGCCAGAGTTTGAGCACTTCGTCTTCGTCGGCCGTAGCCAGGGCGCCGACGTCGGGAAACCGCGCGATGAAGCGCAGATAATAGTCCATCCCCTGCGCGATCCGCGTCTGCTGGAGAATGACCTCCGAGAGCCAGATGCGATAGGGGTCGCGTGTCCGACGCCAGGGCAGGTCGCGTCCGTTGACTCCGTACCAGTCGATCAGTTTGTCGGCGATTTCGCTCATCGGAAGACAAAGGTAGTGAAATATTCGGAATCATGCAGTCCGGTATCGCCGTTCCCGTTCCTTCCGATCGATTTATCCGCCGGCGTTGTGCGGGAAGTTCGATCGAAATCCGAATATATTGCCTGTCTTTGACTTCGTCTTAGATACTCCGTCTCGGCATAATCAAGCTGACGCTTGTTTCTGCGCCCGACTTTTCGTATCTTTGACTTCGTCGAAGATACTCTCGTTCGGCAATGTTCAAATAAATTTGACATTGCACTCACTTATTCGTATCGTTGGCTGATGCCGAAGATACTCCGTCTCGGCATAATCAAACATGAATGTTTGCTTCTGCACTCGACTTTTCGTATCTTTGTCAACGGCTTGTCTTCGTCGCTTGCGGCGGAGCGGATGCGGAGGATAGAATGCCGCTCCGTTTGACGGGAAAAATCTAAGACGAACGCGCATGAATATTTCAATTGTGGGAACAGGCTACGTCGGACTGGTGTCGGGCGCCTGCTTTGCCGAAATGGGCATCGACGTGACCTGCGTCGATATCGACGAGAAGAAGATCGGGCGTCTGCTGTCGGGCGAGGTTCCGATCTACGAACCGGGGCTCGACGATCTGGTTCGGCGCAACGTCGAAGCGGGACGCCTGCATTTCACCACGGATCTGAGCAGTTGTCTGGATCAGGTGGAGGTCGTCTTCTCGGCCGTCGGTACGCCGCCCGACGAAGACGGATCGGCCGATTTGCGTTATGTGCTGGAAGTGGCTCGTACGTTCGGGCGCAACATCAATAAATACACGATTTTGGTCACCAAGTCGACCGTTCCCGTAGGAACGTCGAAGAAGGTGAAGGCCGTCATTCAGGAGGAGTTGGACCGGCGGGGCGTGCAAATACCCTTCGAGGTGGCGTCGAACCCCGAATTTCTGAAAGAGGGAGCGGCGATCAAGGATTTCATGTCGCCCGACCGGATCGTCGTAGGTACGGAGTCGGAGCGTGCGCAGCGGCTCTTGTCGAGATTGTACAGACCCTTTCTGGTCAACAATTTCCGAATCTATTTCATGGATATTCCTTCGGCCGAGATGACCAAATATGCGGCCAATGCGATGCTGGCGACGCGAATCTCCTTCATGAACGACATCGCGAATCTCTGCGACAAGGTCGGAGCCGACATCGATATGGTTCGGAAGGGGATCGGAACGGACGCGCGCATCGGCAGCAAATTCCTCTATGCCGGTTGCGGGTACGGCGGGTCGTGCTTTCCGAAGGACGTGCGGGCATTGGCACGTACGGGACGGGAGTATGGTTCTCCGATGCGGATCATCGAGGCGGTCGAAGCCGTCAACGAACGGCAGAAGGAGATCGTCGTACGGAAACTTGCGGCCGAATTGGGCGATCTGCGCGGCAGGACCGTCGCCCTGTGGGGGCTTGCCTTCAAGCCCGAAACCGACGATATGCGCGAAGCGCCCGCCTTGGTGGCGATCGACCGCTTGACACGCGCCGGCGCTGCGGTGAGAGTCTACGATCCGGCGGCGATGGACGAATGCCGCCGCAGGGTAGGGGATGCCGTCGTCTATTGCAGCGATATGTATGAAGCGGTCGTCGATGCCGATGCGCTGGTGCTGCTGACCGAATGGAAACAGTTCCGTCTCCCCTTCGTGGACGGTGATTCGAAAGGTCATGGCCAATCCGCTGGTGATCGACGGGCGCAATATCTACGACAAGGCCGAATTGGTCGCCGAAGGATTCACCTACAAGGCCATCGGGAAATAACGGTTCCGCCATGCGGCCGGCGGAGGGTTTGCAACGGACGGCAGGAGGAAATTTAATGATACGCTTTTAGGACGATGAAGGATCGTGCACGAATGGATTTGTTCGCTTTGCTGCGGGCGGGGGTACGTTCCGGCGACACTCCGGACATCGGCGGATCGACGGACGACCGGTGGCGAGAGTTGTACACCGCAGCCTCATCGCAGGGGTGTCGGCCCTCGTCTGGGACGGATTCGCCGGTTGCCGCCGGAGTTGCAGCCGTCGAGGGAGCTTCGGTTGCGTTGGGCCTACAACGTCGAGCGGATCGAACACCGGTACGGGCAGCAGCGTCGCCGGGCAGCGGAACTGGCTGCGGCCTACGCCGAAGCGGGAATTCGTACCGTCGTATTGAAAGGGCTCGCCGTCAGCCGGTTGTACCCTGTTCCGGAACATCGGCCCTGCGGCGATCTGGATTGTTTCCTTTGCGGCGATTACGAGCGCGGCAATCGGGTGGCCGAAACAGGTCGGGGCCGAGGTGAAACGCGATTTCTACAAACACTCCCATATCGTATTCCGCGGGCTGACGGTCGAAAACCACCGGTTCTGTACGGCGGTTCGCGGGAGCCGTCGGGCGAAGCGGTTCGAGCGGCATCTTCAACGATTGCTTGCGGAGGGGCCGTTGTGCAGCATACCGGAAACGGCGCTGCTCGTCCCTCCGCCCGATTTCAATGCCCTTTTTCTGGCCAAACACGCCTTGTCGCATTTCCTGACCGAGGGCATTTCCCTGCGGCATCTGTGCGATTGGGCGGTCTTTATCGACCGCGAAGGCGACGCGGTCGACTGGACGGCGTTCCGGAAGGTCGCGGCCGAAGATCGCCTGCTGCGTTTCGCGGAGATACTCTCCGACCTCTCCGTCCGGTATCTGGGCGTCGCGCGGAATCCGCTGCCGGCCGGCATGCAGGCGCTCGCCGACCGGGTATTGGACAATATCCTCTACGAGCGCCGGCACCTGAACGATTCGCCGGGCGGCGCATGGACGAAGCGGATGCGTCTGATCGGCAATCTGGCGCGCGACCGCTGGAAATACGGGGAGGTGTACGGGCGAAGCTTCCTGCTCGAAGGTCTCCGGCTGTCGGTCGGATACCTTTTCGATCGCAATCCTGAATTATAGCGTCGCCGGCTGGATGTCTCCGGAGAACGGCGAGGCGTGGAAAGGATCCGTCCGTTTTTAACGGGCGGTCCTTTTTTTGAGTCCGGACGCAGACCGGTCGCGTGCCTCTTCGTCCCTGTCGCCGGAAAACCGGCACACTCCTTGCTTTTTATGCCGGACGATAAACGGGTCGGTGGATGAGAAGTGTCAAGGAACAATACTGGCGTTATTCGCTCTTCGTCATCATTCTGGTATTGGGTGTGGTTATCTTCGCCGAACTGACGCCCTATATCGGCGGGCTGCTCGGCGCCATGACGATCTATGTGCTGCTTCGGCGGCAGATGCGCTATCTGACGGTTCGCCGCCGGTGGCGGCGCAGTCTGGCGGCGTCGGTGCTGCTGGTCGAAGCCATCGTCTGCTTCCTGATTCCGTTGAGCGGTATCGTGTGGATGTTCGTCGACAAGGTACAGGATTTCACGCTCGACCCCCCAATCGCTGATCTCCTCGATCCGTCATGTCTCCGAACAGATCCGCCTGCGGATCGGTTACGATCTGTTGCAGGACAGCAACATCTCGTCGATGGTGGCCGTGATCACCCGATTCGGGCAGGCGTTTCTGCAAGGTATTTTCAGTTTCGGGGTCAATATCGTCATGCTGTTGTTTGTGCTCTATTTCATGCTGATCGGCGGTACCCGCATGGAGAATTATTGCCGGGCCATGCTTCCGTTCAATGCCACCGTCGCACGCAACGTGACGAACGAAATCTATATGATCGTCCGCTCGAATGCGATCGGCATTCCGCTGATCGCCGTGGTGCAGGGGTCGATCGCCTATGCGGGTTACCTCGTCTGCGGCGTTCCCAGCGCGTTGTTCTGGGGAGTCGTCACCTGCTTCGCCACCATTCTGCCCGTCGTCGGCACGGCGCTCGTCTGGGTTCCGCTCGCGGCTTATCTCGCGGTGGAGGGAAGTTGGGGCACCGCCGTCGGGCTGATGGCCTACGGCGTGCTCGTCGTTACGCAGTCGGACAATGTGATCCGGTTCATTTTACAGAAGAGAATGGCCGACACGCATCCGCTCGTGACGATTCTCGGCGTGCTCATCGGCCTGCCGCTTTTCGGGTTCATGGGCGTTATCTTCGGCCCGCTGCTGCTGGCGATGTTCGTCTTCTTCGTCCATATCTTCAAGCGCAAATACCTCGACGGCGCGGAGACCGCGCGTCTGTTCGTTCCCGACAGGTAGCTCGCCCCGCAAACGGAATCGGGAGCCGACATTCGGCTCCCGATTCCGTTGTAAATGCATCCGAAAGCTTTATTCGCGGATGCAGCGCACCGAGTAGGCGTCGGCGCGGGCACCTCCGCCGGCGGGCGAGGTGGTAATCATCTCGTTGCCGGCCGTGTCCTTGATCTGGAACGAGAGCACCGAGTAGGCCCCCGCCCTGGAACATGTCGCCGGGGTAGGGTGCGTTGCCCCAATAGGAACCCCACAAGCCGCTCATGCTGCCCATCAGCATGGCGTAGGAGCCGTCGAAGCGCGCCGCTGCGGGAAGTAGGAAGATGCGCTGTCGCTCAGATTGAAAGTCCAGCCGTAGTCGTAGTCGGCGAGCGATTTCGCACCGTCGCCGCTGATGTCGGCGATATCGAAATCGTCGATCACCCAAGCGTAGCCGCCCGATGCGGTGAAGTTGCGGAATACGTCGGCAGGCGGAACGCGCCATCCGACGGGACACGGGTCGTAGAAGGATTTGGCCCCCTTGTTGAGGAAGTCGTTCGTCTCGTTGCGTTCAGCGCCTTTGGGATTGCCCCACAGGGCGTCGTTGCTCATGTCGGCCTGCAACCAGTCGCGCGAGGTGTTGAATTGTGCATAGTTGGAGAGGCAGACCGTCGGATTGGCGATGGCGAAGGCGAGATTGTTGTCCGCTGTGCTCGACTGCGACGAGTTGGTGATTTTGATTTCGTTGTCGTCGCCGTCGTAGATCGGCGCACCGACGGTGGCGGTCGTTCCGGTCAGCGTCGGTGCTGCGGGAAACGGATCTTTGCGGCCCCACTGGTAGAGCAGTCCGTAACTGCCGACGTCGCCTGGGGTGTTGTGCATCGCGCCGAGGTTCATGTTCATCACCTCGTATCCGGTTTTCGAATTCAGCCCCGCGACTTCGGCTTCGGGATACCAGATGTGCCAGCTCCACAGGATCGCTCCGTCCTTGACGGCGATCACGGCGTTGCCCGGTCCGGCGATCTTGAAGCTGATCCGGCCGTCGGCCAGCGTTACGCCCGATATCAGACCGGGTGCGCTCTGCCAGACGACTGCGGCGCTCGTGCCCGCGATGGCCGTGGGCGCATCGAGCCCCTCGGTCGTGGCGCCGTTGCCGCGCACGGTCGCGTCGAAACTGTAATTGCCGGCGGCGGTGACGAGGTAGCAGTTCGAAGTACCTTCCCGGCTCAGGTCGGTGTACTTTTCCTTGCCCGCTTCCTGCGATACCTGCAATTCGCGGCTGACGGAGCGTTCGCCCGATGTCGCGGTTACGGTCACGGTGGCGGCCGGCATCGCTTCCGGCGTCTCGTTCTCTACGGCCGATACCGTGAATTTACCTGCGGAGACCGCGACTTTGCACCACTTCTGGTCGGAAACGGCGTTCCAACTCTCCATGTTGGTCGTGACGGTGATCTCGACGCTTCCGCCTTCTGCCGGAAATGCGATCGGGGCATCGGGCGCCAGCGTCAGTTCGGGATCGGGAAGTTGTTCGGGGGTGTCGTTGTCGGAGCATCCCGTCAGACATACGCTCAGTGCGCATATCGCCAACAGTAAAAAATTTCTTCATACGCTTTTCGTTTTTGAGTTAGACACTATGTTCCCTCTCCGTTTTGTCGTCGGACAAACGGTCGAATCATTTCTGTTGCATGATCGGACGGGCAGCCGCCCTAACTAACCTTGGGGATAAAGATAGGGCGTTTCGTGCGAAAAAAACAAGCGTTCGGATCGTTTTTTTGCTTTTCCCCGTGTCGTTGTGCGTTGATGCGACGGAAGTTGCGGCAGCGGCAAATCCCGTCTTTTGGCAGGAGGATGGTTCGTGTATGTCGGGAAACAGATTTCTCCGGCTGTTACTTCGCCCGGAAATACAACTGCATGGGGATGCCGGGAAAAAGCCTCCCTTTGTCACCCGTGTCGCCAGCCGAGCGCACCCGCTTGCGGGTGCCGAGGCGCCGCAACGGAAGCCGCGCGCAGCGCCGGCAAAGGGAGGTTTGGAGGGAATGTCGAAACGAGGATTTCTCCGGCTGTTACTTCGCCCGGAAATACAACTGCATGGGGACGCCGGAGAAATCCCACTGCTCGCGGATTTTGTTCTCCAAGAAGCGGCGGTAGGGCTCCTTGATATACTGCGGCAGGTTGACGAAGAAGGCGAACTGCGGCGTGGGTGTAGGCAGCTGCATGGCGTATTTGATACGGATGTATTTGCCTTTGGTCGAGGGCGGCGGCGTCTCCTCGATCACGGGCAGGATGTAGTCGTTGAACTCCGAGGTGGGGATGCGGCGCTTGCGCGACTGGAAGACGCGCACGGCCGTCTGCAACACTTCCAGAATACGCTGTTTGTTCAGCACCGAAGTGAAGATGATCGGAATGTCGTTGAACGGGGCCAGTTTTCTTCATCAGGAACTCGCGCCACTCCTTCATCGTGTTGTTCCCCTTCTCGATCAGATCCCATTTGTTGACGACGATCACGCAGCCCTTGCGGTTGCGCACGATCAGGTTGTGGATGTTCAGGTCCTGCGATTCGAGTCCCTGCTCGGCGTCGAGCATCAGGACGCAGACGTCGGAGTTCTCGATGGCGCGGATCGACCGTGCATGACGGAGTAGAATTCGAGGTCCTCGGTCACCTTGCCCTTCTTGCGCATACCGGCCGTGTCGACCAGATAGAAGTCCATGCCGAATTTGTTGTAGCGCGTGTGGATCGAGTCGCGCGTGGTGCCGGGCCACAGGGTCACGATATTGCGTTCGACGCCCAGCAGGGCGTTGGTGAGCGACGATTTGCCCACGTTGGGGCGGCCGACGATGGTGATGCGCGGCAGATCGTCCTCGTACTGCGCCGAAGTTTCGGCGGGCAGCGCCTCCAGGATGGCGTCCATCAGGTCGCCCGTGCCGCTTCCCGACATCGACGAGATGCAGTAGGGGTCGCCCAGCCCGAGCTTGTAGAACTCGTGCGAGGAGTAGATCTGATCGTAGTTGTCGACTTTGTTGCAGACCAGGATGACCTTCTTCGTGGTGCGGCGTAGGATGTCGGCCATGAGCGTGTCGAGGTCGGTGATGCCCGTCGACACCTCCACCAGAAAGAGGATTACGTCCGCCTCGTCGATGGCGAGCATCACCTGCCGGCGGATGTCGTCTTCGAAAATATCGTCCGAATTGACCGTATAACCGCCCGTGTCGATCACGGAAAACTCCTTGCCGTTCCAATCGGTTTTGCCGTAATGGCGGTCGCGGGTCGTGCCGGCCGTGGAGTCCACGATGGCCTGACGTTGTCCCACCAGACGGTTGAAGAGTGTGCTTTTGCCCACGTTGGGGCGACCGACTATCGCTACCAAACTCATAACGTTGAAGAATTTATCCAAAGGTTGCACAGCATTGCGGGGCATATTCCGTGCCGCATGGCGCGTGCATTTTTTCAAGCGGCAAAGGTACGATAATTCGATGAGGTATGAAAGTTTCGGAAGATTTTTCACGCTTATTTACGAAAAATCCCTATATTTGGCACTATATATACTTCGCCATGACGTTCGGTCGCGGGGATTGCGCCTGCGACGCGGAACGTCTACGATAAGATGGAAATTCTTTTTTGTGACGATAATGAACAGACGCATTCTCACGGCGATCGCCCTGTTGCTGACGGCCTTTCCGGCCGCGGCGGCCGGGCCCCGGCTGGGCCTGCAAGCGCGGGCCGGTCTCAATGTCGCCGACTTCTCCGCATCGGCCGAGGGGTTGAATCTCTCGACCCGGCTGGGATTCCATGCGGCCGTGGCCGTGCCGCTTTCGTTCGGCGCCATCGGCGTACAGCCCGAACTGATGTACATGCGCAATACGTTGAAGGTGAACGGCCAGAAGGTCAAGATGTCCAATGTCGAACTGCCCGTGCTCTTCACGTTGCGCCTGCTGGGGCCCCTGAGCGTGTTCGCGGGCCCCGCGTTCGCGCTTTCGGACAGCAGTTACTACCGCATCGACGGCGAACGCCGCGAGTTCGGCAATGCGAAACCGACGCTCACCTACATGGCCGGTGCCGCCGTGCGGCTGAACCATCTGGTGCTCGACTGCCGTTTCAACGGTGCCTTCAACAAGACCGAAAACTATTTCGAGGGGGTCTATCCCCGCATCAAGTCCTACCAGCTGCTTTTCAGCGTAGGCTACGCATTCTGACGATGGGGGAGGAGATCAGCAAGGAGATCGCCGTCGACGGCGTCGACGTGCGCGAATTGTACGGTGCGCAGAATGTCTACCTCGAACAGATCCGGGCGCTGCATCCGGCGCTCAAAATCGTAGCGCGCGGTTCGTCGCTCAAAGTGCTGGGCGCCAAGAGCGCGGCCGAGCGTTTCGAACGCCGCATGCAGGGATTGATTGACTATTACCTCAAATACGGCCATATCTCGCGCGAGGTGGTGGCGCAGGCGTTCGCCGCGTCGGGCCTTGCGGCGGACGAGGCTCCGGCCGATCAGGACGTGATCGTCTACGGCAACAACGGCACGGTGGTGCGGGCGCGCACGGTCAACCAGCAGCGGCTGGTGCGGCTGTACGACGCCGACGACCTGCTTTTCGCCGTCGGGCCGGCCGGCTCGGGCAAGACCTATACGGCCATTGCGCTGGCCGTGCGTGCGTTGCGCGAGAAGGTGGTGCGGCGGGTGATCCTCACGCGGCCGGCCGTCGAGGCGGGCGAGAAACTGGGCTTCCTGCCCGGCGACATGAAGGAGAAGCTCGACCCTTACCTGCAACCGCTCTACGACGCGCTCAACGACATGATTCCGCCCGCCAGGTTGCAGAAGTTCATGGAGGAGGGGACGATCCAGATCGCACCGCTGGCCTACATGCGCGGCCGGACGCTCGACAACGCCTTCGTCATTCTGGACGAGGCGCAGAATACCACGCTGCCGCAGATCAAGATGTTTCTCACGCGCATGGGGCGCAATGCCAAGTTCATCGTCACGGGCGACGTGACGCAGATCGACCTGCCGCGCCGGAGCGACAGCGGCCTTACGCGCGCCATCGGGATTCTGCGTGGCGTGAAGGGGATCGGCGTCGTCGAATTCGACCGCCGCGACATCGTGCGGCACGAGCTGGTCAAACACATCGTCGAGGCTTTCGACCGCCACGGCGAGTCGGAGGCGCCGCCCGTTCGGACAGATCGTAAATCTTAAAACAAATATCCGATTATGAATACCGATTTAACCTCTTTGAAACCCGCACTCGTGTGGAAGCACTTCGCGGCGATGACGCAGATTCCGCGTCCGTCGTTCCATGAGGAGAAGATCCGCCGCTACGTGCTGGATGTGGCCCGCTCGCTGGGGTTGGAGTGCCGCGAGGATGCGGCGCACAACGTCTACGTGCGCAAACCCGCCTCGAAGGGCATGGAGAATCGTGCGGGGGTGATCCTGCAAGCGCATCTCGACATGGTGCCGCAGAAGAACAACGACAAGAAGTTCGACTTCCTGAAAGACCCGATCCGCGCCTACGTCGACGGCGACTGGGTGACGGCCGACGGTACGACGCTGGGGGCTGACAACGGTATCGGTGCGGCGGCGATTCTGGCCGTGTTGGAGGACGATACGTTGGAGCACGGTCCGCTGGAAGCGCTCTTTACCGCCACCGAGGAGACCGGCATGGCCGGTGCGTTCGGGCTGAAAAAGGGGTTGCTCAAAGGCGACATCCTGCTCAACCTCGACTCGGAGACCGAGGGCGAACTCTATGTCGGCTGCGCGGGCGGTCTGGATGCCAACATCCGCTTCCGCTCCGTGCCCGAACCGACTCCCGCACGCAACTATACGGCGGCGATCGTCGCGGTCAAGGGGTTGAAGGGCGGCCATTCGGGCATCCAGATCGTCTGCCAGCGTGCCAATGCCAACAAACTGCTCTTCCGCCTGCTGCGCCGCTGGACGGCCGCGCACGACCTGCTGCTCTGTTCGGTCGACGGCGGCGGTCTGCGCAACGCCATTCCGCGCGAGGCGACGGCCATGGTGCTGGTGCGCAGCAAGGAGTTCGAGGCGTTCCGGAAGGAGGTGCGTGCTTTCGAAAAACTCATGCGGGCCGAGTTCGCCGGCGTCGAGGAGGGGATTTCGATCAAAGCGGAGGCGTGCGAGCGTCCCGCCGAGATGATCTCCCGGGAGGTGCAGGACAAGCTGATCCGTGCCGTCGCGGCCTGTCCCGACGGTTTGCAGCGCATGTCGCCGGCGATGCCGGGGCTGGTGCAGACCTCGACCAATCTGGCGCGTGTCGTTTCGGATGGCCGCAGCGTGCAGCTGCAATGCCTGCTGCGCAGTTCGGTCAATTCCGAGAAGGAGGCGCTGGGCGACGCGATCGCCGCGGTGTTCGAACTGGCGGGCGCCAAGGTGGAGCTGACGGGCAGCTACGACGGCTGGAATCCCGACATGGACTCCCCGATCCTCAAAGCGATGACCGTCTCCTACGAGGCGCTCTACGGCAGCCGGCCGGCCGTCATGGCGATCCATGCGGGGTTGGAGTGCGGCGTGATCGGCGGCACCTATCCCAAATTGGACATGATCTCGTTCGGCCCCACGATCTGCTATCCCCATTCGCCCGACGAGCGGGTGGAGATCGCCTCGGTGGGTAAGTTCTATGAATTCCTGCTTCACACGTTGAAGCACATTCCCGTCCGGTAGCCGTGGTCGCTTCGTCGCCTCACGTCGAAGAGCATCAGTGGTTCGCCATCGTCAATCCCGTGGCCGGCAACGGCCGCGGGCTGGACGAGTTTCCGCGCATCTCGAAACTGCTGCGCGAGCAGCAGATCCACTGCGAGGCGGTGTTCAGCGAACACAAGTTCCACGCCGTCGAACTGACGGTCGAAGCCGTGCGGCGCGGCTACCGCCGCATCATCGCCGTCGGCGGCGACGGTACGCTGCACGAGGTGGTCAACGGGCTGTTCATCCAGCAGGTGGTGCCTCCGTCGGAGGTGCTGCTGGCGGTGATCGCTGTCGGGTCGGGCAACGACTGGATCCGCATGTTCGGTATTCCGCAGAACTGCGCCGACGCCATTCGCGCCATCCGCGAGGAGCATTCGTTCTTGCAGGACGTGGGCGTCGTATCGTACGAGGAGGCGAAATACCGCCAGAGCCGCTACATGGTCAACGTGGCGGGCGCAGGCTACGAAGCGCAGGTCGTGCGGTGTTTCAACCACCTCAAAAAGAAGGGGCGTCGCGGCCGCTGGCTCTACACGTGGTCGGTCATCCGCTCCTTCTTCCGCTACAAACCCACGGGCACGAAGGTATGGGTCGACGGCAAACGGGTCTACAACGACCTGCTGCTCAGTATCGCGCTCGGTGTGGGCAAGTACAACGGCGGCGGTATCCAGCAATTGCCCGACGCCGTGGCCGACGACGGCATGTTCGACATCTCGCTCGTGCGCCCCATTCACTTCTGGCACATCATCTTCCGCTTTCACAAACTCTTCAACGGCAAGATCTACGAGATCCGCCACATCCTGCGGGAGCGGGGCGGTACGATCCGCATCGAGTCCTCGCCCGAAATCGAGGTCGAGCTCGACGGCGAACTGCTGGGGCATACGCCGCTCGAATTCACGATGCTGCGGCGCGCCATCCGCGTCGTGGTGTCGCGGGAGTTCCTCGAATCCATGGAGTAGCGGATGTCTCGTAAAACGGATACGGGCGACCTTCGAGGCCGCCTGTATCCGTATGAAGCCGCTATGTCCGGCGTCAGTTCGTTTCGATGACTTCGACCTCGGTGATCTCCCAGTCGAACAGATCGTTGGCGCATTGTCCTTCCAGTCGCTGCATGGTCGAGGTGTTGACCGTGTCGGCCATCACGGCGTTGACGAACTGGTCCAGTGTGACGAAGGTGCTGTTCACCTTGCCGGCCAGGCAATTGTAGAAGGCGTGCAGCTGGTCGTGATCCAATCCTGCCGGAAGCATCTTCCGGGCCACGAGCTGCTCGTAGGGGAAGATGTGGCGCATGTTGCGGGCATCGGCCTGCAACTCCTCGACGACGGTCTCGACGATCACCAGCTGTACGGTGTCCTCCACGCCGGGCATCGTGACGAAGGTCGCATAAACGGGGTAGTCGCCTTCGAGGGCGGTGGCTACGTCGTCCGAGAAGAGGATGAACTCCGCATCGGTCAGGTCGTTGAGGTAGGCCATCTGGCGGTAGTCGCGCAGCATTTCGCGCATCTCCTTGCGCTGCTCGCGGTTCCACTTGCGTTGCTCGGAACAACCGAATCCGGCTGCAAGGATCAGCATTACCGGCAGATAGAGTAGGATTTTTTTCATGACGATTGAATTTTTTACGTTACGACGCGTAAAATCGCAACAGTTGTGCCAAAAAGAGTTATCTTCGCTTCTGCGTAAAAACTTGCGATCATGGATATTCTCGAATACCGCGATTATTGCCTTTCGCTGCCTTTCGTGGAGGAGAGCACGCCCTTCGACGAGACGACGCTCGTCTTCAAGGTCGGCGGACGCATGTTCACCTACGCCGGAATGGAGAATTTCCGGCGCCTGGCCGTCAAGTGCGATCCCGACGAAGCCGTCGGGCTGCGCGAGCGCTACGAGGGGGTCGAGGCGGCGTGGCACGGCAACAAACGCCACTGGAACGACCTCTATGTCGACCGCGATCTGAGCGACGCTTTCGTGCGCGAACAGATCCGCCGCTCCTACATGCTCGTCCTGCGGCATAACGTCACGCCCCGCACGCTGCGCGACGAGATGCTGGCGCATGTCGCCCGTCACGGCCTTCCCGAATAACCGGATATGGATTTCAACCGCTATATCGCGACCGGCGAGTTCGCCGCACTGGCGGATTGGTTCCGCAGCGACGGAGAGGTCGTGCATTATGCTGCGGGCGATCGTTTCGCGAGACAGGGATGCCGCAATCGCCATTGCGGAGTGGTCGGACGGGGCGCTTTCCGCTATGTGCACCTCGCCCGTTCGGGCGAGCGTCACGTGGTGGGGTATGCCTTTGCCGGAGAGTTCGTGGGCGATTATGTCGCGATGTGCGGCGATCGGCCGTCGCAGGTGAGCATCGAAGCGATGTGCGACTGCACGGTGTGGCGTGCGGACGACGATCGGCTCGAAGCTTTTTATCGGGCCGGTCCGGCGTGCGAACGGCTGGCGCGCCGGCTGGCCGAACGTCTGACCTGCGAACTTTACGAACGGATGTTGCAGCTTTATGCCTGTACGCCGCAGGAGCGTTACGAGACGCTGTTGCAGCGTTGTCCGGAGCTGCTGAACATCGTTGCGTTGAAGGAGCTGGCCTCCTATCTGCGCGTGCGGCCCGAAACGCTGAGTCGCATTCGCGGCCGCGTGCGGTGAGAAATTGATTCGGATCAAGCGTTTTTTCTCTTCGGATAGCTACTTTCGCCCCGATGAAAAGAGCGATCGTTATCGGCGCCACGTCGGGAATCGGACGCGGCCTGGCCGAAGAATTGGCGGCGCGGGGCTACCGCGTCGGACTCGTGGGGCGAAGGGAGGCGCTGTTGCGCGAAATCGCGGCGGCCGATCCGGCGGCGTACAGCTGTGCCGTCGCCGACGTTACGCAGCCGGATGCAGCGCTCGCTGCATTGGACGGTTTGGTCGCGGTGTTGGGCGGTTTGGAGTTGTGCATCGTCGCGGCCGGTACGGGAGACCTGAATCCCGATCTCGACTTTGCGGTCGAGGCGTCGGCGATCCGTACCAATATCTTGGGCTGGACGGCGGTCGTCGACTGGGCCTGCCGGTTGTTCGAGCGGCAGCGCGGCGGCCATCTGGTCGTCATCTCGTCGGTGGGAGGATTGCGCGGCAGCGGTGCCGCTCCGGCTTACAACGCCTCGAAAGCCTATCAGATCAACTACGCCGAGGGGTTGCGCCAGCGGGTCGCGAAGAGCGGACTGCCGGTCACGATCACCGACATACGGCCGGGGCTGGTCGATACGGCGATGGCCAAAGGCGAGGGGTTGTTCTGGGTGCAGCCGGTGGCGAAGACCGTCCGGCAGATTCTGCGTGCCGTCGAGAGGCGGCGTCACGTGGCTGTCGTCACGCGGCGCTGGCGCATCGCGGCGTGGCTGTTGCGGCATTTGCCCGAAAGCCTCTATCTGAAAATGTAGTGGGGAAAGTCGGGTACGGAGCGCTCCTCCCGATCGCGGAACGGTTTGCGGCGGGGCATGGCGGAAAGAGACGAAAGAGGGGCGTTCGGTAGAACGCCCCTCTTTCGTCATTGCCCGATCTGCCTGAGCCAGCGCCGGTAGCCCGCGACGGCCAGCGCGGAGTAGAGCAGATACAATCCCGCCGTGAGGGGAATATCTTTGTAGAGATAGAGCCCCACCGTCACGACGTCCACGGCCAGCCACACGAGCCATTGCTCGACGTATTTGCGCGAAAGCATCCAGTAGGCCATGATGCAGAGCGCCGTGGTGAGGCTGTCCCAGAACGGAACGGTGCTGTCCGTGAAACGCACGAGCAACAGGTAGAGCAGCGCGTGGATCGCCGCATAGGCGGCGGCCATGCGGAACCACATGCGGGCCGGCGTGCGGGCGATGCGGCCGGTCTCGCGTTCGGCAGGCTTCGGCTTTTTCGCCCAGACGCAGAGTCCGTACAATCCGGCCAGGATGTAGTAGACCTGCATCGCGCAGTCGGCGTAAAGTCCCGATTTATAGTAGAGCGCACCGTGCACCAACGGCATGACGAGCCCCACGATCCAGAGCCGGATGTCGGCGCGGTATTCCAGCCAGAGGTAGAGCAGGCCGAGCACGACGCCCGCGAGTTGCAGCGCGAGTTTCCAGTCCATCCGCTCAGAACTTTACGGTCACGTTGGCCAGCACGTTGAGCGGCGCCTGGGGGAAGTAGAGGGCCGTATGCTGCGAGGGCGAATCGCGGAACCAGGTGCTGTATCCGTAGCCGTTGTTCTCGTATTCGGCGTTGAAAAGGTTGTTGACCTGCAAGCCCAGTCGGATGCGCCGGGCGTTTCGCGTGCGGAAAGAGTACGACAGGTTGAGGTTCGTCACGCAGTAGGCGTCGAGCGACAGCGCGTCGTTCTCGTTGTTCGCGAAGTACTGCTCGCCGACGTACTGCGTGTGGAAAGCCGCTTCGAATCCGCCGTAGTGGAAGTCGAGAATGAGGTTGGCGATCGTTTCGGGCAGTAGGCGAGTTTCGTGGTGCCCAGCGCTACCGGCCCGTCGCTGATGACGTTCCAGTCCTCGTCGTTGTCGTAGACGGTGCGCAGTTCGGTGTAGTTCTCGATGCGGTTCTGCGAGAAGGTGGCGTTGGCCGATGCGGTGAACCATCCGGTGACCTTCCACGACGCCGACAGTTCGACGCCGCGGCGGTAGCTGTCGTCGACGTTGTCGTTGAGCGCATCGTAGCCGTCGTTGATCCGGCCCATCGGCACGAGCTGGTCCTTGTATTTCATGTAGTAGAGGTTCACGCCCAGCGGAAAGCCGGGGAGCGGTGTAGGTGTATCCCAACTCCCAGTCGTAGAGCTTCTCCGACGAGGGGTAGGTGTAGTCGGCCGTGAACATGTAGCGGTCGGTGAAATCGCCGCGGGTCGGCTCCTTCTGTGCCACGGCGAACGAGAAGAAGAAGCTGTTGCGCTCGCCGAGACGGTAGCTCACGCCGGCGCGCGGGTTGAAGAAGTGGTAGGTCTTATCCACGTCGATAGGCTGCATCGGCATCCCCTCCTGACCGATGTAGTTGTCGTTGGTTCCCCACGCTTCGTAACGGACGTAACGGTACTGGATGTCGGCGAAGAGCCGCAGCCCGTGCGCCGCCTGCCAGTTGGCGCGTGCGAAGAGGTTGGCGTCCTGCTTGTCGACGTCGTTGTCGTACCAGCGGCCGCCGATCGCCCCGGCATCCATGCCGTCCACCCAGTCCAGCTCGCCCCAGTGCGGGCAGGTGTAGTAGCTCCACGAACCGCCGAAGTTGAGGTCGAGCGCACGCGAGGTGTAGGAGGCCGAGGCGTTGAGCCCGCCCAGGTGGTTGCGCATGATCTTCTCGCGGATCAGGTCGGCCTCCTGGATTTCGGTGTCGAGATTGACGTATTCCGCCAGTTCCGCGTCGTCCTTGTACTGCTTGTAGTAGCCGTAGCCGTAGGTATAGAAGGCCGTGGCGTTGAGCGCCCAACGGTCGTTGAAGCGGTGGTTCAGGATGAGCTGGTTGTTGATTTGCAGATAGTTGTCCGTTTGGTCGTCGTAATAGCCGACGTGCGATCCGTCGGCCAGTACGTGCGGGCCGGCCGAGGTCTGGTACTGGCCGCTGTCGTGGTAGCGGCGGCCGTAGCGCTCCATGTCCTCCATCGTGACGCCGTTGTAGGTGAGGTAGGTTTTGGCCTTGCCGCCGAATGAGAGGAGTTTGACCATCGTCCGTCCGTTGTAGTAGCCGCCCTGGAACAGATAGGATTTCAGATCCGTGGCGCCGCGGTCGATGTAACCGTCCGAGCCGATGTGCGTCAGCCGTGCGTCGACGGCCCAGTGGCCGCCCAGCAGCCCCGACGAAATGCCGACGGCCTGCTTGTTGGTGTTGTACGATCCGTAGCTGAGCGAGGCTTCGCCCGAAAATTCGGTCGAGAGCGCTCCGGTGGTCATGTTGACCGCGCCGCCGAAAGCGCCCGTGCCGTTGGTCGAGAGGCCTGCGCCGCGCTGCACCTGCATCGTTCCTACGGCCGAGATCAGGTCGGGCGTGTCGTACCAGTACATCGAGTGCGAGTCGGGATTGTTCATCGAGACGCCGTTGATGGTGACGTTGAGCCGCGTGGCGTCGGTTCCGCGCAGGCGCATCGACGTGCCGCCGATGCCGATGCCCGTTTCGTTGGTGGCGATCATCGAGGGGGTGAGCGCCAGCACGGTCGGAATATCCGTGCCGTAGCTGTTGCGGGCGATCGCGTCGTGCGAAAGATCGGTGTGAGGCCACCGGCGTGCGGGGCGTGGCGCGCGTGGCGGTGACTTCGATCTGTTGGAGGCGGTACATGCGTACCGAATCGCTCTCCCTGCGCGTGGGCGGCCACTGCGGCGACGCCCGTCAGAATGGGTAGTAAAAACCTTTTCATCGAACCTTTAATTTGAGGTTAAAGAACTGAAAAGGGGTATGCGGTGTTGATTATGCGTCCCGGTCTCGGCATTACCCGTATCCGGTTCAATGGGTATAATCTCAGCCTGGAAAGTAAGGCACCCCTTTGTGAATATCGGGGGCGAAGATAGTGTTTTTCGGCGAGAACGGAAAGGAAAAATGCGGATCTTTTCGCCTGACCACGGTAAAAACGCTCGTGCGAGGCCCTTCCTCCCTGCGTTTGCCGGCGGCGGTCGGCCCGACGCGGTTCGCGCCGGACGATGCCGGATCGGGGGCGGATAAGCATAAAAAACGCGCGGCAGGGAATCGCATTCCCTGCCGCGCGTGGTCGCCGCCGTCAGTTCTCGAACCACATCTTGGTCCAGACGCCGTCGACGTGCGGAACGTTGTCGTTGACGCTGCCCTCGCGTTCGGGGTAGGGCCAGCGGTGCATGATGCCGGGGTAGAAGCTGCGGATCGACGCCGGAACTTCCAGGGCGGGATACCCCGTGCGGCGCTGGTTCGACCACGCTTCGAGCGGACGCATCATCATCTCGATGCGCTGCTGCGAAGCGATCGCTTCGAGCGCCTTGTCGTCGCCGCCGAGCGTCGAGAGCGACGGCACGCCGGCTGCGAACGAAGCGGCCGTGGCGGCGGCTACGCCGTTGTAGACGCACGATGCCTCGATGCCCTTGCGGTAGGCCGCGTCGGCCTGCGCCAGATCCTTCGCTACGCCCAGGCCGGCGGACGTGGCCTCGGCCACGTAGAACATGGTTTCGGCATAGGAGCAGATCACGTCGGGGTAGTCGGCGCGCAGCAGGTTATTCTTCTGGAAGACCGCCTCCGTGCACAGCGACGGTTTCTCGCTGATCTCCTTGTCGGTGACGACCGAACCCTTCTCCGACGCTTCCAGCGAGATGTACTCGCCGTCGGCGTTGGCGCGGAAGTAGATCGGGATGCGCGGGTCGTCGAGCGCCTTCATCGGATCGAGTACCGTCGGGTTGGCGAAGAAGCAGTATTCGTAGTAGTCGGGATACTGCACGGTGAGCTGGTAGTTGGGGTTCTGGTTGCCCGGCGTCGTGTAGAAGGGGAAGACGAAGTCGTCGGCCGAGGAGTTCATCAGTTCGCCTCCGTCGATAATGGCCTTGATTTCGTCGCCTACGTCCTCCTTGTTGGCCAGGTACATGTAGAACTTCAATTTGAGCGAGTTGCCCAGCCGGCGCCATTTGGCCATGTCGCCGGTGTAGTAGATGTCGTACTTGTCGATCCGTTTGCTGTTCGATTCGTCGATTCCGTCCAGCGCCTCGTCCAGCAGTCCGATGACCGAATAGAAGACGTCCTTCTGCGTGTCGAATTTCGGCGTCTGCGTCCCTTCGATGTTCCATGCCTCGGAATAGGGGATGTCTCCGTAGAGCATCGACGACTCCCAGACGGTGTTGGCCAGCAGAATCTTGCATTGGGCTACGGAGTTGCTGTCGTTTTCGCCCGTGGCGAATTCGATGGCTTTGAGCAGGTTGTACCCGCAGCTCGAATAGGAGGTCACCCAGCCGTTTCCGGTGGCGTAGGTGCTGATGTTGTACATGTCGGCGCCGACGAACCAGTTGTCGGCGTCGGAGGCCACCTGTGCGGCGTAGATGATCGGGAGCCACTGGTCGCCGCCGACGCGCTTGCTGCTGTAATTGATCGCGGCGTAGTTGAACAGGTAACCCGCTTCGGTCTTGGTCGCCGCGAGTTCGTTCGAGTTGATGTCGAGCCAGTCGCCGCAGGAGTGTAATCCCAGCGAACCGCCCGTCAGCGTGAGACCGAACAGAATCTTGTTTATCAATCTTTTCATACGTCCTGCTTGTTTTTAGAAGGTTAATTTGATGTTGAAGCCCCAGCTTCGGGTCGTGGGAATCGCCGAGTATTCGACGCCCGAACCTACGGCCGACGGGCCGAAGATGTTGGTTTCGGGATCGATGTGCGGCACGTTCGACTTCATGAGCCACAGGTTGCGGCCCTCGACGCCCAGTGCCAGCGAACCGATGAAGCAGTTCTTGAACCAGCGCTGCGGCATCTGGTAGCTGAGCACCATTTCGCGCAGTTTGACGAAGGTGGCGTCGAAGACGTTGGCCTCGGACACTTTCGAGCTGTAATTGTTCGACCAGAACTGGTAGGGCGTGATGGCCGTCGTATTCTCGGTGCCGTCCTGTTTGACGCCCTTGTCCACGATGTCCGTGCGGTTCTTTCCGATCGTCTCCTCGGCCATGCCGTTCACGCGCAGGTCGGAGACGGTACCCGAGTACATGACGCCGCCGTAACGGACGTCGATCAGGAAGCTCAGCGACAGATTCCGGTAGCGCAGCGTGTTGCTGATGCCCATCGTCCAGTCGGGCGCCACCTTGCCGAGGTTTTTCGTCGTCTCGCTGACGGCGCGCGTACCGTCGTCCTTGATGATGTAGTTGCCCTCGTCGTCGGTCATCCAGTAGGTTCCGTAGAGGCTGAACGGTTCTCCCTCCGCGGCCTTGATTTGGAGCGAGTTGAAACCGGCCGAGAGGGTGTAGCTCGTGATCGAAGGATCGAGTTTCTTGACCAGCTGGCGGTTCGACGCGAAGTTCACGTCCAGATCCCAGCTGAAATTTCTGGTCTCGACCGGTGTGAAGCCCGCCATGATCTCGACGCCCTCGTTGGTGATCGTGCCGGCGTTCTTGCGCATGTAGAAGAAGCCGGTCGAGTTGGCTACGTCCAGACGCACGATGTTCTTCGTCGTCTTGTTGTAGTAATAGGTCGCATCCAGCCGGATTCGCCCGTTGAAGAACCGCAGGTCGGTTCCTATCTCGAACGACGACTGGTTCTGCGGTTCGAGGTTGGGATCGGGATAGGTGGCCGGAGCCATGTAGGCCAGCAAGGCCGCCGTGCGGGATCGAGTTGTTGCCGACGTTTGCAGGAAGATCGAGCTTTCGGGCGTATAGAGGAAGTCGAGCGCGTAGGGCACCGTGTCGCTGCCGACGTTGGCGTAGCTCAGGCGCAGTTTACCGAAGCTCAGCACGTTGTTCTGCGGGATGAGCTGCGAGAAGACGAAGCCTGCGCTACCGAGGGGGGTAGAAGTACGAACGGTGCGACTTGGGCATGGTCGACGACCAGTCGTTGCGGCCCGTCACGCTCAGGTAGACGATGTCCTTGTAGCCCAGGTCGATCTCGCCGTAGACACCGATCAGACGCGACTTGGCCTGGTCGTTGGTCGTGATGACGCTCTCGGCGTTGGCATACGAATAGATGTCCGCCACCAGCAGGTTCTTGGCCGTCACGTCCAGATACTTCGTGAAGTTCTGGTTGATGTTGTGGCCCAGCATCGCCTTGAACGACCAGTCTTTCCCGAAGGTGGTGTCGTAGGAGATCATCAGGTCGTTGTTGATCTGACGGTAGGTGATGTTGTTGGTGTTGAACTGTCCGTCGGGCAGGCCGACCGTTCCCCATGCGTAGATCTGCCGGCGCTGCTCCTCGAAGAAGTCGGTACCGAGGTTGTTGGTGATCGTCAGACCCTTGACAGGCTTGTAGCTGATGACGGCCGAACCGAACATGCGGTCTACCGTGCCGGTATTCTTGTTCTTGTTCACCGTCCAGTAGAGGTTGCCCGTTTTGCCCGCCTCGTCCACGCTGGCCTGCGTTACGGTCGTACCGTCCTGCGCGTACCAGTTGTTCTTCAACCAGTTGATGTCGGTCGTGCGCGGGATCGCGTTGATCTGGTTGACCAGCACGTTCACGTCGTTCGAACCCTGTGCCGGACGGCCTTGCGAGGTCGTGTGGGCGTAGGAGAACGAGATGCGGGCTTCGAGTTTGTCGTTGAACTTGCGTCCGCCGTTGAACGATACGTTGTATTTGTCGTACTCGTTGTTGGGGATGACGCCGGTCTGGTTGTGCGCCGTCAGACCCAGACGGAAGTCGTTCTTGTCGTCGCCGCCCGATACCGCTACGCTGTTGATATAGGTATGGCCGGTCTGGTAGAAATCCTTTACGTTATTTTTGTACGCCCGCAGCTGTACGTCCTGCCCGAGGAAGTTCTTTACGGTCTGGCCCTCGATCTTGGGGCCCCAGCCGTTCTGATAACCGTAGGAGTAAGCGCCCGTCGTTAGGGGACGCCCTGCGCATACGAATTCTGGAAGTCGGGCAGGCGCAGCACGCTTTCGAAGCGCATCGTCGAGTTGATCGAGACGCTCGTCTGCTGGTTTTCGAGCCTTTTTTCGTCGTGATGATTACGGCGCCGTCTTTTGGCGCGTGCACCGTAAAGAAGGCCGTCGCGGCGGCTCCTTTGAGGACGTTGATCGATTCGATGTCGTCGCTGGCGATGTCGCCCATGCGGTTGCCCGGATCGACGGCGGCGCCGCTCAGTGCCGAACCGGCGTTGCCCGGGTCGTAGGACTGGTTGCTCACGGGCATACCGTCGATGACGAAGAGCGGCTGACCCGACGAACCGAGCGACGACTGCCCGCGGATGATGATACGCGACGAACCGCCGGCCGTACCCGAGCTCGACGAGATGTTGACGCCGGCTACCTTACCCGACAGGGCGTTGAGGACGTTGCCGTCGCGCGCCTTGGTCAGTTCGTCCGACTTGACGGTCGACACGGAGTATCCGAGCGTCTTCTCCGAACGGGTGATGCCCATGGCGGTCACCACCACATCGTCTATCGTGTGCGAATCCTCCTTCAACGAGACGGGGATATGGGTTCGTCCGGCGACGTCGACCTGTTGCGATTCGTAGCCGATGAAGGAGATGTTCAGTTTGGCGTCTTCGGGAGCGTTGAGCGAGAAGTGTCCCGAGGCATCGGTCGTCGAACCGATCGTAGTGCCTTCGACCAGAACCGTTGCGCCTACGACTGGCGCCCCGGCCGGATCGGTCACCGTGCCCGACACCTGCTTGTTCTGTGCCGTGACGGTCGCGTCGAGACAGAGAACAGCGATTAACGAAAGTAGAATTTTGTTAATCATACGCATGATTTTTTAAGTGGGTTTTTAATCTATATACCTCTTGTGTTCGGGGCAAAGTTACGGATTATAATATTTATCGCCAAGATATTTTTAAATAAATTTAATAACTGCTTTCTGTCTACCGGAAAACCCCGTGTGACGCTTATAATTCATAATTCAGAGGGGGGGGGTAATATTACGGATTGTAACGTGCTTCTTCGACCGCTGCGTTCCGTTCGGCCGGATCGGGGAGTATATCCTCCTTTTAAAGCGGTTTTGGGAGGGATCGGAGTCGGTGGAGAAAACGGAAACCGGTCGCCTTTCGGCGATTCGTGAAAAATCGTAATCGAATTCCGGAAGATTCGGCCTTCATCCGCTGTCAATACATTGATAATCTATTGTATTCCGATCTTCTCGAATCCGTTTTCCGACTTTCGAGTCGAACGGCATGAAAAAACCGCATCCTGCGGGGATGCGGTTTTCGGGGGAGGGATCGTGCGTTCAGAACCGGTAGACGTCTTTTTGGCAGTAGGGTTTCGTCGTCGAGCGGTGCGGGACGGCTGTCGCCGCACAGCAGGGCGAGCTGGCCGTCGTGCCGGACGATGCGGATTTCGGGCCGCGACGTGAGGATATCGATCGTGCGGCCCGCTGCGGGATCTTCGAGGCGTGCCGCTTCGCCCAGAATGTTCCGCCGCCATCCTTCGATGGGACGGAAGCGTCCTTCGTCGTCCGTCGCGGGCCCCTCCTGCGTGCGGAGCGTCGGCCGCCAGTCTCCCTGCCAGAAGAGTTGCGTGGTCATCGTGAAGGGTGCCGCCGTCGCCCCGCGTGCCAGATGCGTCACGGCGAACTGTCCGTCGTCGTCCAGGTCGAACAAGACGGCCAGCGCCGGCAGTCCGTCGTCGCCGGCGGGAAGCTCCATGACGATGCGGTCGGTCTCCACGCGGCTCTGCCAGATGCGTTGCCCGAAGCCGTAGCGGTTTGCGCAGAGCGTCTTGCCGCGGTCGGCGTAGTCGGCCAGCAGCGCTTCGGGCGTTTCGAAGACGGGCGTCAACGCTTCGGACCTCCCGTCCGCCCCTGCGGCGAAGATTCCCGTCACGGCGGCGCCGGCGTTGGAGAGGCGTACCTCCCGTCCGCCGGCGCAGCGCAGCGTATAGAGCAGGATACCTTCGCCTTCGGCCGAAGCGCCCCACAGATATTGTTCGATCTCCACTATTCGACCGGTTTGAGGTTCGCCAGCAGGGCGTCGATGCGTCGCAGCGTCTCTTCCTTGCCGATGAACGACGTGACGTCGTACATGCCCGGCCCCTTTGCCTGCGCCCACGAGCGCCAGCCGCAGCGTGTTCATGATCTGCCCCATGGGGTAGCCCTTCTGCTCGATCCATGCGTGGACGATCCGCTCGGTGTTCTCCAACGAGAAGTCGTCGATCGAGGCCAGCACCTCGCGCACCTCGCGCAGGCGGTCGGGGTTTTCGCCCTTCCAGTATTTGCGCACCTGCTTCTCCTCGTACTGGGTCGGAGCGACGAAGAAGAACGAGGTCAGCTCCCACAGGTCGGTGATGAAGGTCGCGCGCTCCTTCATGATCCCTGCCGCGCGGCCCGCCACCTCGTCCGTCACCTCGATGCCGTGCGCGCGCAGGATCGGCTGGTAGAGTGCGGCCAGTTCGGCGTCGCTCTTGCGGTGCATGTACTGGGCGTTGAACCATTTGGCCTTGTCGGGCTGGAAGCGCGCGCCCGATTTCGATACACGCTCCAGCGAAGGCGTCGATGAGCTCCTGCATCGAGAAGAGCTCCTGCTCCGTGCCCGGGTTCCAGCCCAGCAGCGCCAGCATGTTGATGAACGCCTCGGGAAGTAGCCGTCTTCGCGGTAGCCGTGCGCCGTCTCGCCCGTGGGCGACTGCCAGAAGAGCGGGAAGACGGGGAAGCCCATCTTGTCGCCGTCGCGCTTCGAGAGCTTGCCGCCGCCCGTGGGTTTGAGCAGCAGCGGCAGGTGGGCGAATTCGGGCTGCGTGGCCTCCCAGCCGAAAGCGCGGTAGAGCAGGTAGTGCAGCGGCAGCGAGGGGAGCCACTCCTCGCCGCGGATGACGTGGGTGATCTCCATCAGGTGATCGTCCACGATGTTGGCCAGATGGTAGGTCGGCAGTGCGTCGGCCGACTTGTAGAGCACCTTGTCGTCGAGCGTCGAGGTGTTGACCTCCACGTCGCCGCGGATCAGGTCGTGCATCCGCACCGTCTCGTCGGCCGGCATCTTGAAGCGGACGACCCACTGGTCGCCGCGCTCGATGCGCGCCCGCACCTCGTCGGCCGGCAGGGCGAGCGACGTGGCGAGCCGTTCGCGTACCGAGGCGTTGTAGGCGAAGGTCTCGCCGCGTTCCTCGTACTGCGCGCGCAGGGCGTTCAGCTCGTCGGCCGTGTCGAAGGCGTAGTAGGCCCAGCCCGCGTCGACGAGTTGCAGGGCGTATTTCAGGTAGATTTCGCGCCGTTCGCTCTGGCGGTAGGGGGCGTGGGGACCGCCTTGCCCGACGCCCTCGTCGATATGGATGCCGCACCATTCGAGCGACTCGATGATGTAGGCTTCGGCGCCCGGGACGAAGCGCTGCGAGTCGGTATCCTCGATGCGGAGGATCATCTTGCCGCCGTGGCGGCGTGCGAACAGATAGTTGTAGAGTGCCGTGCGGACGCCGCCGATATGGAGCGGGCCCGTGGGGCTGGGGGCGAAACGCACCCGTACAGGTCTTGTCATTTCCGTGTATATAATTTAAATCCTTATACTCTCTTTTTTTCGGTCGCGGGTCTCTCCGCCGCCTGCTTTCGTCGCGGGAGCGGCCGACCCGAATCGGAGTGCGGCGTTTTGCCAGGGTCTGCCCGAGCCGACGCTATTTCAGTTCGATCCGATGCCGGTCGTCGGCCTCGTTCGCCGCACGGCGGCGTGCGTAGGCTTCGTATTCGGGCGTATGCGGGAAGTCGCGTGCCGCGTGCCGTGCCTCCCGCAGCGGGGCGATGCTGCCGGCGACGATCGCACCGACGGTCAGTGCGACGGCCGTTCCCGCCGCGATCCACATCCGACCGTCGCCGATCAGCGCGGCGGCGAGGGTCAGCGCGAAGCAACTGCGTTCCGTCCAGTGCGAAGTCGCGATGCGGAGAATCCGTTCCGAGAGGTTCATGGCGGCACTATTTGATCCGATACTCGATGCGCATCGTGATGCGGGCCTTCTTGTGACGGCTCGCGGTGTTGAACGATCCGCCGGCCGAGAACTCCTCGTTGGCGTTGGCGCCCGTGATCTGGAAGACGCCCATGCGCGCCGAGGCTACGGCGCCGATGCCCGTTCCGGCGTTCTGCGCGATCTTCTCGGCACGCGCCCGTGCGTCGGCCGAAGCGCGTTCGATGAGCGACAGCTTCACGTCGTCGAGTTTCGTATAGTAGTAGTCGGGCTGGCGCGCCTCGATCGATACGCCCTGCGCGATGAGCGCCGAGATTTCGCGCGAGACGTTCTCTACCAGATCGACGTCCGTCGATTCGATGCTGAACTCCTGCCGCAGCGAGTACCCCGTGAAACGTTGTCCGGCGTAGTTGCCGTTGGCGCTGTATACGGTTTGGTAGGTCTTGTCGACGTTGACGAAGTTCCATACGACCTGCTTCGCGTCGATCCCCTTCGCTGCGAGGTAGTCGCTGACCTTGCGCTTGCTCTGTTCGATCCGGCGGTAGCCGTCGGCCGCCTCTGCGGCCTCGGCCGTCAGCACGCCGCTCCATACGATCAGATCCGACTCGAACTCCGTTTCGCCCAGACCGGTTACGACTACCGTGTCCTGCGAGCGGTACTTGTAGGTGTAGGCGCGTCCCAGCAGATAGGCGCTCAGAATGATGGCGATGCCGATGATCGCATACTTGATGTGTTCCCTGTTCATGATGGCGAGATATTAGGTGTTTTTATTTCGTGTCGGTTTCACGGCCGGCTCGCGGAAAGATTCCGATGCGCCGGCGGATTCCGTCCTTCCGTTTCGCGCGATCAGACGTTGAAGAGGAAGTGCATGATGTCGCCGTCCTGCACGACGTACTCCTTGCCCTCGATGCCGATCTTGCCCACGTCGCGGCACGCCTTTTCGGAGCCCAGCGTCACGTAGTCGTCGTACTTGATGACTTCGGCGCGGATGAAGCCGCGTTCGAAGTCGGTGTGGATGATGCCGGCCGTCTGCGGCGCCTTCATCCCCTTTGCGGAACGTCCATGCGCGCGTCTCGTCGGCACCGGTGGTGAAGAACGTTTGAAGGTCGAGCAATTTGTAGGCCGATTTGATGAGCCGCGCCACGCCCGACTCCTGCAAGCCGATCTCTTCGAGGAACATCTGCCGCTCGTCGTACTCTTCCAGTTCGGCGATGTCGGCTTCGGTCGCTGCGGCGATCACCAGCATTTCTGCCCGTTCGTCGGCGATGGCGGCGCGCACCGCCTCGGTGTAGGCGTTGCCCGTCGCGGCGCTCCGTTCGTCGACGTTGCAGACGTAGAGCACCGGTTTGTCGGTCAGCAGGTTGAGATCGGCCACCAGCTTGCGGTCCTCCTTGTCCAGTTCGACGGTGCGGGCGCTGCGGCCCTGTTCGAGTACGGCCTTGTATTGCAGCAGCAGTTCGACGGTGCGCTTGGCATTCTTGTCGCCGCCCGACGTGGCCTGCTTCTGGGTCTTCGCCAGCCGGCTCTCGACGGTTTCGAGGTCTTTGAGCTGCAACTCGGTGTCGATGATTCCTTTGTCGCGCACGGGGTCTACCGAGCCGTCCACATGGGTGATGTTGCCGTTGTCGAAGCAGCGCAGCACGTGGATTATGGCGTTGGTGTTACGTATGTTGCCCAGGAACTTGTTGCCCAGACCCTCGCCCTTCGAGGCGCCCTTTACAAGGCCGGCGATGTCGACGATCTCGATTGTGGTGGGCACCACGCGCTTCGGGCGGTCGATTTCCGCCAGCCGGACGAGCCGTTCGTCGGGTACGGTGATGACGCCCACGTTGGGCTCTATCGTACAGAAGGGGAAATTTGCCGCCTGCGCCTTGGCGTTCGACAGGCAGTTGAAGAGAGTCGATTTGCCGACGTTGGGCAGACCGACTATTCCGCATTGTAAAGCCATTGTATCTCGTTTGATGTTAAATCTTCCGGCAAAGATACGATTAAGCCGAGAGCAATGCAAATTTATTTGCGATTGCCGAGGCGGAGTATCTTCGGTGTCAGCCAAAGATACGAATAAGCGAGTGCAATGTCAAATTTATTTGGACATTGCCGAGCGGGAGTATCTACGGCGCAGCCAAAGACTACGAATAAGCGAGAGCAATGTCGAGTTTATTTGAACATTGCCGAGCGGGAGGATTTGGATGCAGTCGAAGATACACGCTTTCCCCGATGAGTGTACCCGAACGTTGGGGAGAAATCCGCTTCGGGTATCTCCCGCTGCGAATCCGCAATCTATTCGGGCAGCAGCCGTTGCCGGCGCTGTACGATTTTCCCCGTCTGCGTGACGCCCTCGATAGAGATGTCGTAATCGGCCGGTGCGTCGGAGGTGTAGAACTCGACGGTGGCCTGTCCCGTATCGTCGAGCTTGACAGTCGGGTTCCAGTAGAGCGTCGTGCGGTAGTCGGGAACCATCGAACGGCGGGCCTTCTCCGTCGCGTATGCCGGAGCATAAAACTCCGCAGGGGTTTGATAACCTAACGGTGAAGCTATACCACGTCAATAGCTGGCGCAACCGCCAATGCTTGATCCAATTCATCTCCCGTTTTGGTCGTAATCGAGACGATAGCTCCATCGAAAACGCCCCATAAAAACATATTCCCTCCGGCGATTAGATCAATGCGTGAAATCCATTCCATCGGCCATGTAGTACATATTGGCATGGTCAAATTTTTATCGGGTTCCAATCCTCCTCGTTCCAAAGCAATCTCCGTCATCGATTTCTTTTTCGTTCCCGTAACGATTAGCTGCCCGATGGTCGATCCTGCTTGAAAATCCGCATCTGCACTATGAGGCGTTGTTGTATTATCGAGTACTCCATCTATCATAAAAGAGACATTCGCTCCATGATATGACAATCTGCCTCCGATGAAATTCATTCCCGGCATACGCTGGACGAATTCCATTATACTATATGCGCCCATTTCTTTTATTTGTTGCATATCCCATGTATGCGCCGCCAGCCGATGCTCGGGCCGTGTGGATTCGAGGCGTTTGTGATGCGTGACATATACCGTGTCGATGAGGATGTTGCGCATGTCGGTCTGCCCTCGCTGTTCGATGTAGTGCCGTGCCTGGGCGAGGTAGGGACTCGCCGCATCCGTTTCCGGCACGCGGGGCAGCGTCCCCACCTCGGGGAACGAATCGCGCGCGACCTTCACGTAGGCCTCCGGCAGCAGCCCCTTCGCCGCCGCGGGCCGCAGTACGAAGAGCGTGCTGTCGGGGAAGTCGAAACCGTTGAGCGCGAACCGTCCCTCCTTGTCGATCGGCGCCTGCGACGAGTAGTGCCACCGCGGCACGATCATCCGCATCTCGTAGCGGTCGAGCTTCTTCTTCCTGTTCCACAATCCGCCCTTGTTGATCCGCCCCGCGATCTCCTGCCCGACTTCGAGCGGGTAGGCCGGCGTCGCATACTCGCCCCGTACCGCGGCCGGCACGTCGTAGCGCCGCCACCCCTGCGTGAGCAGCAGTGCGTCGAGCGCCGCGACCCGTGCGGCGTCCTGCCCCTCGAAGTACCAGTCGGGCGTCTCGATCGTACCCCGCAGTTCGGAAGTGAGCAGCAGCGTCGAGTAGATGCTGCCCGACGTCGCCGAGGGCACCGCCGCGCGATCCGTCACCGCAATCGAGAAATCGCCCGCGGCAGGACGTCCGTCGGGATCGGTCGCCGTGACGGCGAGCGTGACCTTCGTGCGCTGTTTCAACGAACCCCGCACCTGCATGTCGGTCGTCGCAAGTTCTTCGCCTCTGTTGAAGACCAGACGCTCGGAGAGCGCGTTGCCCGCCTTGTCCAGCAGCAGAATTTGCAGCACCCCGCCCGGCAGCTTGTCGCGCTCGAAGATCAGCGACGGAAGATCGTCGTTCCACTCCCGGAAGTAGCACAGATTGCCGCGGCAATGGACGAGCAGCCGCAACCCCTTCGGCAGGGGACGGCCCGACTGCACCATCACCGTAAAGTCCCGTTCGGTCTGCAACACGCGAAGCACGCAGGCGAGATTGTTCGATGCGGGCAAGTCGAAGCGTTCGGTCTTTCCGCCCTCCATCGTGCATTCGGCGTAGTAGCGTTCGCCCGTATGGGGCGTGAAGCGCAGACAGCCCATGCCGCCGTGAAGCGTGCGAAGCGTGTCGACCACCTCGTCGCGGTCGTTCTTCACCACGCCCGCGACCTCGACCGACCCGCCGTCGTCTCCCAGTGCCTTGAAGGCCACGCAGCAGTCGTAGCCGTCGATCAGGTAGCCCCCTTCGGGGAAGAACGAGACGTCGAAGTCCGAGACTTTGCGCACCGAGGTGTTGCGCTGCGCCCTGCGGCTCTCCCGATAGGGCCAGATCGTAAGAGGCTTCTTGAAGAAATAGTCGGGCCCTTGGTTGCGCATGTAGAGCGTATAGGCCGTAAGCGAGTAGTCCCCGAAGCGTTCCAATGACTGCGTGGGAAGGTAGCCGCTGTACACGCTGTCGCGCGACAGGAGCTTGATCCGCCGCACCAGCGACCCGCGGTCGTCGCGAAGCTCCACGTAGACGTAGCGGCTCGCGGCCACGGGACGGTGCGTCGCGGCGTCCGCGCAGTGCGCACGCAGCCAGATCGTATCTCCCGCGATATACGAATCCTTGTCCGTCGATACGTGCAGCTTCTCCTGCGGGTAATGCTCGATCTGCTCCATGAACGGGTTCGCGTAAAGCGACGGCTGGGCGGTCGAGCGGTATGCCGTGAGAAAGAGGGCGGCGCATACCAACGGTAGGATATATCCAGCGGATTTCATCGTTCGGTGGGTTGAGTATCCGAAAGTTAATCGATTTTTCCGAAAAAAACAAACGCATCTCCGCAGAAAGATCCCTGCGATGTTTCGTGTCGCCGATCCGACGTCGCCGTTCGGTGCGGGCCGGAGAGCCTCCGTTCCATGCGGCGGAATGCCGTTTGACGAGCCCGTACGGCCCTTACGCTGCCGTCGGACACGAAATGCACGTTAAAAATAGCAGAGGTGTTTTGCGGAGAGATGTAAGTAAAGACCGATTCTGCGCTTCCGGTCTGCGGAGCGGGGGCGGCGAAGATGTGGTTTCGGTCTGTTTTTCGTTCGGAGAGGGTGAAAAAAAAGGAGGGCACGGGTTTCGTGTTCCGTGAAAAATTTATACCTTTGAAAAAAGTTAAAATACGACGAAACCGATGGATTTGAAAAACGCTTCGTGCGGAACTGCAAAAGCTCGCGGCATTGGCCGAAGGATGGGATGCTTCGCACGAAATAGCTGATATAGAACGCGATCTGGCGCTCGGAAAATTGCGGGAACTTTACGATGCCGTGCGTTTCGGCCTGGATTCGGCGGTGCAGCCGTCCGTAGAGGACGAGTTGTCGCCCGTCGACCTGCCGCCCATGGAGATCGACCTCGACGCCGTGATCCCGCTGACGGCGATGAGCGAGCCGTTCGGAGCGGATCCGGCCGCTGCGCCGTTGGAAGAACCGACGATCGCGCCGCCCGTTGTGGAATCGCCTGTCGCCGGCCCGTCCGAGGCGCCGTTCGCCGCCGCTCCGGCGGTAGAGCCGGTCGGAACGCCGGCCGAAGTTCCGGCGGAGATGCCTGCCGAGACAGCGGTTCCTGCCGAAATCCCTTTGCAGGCGCCTGCGGAGGCGCCGGTGGAAGAACGTACCGAGATTCCCGCGGAGGCGGTCGAAGGTACTGTCGGCGCTCCCGTCGTGGAGCCGACGGTCGATCCGATCGGCGAGATTCCTGCGGAAGCGGTTGCAACGGTATCGGAACCGTCGGACGCAACGGATTCGGAGGGGGCGCCCGTCGTCGCCGAGGCTCCCGCCGTCGTTGCCGAGCCGCTGAGCCTTTTCGAACTCGATCCCGTGGATGTGAAACGCGCCAAGCACCGCGTCGTCCTGTCGCTTTACGGCGATACGGACTCCGTGACTCCGGCGCCGGGGAAGGTCGAGCCGGCTGCGGAAGAGCGGCCGGTTCCGCCTCCGCAGGCCGTTCCGGCCGTTTCACCCTCGTCGGCGGATGTTCCGCAGGAGGAGCCTGCGGCGACTTCCGTTCCGGTCGGGGGGGCGGGGCATCGCGCCGTACCGGCCGAAAACGGAGCGGCCGTGCTGGGCGAGACGCTCAATTCGGACGTGAAGACCGTCTCGGATCTGATCGCCGTGACGACCCCTCCGGCGGCCGTCGGGCAGGAGCCGGTGGCCGACCTGCGGCAGGCGTTGTGCAACAACGACCGTTTCCTGCTGGCCCGCGACCTCTTCGGCGGCGATATGGATGCCTGCGGGCGGACGATCGACCGGCTCAACGAGTTCGACGATCTGGACGAGTGCATGATCTACATCGCCGAGAATTTCGACTGGAATCCCAACTCCGACGGAGCGAAGCTGCTGGTCGATCTGATCGAACGAAAACTGGCCTGAACGCATGTCGAAACTCTACATCGTCCCCACGCCGATCGGCAATCTCGACGATATCACGCTGCGTGCCGTCCGTGTATTGCGCGAAGTGGACCTGATTCTGGCCGAGGATACCCGAACTTCGTCGGTGCTGCTCCGGCATCTGGGGATCGAAAAGCGCCTCCATGCGCACCATAAGTTCAACGAACACGCCACGGCGGCCGTCGTGGCCGAGACGATCGCTGCGGGACGCACCGTGGCGCTGATCTCCGACGCCGGAACGCCGGGTATCTCCGATCCGGGATTCCTGCTGGTGCGCACCTGCGTCGAACAGGGGATCGAGGTGGAGACGCTGCCGGGGGCGACGGCCTGCATTCCGGCGCTGGTGCAGAGCGGCTTTCCCTGCGACCGTTTCTGTTTCGAGGGATTCCTGCCCCAGAAAAAGGGGCGCAACAAGCGTTTGCAGGAGCTCGCCTCGGAGGAGCGGACGATGGTCTTCTACGAATCGCCCTACCGCGTGGTGAAGTGTCTCGAACAATTCGTGGAGACGTTCGGGGCCGAACGACCGGTGTCCGTGTCGCGCGAGCTGACCAAGAAGTTCGAGCAGACCGTGCGCGGAACGGCGGGCGAAGTGCTGGAGCATTTCCGGCGGACGGAGCCGCGCGGCGAGTTCGTGCTGGTGGTCGCCGGCCGTCCCAAGGCGGGAAAAGCGCGGCGCGACGAATCCGAAAACGAAGAGTACGATGAACGATAACGAAACAAGCCTGCAACACAACGGCCGGCCTGCCCGGCATTCGTGGTGGGAGAGCCTGCGCGACGACCTGGCCGACCGTTTCAGCCTCTCGGAGGACAGTGCGCGGCAGGAGGAGACGGTGGACATGATCTGCCGCGGCGTCGAATTCCGCGGGACGAATCTCTGGGTGCTGATCTTCGCCACGATGATCGCTTCGCTGGGGCTGAACGTCAACTCGGCCGCCGTCATCATCGGCGCGATGCTCATCTCGCCCATCATGGGACCGATCATGGGTGTCGGCCTCTCGCTGGGTATCAACGATTTCGACCTGCTGAAAAAGTCGCTGCGCAACTTTTCGCTGATGTTCGTCGTGGCGATCGCCACCTCGACGCTCTACTTCTTCATTTCGCCGCTCGGCACGGCGCGCAGCGAACTGCTCGCCCGTACCGTCCCCACGACCTACGACGTGCTGATCGCCTTCTTCGGCGGACTGGCGGGTATCGTGGCGCAGACGCGCCAGGATCGCACTTCGACGGTCATTCCGGGCGTGGCGATCGCCACGGCGCTGATCCCGCCCCTCTGTACGGCGGGCTTCGGCCTTGCCACGGGGCAGTTCAAGTTTTTCATCGGCGCCTTCTACCTCTTTTTCATCAACTCGGTATTCATCGCGCTGGCGACCTACATGGTCGTCCGGATGTTGAAATACCACAAGAAGAAGTTCCTCGATCCGGCGCGCGAGCGGTATGTCAAACGGATCATGCTCCTCATCACGCTCCTGACGTTCATTCCCAGCGTCGTCATCGGGCTGCACATGGTGCGGGTGTCGTTCTTCGAATCGGCCGTCGACCGTTACGTGCAGCAGGAGTTCCAGTTCGAACATACGCGCGTGATCGAGTGCAAGAAGGCCTACAAGCACGGCGACCGGAATTCGCGTATCGAGCTGCTGCTTATCGGCGAGCCGCTGGGCGAGGAGATCATCGGCAACGCCCGCGCCCAGTTGTACAACTACGGCTTGCAGGATGTCGAGTTGATCGTCCGGCAGGCGCGCACGGGCGATCGGGTCGATCTCAAATCGTTGCAGTTGAGCTATTCGGAACTGCTCGACGAGAAGAACGCTCAGATCGACGAGTTGAAACAGCGCTTGTCGAAGTACAAGATGAAGAATATCGAATACGACGACATTTCGCGCGAGGCGGGTGCCGTCGTGCCCGACATTCAGTCGATCTCCCTGTCGAAATGCCTCTCGTACGATGTCGGGGGGTACGGTGCAGGATACGCTGTTGATCTGCGTGGTGAAGTCGCGGCAGCCGATGACCGAGGCCGATGCCGAACGCCTGCGCCGCTGGCTGGAGGTGCGTACCAAGATCGCGCAGGTGAAGTTGTATACCGAATGATTACCGATCGAATAACCGCGGACGCATGAAACGAGTACGTTCGAATCTAACATTATGGCAGCGGGCGATGGCGAGCCTCGTGTGGGGTTGCTGCCGTTTGATCGGCGCTATGCCACACTGGCTGCGTTACTACGTGTTGCAGGATACCATCTATTTCATCGTTTACAAATGCCTGCGCTATCGGGTGGGCGTGGTGACGGAGAACCTGCGCAATTCGTTCCCCGACCGTCCGATGGCCGAAATCAAGCGGATTCGCCGGTCGTTCTACCATAACCTGTCGGAGATCTTCATCTCGACGGTCAGCCAGGCCGCCATGTCGGACGACGATTGCCGCCGCCGCGTGCGGGTGAAGAATCTCGACGAGGTGCTCTCCGACCTGCGGGGACGCGACGCGCTGCTTTCGACTGCCCATTTCGGCTGCTGGGAGTACGACTCGTTCCTGGCGCTCTATACCGGCGAACACTATTTGGCCGCGGTCTATCATCCGTTGGAGAATAAGGTGATCGATGCGGTTTACATGCGTTTGCGCCGGCGGCGCAACATCCGGCTCATCCCGATGAAGGAGATCATCCGCTACTACATCGACCATCGGCTGCCGGCCGGTGCCCCCGGACAACGCATCGGCATCGGCCTGATTGCCGACCAGAATCCTCCGCTGCGTCCCAACAGCCATTGGTTCCGCTTTCTCAATCAGGATACCGTCTTTTTCGACGGCATCGAGAAGATGGCGCTCAAATTTCACATGCCGGTCTATTTCTGCCGCCATCGCCGGCTGCGCCGAGGGTATTACGAGTTGGAGTTCCTGCGCCTCTACGACGGCGTGGAGCAGGTCGCGCCCAACGAGGTGACGGAGCGCTATGTGCGGCAGCTCGAAAGCGACATCGTCGCCGATCCGGGGATGTGGCTCTGGTCGCATCGCCGTTGGAAACACCGTCGTCCGCAATGTCCGTCGTAAAGATCGTCATACTCAACTGGAACGGAGCCGCCCATCTGCGGCGCTTCCTTCCCTCGGTGGTGCGCACCGCTCCGCCGGGGGTGGAGATCGTCGTGGCGGACAACGGTTCGACCGACGGGTCGGCGGCGCTCGTCGAGCGGGAGTTTCCGTCGGTTACGTTGCTCCGGCTGCCGGAAAACTACGGTTTCGCCGGAGGTTACGACCGCGCGTTGGAGCGGTTGGGGGGCGATTACTGGGTGCTGCTCAACTCCGATGTCGAACCTGCGGAGGGGTGGTTGGAGCCGCTGATCGCGGAGCTCGACGCGCAGCCCGACGTGGCTGTCGTGGGGCCGAAACTGCTCTCCTGCGCCGAGCGCGTCCGGTTCGAGTATGCGGGTGCTGCGGGCGGATTCATCGACTGGTTCGGTTTCCCGTTCTGTCGGGGACGTATCCTGCGGACGTTGGAGAAGGATCGGGGGCAGTACGACGACACCCGCGATGTCTTTTGGGTGAGCGGTGCGGCCTTCTGCTGCCGTGCGGAGGTATTCCGCCGCATGGGCGGTTTCGACGCCGGCTTCTTCGCCCACATGGAGGAGATCGACCTTTGCTGGCGGATGCAGCTGGCGGGGTGGCGCGTGCGCGTCGTCCCCCGAAGCAGGGTGTGGCATTTGGGCGGCGGCACGTTGCAGAACGATTCGCCGCACAAACTCTACCTCAATTACCGCAACAACCTCGCGATGCTCTTCAAGTGCGCGTCGCCCGTGCAGCGTGTCGCGGTGGCTGTGCTGCGGCCCCTTGCGGATGCCGCCGCAGCGCTGGTTTATCTGTTGAAAGGACAATGCGCACAGGCCGGTGCGGTCGCCTGCGCCTACCGCGATTTTCTGGCGCGGCACGGTGAACTCGCCCGCCAGCGCCGTGCCGTACAGCAATCGAAGCGCCGTCGGGCGGCGCATATCTACCACGGTTCGATCATCCTGCGCTACCTGCTGGGGCGACGGGTGTTCGGCGAACGGATGCAAGGTTTATGAAAAAGTTGGTGATTATCCCGACCTACAACGAGCGCGAGAACGTCTCGCGCATGATCTCGAAAGTGATGTCGCTCTTCGGCGGCTGACCTGCTCATCGTCGACGACGGTTCGCCCGACGGCACGGCCGCCATCGTCCGCGGGCGGCAGGAGGGGGGTCCCGGGCGGGTGCATCTTATCGAGCGCAGCGGGAAATTGGGATTGGGAACGGCCTACATCGCGGGATTCCGGTGGGCATTGGCACGGTTACGACGATCTGGTTTACGAGATGGACTGCGACTTTTCGCACAACCCCGACGATCTGGAACGGCTGACGGCGGCTGTGACCGGCGGTGCCGACGTGGCGGTAGGGTCGCGCTATTCGCGCGGCGTGAACGTGGTCAACTGGCCGATGTCGCGGCTGCTGATGTCCTATTATGCCTCGAAATACGTGCGGATCGTCACCCGCATGCCCGTGTGCGACGCCACGGCGGGGATTTCGTTGCTGGTCGCGCCGCGTGTTGGAGACGATCGACCTCGACGCCGTGCGCATGGTGGGCTACGGGTTTCAGGTGGAGATGAAGTATACTGCGTGGAAGCTCGGGTTCCGTATCGACGAGGTGTCGATCGTCTTCGTCGACCGCACGGAGGGAACCTCCAAGATGTCGGGCGGTATCTTCGGCGAAGCCTTCTGGGGCGTGCTCAAACTGCCGTGGCGCAGGATTCGGCCGAAACTGCCGGCAGCGCGGGAGTAGGATGGGCGGCCCGCGGCAATCCGCATAAAACAGTCCGGCGACCTTGTATGGAGGTCGCCGGACTGTTCGCTTTGCCGGGAACGTTCCTTATTGCTACTTGTTGATCTTCGCCCACGAATCTTTGAGCGTCACCGTGCGGTTGAAGACGGGATGCTCGGGTTTTGAACCGGAGACAATTAAAATTATACAATAAACATTGGATTAATAGAAAAAATATTTATATTCATGGCTGAATTAATACATTAGTGTTTGTTAATTTTTTTATTATGAAAAAAGTGTTTTGTTCTATCTTGGCAATTGCTGCCGTAACGGTGTTTGTAAGTCTTGATTCGACGCCATCTTCTTTATTGGTCATGAATGTTGATGCATTGTCTCTTCCCGAATTGAGCGATCATGAATGGGATCGTTACGATTACACGAATGAAAATGGAACTCCGGGGGTAAATTGTTTGGAGGGGGGATCGGATGATTGTTTGATTCATGTTACACGTTAGGCTTTCTGCGGCGGTGGCGAATTGTTGTCGCCGCTTTTTCTCGGGTTGCGGAGAGGCAGGCAATTCTGCGAAGCGTTCGGTGCTCGATTTCGTTGAATGCGATTCGATCGCGTTGTCTGATCTGTTGAGATGCGACAGTACCCGTAGCGTGGCGTTCGAGGATACGGATAGTTTATGGGTAACGAATCCGCCGATTCTGCGGATCAACGATCGTTATATGGCTTCTTGTCAACCCTTTGGTCCGCATCGCGGAGTATGGCTGTATGCCGCGGACGGTCGTTATCTGGGAGAAGTGGGGCGTATCGGTCGAGGTCCGGACGAGTATCTTTTTCCGATGGACATTCTGTTCGATCCTACGGGCGATACGCTTTTTGTTGAAGACAAAGGACGGAAAGAGATGTTGGCATATACATTGTCGGATCGCAGGATGCGCAACAGTTATAAGTTTCCGTTTCATTCCAAATGTGTTGCCATAGACTCTCGTAGTGGAGATTTTGTCTGGTATGTCTCATCCAGCAACAGTAATAGGGAGACTTATGAGACGGTCGTGCGCACTACACGCGACGGAAAAGTGGTGGCACAGGGATCGCCTGTCGAACAGTTGGATTCATATAGCGGGATGTGGCAGACGCTTACGTTGTTCCATGATACGCCGGAAGGGATGATGGCACATCATCAGCAGTTTTCAACCAGAATTGTTTGTCGTGTCTGACGGTTCCAGGCAGGTTATGACGCTTCGGTTTGAAAATCATTCCTTTGCGCCTGAATCTTTCGATTGGAGCAGGAAAGGTTTCCGCGAACGGATATCCACATCGCCTTATGTGCAATATTACGATGTGTTTCAGACCTCCGGACTTCTTTATGTTCGTTTCTGTGCCGGAGGAAAAACGTATGCCGGAGTTTATGATAAGGTACGGAAACAGGGATGTTATTGTGCCGAGGAATCGATTGCGGATGATTTGGGAATCGGATGTGTGCCTCGGGTGAAAGGTGTTTGGGATGATCGTTTTTTATTGTACGGTAACACCCGAATTTTCCGGGATTGCTGCATGGCTCCCGCTGTGGTTTGGTTCGAATGATTGGCGGTAATAAAAGGGATAACTATATTCCATTCGATATCGGCGCTCCTCCAAGGTCCGATCTGCAGATGCGGCAGAGCCGCGAACGCTCCGGCGGTCGGTTGTGTGCGGCGGTTCGGAAACCCGACGGGGTGTAAAGTCGTATATAACTACCTAAAAAAGTACCGGCAATCTTGAAAGATTGCCGGTACTTTCGTCGTTTTTGCGGAAACTCCTACTTGTTGATCTTCGCCCACGAATCTTTGAGCGTCACCGTGCGGTTGAAGACGGGATGCCCGGGCGTGGTGTCGGTGTCGGGGCAGAAGTAGCCCACGCGCTCGAACTGGAAGGTGCGGCCCGGTTCGGCGCCCGCCAGCGACGGTTCGAGCCAACCTTTCGTGACGATCATCGATTCGGGATTGAGGTTGTCCTCCCACGTCTGTCCCTCCTCGCAGTCGTCGGGATTCTCCTTCGTGAAGAGCGGGTTGAACAGGCGGATTTCGGCTTCGAAAGCGTGGCGGGCCGATACCCAGTGGATGACGCCCTTCACGCGGCGGCCGTCGCTCGACGAGCCGCCTCCCGACTGCGGGTCGTAGGTGCAGCGCAGCTCGACGACGTTTCCTTCGGCATCCTTGACCGCCTCCTCGCACTTGATGAGGTAGGCGTAGCGCAGCCGCACTTCGCCGCCCGGTTGCAGGCGGAAGAATTTCTTGGGCGGATTCTCCATGAAATCGTCGCGCTCGATGTAGAGCTCGCGCGAGAAGGGTACCTGCCGCGTACCGGCCGATGGATCTTCGGGGTTGTTGACGCACTCGAAGTATTCCACCTTCCCTTCGGGGTAGTTCGTCACGGTCACCTTGACGGGGTTCAGGACGGCCATGCGGCGCTCGGCCACCTTGTTGAGATCCTCGCGCACGCAGTACTCCATCTTGCCGAGGTCGATTACGTTGTCGCGTTTGGCGACGCCCACCATTTCGGCGAAGGCGCGTACCGAAGCCGGCGTGTATCCCTTGCGGCGCAGGGCGCAGATCGTCGGCATACGCGGGTCGTCCCAGCCCATGACGGCGCCCTCCTGCACGAGTTTCAGCAGTTTGCGTTTCGACATCATCGTGTAGGTCAGGTTCAGCCGCGCGAACTCGTACTGGTGCGACGGCCAGATGCCGAGCGCCTGGATGAACCAGTCGTAGAGCGGACGGTGGACGTCGAATTCGAGCGTGCAGATCGAGTGGTGATGTGCTCGATCGAGTCGCTCTGCCCGTGGGCGTAGTCGTACATCGGGTAGATGCACCACTTGTCGCCCGTGCGGTGGTGGCGGGCATGGATGATGCGGTACATGATCGGGTCGCGGAAGAGCATGTTGGGATGCGCCATGTCGATCTTGGCGCGCAGCACCTTCTCGCCGTCGGCGAACTCGCCCGCCTTCATGCGTTCGAACAGGTCGAGGTTCTCCTCCGCCGAAAACGGTTGCGCCACGGCGACTCTTTGCCCGGCTCGGAGACCGTGCCGCGGCCTTCGCGGATCTGCTCCTGCGTCTGGTCGTCGACATAGGCCAGCCCTTTGCGGATCAACTCCTTGGCCCATTCGTAGAGCTGGTCGAAATAGTCCGACGCATAGCGTTCGAGCGCCCAGTCGAAGCCCAGCCAGCGGATGTCGCGCTTGATCGAGTCGACATACTCGACGTCCTCCTTCGTGGGGTTCGTGTCGTCGAAACGCAGGTTGCACTTGCCGCCGTATTTCTGCGCCAGCCCGAAGTTGATGCAGATGCTCTTGGCATGGCCGATGTGCAGGTAGCCGTTGGGTTCCGGCGGGAAGCGGGTCTGTATGGCGACGCCGCGGTCGGCGGCTTCCTTGACGATCTCTTCGAGGAAATTCAGCGACTTCTCCTTCGCTGCGGGTTCGTTGGTTTCGATAGCCATTGTTATCTCGTGTTTTTTACAAAATTAGTCAAAAATTCCGGCGGTGCGGTTATCTCTGCGGGTGATTTCGCTGGTCGTAGAGCGTCTTTCCCAGCCGTACGCTCACCTGCACCACCTGCTGCGTGTAGAGCCCCGTGCCGTCGGTGTGGAAGATCATGCCCGCCTGCACGCGGATCGTCTCGCTCGCGAACGACCGCTCGTAGCCCAGCCGCGTGCGGTTGTAGATGCGGTCGCGCGTGCCGTACCACCGTTCGCCGGCGTAGAGCTCCGATCCGTAGCGGCCGAAGAGCGGCATGAGATTCTCGCCTACATAGAGGTTGTTCTCGAATTCGAGCCCCTTCCAGCCCAGACGCACGCGCAATTCGCCGCCCATGGGGGCCTTCCACCCTTCGTCGGCGATGCGGTCGCGCTGCGGAGCCCACAGGAACCCTGCGCGAAAGTCGTACCAGAAAGGCCGTTCGACCGTCGGCCGACCGTCGGCGTTGCGGCGCACCACCTCGGCCGCCTTGCTGGCGAAACCGACGTAGGGGTTGGCCAGCATGTTGTCCACCACGTTGCCTTCGGTCAGGGCGCTGTTGGCGAAATGGAACATCGAAAGCCCCCCCCCGACGTACCAGCGTTTGTCCGCCTCGCGCGACCAATCCTTATGGATCGCTCCGAAGATGCGGAACTTCTCGCGCGAATATTCCGAATACATCCCTTCCCAGTTGAGCACCAGTTCGGCGCGCAGCCCCTTCGGGTTGCGGTAACGCACCGCCATGCCCTGGATCGTGGGGTCGTAGACGCGCAGCGAGTCGTTGAAGAAGGCGTGCGAATAGTCGCCGCGCAGTTTGTCGCGCGAGAAGATACCCACGTCGGCCCCGAGCCGTTCGGCGCGGTAGGCGTACGACGCCAGAGGCCGCACCTCCGAGAAGTAGTCGCGGTTGTCGCCGAAGTCCTTCTGCATCTGCACACCGAAACGCAGCGTATTGCGGTCCAGCCAGTTGTAGCTTACGGCCGTCGACAGGGCGGCCAGAAAGATCGTCTGCGACTCGTTGCACGAACTGCCCGTGAATTCGCGATTGTCGAAGCGCGTCTTGAAGTCGGCCTCCCAGCCGACGCGCTGCGCCTGCACGCTGCCCGCGCAGGCGATTGCGGCCAGCAGGCCGAAGATTTGTCTGATGTTCATAGTCGAATCGGGAATATCGCGCCAAAATTACATATTTTATCCCGATTTGTGTTACTTTTTGTCCCCGAAATTAGCTGTCGGTCATGCGAAAAATCACGAATGAAGAGTTGCATCGCCCCTCGGTCGAGGAGTTCGCCGCGATGCCCAAGCTGCCGCTGGTGGTCGTGCTCGACAACGTGCGGTCGGCACAGAACGTCGGATCGTTCTTCCGCACGGGCGATGCCTTCGCCGTCGAGCGGATCGCCCTGTGCGGCATTACGGCCGTGCCGCCCTGTCGGGAGCTTCACAAGACGGCGCTCGGTGCCGAGCAGAGCGTGGCATGGACGCATCATGCGTCGACCGTGGAGTGCATCGACGAGCTGCGTGCCGCGGGTTACCGCGTGCTGGCCGTCGCGAAGCAGGTCGAGGGCGCGGCGATGCTCGACGCGTTGGCCTTCGATCCGCAGGCGCGTTATGCGCTCGTCTTCGGCAACGAGGTCGAAGGGGTGTCGCAGGAGGCGGTCGACCGCTGCGACGGCGCGGTGGAGATCCCCCAGTTGGGCACCAAACACTCGCTCAACGTTTCGGTGTCGGGCGGGGTCGTTTTGTGGGAATTCTTTTGCCGGATTCGCTCAAAAGCGTAACTTTGCCGGCGAAAAACCGCCGACGCGGCCGGAACGCCCCCGACGGATCATGTCAAAAATATTAACCAAAACAGAAGAACGAATGTCTGTTGAGAGTAAAGTTCGGGCGGTTACGACCCTCCGGCTCAAAGAGATGAAAGATCGCGGCGAAAAGATCGCCATGCTCACGTCATACGACTATTCGATGGCGAAGATCGTCGACGCCGCAGGTGTCGACGTGATTCTGGTGGGCGACTCGGCCGCCAACGTCATGGCGGGTTACGAGACGACGGTTCCCATTACGCTCGATGCGATGATTTATCATGCCCGTTCGGTCGTGCGTGCCGTCGAACGGCGCTGGTGGTGGTCGACCTGCCCTTCGGAACCTATCAGGGCAATTCGAAGATGGCCCTCGACTCGGCCATCCGGATCATGAAGGAGACCGAGGCCGACGCCGTGAAGCTCGAAGGCGGCGAGGAGATCCTCGAATCGGTCGAGCGCATCCTCACGGCCGGCATTCCGATCATGGGGCATCTAGGGCTTACGCCGCAGTCGATCCACAAGTTCGGCACCTATACCGTCCGCGCCAGGGAAGAGGCCGAGGCCGAGAAGCTGGTGCGCGACGCACGTCTTCTGGAAGAGGCCGGCTGCTTCGCCGTCGTGCTCGAAAAGATTCCCGCCGTGTTGGCCGAACGCGTGTCGAAGGAGTTGTCGATCCCCACGATCGGCATCGGCGCCGGCGGCGGCACCGACGGGCAGGTGCTCGTGATCCACGACATGCTGGGCATCAACAAGGGCTTTTCGCCCCGCTTCCTGCGCCGCTACGCCGACCTGCATACGGTGATGACCGATGCGGTGGGGCGGTACGTCGCCGATGTCAAGTCGCAGGACTTTCCCAACGAGCAGGAGCAGTATTGACCGGTGCCTCCGTGCACGGGCTCGGAAGGGGACTTCGCCTTTTCGGCGGAGTCCCCTTTGCCGTTTCACGGATTTTCGCTACTTTTATCGACGAATCCAAAACTCCGTTGCAGATGAAACGCCTTTTCCTTTTGTTTTTCTGTTTCCTGTTCGCCGGTGCCGTCCATGCGGCCGATTACCGCTTCGAACGCGACATCCTCTACCGTACGGATGCCTCCGGCGACTATGCGCGTCGGATGTGCCGCCTCGACGTGGCCTGCCCTCCCGATGCGGAGGATGCGCCGGTGGTGGTGTGGTTCCACGGCGGCGGTCTCACGGGCGGCAAGCGCGCCGTGCCGGAGGGACTGATGAAGAAGGGGTTCGTGGTCGTGGGCGTCGGGTATCGGCTGATCCCGCACGTCGGGACGCTCGACATCGTGGACGATGCCGCGGCGGCCGTGGCGAGGGTCTTCGACCATATCGCCGACTACGGCGGCAGCCCTTCGAAAATCTATATCGCGGGGCACTCCGCGGGCGGTTATTCTGGTCAATATGGTGGGGTTGGACCGTTCGCGGCTGGCGCGCTACGGCAAGGATGCCGATTCGCTGGCGGGCATCATCCCTTTCAGCGGTCATGCCATTACGCATTTCGCCGCGCGCAAGGCATTGGGTATGTCTGCGTTGCAGCCGCTCGTCGACGACACTGCGCCGCTCTATTACGTGCGGCCCGACTGTGCGCCGATACTGATTCTTTCGGGCGACCGCGAGTTGGAGATGAACGGCCGCTACGAGGAGACGGCCTATTTCTGGCGGATGATGCGGCTCGTTGGGCACGAGGACGTGACGCTCTGCGAGTTCGACGGTTATGACCACGGCAATATGCCCGCGGCGGGTTATCCCGTCGCCGTGCGCTTCATCTGCCGGTTGGAGGGGATCGAGTAGCAGAGCCGTCGGCGTACCTCCGCCGGTCGTTCGGATTCGTTCGTTTGCATGCTCCATTTCTCACCTCGGCATAGCCCGAACAGCGTTCGGTTCTGCGCTCGGCTTAACGAAATGGTTGAACTTCTTTCGTCCATTTCTCGCCTCGCCATAGCCCGAACTGCGTTCGGCTCTGCACTCGGCTTAACGAAATGGTTCCGATAGAATACGTCCGGATTTCTCACTGAGAAATCCGGACGTCGTCGTCGAAGGCGGGCGTGTCGACGGATCGGGACCGCCGTTCTCGCCTGCCCGGATTTTTACAGTTCGTCGGGCATCGGGACGGGCTTTCCCGTCGCACGCACCGTCGGCATCGGGGCCTTCCAGGCGCGCAGCCGGTCGCCCAGCGCCTTCGCCAGTTCGGCGACCCGTTCGGGGTGGCTCGCCGCGAGGTCGTTGCGTTCGCCGATATCGTCGCGCAGATTGTAGAGTTCCAGCTCGCCCGTGTGCATCCTGTAAACGAGTTTCCAGTCGCCCTTGCGGACGGCGCTCATGAAATCGATGTCATCCTGATCCTCCACGCGGTATTGATGCGGATAATGGAAGATCAGTTCGCGTTCGGGATCGACGCCCGACACCGACGCGGGGACGACGAAGGCGTTGGCCTCCTTCCGCGTGGCGATTTCTCCGCGTTTCTGCGCTTTGGCCACCATCTTCGAACCTGCGGTGATGAGCCTCGCCAGGCTCAGACCGTCGCACTCCTGCACGGTTTCGTAATGTTTCACGCCCGCCATTTCGAGAATCGTCGGGAAGATGTCCTCGTTGATGACCGGCGTGTTGAGGCGCGTTCCTTCCGCCGCCTTTCCCGGCCAGCGGAATATCAATGGCACGCGGATGCCGCCTTCGTAGACGGAAGCTTTACCCTCGCGCAGCGGCAGGTTTTGCGTGTGGGGCTCTCCGCCCTTGTCCTGTCCCAAGCAGTGACCGCCGTTGTCCGACATGAAGAGGATGATCGTGTCGTCGGCGATCCCTTTGGCTTCGAGGTAGTCGAGTACGTCGCCCAGGCTTTTGTCCATTCCCTCGACCATCGAGGCGTAACGGGCCTGCTGTTCGTCCATTCCCGCGTCGAGGTATTTTCGGATGAACCGTTCGTCGCGCTGAATGGGTGTGTGGTTGGAGTAGTGGGCGAAGTAGAGGTAGAAGGGTTGTTTGCGACGGATCGGGTCTTCCAGCGTTTTCAGCGCTTCGAGCGTCAGCGCCTCGGTCAGAGATGGATTCCCGAGCCGTAATACTGCGACATGTTCTGCACCGAGGCGTAGGTACCTCGTTTGGGGGAGGTTGCCGAAGTGTTCTTCGGGCAGATAACTCTGGGGTGGCCGTTGCCCGAACCGGCGATGTTGACCGTGAATCCCATGTTGTGGGGTTCGAGCCCGGTGTGCCGGTAGGTGCCCAGTGCGCTTTTGCCGACGTGGATGGTGGGTAGCCTGCGTCGCGGAGAATCTCCACCATCGGCGTGGCGTAGAGCGTGCGGTTCAGGCCGTAGGCGATGCTGTCGGCCTCGTTGCGGAAGGAGGCGGGGCACAGCGCGTTGTAGTTCCATTCGGGGTGCGCGAAGATATCGTCTTCGTTGGCGTTCGTCGTGCCGGGCCGGCCGCCGATCGCGTCGGGGCAGGTGTCTTTATATAAGGAGCAGTACGACGTGATGCCCATGTGCGCGGCGTTCATGCCCGTCATCATGCTGGTTCGTGTCGGGGTCGATACGGGACAGGCGTAGGCGTTGGTCATCATGACGCCCGTGCGGGCCAGTCGTTCCATATTGGGCGTATGGAATCTGAGGTTGTTGGGGTGAGGTCTCTTCGCCGAAGGGGAGCGAGGTCTCCGTCCAGCCGAAATCGTCCACCAGGAAGAAGATGATGTTCGGGCGTTGGCCGGCGTTCGCGCTTTTGCGCC
>VOFK01003332.1_pt1 | contig 54571 bp, 62 predicted proteins | sample 5384121 | NCBI WGS metagenome assembly VOFK01 (sample SAMN12384730, study PRJNA508395) | human gut metagenome | isolation source: healthy gut J | host: Homo sapiens | reverse complement strand
CTCTATAGAAAGTGGCGACCGAAAACCTTTGCCGATGTTTCGGGACAGGAACACATAACCACAACTCTTTTTAAACGAAATCAGCACCAACCGTCTTAACCATGCATATCTTTTTACGGGTTCAAGAGGTACGGGCAAAACTACCTGTGCAAAAATTCTTGCGAAGGCAGTCAATTGCCTTCATCCCGTAAACGGAAATCCCTGCGGTGAATGTGAAATCTGCAAGGGAATTGACGACGGCAGTATCCTCGACATTGTCGAAATGGATGCCGCATCCAACAGAAAAATTGATGATATCCGTCAGATTATTGACGAGGTTCAGTTCAAGCCCGCAAAGTGCAAATACAGGGTTTACATCATTGACGAGGTTCATATGCTCACAACCGAGGCGTTCAATGCCTTGCTCAAAACGCTTGAAGAACCTCCCGAACATGTCATATTCATTCTGGCAACTACCGAAGTTCACAAGCTTCCGCAGACAATTCTGTCACGCTGTCAGCGTTTCGATTTTCACAGAATCCCACCCCGTGCAATAGCAGACAGACTGCTCTATGTTGCAAATCAGGAGGGCGTGACACTGAGCGACAGTGCCGCAATGCTTGCCGCATCTGTTGCTGACGGTGCGTTGCGAGATGCTCTTTCGCTTCTTGACAGATGTATTGCAATCAGCTCGGAAATTGATGAAGATGTTGTTCGCAGTGCCGCAGGACTTGCGAGAAAGACATATCTTTTTGAGCTCTCTAACTGTGTAATCAATAAGAACACAGCAAAGGCACTTGAAATTGTTGACAGGCTTTACGGTGAGTCCAAGGATATGGCAAGGCTTTGCGATGAATTGCTTTCGCATTTCAGAACGCTTATGCTCATAAAGTCGGTAAAAAATCCGAGGGATATCGTGATTATGGCTGACGATGAGTTTGAACAGGCTCAAACGCAGTCGGATTACCTCTCACTTGCCGACATTGTTTATTATATGGATGTGCTTTCAAAGGCATATCAGAATATGGGCAGGGGAACAGGCGACAGAACAGAGCTTGAAATGGCAGTTGTAAAGCTGTCATCGGCTGAGCTTGACGGTACAATTGAGGCTTTGACCGCAAGGGTAACCGCTCTTGAAAAAGCTGTTAAAAAGGGAATAAAGGTGAACTATGTTCCCGAACAGGTGCAAACTGTACCGCAGTCTGTTCAGAGTGAAACTCCAAAACCTGAGGCTCAAAATTCCGAACCCGAAAAGTCGCAGGAAACAAAACCTGTTTCGGAAAAAATCAATGACGAGCCGGTAATTTCGACGCCTCCTGTTGAGATGCCGACACCGAAACAGCCCGTTCAGCCAATACAGGAACAACCCGTTTCTGCACAGCAAAAGCCTAAGAAAACAGCTCAAAGACCGAGCGTTGACCTTGATGCAATCTATAATAACGCACAGCCTTTTCCCGATTGGGCAGAGGTAGTCAACAATATGAAACCTGTTTCAAGGGCAATTGCGGCGGCATTTGCAAATTCTGCCGCTTACACAAGCGGAAAATATTTGCTGATTGACACAGATAATGAAATGGCTTTTGAACTCCTCAAAAATAACGAAAGACGACAGGAAATCCGTCAGCTTATTTTAGAAACAACAGGTCAGCACTATAATCTCGGTCCGTATAAAAGACCGAGTGCAAAACAAGAAGAAAAAACCGATCCCGTTGACAAGCTTATTGAAAGCTTGCAGGGAAGCGATGTAATAATAACACAAGAATAACCGAAAGGAAGATAAAATTATGAAAGCAAGATTACCAAAGGGTTACGGCAGCGGCGGAGCAAACAACATTCAGCAGCTTGCCCGTCAGGCTCAGAAACTTCAGGATGATATGGAGGCCGCATCAAAGGAACTCGAAACAAAAGAGTATGAGGCAACAGCCGGCGGCGGTGCAGTTAAGGTTACAGTAACAGGCAAAATGGAACTCACAAAGGTTGAGATTTCACCGGAAGTTGTTGATCCCGAGGATGTAGAAATGCTCTCAGACCTCGTTATGGCAGCCGCAAATGAGGCAATCAGAGCAGCCGCTAAGGAAAAAGAGGACAAAATGGAAACAATCTCGGGCGGACTTAACATTCCGGGAATGTTCTGATTATGTCGGGATATAATGTTGCTCCGCTTGAAAATTTGGTGGAGCAGTTTGAAAGAATGCCGGGAATCGGTAACAAAACCGCTCAAAGACTTGCATATTATGTTCTCAATCTGTCAAAAACAGAAGCGGAACAGCTTGCGGGTGCGGTGATGGATGCCCACACAAAGATTCACTATTGCAGTAAATGCTGTAATCTTACAGACAAAGACCTTTGTCCCGTGTGTGCAAATCCCGCAAGGGATCATTCCGTTATCTGCGTTGTTGAAACTCCGAGAGATGCTACGGCTATTGAAAATACCCACGAATTTAAGGGTGTTTATCATGTTCTCCACGGTTCAATCTCACCGCTTAACGATATCGGTCCCGACAACCTTACAATAAAAGAACTGCTTGCAAGGCTTAACGAGGAATCGGTTGAGGAGGTCATTATGGCAACCAACCCGACCGTTGAGGGCGATGCAACGGCTCTGTATATTTCAAAGCTCTTAAAACCGCTTGGTGTAAAAGTAACAAGGCTTGCCTACGGTATCCCCGTTGGCGGTGACCTTGAATATGCTGACGAATACACCCTTGCAAAGGCTCTTGAGGGCAGAAATGAAATTTAATTTCTTGGTTTAAACTATTGACAAATTGTCAAAACAGTAGTATAATCTTGTATTCCACAGTAGAAAGGAGGATGTGCAGTGGCAAATATGAAAACGATTGCTCAGAACAAAAAAGGCAAGACACGATTATTTTGTCGAGGAAACCTATGAAGCCGGAATTGAGCTTTTTTGCGGTACGGAAGTAAAATCCTTGCGTGCCGGCAGAGTAAATCTCAAGGACAGCTGGTGTTCAATTGTTGACGGCGAAATTTTTGTCAACGGAATGCACATTTCTCCTTACGAACAGGGAAACATCTTTAACCGTGATCCGATGCGTGTGAGAAAGCTTCTTATGCACAAAAAAGAGATTTTAAAGCTCTACGGCACGGTTAAGCAGACGGGATATTCACTTATCCCGATTAGTCTGTATTTCAAGGACAGCAAGGTAAAACTTCAGGTTGGACTCTGCAAAGGTAAAAAGCTCTATGACAAGCGTGCCGATATGGCAGAACGCTCCGCAAAGCGTGATATGGAGCGTGCCATTAAAGAACAGAGAAGATAGTTTGGTGTTATTATGAGTTTGCGTAGCTTGTACGAAAATATTTCGGAATACAGCGATTTTGCTTTAATCGGACGGGACTTTTCTGCCTTTGATACCGATTATTCCGTGCTTGGTTTTGCAAATTCGTCCGATAAAACCGAGCTTGTTCTGTTGAATTTCAATTGTTCCAAAGATGATATTTGCTGTGAAGATTTGACTTTGAGAGAAAATGTTATTCTTGAAAAGAAAAATAATTCTGATTTGTCCGATGATTTTTCCGCAATTGTAATTGATGGACAGCGTTTTGACTTTGACTCAGTATGCGGTGAAACGCTTGAATGTTGCGAATTAACAAGGTCATATATCATCTCAGAGTTTATGAAACTCGGTTGGAAGAGCGACAGGCTTTTCGACGCTCCTCTTGATTCTCTGTTCATAAACTTTATTGAACTTGAGAATAAGATTGATGATTTGTCTTTGCTTGATTTGACAAAGAATGTTGAAATAATATTTTCAAAATATCAAAAGACAGATTATCCGTTAGCAAAACTCAGCCTTGAAGTTGGCAAGGAAGTAAATATTCCGATTGAAATTTTTGACGGCGAAAATCAGATTGTGATTAAAAATCTTAAACTTTTGAATTCAGCCGAAGATTCCGAAATGAAGGAATTTTTCAAAAATGATATTGTGTTTCCGTATGTTGAGTATTCGTGTGATGATGAAATCTCAGTGATATTCTGCCTTTTTGATGAGCTTGACAAACCTTTCAAGGGTATGGGCGGATTGGCAACCGATGACGGAGTTGTTGCTTTAGCAGTAGATAATTCAAGCAAAAAGCAATTTGAAATCGGCTGTGATATATTCACCGATTGAGCCGAATACAAAGCACATTGAATGTTGTCTTGTCTGCTGTGAAAAAATGCTTGATAAGCCTGTCGCTGAATACAGGTTTTCAATATAAAATTTTTAAATTGAATATGGGGATGTAAAGGTTTCGACGGGGATTTCAAACCTTGGTAAGCGAGCGGCGGTGCGGAACCGCCATAAAAAATCCGCAACTTTAAAATTAACTGACAACAAAACAGTTGCTTTAGCAGCCTGAGTGCTGCTCGTTCCTACACAGAGTACCTCGGCTGTGTAAGGGGCGTCGATTAGAGGTAAATGTGAACAGGGGAGCGCTCCGAACCCTGTCACAGCTTAGGAGCTGCCAAAGTGCATAGCCTGTTGATGGGCGATGCACCGAGGGAGATTTAAAACACCAACTGCGCTCGGAGAAACCCTTGGCAAGATTTTTTCGGACAGGGGTTCGATTCCCCTCATCTCCACCAACTCGGTCACGATTGCATATGCAGTCGTGACTTTTTCTATGCGGGGCATTAGTTATCAAGTTCGTGAGTTTCAAATGAATTCTGAATTTCAGAGGAAATGAGTGATTCGGAAATATCAAGCATTATGGGTGCTTTCGGTGTTTTATAAGGCGGAAAATTTGTTTTCTTTGGTTCCGTAAAATTCTGATATTTGCCGTCAAAGTTAAGCTCTATTTTTGCGGTTTTGCCAAATTTATTCTTCGCAATTATCAGCATGGTTTCTTCGGGAGGAATGCCTGAGTCACGGTTGCGGACATATTCTCTGTCAAGGAGAAAAACATAGTCACCGTCCTGTTCAAGACCTCCGCTTTCTTTCAAATCTTCCATTGTCGGAATATGGTTTGTATCGGCTCTTCTGAGCTGTGAAAGTAGAATAACGCAACAGCCTGTCTGCTTTGCAATCGCTTTGAGTTCGCCTGTTATGTAATCAATCTGAAGTCGCTTGCTCTCACCGAATTTCTTCAGCGTTGAAACAATCTGAACATAGTCAACAATTACAAGCTGAGGCTTTTCTTTGGCAATTTCAGAGGTGATTGCTTCAACATTTCTTGTTCTGTCCCTGACAATAAGATATTTTGAAATGTTCGTTCCTAATGCAAAATTTCTTGCTGTGGATTGCAGCTGTTCGGCATTCTGACTGTTTCTGAAATTCTCATAAGGAATATTGCATTGAGAAGAAAACACCTTGTCCAAAATCATATCGTAGGTCATTTCAGGCGAAAAGAACATAACCTTTTGACCGTGTAAGGCACAATTTACCGCAATGTTGAGTGCAAGCGTAGTCTTGCCGACAGACGGTCTTGCCGCAAGTATTGCGAGTGTGCCTTTCTTCAATCCCGAAGTAAAGCGGTCAAGCTTTGGAAAGTATGTTTTAATGCCCTTGTGAGCCTTGCCAATGTGCGAAATGTAATCATTGAGCATTTTTCTCATTCTGCCTAAATGTGTCATTGTGAGCGATTTCATCGGCTGTATCGGCAATGCTCCTCAGCTTTGAAGGTGAAATACTGCCGTCAATGATTGAGCTTTCAAGGCTTGATTTCATAAATCTTTTTGCAGATTCATCAATCAGAATTTTAATATATTCATTCACATTGTCCGTTCTGAACGAACTGTCGGCACATTCAAGAATACGCTGTTTCTGTTCATTTGAGCATTTAGAAAGCAAAATGCCTGTATCCGGATTTCCGCTTTTGAATTCTTTGCGGATAATTGCGAATAGGGAACGGTTGGTTTCATCTGTGAACAAATCGTCCGACAATTCGCTGATGAGGCTTTTGCCCTCGTCAAAGTTGATAATATGACCGATGAGTCGGTTTTCAATTTCTGTTGTATCTTTCATATAACCTCCGTAATTTATAATGTTTCATAGGTTGACAGAATGTCAAAATCTTTCTTTGGCTTAACGGTGTCAATAGAATTCAGATAGCTTTCAAACTTTGTCCCGAACAGCGTTTGCGGTCTGAGGTATTGTGCGTAATCACTCCCAAGCCACTCACTGCACTTGATGTCAATTACTTTCTTAAAATCTTCAACAGTAAAGCCTTCGTTAAGTCTTGCTTTAATAAGACTTTGTGTTGCAGCGGTTAAACTGCGAAAATTCTTTCTTGCTCTCAAATTCAAATAGTCGATAATCTCCTTGATTTCGACAATATATTTATTATTATTTTTATTATTATATTTATGTGAAGTTTTCTTCATGGGGGGAGTGAAATTTTCTTCATGGGGGTATGAAGTATTCTTCGTAGTGTCCGTGTCCTGAATTACAGTCATACTCCTTAGTTTGATGTAAGATTCGTTTGCATTTTCAATCTTACGATATATGAATTTGTATTTTACAAGTTTAGAAATTGAGCTTTGAATTGTTCTTGTGGTGGTATTTAGTATCTTAGCAATCGTGTCATTACTCATAGTGCAACAACTGTCATACATTCTGCAAGCCGATTCAATAATACCGTAAACAAGCTTGTCCGTAGAATTCAATCTCTTGTCCGAGAGTATGTTGTATGAAATTGTTATGTATTTGCAACCGCTCATATAATCACTCCTGTTGTAACTAAAGAAGAACCCCCCTCCACTTATACCCCCTAATCTAAAGAAAAATGCATAGAATAATGCAATTTTTCGAAAATTTAATTAAAAATTATTAGAGCGAATTTGCGTAAAGTAATGCAAAATAAAAACCACCCAAAATCAGGTGGTTGTGTAAAGTGATTATTAAAATATGAATGATGAAATCACGCTGAAATATTATTAAACTAACATCAATCATACAAAGAAGCATAACTGTGCGGTGGTATGATGAATTGTTCTGTCAGGTTCACTTTTGGGTTTGAGGAGTCTGCTTTGAATGCGAGAACGGTCATCAAAATCATTCCGATTACGCCTATTGCGAAGAAAATGCACGAGGGGAAACTTAGCAATCCTGCAAGTATTGCCGAACCGTTTAAATTTGTTCTGTCAACAATGAGCGTTGTTATCAGAACAATAAATCCGATTGGCATAAAAATTCGCATTTGTACGAACATCAGCCATATGTTTTTCTTTGCAACAGCGGCAATCAGCTTCCAAAGTACTTTGACTACGCCTGAAACAAGGCATATCACTGCTCCGATTACAAACAATGTGCTGTGAAAAAGACTGCCTACTCTCTAATTGCCGACAGTCCGAAAAATATAACAGGAATCAAGTCAAACACCGCAAGCGGTACGCTGAACCCCTCGGGAATTGTATCTTTTGTCATCTTATTTTTTCGTTGCTTATCCATATTTTCTCCGAATAAATCGTAAGTAGTTTTATAGTTAAAATTATATCACAGTAATAATTTTGGTTCAATAAAAAAGACAAATTCACACATCATAACAGGCACGCTGTTAAGCGAAAATCCCGTGAGTGAATTTGTCCTTTTTGTTAAGTTAATATTTAATTGCCGTTAAGATTACTGTAAAGTATAACGGTTCTTTTTAAATCATCTATTTTGTTATTCAAATCTCTTATTTCCAAAAGAGTTTCCACCATCAATTCTTTTTCCGGTAGCGAATACAATCGTTCTCTTTCTGCATTTCTCATTCTTACATATTCTTCGTATTGTTGTTGTTTTCTTTCCTGAAGTTTTTTAAACATAATTTTCTCCAAACTGTTAATTAAAAAAATTATTCATCAAGTAATTTTATGAGTACGGCTTTTGCATCACTTAAAACTTTTCCCGAATAATTGTCACCTCTTGCAATGCGATCTTTTATTCCGATAACGCAATGGGCGGCTATGTCGATAGGTGAATAGCCAAAGTCGGAAATTTCCTCGGGGTAATACTTTAGCATTCTTAAAAATGCATCGGGAGCAACATAGTAGTTGTCCATATTGTCAAGAGCTAACAAAAATGCCCTTTTGTACAAAGCGTGTGAATAATCGAGATTTTGCGGTAAATCGCCGTACCTGTACATATCACCAAGCTTGTAAACAGACGGAATATCGCCGAAAATAGCCGCCTTTTCCCAACATTCTTTAGCTTTGGTTTTATCAACAGGAAAGCTTCTTCCGTAGTAATAGCAGTAGCCAAGATTGCTCAGTGCGGTTATATTTCCCATATCGGCAGACTTTTGATAAAGCCTGATTGCTGTTTCATAATCGCCCGCCTGATACGCATCTGCACCTTTGTTAAGATAAATCTCATCTTCGGTGAGTTCTTCAAATTCATCTTCATTAAATTTATTTTCTTCGTTAATATAATCAAGCTTCATATAATTTATACCTTTCTGTTAATAATTGTTTTTAAGTTCAAACCGGTTATTATTGCTCTGACATAATTGTAACATTATCGTTATACGAATACAATACTGTAGATAATAAATCAGCATAATCATCAAGTTTTACTATGGTTATTTGTATGCTTTTACTATGTGTAAATTTTGTTATGCACATTGCAGGTGCTTTGCTTATGAATTTTGTCTGTTAATGCTAACGGATTTATGATATAATAAGCACGGAAATTATAGTTATAATCTAAAGTGTTTGTGAGTGCTTATTATATGAATTTATGTTCCCCTCAAATTTTGCCTTGCAAAATTCTCGATGGGTGATTATATCATAATGCACCTTGTGATTATGATATAATAAGAATATTTCAATCATTTTCTTTTCCTCAGCTTTGTTCCTGTGTAGAGAAGTGTAATAGCCGTTCCTGCACCTTTTGCAAACATTTCTACTGCGACTTTTGCAGTCAATGTCATTATAAGTCCAAACATTTTTACCTCCGATTTTAGTTTTTGATGATAAGTTTTTCCGTTGCAAGTACAACTGTTGTTGTCACAGCAAATCCAAGCACAAACCATAATGCTTCCATTACTCTGCTCCTTTCGGTCATTTGTATATGCAAAAATGCACCCACAGACTTTTGATAAGAAAAAGGCTTTGACCTTTTACAGTCAAAGCCTCATACTGCCATGGCAATGTCTTGGGTTTATTAAGTTTTATCATACTGCCTTATAAAACCTCGGCATATTCCGTGGCAGTATTTTTGTTTAAATTTCGTTTGGATTTTTACTTTATCATTTCAAAAAATTCCTGTTTTGTCAAAAGCTTTGCAAAGCCGTAGTCACGACATATTTTTTGGCAAATCTTTTTTGTTTCATCGTCCATACCGCAGTCAAGGCAAATTACACAGTCATTTCTTCCTCTGCTTATCCATTTTACCTTTGCGGCAGCACTTCGCAAAATATATTCGGCATTTTCACATTTTCCGCTGACGGGAGCAACAAACATAACGGTATTATTTTTTCTGTTACGAAAGAGAAAAAATGTTAATTCACGGACAAATGCACAAATTCCGATTACGGCAAAAACAACAAGAAAAACAGCCGATACAACATTCATGTAATTCACCTCAGTACATTTTATTGCAGATGTTTCAAAGTGTGCGGTATAAATCCGCAAAATGCAGAAACAATATAAAAAGCGGCTAATCCGCAAAAATGAATGAGGAGAATGAATACTATGGAAAACAATGCATATTGTAACCAAAGCATTATGTGCTCGGTAACAAACTGTAAGCATCACAACAGCACAAAGGACTACTGTTCGCTTGAAGCAATCAAGGTCGGAACTCACGAGGCAAATCCGACTGTTTGTCAGTGTACGGACTGCCAGAGCTTTGAAGCAAAGTGCAGCTGCAAGTAATTTGATTTGAAGCTTACACCCTCAGCCCCTCGGACTGGGGGTGTTTTGGCTTTAAAAGGGGATGAATTTGTGGAGATTTTTTCATCGGTAATTTTTCAGATTGCGGTTTTATTTTCGTTTATATTTATTGGTTTCACAATCCGACAGGGCGGATTTTTGCCGGAAAATTCAGCCGAAATTTTTTCAAAGCTTGAGAACAGAATTCTTATGCCCGCCGTTGTAATTAACACATTCCGCACCAATTGTACAGTAAAAAACATAAGCGAAAAATGGGTGTTCATTGCCTACAGCACGGGGGTTCTGCTGTTTTGCATTGCAACGGGATTTGCCGTTTCAAGGTTTCTTGGTAAGTCGGAATATCTGAAAAAGGTGTACCGCTATTCAATTTCCGTTTCAAATTTCGGATTTGTCGGAACTGCAATGGTGTCGGGAATATACGGCGCAGAAAGCATGGAGCTTTTCGACTATCTTATGTTCACTTTACCGCTTAATCTGTTTACTTATTCAATAGGAATTGCGTGGCTTGTGCCGAACGGACACGGCAAATTTTCAATGAAAAATTTTGTTAATCCGATTTTTGTTTCAATTTTTATCGGAGCAATTCTCGGTTTATTGCCGATTCCGAAATTCAGACTTGTTACAACAATAATCAATTCAACCGCTGCCTGTATGTCTCCGATTGCAATGATTCTGACAGGCTTTGTAATAGGCGGCTACAGCTTTGCAAATCTTTTCGGCAAATGGCAGACCTATGTTGTTGCAGGAATCCGCCTTGTGTTTCTGCCAACGGTTTCGGTTCTGATATTAAAGCTTTTTAACGCACCTCAGGAGGCAGTTGTCGCAACACTTTGCGCAAATGCAATGCCGCTTGGACTTAACACGGTAATCATTCCGTCAGCCTACGGAAAAAGTTCTGATGACGGTGCAAGCATGGCGCTTGTGTCACAGCTGACGGCAGTTTTTACGATACCGATTTTGTTCTATATTCTGCTTTAACCCTTGATTAATTCCCACTCCATTGGTACAATATAGGTATAAAAATTTTGGAGGTTCGATTATGGAATTATCTGAAGCTTTAAATAACAGAAAAAGCACAAGACATTATATAGATAAAAAAGTTGACAAAAGCCTGCTTGATGAAATGCTTTCGGCGGCAAATCTTGCTCCTTCGTGGAAGAACTCGCAGACGCCGCGCTTGTATGTTGCAACAGGCGAGAAAAGTAAGAATGCCGTAAGAGAGGCACTTCCTGAATTTAACAGAAAAAATTCAGAAAATGCGTCTGCATATATCGTGACAACAGTTGTTCTCAACCGTTCGGGTTTTGACAAAGACGGTACTGCCGTGACTGAAATCGGCAACGGCTGGGGATATTACGATCTCGGTCTTAACAATATGGCACTTTTGCTAAAGGCAACCGAACTCGGCATTTCAACCCTTGTTATGGGTATCCGTGACGGTGAAAAGCTCAGAGAAAAATTTGACATTCCCGAAACAGAGGCTGTTGTCAGCGTTATCGCAGTTGGTTACACTGATTCCGAAATCGTAAGACCAAAGAGAAAATCCGTTGAAGATTTTGCAAAATTTTATGAGGACTGAGAGGTTTACACAATGAGTGAATTTATCGAAAAACTGAAATCAAGAAGAAGCGTTCGCAGCTTTAAGTCTAATATGCCGCCAAAGGAAGTTATTGACGAAATCATTTCCGCAGGTCTGTATGCACCGTCAGGAATGAACAGACAGCCGGTTATTATCGTTGCCGTTACAAACAAAGAAATGCGTGACAGGCTTTCAAGAATGAATGCCGAAATTATGGGAAAAGATGTTGATCCGTTCTATAACGCTCCCGTTGTGCTGATTGTGCTTGCCGATAAAGCAGCTCCTACATATTTGTATGACGGTACTCTTGTAATGGAAAATCTTATGCTTGCCGCCCATGATGAGGGACTCGGAAGTTGTTGGATTCACCGTGCAAAGGAAGAATTTGAAAGCAAAGAGGGCAAAGAAATTCTCAAATCACTCGGTATTGAGGGTGACTATGAGGGTATCGGTCACTGCGTTATCGGTTATGTGAACGGTGAATATCCCAAAACTTCACCGAGAAGAGAAAACCGTGTTTTCTATGTTGAATGAGGGAATTTGTTTTTGAAAGGATTGAACAAGGTTGACTTTGCAACAGTTGAAATATGTTGTCACCGTTGCCCGCACAGGCTCAATGAGTGAAGCGTCAAAAGAACTTTTTATTTCCCAACCGGGACTTACAACATCAATTCGTGAGTTGGAGACGGAAATGGGCATAAAGATTTTTACACGCACAAACAAGGGCGTTGTAACTTCAAACGAGGGTGAAAGATTTCTCGGTTATGCACGACAGGTTCTTGAACAGGCAAGCCTGCTTGAGGGAGTGTATAAGTCGGGAACAAAGATAAAACAGCAGTTCTGCGTTTCAACCCAGCACTACTCGTTTGCAGTCAATGCATTTGTTGATCTTATCCGACGGTTTGCAGGCGAGGAGTACGATTTTTCACTTCGTGAAACCGAAACCTACGAAATTATTGACGATGTTGCAAAGATGAAAAGCGAAATCGGAATTCTTTATCTCAACAGCTTTAACAAAGATGCGCTGATGAAAATTATAAAATCAAAGTCGCTGACATTCACCGAGCTTTTTACGGCAAAGCCTCATGTGTTTGTATCAACCGACCATCCGCTTGCAGACAAAAAATCCGTTACAATGGAGGAGCTTGCCGATTATCCGTATCTCTCGTTTGAACAGGGGGAGCATAATTCTTTTTATTATTCGGAAGAAATTTTCAGCACGGTCGGGCGTACAAAAAATATCAGAGTGACCGACAGAGCAACCCTATTCAACCTTTTAATCGGACTCAACGGCTACACAGTTTGCAGTGGTGTAATCGACAATGAGCTAAACGGTGATAATATAACCGCAATCCCCCTTGATGAAGAGGGCAATATGAAAATCGGTTATATCGAAAATAAAAAGATTCTGCACAGTAACCTTGCCGAGGCATATATTGAGGCTTTAAAGAAACATATTTGATATAAGAAAAACTAATAGCAAACGGCTGATAACAAGTATTTTACAAGTCTGTGAATTCATAATATAATTAACTCATCAAATTTCCACGGAGGTATTTAAGATGAGTAAACAGCACACACCATTTAGATTTGAAACAGTAGGCAGCTTTTTAAGACCCGATTATCTTAAAAAAGCAAGACTTGATTTTGAAAACGGTAAAATCACAAAAGAAGAGCTTACCGCAGTTGAGGACAAGGCTATTCTTGACCTTGTTGCAAAACAGAAAAAAGCCGGTATAAAAGCGATTACCGACGGTGAATTCCGCAGAGCAACATGGCATCTTGACTTCATGTGGGGATTTAACGGAGTTGAACACAAAAAAACCGAAAACGGTGTTGCATTCCACGGCGAACAGGCTTTGATTGACGATACATGGCTTTCCGGCGAAATCTCGGTTGACAGTCATCCGTTTGTTGAACATTACAAATTTGTAAAGGCTCTTGAGGATGAAAACACAGTAGCAAAGCAGACAATTCCTGCTCCCGCACAGTTTTTCCAGCAGTTCATCATTCCTGCAAATATTGAAACGACAAGGAAGTTCTATTCGACAGATGAAGAACTTATCAACGATATTGCAAACGGATACAAAAAGGTAATCAAAGACCTTTACGATGCAGGTTGCAGAAATATCCAGTTTGACGACTGCACATGGGGCGTTCTTGTTGCGGAGGGTAGCGTAAACCGCTATGGCGAGGATGCAGATTTTAAGAGTATCAGTGAGAAACTTCTCAAGGTAAACAACCTTGCAATTGAGGGTAAGCCCGATGACCTCGTAATCAATACTCATGTTTGCAGAGGTAACTATCATTCTGCATACTTCAGCAGCGGTGCATATGATCCTGTTGCAGAGAAACTTTTCGGTGAAGAAAATGTCAACGCTTATTATCTTGAGTTTGACGATGAGCGTTCAGGCGGTTTTGAACCGTTAAAATATGTGAGCGGTGACAAAAAGGTTGTTCTCGGTCTTATCACAACAAAGTCACCTGTTCTTGAGGATAAGCAGACTGTAATCAATCGTATTCATGAGGCGGCAAAGTATATTCCGCTTGACAGATTGTATCTCAGTCCGCAGTGCGGTTTTGCATCATGCGAAATCGGTAATAAGCTTACCGAGGAAGAGCAGTGGGCAAAGCTTGCTCTTGTAAAAGAAATTGCAGAAGAAGTTTGGAAGTAACTATATAAAAAAAGCCGACACTTTTCGGAGTGTCGGCTTTTTATCTGTCATAAATCAGTCTTTGCGTTTTGAACTGAATTTGTATGATATAAGGTTGAGGACAAGGAAAAGTACGATTGCACCGATTGAGTACATCATCATAAATGTGAAATCCACTTCGTTTCCGAAAAGGTTGAGGTTGGTTGCAAATGCTTTTTCCGCCTCTGTTGCAAACATTCCGTGGTCTGCTCCTGCGAGTGAGGTCGAAATATCGTTAATGCACGGGCTGACAAGCACATTTCTTATCATGGCCGCAATGTGTGAGCCGGGGATAAGATTTACAAATGTCTGAACTCCGTCCGAAAACTGGCTGACGGGAATGTATGCGCCGATTACAAAACCTATTGCAACCGAAATAAGTGTGTTGAATGCGGCATAGGTTGAATTCTTTTTGAAAAATGACGCAACAAACATAAGAATAAGTACAGCCGAAACAGAGCCTAAAATCACAAGTCCATATAATTTTAAAAGCTCTGTAAATTCGGGAAAGCTTGAACCCGATATGCACGAAAATGCGATGCCTGCCGTCAGCAAAATTGCGCTGATTACAATTGTGTTTACAACCGCACCCGAAAAGTAGGAGAGAACAACCGTACTGCCCTTTACGGAAGAAGCGTTGTAGTCGTAGTCAATCTTGTTCTGCTTGTCGGAAATCATTACCGAAAGCGAGTTCATTGCAACCGTTACAACAGATGTACCGATAACGCCCGATACAAGCCATGAATTTACAAGTGCGTTAATCAAATTGTCCTCTGTTTTGATGTTGAAGCCGTCAAGCATTGAAGTCATTGAATCTACATAATTCTGCTTGAGAAATAAAAGATACAATCCGAGTATGATAATCTGCGTCATCATTGAGAAGATAATTGCGGTTTTGTCCTTTAAATATACCTTTATATTTCGTTTTGTCATACCCTTGTATGAGCAAAGTGTTCTTTGAAATTTCATATCAGTCACCCAGCCTTTTACCCGTTACAGTCAGAAACACATCGTCCATATTGCCTTTGATAATCTCAAAATCGACAATTTCAGTATGTTTGTTTGTGATTTCAAGAGCCTGTCTGCTGTCCTTGATTTTGATTTTATACGCATCTCCGACTCTTTCAAATTCGAGATTATCGGCCTTGAGAAGATTATCGTTTTCAGAATTTTCTTCCGTGTACCAAACAAGGCTGTTTGACGAATAATCTTTTTTGAGATTATGCGGAGAATCGTCGGCAACAATTTTGCCCGAATCAATAATCACCACATTGTCGCAGTCAACTGTTTCTTCCATATAGTGGGTTGTGAGGAATACCGTAAGTCCTGTTTCTTTGCGAAGATTGTGGATGATTTCCCACACCTGCAGCCTTGTTTTCGGGTCAAGTCCCGTTGTCGGTTCGTCAAGGAACAGGAGCTTAGGTCGGTTAATAAGCGCCCTTGCAATGTCAACCCGTCTGCGCTGGCCACCGCTCAATGTTCCGTATTTTCTTTTGAGAATTTCCGAAAGGTCAAAGGTTTGTGTAAGGCTTTCAATTCTTTTGGCGATTTCTTTTTTGTTGAGTCCGTAATATGACGCTCTCGATTCAAGATTTTCTTTGACGGTAAGCTGTTTGTCAAGTACAGAACCCTGAAAAACAATTCCGATAAGCTCCTTGATTTTGTTCTTTTCTTTGTCAAGGTCATATCCGCCGATTTTAACATTGCCCGATGTTTTTTCAAGCACCGTACAAAGAATGTTGATTGTGGTTGATTTGCCTGCGCCGTTAATTCCGAGAAATGCGAAAAACGAACCTTCTTCAACCGTGAATGATATATCATTTACTGCGTGAACATCTTTATAATTCTTTACAAGATTTTTAACTTCGATTATGTTACTCATTAAAAATCCCCTCCTTCTGTCAACATAGTAGCACCTTGCAATTCAAAAGAAAAGCAATTTTAGCTGTGTTGCAAAAAGAGGGGAGTAAGTTGCGATTTTGTATGTCAAAATGCAGTTATTCGTCCTGATAATCCTCGTCTGCGTTAAATTTTTTAAGCGATTCATTAATTGATTTTGCCGTGCTTGTCCGTGTAATGTAGCTGAAAAGAAATGTCAGCAGATACACGGCGGTGACCATTGCAAAAACCAAAAGCGCCATAGGAAAATTCTTGTACCAACCAAGCAAAAATCCCTCGGTCATAACAATTGCCTGAATAAGGCAGAAATGAATGACAATTCGTATGCGAGCCTGCAGTTTGGTGGGTTCTTCTTTAAAGTAAAAAAGCAGAGTCGGAATTGAAGTTACCGCACCTGTTCCCATTACAACCCACGGAAAATAGGGGGGATAGTATTCGATTAACGCAATTGAATTTGCAAGGCTTACAACAAAAAGCATTGCAACCGTGATTATGAAAAAGTCCTTTATGACTTCCTTTATAATTTCTTTTAAAGAATCATTCATAACAATACCTCACATTCCAAGCTTTTTCTTCAAGGTCGGCACATACTGCCTTGAAATAATTGCCGTTTCACCGTTTACAAGCTTTGCCTCAAAACGGCTGTTGACAGACGGTGACACGGAACGGATTTTACCGATATTCAGTATCATTGACTTTGAACATCTGAAAAATTTTGTTCCTTTTAAAATTTCTTCAAGCTCATACAGCTTTTGTTTGGTTTCATAAATATTGTTTTTGCAGTATATAAAGGTTTTGTTGTCAACCGATTCTATGTAGAAAATTTCCTTTGTGTCAAGCTTGAACATCTCGCCGTCTTTTGATGCAAGAAGAAAACTTTTCTGCCCCTTAATGCTGTTTGCAAGCGACATAACCTCGTCGCTGATTTCATGACAGCAAATTATAATTTCTTCCCGTTCCTCAATCCCAACCTGACGGATTGTAACATTAAACATCGCATTCCCTCCGTTCATCAACCATTTTACCATATCAAAAAGAAAATTAACAGTACCGAACCCTAACTTGCAAAATTATGTCGGTAAATTACAATTTTTTGTTGACAAATAAAAATATTACTAATAGAATAATACTATTATTTATTATCTGATTTATTGGAGAGGTTTAAATGAGAGCGTTGACATTTAAAGGATATCTTCTTTCACAACTACAGGAATTGTCGGGAGTGGGCGGAACATCGTTGTACTCGTTTTCAAAACTTGCCGAAAATAATTTTCGCCTTAAAGATGCTTTATGCCTTTATCTTATGATGTTTACCGATAAAAATTTAAAGAATAAACTTCTTAAAAAGTACGACTATCTTAATGACGGTTGCGAAAAAAACTTTCGGGAATTACGGACAATAATGTTGAAAAATATGTTTCCGAAAAAGAATTAAGCGAGTACAAAACAATCTATGATAACTACCTTTACAGATTAAACAAACACAATAATGAAACAAAAATCAAAAATTTGATGTATAAAAAAATCTGTGAAGTTAAACAGCAAAAGTGTATTACAAACTACCGCATTTATAAGGAATTGAACCTTAATGCAGGTAATGTCAATTCTTTTCTCAAATACGGCAACACTGATAAATTGAGTGTTGAAACAGTAAGAAAAGTTCTTGCATTTATTAATGAATATTAATAAAAATATATTGACAATATAATATTGCAATGATATAATCAGCTAAACAAAAATACTAACATTGTATTGCTTTTGAGAGGTGTTGTTTATGTTTTGGTTAGTTTTCTGGTTTTTGGTGTGTGTTGCAATTCTTGCTTACGGAATTCGCAGAATGGCAAATCACGATTATCGTTTTGGCTCGGGACTTTTCAAGAGCAGTGACAGCAATCTTGACGAAAAGGACGAGTTTGTCGATAAGGATTATTATGACAAAAAGAATCTTTTTAAATAATATAAAGAAAATCTAAGGCTCTTGAGTTGTTTTCAAGAGCCTTTTTGTTGTGTAAAAACGCTCCCGTATTGTACGGGAGCATTTCTTATTTTATTGCCTTTATAAACTTGTAATACGGCTTTTTGATGCGAGGAAGATTATTGTAAATTTCTTCAACGGAATTATAGTAAGCGTTTTCAATAATTTTCAGTTCATCATCGCTTATCGTGTGATTGCTGAATCTCGCCTTTTCGTACACGGATTTCACTTCATCTGTAATCAGAAGATGCGAAATTTTCGTGAGATTTTTAAGTTCTTTATAAATGCAGATTGCCCGTTTATTGTTTCTTCCTGTTTCAAATCTTTGTTTTCTCTTTTTGATAATGATAATTCTTCTTGAGAAAATTGCGATTAAAGCAAGGGCAACAATTCCCAATGACATCATAGCGATTGTAAATCCGTTAAATTCAAATAAAGATTTACTGTCATTTTTCGGCTTTGTGCCGTGAGAAACCGTGCCGTTTGTCGGAGCAGTCGGTGCTGTTGTCGGTTCAACGGTTGTTGGCTGAGTTGTGTCCGTACTGCCGCCGCTTGCTCTTTGAGAGCCGACATACCTTGCCGGCTGAAACGATGACGGTGTACATTCAAGCGGAATCCAACCCGCCGTATCGCTGTAATACTCAACCCATGCGTGAGCGTTGTCGGTTGTTACAGTCACGGTTTGATTTGCGTATGCGGTTGCATAGTAGCCTGTAACATATCGTGCCGGAATCCCGAGTGCCCTCAGCATAAGCGTGCCGGCTGTGGCAAAATGAACACAATATCCCGTGTTGCTCTCGTTGAGAAACCAAGTTGCAAAATCTTTGCCCGACGGCATTTTCGGAGTTTTCAACGAATAGGTTTTACTGTTTGAAATATAGTTCTTTACCATTTCAATCTTTTCGGAAACGGTAAGCTCCGAGTCGAGAAAGCCCTCTTGGTCAGCAATCCTACGCAATTCAATTTGTGTTTTTCCCGGAATTTCAAGATAGGTGTCATACACAAATGCTTTGTAATCTTCCGCTTCGGCTGAATTATTGTATCTGTATGTGTTTTCAGCATAAAACGGATAGTGCGAATAATTAAATTCGTTTTTATCCGTATCGTTTTTTACGCACACATCAGCAACCGAATTGAGATTGTCGGGTAGACTTTCCAAAAAGTAGGGAACATAGGCAATCTTACTTTCATTCAGCATATGAACCCTTGTATCGGTTAAAGCGTTGTTTCCGATTGTTGCCGTAAACGGTACGAAATCCTGCGGATATCTTGCGGCATTATTGTCTGAAATGATACTCCATATATTGTCCCTATAGTTGGCATATGCTGTGCCTTTGAGATAAATATTACCGCCAACTGCCGAAGTGACCGTCATAACAGGTGTATGCGTCTGCGTCAGCGGAGAGATATCGCTGAGATTTTCTTTTTCTTCAAGTGAACCTTTGATTTCATTAAGGTTTTTTTCTGCGGTAGTTTTTCGTCCGTCATCAATATTAAAGCTGTTTTCAATGCTCTGCAAAAGGTTTTCCTGCCAGTCAAATCGCTCATATTTTTCAATCGGATTGAACGCAAGCAAAATTGTCATCACAACAAGCATTGTTCCGAATGAAATTGCCGCAATCACACCGCCCTGTGACGGTCTGAATTTGCGTGTGTTCTTTGAAATGTACAAGGCAATAAGACTTGCAATTGCAATAAAAAGACAAACGAGCGACGGAAGAGTGTTTATAAGAATGAAGCAGGGGACAAGCAGTACCATTGACAGCAATGACGGAATCAAAATACGCTTGTATCGTATCAGGCTGATTGTAAAAACTGCACTCAGTATTGCCGAAATGAACACAAAAAGTCCTGTTGCACTTGTGCCGAGGGTATCTCCCAAAATGATTTTGTTCTGTACGGGAAGATATTGCGAAAGCAGTTTTAAAGCCTGAGTAATAACATAACTCAATTGCTCAAGTATGCTTTCAAGTGAAAACAGCAGAGTGAATACAAAAACAATCATAGTGATTGCTACGCTGATAAACAGTACACCCGACTTTTTGACAAGGGAGGCAAGCAATCCGTAAATTGTGCAGAAAATTGCCGTAGGAATTACTATGATGTACCATTCTGTTTTTATATCAAAAGAGGTGACAAGACAGTAAAACAGGCTTGAAATCAATGTTACGCAGAGAAGAATGTCAATCGTAAAGCTTGTTTTGTTTTTCACAACAAGTCAACCTCCTCACGATCGGCAAATATACTATAATGCTGAAAATCATTTGTGTCGGCAACAAAGCTGCTTTCCGTGTTTAGATAGAGTGCGGAAAAATAGTTTAATATATCGTTTTCGCATCTTATCTCAAAAGGATTGCCGTTCCTGTCGCAGGCAAAGCAAATGCCTATGCTCTTAATCATATATCGGCAGACATACATCAGCTTTGCAAAAAGAACATCATTTTCGTCTGCATTATCTCCGAAAAAAGGCATTATAAGACAGTTCTTGATTATCGGAACATTCGGTTCTTTTACAATCAGCCCATCGTTTTTTGACGAAAGCTTCCAATGAACATTGCGCAGACTGTCACCGTGACGGTATTCACGAAGCTCATAAATTTCGCTGTTGCCGACAGGCTTAGGCTTATATCCCGTAACCGTGAAATTACTGCTGTCGGGGATAATTTTCGGTTTTTGTTGTTTTGGAAGGACACGAACAAAGCTACGCTTTTTAATCCTGATCGGAAGAAAAAATATGCCGAGCATATCGTAAATTTTACCGTTTTTGCATACAATGTCAAGCTGTCCGCAATGCTGTGTAAGACTGTTGCATTGTCTGATTAACGGCTTTGTAAATGTACCCGAAAATCTGATTTTTATGTTTTCACAAAGATTTGCTGTAAGGTTGGTTGATTTTATATTCAGCGTGAGCATAGGGCAGAAGAGCGGTTTCTTCTTCTTGCCTGATATTGCAATGTAAAACTCATCCTTGATAAAAACATTTTCTTTTGCAAAAATTTCAATATTGGAGCGTACACTCCGTATCATAAAAGGCAGACTCAGCAAAAGCGAGATTATCGGAATTGAAACAACCGTCAGGAACAAAAACCATGAGAACCAGGCGTAATAAAAAATGCTGAACAAAAATGTTCCCGTCAGCAGACAAAGATAAATTATTATGTTCCTTATCATTTTCAAGTCCTCGGCTTTGGAGTTTTTCTGAGAATTTCGTGCAGAATTTCTTCGCTGTTCTTTTTTGATGCAGAGGCTTTTGCGTTGAGAATTATCCTGTGATTTACGGTGCAGATAAAAATATTCTGCACATCTCTCGGCACAATGTAATCTCTGCCCTCGGCAAATGCAACAGCCTTTGCCATATCGGTCAGTGAAAGCGTTGCTCTTGGGCTTGCACCTCTTGAAAGCAACGGATGCTTTCTTGTTGCCGAAATGAGTGACACAATATATCTTGCCATATCGTCGCTGACAAAAACATTCTGAACCTCCGACTGCATTTCAAGAAATTCATTTTTGGATACAATGCAGTTTACTGAGTTAAGGGGATTTTTACCGCTTCTGTTAAGCAGCATTTTACATTCCGCATCGTTGTCGGGATATCCCATTGAAAGCCTTACCGTGAATCGGTCAATCTGTGAATCAGGCAAAAGCTGTGTTCCTGACGCTCCTGTCGGGTTTTGCGTTGCAATAACAGAAAAAGGCTTTTCAAGCTTGAAAGTGTTGCCTTCAACAGTGACCTGTCGTTCTTCCATTGCCTCAAGCAAAGCCGCCTGAGTTCTGCTTGAAGTTCTGTTTAACTCGTCTGCAAGAAAAAGATTACAGAATACAGCGCCCTTGTTGAAAGTAAATTTTCCTGTATCCTTGTTATAGACCGCAAAGCCCGTGATATCTGACGGCAAAGTGTCGGGAGTGAACTGTACTCTGCCGTATTCAAGACCGAGCGCCTTTGAAAACGCAACCGCCATTGTTGTTTTTCCCACACCCGGAATATCCTCAATAAGAATGTTTCCTCCTGTGAGCAACGCAAGCAGAGTGGTGACAACCGCCCTGTCTTTACCGTTTATTACCTTTTTTACCTCATTGGTTATAAGTTGAAATTTATTCATTATTTGTTCCTTTGTGTTAAAATTTGTTGTTATATTATTTATACAATAATTGAATCTGAGCAACGCTCTCTTTAAATTATATTTGATTTGCTTTTTTATTGCAAGTCTTTTTCGTAAAATACAGACCAACTACAGATGTGAAGATATGTTTTTAGGTTATGCAGAATATATGCAAAAAAACGGCAGTCCGTAAAGAACTGCCGTCTGAAAATTAAATTGACAAATAAGAATTAAACTGTTAGAATAAAACCGTGATACCTGCATTAAACGGTAGGCGGTTTCTCCTCACAAGAGGAGGTGATAACCATGACAATTTCCGATGTATGTTTACTCGGCACTTTAATCGTCAGCGTTATCGCTCTTTGTTACCAAGTTTTCGGTAACAAAAAATGACTTCTTTTTAGTACATAGCAATATGTACACTTAAATAAAAAAGAAACTAACCGCCCAAAATTCGAACCCTTGGCGGTTAGCTTCTAACCAACAAGTGGAGAATCCGCTTATCGCAGGTATCTCTCTTCTACAATTATATTAAACCAAATAAAGAAAAATGTCAAGCATCGTTTTGATACTTGACTTTTTTTATTCAACCGAAATTATCTTCCGAGAATTTCTTTTTTCTGCTCATGGTTTTCATCGTACAAAAGACCGCAGACAGCCATTTTTCTGATGATATTTTTAACGGTGAGGTCAAGACCTGTGTTTTCCGAATAGTCGGCAGGATAGATAAAATCAACTCTGTCTTTCATCAGCAAATCCTCAACCTTGCTGTCCTTTTTTCGGTAAACCGCAATTGAATACCCGCCGTAGGCTTTCATCATTTTCATACACGGAACATCTGAAAGACCGTCACCTATGTAAATCATATTGCAGAACGGAACCCGTTTGCTGTCCTCCGGCATTGAACGGTTGAGGTCAACATCATTTGCAACATCAAGAACACCTTTGTTGATTCTGTAAACAAACTGCGTTTTATTGGTGTAATTTACATCGGTTTTAGGCCATACGGCATTGCCGTTTTCATCGTAAAGAAATTCACATGCAAAAATGCTTTTGAAGTTTTTGCTGATTTCCGTACCTTCAATAATTTCTTTCATACCCGAGGAAATTACATAATGTTCAACCTGCATTCCAAGCTTTTCTCCAAAGTCGGAAATCCTTTTGAACCAATCCTTTACGCCGTCAAAAAACTCAACATTTTTTCCCATTTCAACAAGGTCATTTCGCAAAAGAGGCATATTCCTTTCACGGGACATTTTTACCATTGCGTACATATACGCAAGAATTGAGTCCATATGTTCGCTTTGACCGAGTTCGTTTGAAAATTTCCAGAACTCGTCTTCGGTCATATTAAGACGGGGGATAAAGCTGTAATCCTGCATATCCTTCGTACATAGGGTACGGTCAAAGTCATACATAATCGCTGCAACGGGCATTCTGTTCATAACCGCTCCTTATCCGACTGTGGTCGGCTGTGTGACGCTTTCGGCAGATGTCGAATCTGCCTGAGTTGTTGGTTCCTCTTTATATTGTGTAATCTTAATGCTTTTGATAACAATGTTCTTAACGGGAATGTCGTCCTTGTCAACCTTAGCTGAGGCGATTTTATCAACAACATCCATTCCGTCAATTACCTGTGCAAATACCGTGTAGCCTCTGTCAACCGCATTGTATGCACCGTCAAGATAGGCATTTCCGCCGTTTTCCTCATACAGCTTTTTAACGCTGTCGGGAACGCTGTCGGTATCGTAACAGTTTGTGCCGTTTTTCTCAATGAATGCAGTCAGAAGGTTTGAATCCTTGTAGTTTGCAAGCTGAGTTTTGATAGAATCCCATTGACTTGCAAGATGTTCCCAGCCGCCTTCATTCTTATATGTTTCGGCAGTTTTCTGATTGATGAAGAATGCACTTTCGTTTGTGTCCGCACCTGTGTTTGACATTGCAACAGCGCCTCTGATATTGAAAAGCCTGTCGCAAAATTCATCTTCAAATGCCTCGCCGTACGAGCTTGTACCGCAGTAACCGCCGTTGACCATAAAGTCTTTTGTTACTTTGCTGAAAAGTGAATTGTTATACTTTCCTGCTTTTGCAAGGTTTACAAAGTTTGTAACGGCCTTTGGTGCCTGTTCGGGGAAAAGCCGCATTGTTATGTCACCGTATGAGGTGTGAACAACTGCGATTGTATCGCCGTTCTTCGGCATATCAAGCTGAAAACCGACAGGGTTTGAATCGTGAATAATGTTCGGATTGATTCCGAGAGTAGCGGTATCAATGCCGATGCTTTCAAGATAGTTCTGTGCGGTAGGTTCATCAGCCGTGCTTACGGCAGTAGTTGCCAGAGTTGTTTCGTCGGGAGTCTGCGAGACTTCAGCCTTCTTATCACCGCAACCCGAAAATGCCAATGCAGAAACACACATAATTGATGCAACCGATACGGCACACATTTTTTTAAGATTGTAAGTATTCATAGATTTGTTTCCTTCCTGTCAAGCCTTGTTGTTATGTAATGTTTCCAAAAACGACCTCGGCTCTTCTAATCTGGATTTTATTCTAAAACACACACATTTTTTGTACCATAATCACAAAGTGCATTATGGTACAATCACCCATCGAAAATTTTGCATGGCAAAATTTGAGGGGGATATAAATTCGTATAATAAGCACTCAACAAAAGCTCAGATTTCATCGTACTTTTCGTGCTTATTATATCATAAATGAAATAAAAATGCAAGTTTGCCGCTTTTTATGAAGGAAAGCGTAGCAAATGCAATAAAATTTTTCTGCAAAAAATTGCGTCCGTGTAATAAGACAGAAAACTTTTTCATATGATTTTCTGTAAACCTAAATATGACGGAGGCTTTAAAATGTCAGAATATTTACCAGAAGGAAAACTTATATCCGAACAGGAAAACATAAATATACTTCACTCATTAAAGATGCTTGAGGATGCAAAAAACAGCGAAAAGATTCTTGAGGCAAAGGCTTGTGTGTGCGACAGCAGTCACAACCTTATTGTTGACCTTGCAGGCATAAAAGGCATAATTCCGAGGGAGGAGGGTGCAATCGGAATTAAGGACGGCTCTGTTCGTGACATAGCCGTGATTTCAAGGGTGAACCGTCCCGTCTGTTTCGTTGTCACCGACATAACCGAGGACGAAAACGGCAAACCGATTGTAATGCTCTCCCGAGAAAAAGCACAACGCAAATGCCTTGACGCATACATTTCAAGGTTGCGATGCGGAGATATTGTGCCTGCCCGCATAACTCATCTTGAAAACTTCGGTGCATTCGCAGACATAGGCTGCGGAATTGTTGCACTTATGCCCATTGACACAATTTCGGTTTCAAGGATTGAACACCCTGCCGAGAGATTTACTGTAGGAATGGACATCAAAGCCGTTATCAAATCTGTTGAAAACGGTCGTATAAGCCTCAGTCACAAGGAGCTTCTCGGCACATGGGAAGAAAATGCCGAAAGGTTTTGTGCCGGTGAAACCGTGTCGGGAATTATCCGAAGCGTGGAAAACTACGGTGCTTTTGTGGAGCTTACACCAAATCTTGCAGGACTTGCAGAAACAAAAGAGGGAGTTCGTGCAGGTCAGCAGGCAAGCGTTTACATAAAAAGTATCATTCCCGAAAAAATGAAAATCAAACTGATAATTATTGACACCTTTGATTACAAATATAATCCGAAATGCCCCGAATACTATTGCGACAGCAACCGTATCGACCGTTTTGTATATTCACCTGAAAATTGTCGGAAACGGGTTGAAACAATATTCGATACCTGAGTTGACAGAAAAACTCCCGAATGATATTATTTAATTGTGAAATCGAATTATTGTTCGGGAGGTTTAATATGCAGTTTACGACATCCGAGATTATTGTGCTTTTATTTTGTGCAATAACGCTCATTGTCAGCGTTGTCACATTAATAACAGTTCTCAAAAAGAATAATAACAACAGAACGGAGAACGAACTTCAAAGGATATTGCTCAATCAGCAAAGCTTTGCACAGTCGCAAAATGACAGGGCGATTCAGCTTGAACAAAGACTTCACAGCTTTTCAGCCGACAATGTTCAGAGCCTTGAAAATATCAGACGTTCGGTTGATGAAAAGCTTGAAAGTATAAGGCGGGAAAATCTCCGTCAGCTTGATGAAATGCGACAGACAGTTGATGAAAAGCTTCAAAAAACACTTGAGGAAAAAATGAATAAGTCATTTTCGCTTGTCAACGAAAGACTTGAACAGGTTTATAAGGGGCTCGGCGAAATGCAAACGCTTGCGGTAGGCGTGGGCGATTTGAAAAAGGTTCTTTCAAATGTCAAAACAAGGGGCATACTCGGCGAAATTCAGCTTGGCGCAATTCTCTCCGAAATCCTTACAAAGGAGCAGTATGAGGAAAATATTGCAACAAAAAAAGGCTCAAAAAATGTTGTTGAGTTTGCAATCAAACTGCCTGCTGACGGTGCCGGTACAGTATATCTGCCTGTTGATTCCAAATTTCCGGGCGATACATATTCTGCTCTTCGTGATGCGGTTGAAAGCTGTGACAAGCAACGCATTGAATCGGCACAAAAAGCACTTGTTCAGCGTATAAAGGGCGAGGCAAAGGATATTCACGATAAGTACATTGATCCGCCGAACACAACGGAATTTGCGATTATGTTTCTTCCGTTTGAGGGGCTTTACAGCGAGGTTGTCAATATGGGACTTGTTGAAGTTCTTCAGCGTGAGTACAAGGTGAATATTGCAGGTCCGAGTACAATGGCGGCTCTGCTCAATTCGTTGCAAATGGGATTCAAAACTCTTGCCGTGCAAAAGAGAAGTGCAGAGGTTTGGAAAATACTCGGCGGTGTAAAGACCGAGTTCGACAAGTTCAATGATGTGCTTGTAATGACACAGCAAAGACTTGATCAGGCAAACAAGGAGCTTGACAAGCTTGTGGGTGTTCGCACCCGTCAAATTCAGCGTCAGCTTAAAGATGTTGAATCGGTCAGCCTGTCGGAACAGAATCTTTTTGAATAAACAAAAAATTAAGGCGAAACAGATTTATGTCTGTTTCGCCTTTGTTGTTATTGCAGATCAACCTTTGTAGTCAATCCATTCGTCGTCAACCCATTCTTGCTTTGTATCGTTCCATCTTCTGTACTGGAGCTGTCCGTGACTTCCACGACGCCATTTCTTGTAAATTACATCAGCTATCGGCTGAACAGAAGTTGAATCGGCACCGCTCTCCAAAGCTGAACTGTCAGGAGTTGCAACTTCAACAACTGCAACGCTGTCGGGGGTTGAATCTGTTTCTGCTGCACTTGCAACCATAACGGTTCCCTGTGCGATAATTGCTGTCATAATAAATGCTGTAAAAATTCTTGCGGCTTTCTTTTTCATCTGTTATTTCTCCCTTAATATAAGACAATAATCATAGTAGCCGTTTTCTACCTCGGAGTATGGAATAATAATAGAATCATTTTTTGTATAGACAATGCCTTTCTTTTTATCGTAAGGCTCAAAAATGAGGTGAGTGGTTTTGTCTTTTTCAACATACACATACATATTTGTTTCGTCATATACTTCGACTTTATCGTTGTATTCGCCCGATGATACAAGATCGGCTACACAATCCTCGTATGTGGCGTCCCAACCGGGGACAATCAAAAAGCAGTATGAAGCAAAGAATATACCGATAATAAGCAATGCCATAAAAGCTGTAACAATATTGTTTATAATTGTCTGTTTTTTCTTCGGGTACAGAATCATTTCCATTCTGCTTATAATTTTTTCGCCCTTATCGTTGGTTACAAAACTCATTCCGACAAGCGCACTTTTCAGTGCAGTTTCCCTGTCGCTCTTTTCACTTTCTTTTTGTTCTTTATAGGCTTTCATTTGCGTTACAAGTACTTCGTAATACACAGTACATCTGTTCTCGCTAAGCTTGCTTGTAACACGCTTGTCACACCTGAGTTCAAGACAGTAGGTTAAATCTTTTTTTTTTTCAAAAGGTGGGCAAACGGATTCCACCAAAAGATTCCGCAATAAATTTCCGTCAGCAATTTAATCCAAATATCCTTGTTCTTTATATGACAGCATTCGTGCATTGCGATATATCCAAAATCCCTGTCGTCAAATTCACGATTCGGAATAAGAATAACATGATTTAAAAAACCGTATGTAACAGGGGAGATAACGCAATCGGTAATTTTTAGCTTAACTTTTCTTCTGATTCCGCACTTTTTGCGAAATGAGGTCAAGCTTTGCCTGCATTTCGGGTGTGCCGTCAATAACATTTGCTTTCAGAGCTTTTACTGCTTTGTAATACTTAATCATCACCCATAACAATGTATATCACACTTCCGACAATCCATACTGACACAAGTAGATTGAGCAATGTGAATTTAGGAACAAACACAGCTTTCTTGTCGGGGGGTCAGGACATTCATTATGGAGGCATATACATTGTGATCTGAAATTGTATTTGTAAACCCAAATTCAAACGGCAGAGCCATTCTTACAAATGTTACAGCATACAATCCCAAAATCGTATAAAGACCGTAGTAATTACAAAAGGCAATCTTTTTTCTGAAAAAGTAAAGCAGCACTATAAAAATGCTGCTTATTGCAATAGAAAATAAGAATGAATAAAAACTTGTTTGCATAGATTATTTGCCGAGTTCTTCACGGCGCTTTTTAAGGAGAGCTTCAAGTTCATCAAAAACAGCTGAACTTTCGGTTTTCTCAATAAGCTCTGAGAAGAGAGTCGGAATATCGCTGTCGGCAAAATTCGGTCTGTCCGAAATCTGCTTGATTGCATAAGCGTCCTTTGTCATTGTAGGAACAAAAGTACGGGCATAGTTCTTAGTCATCTGCTTAACGCCGACAACCTTAATCATGTCCTTCTTGAGAAGAGAATTGATAAGAAGGTTAATGTAACTCTTTTTCCATGTTTTGTTTACAGCCTTCTTAACAATTTCTGAGCTTGTGAGCGGTTCATCGAGGTCCCACAATAAGTACATAATTTCTTCTTCACTTTTAGTAAGCATGATATTTACCTCCAAAATTAAGTTTATAAATAATATTAAGCATTCAACTTGACTTCATTATACTATTTGGTACAGAAAAAGTCAATAAAAATCTTAAAAAATTATGTGATTCAGGATAAAATCAGCCAATTTCGCACATATTGTTAAAAAATGACTATAAAAATGCGGAATGTTGTATATTATAAAAAGCATAATATTATGGTTTATTCACAAAATCCTGAAAAAGCACAACAAGTCACCGCAAAAAATATTGCGATGACTTGTCTTTTTATTGAAAATATTCAATTAAGCTGTTTTTATTCCGAAATCTTTTTCTGTTCCTTTTTATCGTGGATAAATCTTGCAAGATACACCGCAGGGGTGTCGAGCAGACTTGTGAAAATGTAGATTACATAGCTTGAAAGGAAGATTGAAACGAGTGTTCCGAAATCATAAGTTCCCCAGAACGCAAAAGCGGTGAAGAGGGCTGTGTTCAGAATCTGACTGATGAGTGTTGAACCGTTGTTTCTCAGCCACAAAAATCTTCTCTTGTCACCGAATTTCTTTTCCGTGAACTTCCACCACTTGTGATAGAGCCAAACATCGAACAGCTGACTTATTGCGTAAACAGTGAGGGATGCAAAAATCATTCGGGGAGTGTTTGAGAAAACCGCCTTGATTGACGGCATAATCGTGTCATTCGGACTCGGATTGTAAAGCATCCAGCTTTGTGAAAGCACAAGAAAAAATACCGATGAGAGTATTCCCGTAAGAACCGCCTTGTTGGCGGCTTTTTGCCCTCACATTCCGAGAGAATGTCCGTAATCAAAAATGTTACCGCAAAAAGCACATTACCGAGAGTTTGTTCCATTGAAAAAGCGTTTACAAGGATTAAAGCCTCAATGTTCGCAAGAATTGTTGCTACGGCTGAAATGCAGTAAAGCCCGGCTTTGCCGAAAAGAGCATATCCCAAAAGTGCCATACCGTATATGAATACCACCGAGAATATAAGCAAAAGTTCATTTATCATATCAGTCACCTACTCCGAAATCCGTGTTGTTAATTAAAATATCCGTTCTTGGGTTATCCTTATATACAGGATAGACCTTCTGCATAAACTCTTTTATGACAGCTTTGTCGGGTTCAACTTCCGTTGTGTTGTCACACATAATGTTAACGCAAATTCGTTCAAAATATTTTAATCCCAACTCAATATCCTTTTGCATGGTTTCGGCTGTCTGACCTTTAATTCCGAAAAGGAAATTAGCTTCGTCGAAATTCTCAGCAATAACAGCGGGACTGCTCTCTTTGATTCCTTTTTTCAGAACATTTTCTCTGAAATCGCAGTCAAAGGTTTCAAGACCGAGCTTCATTTTCAAATCAAAATCCGCAAAATCTTTTCTGAGCTGACTGATTTTGTTCCGATAAAGATAATGTGCCTCAAAATGAATGGTATTTATCTTTTTTTCTTTGCACACCTGTTTGATAAAATCAAGTGTTTTTTTGTCAAGCTCAAAAACCGAGCCTGAGTTAATGACCTCAAGGTCACCGAAAATTCCCGTAACTTTTTCAAGCACGGCTTTGTTAAGACGAAAGTTTTCGTCCTCGTCACTGCACCTGTCGGTGTAGTAGTCGCAGAAGATGCATTTTCTGTAAACGCAACCGCTTCCACGCAGAAGAACAATCTCACGATTGTTCTTTTCATTAATAATACTGTATCTCTCCATACTCTCTTTCCGGCACAAAAAAGCACCCACACAAAAAAGAGGGTGCAAAAAGGGCGTAAAAAGCCCTGTGCCTTTCTCCTTAGTTTTGATAGAAGGAGCAGCCTATCAGTGTCCTTCCGGCAGGATGGTTACGAACTGCCACACAGTATGCTATCACAAATTCCGTTTTATGTCAACTGCAATTTATTATTGCATTATATATGTTTAAAAGGTATAATGAAAAGAAAAAATCAAGTGCAAAGTAACTTTCTGAGTAACTTTGCAGGCTCAAAATTCCATATGGGAAAATTAGCGAATATTGTCATAAATTCCCGAAAAAAACAGCCTATTTTCTTGTATTTTTTAGTTGACAAAGGGACAAACCTTTTGTATAATAATAAACAGCGTTTTAATATGTGTCTATGCTGTCAAGAGGTGCAGATATGCTTTTTGAGCTTAAATCCGTCTTTCAGAATGACGGTGAAGAAAAACAAGTTGAATATAACCTTGACTTGTCTGGTCTTGATGTTGACGGAGTTTATCCATTCAAAACTCCTGTTGTCGTGACTGCCAAAGCAACAAACAGAGCAAGTTTGATTACTCTTGTAATCAATGCACACTTTGATTACAGCCGTGACTGTGACCGTTGCGGTGAGCCTTATACAAGAGAGATGAATATGAGCTTTGAACACAGGCTTATTCAGACTCTTGCCGATGAGGAAAATGATGACTATATTGAAACACCTGATTTTACACTCGAGCTTGATGATGTTGTAATTTCTGACATTTTTCTTTCGCTCCCGTCAAAGAATCTTTGTAGGGACGATTGCAAAGGTCTGTGTCAGATTTGCGGACAAAACCTCAACAACGGTGAATGTTCCTGTGATAAGCGTCAAACGGATCCAAGACTTGAGATACTTAAACAGTTGATTGACTAAGATAAATTTTGTAAGGAGGTTTTTGTAATGGCAGTACCCAAGAACAAAACATCACACGCAAGAAAGAGCTCAAGACGTTCAACAGTATGGAAGATTAATGCTCCTGAACTTACTGCTTGTCCTAACTGCGGTGAATTAACAGCAGCTCATAAGGCTTGCACAAACTGTGGTATGTACAACGGCAGACAGGTTGTTGTAAAGAAAGACGAACAGTAATTTTTATTACAAACATTACGGGCGGCAGTTATCTGTTCGCCCTTTTGTTTTGCAAATTTTACCGTATATACAAAAACAATTTGCAAACCTGTTGATTAAAAACGGTATTTTGTGTAGAATAAAAGTGTATGTAAAAATGTTTTGCGAGGTGAAGGTGTGGCTGTTAAAATTTTTGATGTCACAACCGGCAGTCATGCCGACAAAGCAGGAATAAAAAAAGGGGAAACCCTCCTTTCAATCAATTCAAACGAGATTGTCGATGTTCTTGATTACCGATTCTATCAGGTAAACCGCAAGCTGACTCTTGAGGTTGAGGATGAGAACAAAAATGTTCGTACCATAGAAATGACCAAGGGAGAATATGAGGAAATCGGTCTTGAGTTTGAAACCTATCTTATGGACAAACAGCATTCGTGCCGTAATAAGTGCATTTTCTGCTTTATTGACCAGCTTCCGAAGGGTATGCGTGAGTCGCTCTATTTTAAGGATGACGACAGCCGACTTTCGTTTTTGTTCGGCAACTATATCACGCTGACAAATATTACAGAGCACGAAATTGACCGAATTATAAAAATGCACATAAGCCCGATTAATGTGTCGGTTCACACAACAAACCCCGAGCTTCGTTGTAAGATGATGAATAACCGCTTTGCAGGCGATACATTGAAATATCTCAAACGCTTTGCAGACGCAGGAATAACGCTTAACTGTCAGATTGTTTCCTGTCCCGGAATTAATGACGGTGACGAGCTTGTCAGAACATTGACCGATCTTGAAAACCTCGGTGTTAATATGACTGCGATTGTTCCTGTCGGACTTACACGCTACCGTGAAAACCTTTATCCGCTTGTTCCTTATAATAAGGAAACGGCAGGGCAGACAATTGATATAATTGAAAAAATGGGTGATGAGTGCGTCAAAAAGCACGGCAGACGAATTTTCTTTCCGGGTGATGAATTTTACCTCCTTGCCGAAAGAGAAATCCCGTCACCCGAATTTTATGAGGACTTTTCCGCTCTTGAGGACGGAATCGGTATGATTGCGTATCTGACCGATGATGTAGGCTGGAAGCTTGAAGAGCTTGATGCAGACGAAAGCCTTTGCCATAAGGTAACAATTGCCTGCGGCGAGGGAGTGTTTCCGTACATGAAGCGGATTATGTCGATGATTAACGAAAAATTCCCGAATATAACTATAAATACAAGGGCGATTAAGAACAACTTTTTCGGCGGCGGAGTAAATGTGTCGGGACTTTCTGTCACAGGCGGTGATCTTATTGATCAGCTCCGTGACGATGACCTTGGTGACAGGCTTATTATCACGTCATCAATGCTCCGTTTTGAAAACGATTTGTTTCTTGATGATGTTTCAACAGACGATGTTGAACGGGAACTCGGTGTAACTCTTGTTTCCGTCAATAACAACGGAAACGACCTTGTAGAGGCTGTAATTGCAGGAAAGGACTGATAAGATGAACAAACCCGTAATTGCCGTTGTCGGCAGACCAAATGTGGGAAAGTCAACGCTTTTCAATAAACTCATCGGTCAGAGATTGTCAATTGTTGACGATACTCCCGGTGTTACCCGTGACAGAATATACGGTGAGGTGGAATGGTGCGGAAAAACTGCCTTTATTGTTGACACAGGCGGTATTGAACCGAAATCAGATGATATTATTCTTGTACAGATGCGCCGTCAGGCTCAGCTTGCAATCGACACGGCTAATGTTATTATCCTTGTAACAGACTGCAAGTCGGGCATGGTTGCAACAGATATGGATGTTGCACAGATGCTCCAGAAGTCGGGCAAGCCTGTTGTGCTTTGTGTAAACAAGTGCGACACACTCGGCGAACCGTCACCTGAATTCTATGAGTTTTATAATCTCGGTTTAGGCGATCCTATCGAGGTTTCAGCCGTTCACGGTTACGGTACGGGCGACCTTTTAGACAAGGCTTTTTCAAGCTTTGATTATGATGAAAATGCGGAAGATGACGACACAGTCATCAATGTTGCGGTAATCGGCAAGCCGAACGCAGGCAAGTCATCTCTTGTAAACAAAATTACAAACGAGGAACGCTGTATTGTGTCTGATATAGCAGGCACAACCCGTGACACAATTGATACGCTTGTTGAAAATAAGTACGGAAAGTTTAACTTTACCGATACCGCAGGACTTCGCCGTCAGAGCAAAATCTATGATAATATCGAAAAATACAGTATTATCCGTGCAAAAATGGCTATTGAACGCAGTGATGTGTGCGTTATTATGATTGATGCGACAGAGGGCGTTACAGAACAGGATACCAAGGTTGCAGGTCTTGCGCATGAGGCAGGCAGAGCGTGTATAATTGCCGTAAACAAGTGGGACGCTGTCGAAAAAAACGATAAGACAATGCAGGAGTTCCGCAAAAAGCTTGACGCAGATTTTGCGTTTATGTCATATGCGCCAAAGGTATTTATTTCCGCAAAAACAGGTATGCGTATCGACAGGCTGTTTGAATATATCATAAGCTGTAATGACAGCGCAAACCGAAGAATCAGAACAGGTATGCTCAACGAACTTCTTGCACAGGCTACAACAAGGGTTCAGCCGCCGTCGGACAAGGGTAAGCGACTTAAAATTTTCTATATGACTCAGGCTTCCGTAAAACCGCCGACATTCGTTTTCTTCTGCAACAATGCACAGCTTTTCCACTTTTCATATCAGCGTTATCTTGAAAACAGAATCCGTGAGGCTTTTGCTCTTGAGGGTACGCCGATCAAAATTGTGGTAAGAGAGAGAGGAGAAAAGTAATGGAGCATATTTCGGCAATTTTAGCAAACTGCTGGTGGATGATTCTGCTTTCGGCATTGATTGCGTATCTTCTCGGCAGTATCAACACGGCTGTTCTTGTCACAGGCATTGTGACAAAGGGCAAAAAGGATATCCGTCAAATGGGCAGCGGCAATGCAGGCTTTACAAATGTACTGCGCAGTGTCGGTAAAGTTCCGGCAATCATCACCATTGTGTGTGACGCACTGAAGTGTATTATCGCCGTGCTTATCGGAGGGTTCATCTTCTCGTTTGCATCGGTTGCATTTCAGGGTGAAAGCCCTATTTTTATAAACGAGCTTATCAACTGCGGAAAATATGTTGCAGGTATTTTCTGTATTCTCGGACATTCATACCCCGTGTATTTTCACTTTAAGGGCGGCAAGGGTGTTGTAACCGCCGCCGCTCTTATGCTGACAGAGGATTGGCGTGTATTTATCGCAATTATTGTAACTTTTTTAATTATATTCCTCTGCTCAAAAATTATATCACTTGCAAGTGTTCTCTGTGCGATTCTCTATGCGCCTTACACTTTTGCAATGACATTTATCTTTGACTTCATAATTTACAAGGATTATTCTCTTACATATGTAATCTTCTCAACTGCGGCGGCTCTTTTAATCGGCGTTTTCGTTCTTGTAAAGCACAAAGAAAACATCAAAAGACTTCTTAAAGGTGAAGAAAAAGAAAATTACAGCCAAAAAATGACGGCAGTATTGACCGAAAAGTGATTTGGTTGTACAATAACTTTGGTATGATATTTGTTATATTTTAAATGTTTCTGATACGGAAAATAAATTATATTGAGAGGTTGAATTAAAATGTCAGATTGTATTTTCTGCAAAATCGTTGACGGCTCAATTCCGTCAAAAAAAGTTTATGAAGACGAAAAAATTCTCGCTTTCTATGATCTTGAACCACAGGCTCCCGTTCATGTGCTTGTAATTCCAAAGGAACACATCTGCTGTGCAGATGCAGTTAATGAAGAAAATGTCGGCAATATTGCTCACATTTTCACTAAAATTCCTGAAATTACAAAATCACTCGGACTTACAAACGGTTACCGTATTGTAAATAACTGCGGTGAGGACGGCTGTCAGAGCGTAAAGCATATGCATTTCCACATCCTCGGCGGCAAAAAGCTCAACGGCACAATGGCATAAGAAGGGACTGCAATAATGGATACATATAAGATTAACATTGAAGGACTTGACAGAGAACTCAGAAAATTCCCTGTAAACGATAAGCTTGATATTGCCGCATTTATTATGTTTGGTGACATTGAGATGACAGAGGTTGCCGCAAGAGAACTCCTCAAGCGTGTTCCCGAACACGATGTTGTTGTGACTGCCGAAGCAAAGGGTATTCCGCTTTGCTATGAAATGGCTCGTCAGGGCTGCAGAAACTATGTTGTCGCAAGAAAAAGCGTTAAGGTTTATATGGGCAATCCTATCGGAGTGACCGTTAATTCAATCACAACAAAAAACGAACAGAAACTCTACCTCGGCGAAGATGATGTAAATCTTCTCAACGGCAAGAGAGTTCTTCTTGTTGATGATGTAATTTCAACAGGCGAAAGTCTTCACGCTCTTGAAACGCTCGTTGAAAAAACAGGCGCAAATATCGTTGGCAGGGCGTCAGTCCTTGCCGAAGGTGACGCTAAGGACAGAGATGACATTATATTCCTCAGCGAACTTCCGCTTTTCTTTAAGTAATACTGAGTAATTATAAAATCAAATTTAAACAGCTGTTGAAGTGTGCAGATTATACCGTCCGCATATTTTGACGGCTGTTTTCCTTTTTTATACCATAGATATAAAGTGTAAAAATTAAAGTGCAGAAATTGTTCAACTTATAAATGATTGAATAGAAACAGTGGTGAATAGATAATTTAATGAGAAGAGATATCAGCAAAATTAACAAAAATAATAAAAATATTTTTTTAAAAATAATATTTATATTGACAACTGAAATTCTACATGATATTATAAAAATACCAAAAACGATATACTTGATATGATGAAAATTGACTAATTGTTTTTTGCAGATAAAAATAACCAAATAAATAATAAAAGGAGATGCCATTATGAAAAAAGTATGTTTATGCCTTGCTTTTGTGTTGGCAGCGGTATGTATTCTATGTTCCTGCTCTGATTTACCTGCATCAAGTACCTCTGAAACCGTGAATCCTTCCGTAGATGTTACTTTGAAAAAGTGGGAAGATTGCGGAGCGAGTATTGATAAAGCGGAAGAAATTTCCGGAATTAAGTTTGGCGAAAGTTTGAAAAATATTGTAAGTGTAAGAGCTATTCCATACACGGCGATCGAAGTGGTTTGTTCGTTAGATAAATCTGCCTCTGACAATACTGTGACCTTGCGCAAGGCTGTCAGCTATGCTGTAAAAAACAGTGAAAATCTCAGCGGAGTCAATACAAACGGACTTTCTCCCACAATGGCGACTTTTGAAATTAAGGGTGCGAATTTTGTAAATGAAAAAGGTGAAACTGTAGTAGGAGAATATAATGATAACAATTATAAATATTCTTTTTATTGCAAAAAAGGATTGAATGGTAACCGAGTGTATAATTATATTAAAAAAATGATTACTGAATAAGGATTGATTTTTATGAAACGGCTGTTTGGACTTATAGGATTTACTTTCCTGTTTGTCCTTTCAGCCGTTTTTTATTCGGATTTTAATGAAATTGTCTTTGCAATAATCGGCTCGTTAGGAGTGTTATCCGTTGCTGTCGGTATATTTTTAATTATTTCAAAGAAAAATAAATCATTCGGCAAGTCGCTGTGCGTATTTGCTTTTGCCGTAATATATTCTGCGGGCAATATGATCGGCTATTCCGAATATATTAACAACACGGTCATAAATAATTATTCTGATAAAGAAATTACAGCAAGCGGATATATCTGTGATGAAATCATTACCACCGATTCATCATGCAGTTTCGTAATCAAAACCGACAAAATCAACGGTCAGCCGTCAGATGCGAAAATTCAAATTATTTCGTACTCAAATGTTGACGCAGAGCCTTTTGAAAAGGTCAACTTCACGGCTCATACATACAAGAATAATGTAAACTCACAAATCAGTCACGGAATTTTTCTGAAAGCATATTCCTATGACGGCTTCAAAATTGATGCGACAGGGGAGAAAGTGTTTGATTTATATTCATTTGCCGTTGAGGTTAGAATGACAATGAAAAATTCACTTGATATGCTGTTGCCGGAGGATTATTCAACGCTCTGCCGTGCCGTTCTTTTGGGCGAGAAAACAGCTCTTGATTCAAGCGTTAAAGATGATTTTTCATTGACAGGTACTTCGTTTTTAATAGTGGTTTCGGGAATGCATCTTGTTATAATCACTTCGTTTGTATTGTTGTTGGTGAGAAAATTAACAAAAAACAGATTTTTAATAACAGGTTTTACCACATTTACGGTTATTGCCTTCATGGCTGTAACGGGCTTTGCGCATTCGGTTGTCCGTGCCGGAATTATGATGATAATTGTGTCGTTTGCATCGTCAAATCTCAGAATAGCCGACTCGCTGAATAATCTCGGCTTTGCCGCAATTGTCCTGACAGCTTTCAACCCATATGCGGTAGCCGATATCGGAATGTTGCTTTCATTTTCGGCAACGACGGGTATAATTCTGTGGTCAAGACCGATTGAACGCTCTGTGCTGAGATTCTTTCACTACAAAAACAAGCGTAAGGACGGTTTTGTCGGAACGGTTGTCTATTATATCAAAAGGCTGTTTAAAATCTGTGTAAATATGCTGTCGGTTTCAGTATCCGCATTTCTGTGGATTTTGCCGATAACCGCCGTTGCATTCAACAGAATTTCCCCGACAGTCATACTTGTTTCTCTGTTATGTGAACCGTTTGTTTCGGCACTTTTGGTGTGTTCTCTGTTGTGTTCGGTACTTTTTATTTGCCCGTTTATATCATTTTTTGCTTACCCGTTTGGACTCGTTTCGGGATTATGTTCAAAAGGCAATTTTGTGGTTGGTTTCAACTTTTTCACAACTCCCATTCAGCACAATTAAAACCCATTCGCTCTATTGGTTTGTGTGGATAGGTGTCAGCGTACTTCTCGCAATCGGCGGATTGTTTGTAATAAATCGAAAATTCTATGTCAAAATTTCTGTTCCGATATCAATTTCAGTCCTTGTAATCGGAGCATCGCTCAATGTGCTTTTAACAGCCGATAACGGTGAAATGAAAATCTATAATGTCGGCAACGGTGTTTTTGCAACAGTCAACTGCCCCGACAGCTGTTCCGTGATTTCTTGCGGAGGCAACAGAGCAAGCGCAGACGATGTGACAGCCGATATCAGCGAAAGATACTCAGATATTGAATATATGATAATTCCGAATCAGAATAATAAATACTCTTCTCTTGAACGCTTTACGTTCACAAAATTTGACTTAAATAATATTTTGGTATATGATAATGACATTAAAAAGCAAAATCTTTTGAACGCTTTTGACGGTAACAGCCGACAGACTTTCGGCGGAAACAGTCATTTTACGCTGAATCTTTCCGATACGGTGACGGATGAGGTAATCTGCGTTGACAACACAATGTTTCAGTTCATAAAAGGGAAAAATATGACTGTATTGTTTGTGCCGACAAATGCAGATCTTTCAAATCTGCCCGAAAAGTATCGCAACCCCGATTGTTTGTTGATCGATTCCGTCCCCGAAAATTTCGATTTGATATCATGCAATACCGTGATATTTTCGGGATTGGAAAAGCAGTTTAAGAAAAATTATGATTCTATTAAAGAAATCAGTTCAACCGTTATTTCAACATCTGAAAGGAACATAACGGTCAATCTGAACGGAGGATAAAATGCCGCGCATCACCGAAGCAGACCTGAAAAAACAAATTAAAAACAAAAGCTTTTCGCCTGTGTACCTAATCTACGGTTCGGAGCAGATGTTTGTCAAAAGTTACACAAAAAAGCTTTGTGAGGCTGTTGCAGGCAAAAATCCGTCCGATTTCAATTATCATACATTCAGCGGCGACATCGATTTTCAGGAACTTGCCGCATCCCTGCAAATAATGCCGTTTATGGCGGAACGCAACTGTGTTGTTGTGACCGACATTTACTTTGATAATATGGTAAAGGATCGGCTTGATACTCTAAAAGAGCTAACAAGCAGAGCATGGGACGGTACGGTTCTCATAATTTCAATGCCGACTTATGTTCCGTCAAAGAATAAAACTTCTTTTACCGCTCTTATAAAGCGTGTTGAAAAAATCGGCAGCGTCTGCTGTTTTGAAAAAATCAATTCACAAATTATCGAAAAGTATGTTGCAAAGTGGGCAAACGAAAACGGCAAGCTGATTTCACACCTTAATGCGTCAAAGATTATTTCAAATGTCGGTGATGACCTCAATCTTCTGAAAAACGAGGTCAACAAAATTGCCGCATATGCAAAGGGTGAGGAAATTACCGACAGTGATATCGACCTTTTGTCAACCGTAAACCTTGAAGCAAGAACATATGATATGGCTGACGATGTTATTAACGGCAGAGGTGACAGAGCGTTCAGAAAGCTTGACACACTTTTCTGTCAGCGGGAAGAACCGATTAACATTCTCTATGCACTTTCATCCGCCTATGTCGATGCGTATCGTATGCGTGTTGCAGATGAATGCTCAGTCAGTAAAGAAACCGTGGCGAAAGATTTTGCCTACAAAAATCGTGCGTTTGTGTTAAACAGGGCGAGAACCTCCGTTTCAAGGACTTCAACCGAGTCACTTCGGAAAAGCCTTGATGTGCTTGTTGAAACAGACGAAAAGCTGAAATCAGTTTCCGTTAATCAAAGATTTTTAATTGAACAGCTTATTTCCCGTTTGCTTTTGATTGCAAAGGAGGGCAGAATCTAATGCTCAAAATCCGTGAGGCTGTCATAGTTGAGGGTAGATATGACAAGATAAAGCTTTCATCAATTGTAGATGCTCCGATAATCGAAACCAACGGTTTCCGTGTTTTTTCCGACAAAGAAAAGCAGTCGCTTATCCGCAAAATTGCCGAAACAAGGGGAATACTCATAATGACCGACAGCGACGGTGCAGGTTTTGTAATAAGGAATTTTCTTAAAGGCTCGGTCGATAATTCAAAAATTAAAAATTGCTATATTCCTCAAATCAAAGGCAAGGAAAAACGCAAGGCAAAAGGCGGTAAAGAGGGGCTTTTGGGTGTTGAAGGTGTCAGCGATGAGGTTATAATAAATGCAATCCGCAAAAGCGGTGCCGAGATAATCGGTGAAGAAAATAATATTCCCGAAAGGAAAATTACTAAAGCCGATCTATTTGTCCTCGGACTTACGGGAACTGAAAATTCAGAAATAAACCGCAAGAAGATTCTTAAAAAACTCGGTCTGCCGTCATATCTTTCAACAAACGCATTTTTGACCGCAATTAACTGTCTTTATTCTCTTGAAGAACTAAAAGAGATGCTCTGACAAAATAAAAAATTCATAGGTTAAATAAATCACCTGTTTCGGCAAAAACTAAAACAGGTGATTTCTTATGAAAAAAAGTTTACGGTTGCGTAACGATTGCATTCTCTTTTCAATAGGCGGAGCAGGCTACGCTCTGCTTGAAATTTTGTGGCGGAGAAAAACTCATTGGTCAATGGCGGTTACGGGCGGAACTGCGTTTGTGTCGCTTTTCAGATTTTACAAGCGCTTTTCAAAAATGAATATGCTGCAAAAATGCATATCGGGAAGTGCGATAATTACCGCACTTGAATACTGCTGTGGCTGTGTTGTCAATCTGAAATTCAGGCTTAATGTCTGGGATTATTCAAACTGCCGACTTAATTTAAAAGGGCAGATTTGTCCGTTTTACAGCACCCTGTGGGCATTTCTTTGTATCCCCGTCAGCGCATTATGCACTTCTCTCTGCAAAAAAATACAGTAAAAAACAGGAGCAGTAAGTAAAAATACTGCTCCTGTTATGTTTTATTTATTCAGACTTTTTGTTCTCGCTTTTTTCATCGGATTCGTTTTCTTCGGAAGTGTCGCTTTTCTTGACAACAACCCGTAAAATACGCTGATCCTTAACCTCCATAATGGTAAACTTAAAGCCGTCGGCCTCAATGTTGTCACGCTTGTGGGGGATTGTTCCTGCGTGTTCAAGAATATAACCGCCGACCGTTACGCTGTCACATTCAAGACTGTCCTCGTCCATATCAAACAGACCGAGCATATCTTCAAGTTCCATATCACCGTTTACAAGGAACTCGCCCTTGCCGATTTTGTAGTAGTTATGCTCAATTTCCTCGTCCTCGTCCCATATTTCGCCGACAATTTCTTCGAGCAAATCCTCCATTGTAACAATACCGAGTGTTCCGCCGTATTCATCCGTAAAACGACCGCAAGATGAATTTTTTTTGTGCGTTTGAATGCATTAAGGATTTTTTTTGAAAGCTGTTGTGTTTTGAACACAAAGTAAGGTGGCTGCATAAGCTCCTTAACATCGGGCGCTTTACCGTCTGCAAGTCGTTCGAGATAATCTCTTGTATGGAGAATGCCGACAACATGGTCAACCGTGCCTTCGTACACGGGAATTCTTGAATAGCGGTTTTCAATGATGATATCCTTGATTTTTTCAGGCGAGTCATCAACGCTGATAAATGTGATGTCAACCCTCGGAGTGAGAATTTCCTCGGCGGTAGTTTCGTCAAAGTCAAGTGCGGAGCGAACCATCTCGCTTTCGCTCTCTTCAAGAACGCCTTCTTCCTCAATGCTCTCAACAATGTATTTAAGCTCATTTTCAGTAACTGACGGAGCGTCACCGCTGCTGCCTGCAATCTTTAAGGCAATCATTTTGAATCGTGTGAAAATCCACACAAGCGGTGTAAGAAGTGTCATAAGTCCTCTGAGCAATCCGGCTGTTTTGAGTGAAAAGGCATCGCAATGTTCCTTTGCAAGACATTTCGGCACAATCTCACCGAATGTCAGAACAAGAAAAGTTGTTGCACCCGTTGCAATTGCCGAGCCTGCGTCACCGAAAAGATTCATACACAGCACAGTCGCAATTGAAGAACAGCTCAGGTTTACAACATTGTTGCAGATGAGAATTGTTGTAAGGGCATTGTCGAAATGTTCTATTATGTAGAGCGCTGCTGCCGCTTTTTTGTTGCCGTCATCCTTGTAACGCTGAACACGCACCTTGTTTACAAACGAAAATGCGGTTTCAATCGCCGAAAAGAACGCCGAAAGCAAAATAAGAACTAAAATGACAACACCCATAATTATGTCAGATGTCAACTGAATATCACTCCATAACAACTTCCGACAGGTTCTGTCGGAATAATATTTCTTTAATACTACTATAATTCTTTTAAATAATTATTACTTATTAGAAATAAAGAAATAAAATTATTGAAATAATTTTGCTGTAATGGTATAATAAGCACTAAAGGCTTTTTACAATTGAACAATGTGGCTTGTGCGTCTTATTTTTTGGTATGCATACATTTTGCGTGCAATTTTGGTGAAACTATTCTCGGAGGTGCATACAATGCCACAAAAATCAAAATCTTCAAAAGTCTCATCAAAAAAAGGGAACTATGTTAAAAATCCTGCGCCGGATGACGATCCGCAAAAGCTTGCAAACGACAGCCCCATAAGTGAAGAACAAACAGACCGAATCGGCGAAACAGGTTCTGTTCTCACGACTCATAAGGACTGTGTGTTGCATTGCCTGACGATTATCGGTCAGATTGAAGGTCATTACATTCTTTCGCAACAAAACAAAACCACAAAATACGAGCATGTCATCCCTCTGCTTGTTTCGGTTGAGGAGGACGAAAGAATTGACGGACTGCTTGTGCTGATTAACACAGTCGGCGGAGATGTTGAGGCAGGTCTTGCAATTGCCGAGGTGATTTCGGGAATGAAAAAGCCGACCGTTTCCATCGTACTCGGCGGAGGTCATTCAATAGGAATTCCGCTTGCTGTTGCGGCAAAGAAAAGCTTTATCGCAAAGAGTGCGTCAATGACGGTTCATCCCGTTAGAACAACAGGCCTCACACTCGGAGTTCCGCAGACCTTTGAATATTTTCAGCGTATGCAGGACAGAATCACAACCTTTGTTGCCGAAAATTCCAATATTACAAAAGACCGTTATAATCAGCTTGTGCTTAACACGGGTGAGCTTGTAATGGATATCGGAACTATTCTTGAGGGAGAAGAGGCTGTTGAAGAAGGCTTGATTGACGAGGTCGGAACAGTTTCCGACGCAATTGACGCTCTTTATGATTTGATTAAAGAAAACAAAGAGAGCAAGCCAAAGTCTGCAAAATCACGCTCAAAAAAGCAGGAAAAATAATTTCGGGCGTTTTGCCCGAATACATATATATTGTGACGCTTATGATTTGTATGAAATCTTAATTATGCCAACCCATACGGCTTTTCAGCGTACAAATAACAGAGAAGATTTGAAAACTTATTTTTTGGAGGGAATACATAACCATGTCAATTTTAGATGCTATTATTCAGGGTGTTGTTCAGGGACTTACCGAATTTTTGCCCGTATCAAGCAGCGGCCACCTCGCAATCACACAGCACATTCTCGGTGCAGGCACAGGCGAAAGCAATCTTTTCTTTAATGTAATGCTCCATGTCGGCACACTTGTTGCCGTTGTTGCATTCTACCACAAACTTGTGTGGGATCTTATCAAAGAATTTTTCCTTATGCTCAAGGATATTTTCACAGGCAAGTTCAAATGGAGCAAAATGAATTATAACCGTAATCTCGTTGTAATGCTCATCATCGGTCTTATACCGCTGTTCTTGCTTTTTCTGCCAATCCCCGGAACAGATATGAAACTCAAGGACCTTGCAGACCGGCTTTCCGCAAGTCCTGTTCTCATAGTAACTGCCTGTTCGCTCATTCTCACAAGCGTACTTTTAACAATCGGTATTATCCGTAACCGCAAGAGTGTTGCCTCAACTCACAAACATCTTGCAACAAAGAGCAATGCAAAGGCAACAAGAGATAATTTTAATGTTGTTGACGCAATCCTTGTCGGTGTAACACAGGTTTGTGCCGCACTCCTTCCGGGACTTTCCCGTTCAGGCTCAACACTTTCGGTCGGTGAGATGAGAGGAATCTCAAAGCAGAAGGCACTTGACTACACATTCGTACTCGGTATCCCGTCAATCCTTGCGGCGGCACTTCTTGAGGGTGTGGATGCAATCAAGTCACCCGAAGGTTTAAGCAATATTGAATTTATTCCGCTGATTATCGGAATGGCAGTTTCCGCAGTTGTAGGCTATCTTGCAATCGTAATTTTCAAGTGGTTCCTGAAATCCGACAAAATGGAAATTTTCGTAATCTACACAGCGGTTGTCGGTGTTGCATTTATTGTAATTTCAATCATCGAAATGAATACGGGCGTAAACCTTTTCACAGGTGCGCCAATTGCATAAATTTTAAATGGAGTGATTTTATTGGCAGCTAACAAAAAAACAGCTGACAAAACTAAAAATACTGCGTCGGGAAGAAAAAAGACTTCTTCAAAAACCTCATCAAAAGGTGCAAAAACTGCAAGCAGAACCAAAGCATCCGCTGTTCCGAAAGGAGCAGCGGACTTTCGCCGCGTGTAAGAGCAATCCTCTATGCCGCCGTTGCGGCTGTTTTTGTCTGCATAATTTTCATAAAAGGTTCAAATGTCTGGACAATGATACGCAGTTTCTTTTTCGGAGTTCTCGGATTCGGAATTTTTCTTGTTCCCGTAACGCTTTTTTATTTGTGTGTCATGACCGAAAAGGAGAAACAGGTTGCACGCTATAAGCTGAAGCTTTTCCTTTGTGTCGTCATAATTCTGTTTATCGGGGCGTTGATTTACGCAGGCAGCGGTGCAAAATATTCTGATATGAACTTTTTTGCGTGTCTTGGCAATCTGTTCAAGGATGCCTCCGACACCTCAAGGTATATGACTTTCGATTGCGGAATAATCGGCGGACTGCTCGGCTATCCGCTTGTTGTCATGTTCGGAAGTACAGCCGCACTTTTTACAAGCTTTGTTGTAACAGCCGCACTTATCCTTATTGTTGCGAACATTTCTATTAAAGATATGACAGCGGCGGCGTCAAGGACAGCCGTACATATCCGTGAAGCAGGTGAGGAAAGGGCAAGAGTTCGCAGAGAACGCAGAGAAGAAAACCGTGAGAGAAAGCTTGCCGAAAGAGGCGATATCGACATTGCGCTTGAAGGCGAAAACAGAAAGTCCTCGGGAAGTTTTATTGATATTCCGCTTGATGACAAAAAGACAAAGGTCAAGAAAGCAAAGTCGGCAGTAAACGGAATTGACACGGATATTGCCGATTCAAAGGAAGAAAATGCCGCAGACAAGGATCTGTCACAGGATCTCATCAACATAATCAATCGTGCAAGCAAGCCTATGGGCAAAAGTGCCGACAATACGGTTTCTGCAATTGCAGAGGATATCTCAAACGAAAAGTCAGCTTCTAAAGCTGAACCGACAGAGGTCAAGCCTGATGCCGAAACTGAGAACATCGTCAAAAAAGCACTTCTCAAAAGCAAAAAAGACAACAGTGAGGAGGCCGGTGATGAAATTGCGGAACAGCTTGACAGAGCTGTTCGTTCCGATAATTCTCAAAAAGAAGAAAAGAAGTATCAGTTCCCACCGATTCAGTTGCTCAAACCAAAGCTAAATTCCGATGACAGCGATGCAATGGAAGAAATGCAGAATAATGCCAAAAAGCTTATTGATACCCTCACAAGCTTTGGTGTAAAGGCAAGCATTGTAAACATCTGCCGAGGTCCGTCCGTAACACGCTATGAGTTACAGCCTGCCCCCGGTGTTAAAATCAGCAAAATTACAAATCTCTCCGATGATATCGCACTCAGCCTTGCCGCAAACGGTGTTCGTATTGAAGCACCTATTCCGGGTAAGGCGGCAGTCGGAATTGAAGTTCCGAACAAGGTTGTAAGCATGGTAACAATGCGTGAATTGATTGATTCGGACAAGTTCAGAAACAGCAAGAGCAAACTCACAACCGTTCTCGGCAGAGATATCTCGGGTGAAATTGTTGTTACCGACCTTGCAAAAATGCCGCACTTGCTCATTGCAGGTACAACAGGTTCAGGTAAATCCGTATGTGTAAACTCAATTCTTATGAGTATTCTCTACAAGGCAACTCCCGATGAAGTAAAGTTGTTGCTTATTGACCCGAAAATGGTTGAATTTTCAAAATACAAGGGTATTCCGCATTTGCTCATTCCCGTAGTATCCGACGCCAAAAAGGCGGCGGGTGCGCTTGCGTGGGCGGTAAACGAAATGCTCCAGAGATATAAAATTTTCTCCGAATACGATTGTAAGGATATTGATTCATATAATTCTCTTATCGAAAAAAATATGAATTATATGGAGAAAAATCCACCTGTTGTTAATGAAGAGGGAGAAGAGGTTCAGCCTGTTCTTGAAGTGAACGGACTTCCCGTTGCCAAAGAAAAAATGAGCCGTGTTGTAATTGCAATTGACGAGCTTGCCGATTTGATGATGGCGGCTCCGAGCGAGGTTGAGGACTCAATCTGCCGACTTGCTCAGATGGCTCGTGCCGCAGGTATGCACCTTATCCTTGCAACCCAAAGACCTACCGTTAATGTAATCACAGGTCTTATCAAGGCGAATGTACCGAGCCGTATTTCACTCAAGGTAAGTTCAAACACAGACTCCCGTACAATTCTTGATACAGGCGGCGGTGAAAAGCTTATCGGCCGAGGCGATATGCTGTTTTCGCCTGTAGGCGCTCCAAAGCCTATTCGTGTTCAGGGCTGCTACGCTTCCGATGAAGAAATCGAGGGTGTAACCCCACTACATAAAGAAAGCATATTCGGCTCAGTATAATTCTGAAATCGAAGAAAAAATTAAAAGAATTGCTGCAGAAGAAATTGCTCAGGGCAAAAAATCGGGTGATTCAGATTCATCATCTGACGAAGGTCTTGATATTGACAGCAAAATGGAAGAGGCAATCAAGTGCGTAATTGAAGCAGGACAGGCATCAACCTCACTTTTGCAGAGAAGACTCAAGGTCGGCTACGCAAGAGCAGGCAGAATGATTGATGATATGGAACAAATGGGAGTTGTAGGCCCTCATCAGGGTTCAAAACCGAGAGATGTTCTCATGACCTACAACGAATGGCTCGAACGCAGAAATGCACTTGAAAACAGAGCCGATTAATAAATAAAGGAGGGTTCAATATGGCTTTTTTACCGATGGACGCAAAAGAAATGCGTGATCGAGGCTGGAACGAAGTCGATTTTATATATGTTTGCGGTGACAGCTATGTTGACCATCCGTCATTCGGTGCGGCAATAATCACGAGAGTTCTTGAGGATTGCGGTTACAAAACAGCATTCCTTGCACAACCTAATTGGAAAAACGATGATGATTTTACACAGTTCGGAAAACCAAGGCTCGGTTTTATGGTGTCGGCAGGCAACATTGACAGTATGGTTGCCCACTACACGGTTGCAAAGCGTAAAAGACATGATGATGCCTATACGGCAGGCGGTAAAAACGGCAGGCGTCCCGACAGAGCAGTCACAGTTTACTGCAACATAATCAGAAAGCTATATCCCGATTCTCCCATTATAATCGGAGGTCTTGAGGCATCACTCAGAAGATTTGCTCATTATGATTATTGGAAAAATGAGGTAATGCCCTCAATTATTTTCGACAGCAAGGCAGATTTGCTTGTGTACGGAATGGGCGAGCTGCAGACAATTGAAATTGCAAAAAGACTTTCCGAGGGCTATCCTGTTGAATCTCTTTACGGCATCAGAGGTGTTTGCTATAAAATTCGTACAGACGATTATGTGCCAAAGTCGGTTGTCGAACTTCCAAGCTACGAGCGTGTAAAAGAGGACAAGCGTGACTATGCAATTGCATCACGCAGGGAGCTTGAGGAGGCTGATGCCGTAAGGGGCAAAACCCTCATTCAAAGGCACGGAAAGTATATTCTTGTGCAGAATCCTCCGATGCAGCCGCTTGACACAAAACAGCTTGATTATGTCTATTCTCTGCCGTATGAGCGTTGGTACCCAAAGTGTTATGAAAGTCTCGGCGGCGTACCCGGTATCAACGAGGTACTGTTTTCAATCACACACAACCGTGGTTGTTTCGGTGCTTGTAATTTCTGCTCACTTGCTTTTCATCAGGGCAGAGCGGTAACCGTCAGAAGTGAAGAGAGTATTATTGAGGAGGCTGAAAGTTTTCTTGATAATCCACGATTCAAGGGTTACATAAGCGATGTCGGAGGACCTACCGCAAACTTCAGACTTCCGTCATGCGAAAAGCAGAAAAAGCTCGGACTTTGTAAAAACAGAAGATGTCTTGCACCGACACCTTGCCCTAATATGCAGGTGTCACACACGGAATACCTTGATATTTTGCGAAAGCTGAGAAATCTCAAGGGAATTAAAAAGGTGTTTATCCGCAGCGGAATCCGTTTTGATTACCTTATTGAAGATGAAAATGACGAATTTTTCCGTGAACTTGTAAAGTACCACATCAGCGGTCAGCTGAGAGTTGCCCCTGAGCATTGTTCGGCGGCGGTTCTTGACAAAATGGGCAAGCCGCATATTGAAAGCTACAAGCGTTTTTGTAAGATGTTCTACGATTTTACGGGCAAGGAAAATAAAGACCAGTATGTAGTGCCGTATCTGATGAGCTCACACCCAGGTTCAACACTTTCGGATGCCGTAGAACTTGCACTTTTCTGCAAGCGTGAAAACATTCACCCAAAACAGGTTCAGGACTTCTATCCGACCCCGGGTACAATTTCAACGAGTATGTTCTATACGGAGCTTGATCCGTACACTCTCAAAGAGGTTTATGTTCCCAAGTCTGAAAATGAAAAGGCAATGCAAAGGGCGTTGCTGCAGTATTTCATTCCCGAAAACAAACCGCTTGTAATCAAAGCACTCATCAAAGCCGGCAGACGGGATTTAATCGGTAACGATAAAAAATGTCTTGTAACTCCGATGGCAGGACAAACACAGGGCGGTTATTCAAAACAGAACAACAACCGCAATTCGCAGAATCAGAAGGGAAGAAGCAAAAACGGCAAAGATAAGTTCGCAAAGTACAGACGAAAAAACAAAAAGAAATAAAATCTTTTTCATACTGAAAATATCGGTATGCGTACTTTTCATTGCCTGTGTACTGCTTGTTTCATTCGGAAAACCTCTCGGAATTCCCGATTGGAACGATGTCTATACATTTTTCGGAATTTCAGCCGATATGGAGTCCGATTTTTTTGTTTCGTTTATCAATGTCGGTTCGGCTGATTGTACGCTGATTAAATGCGGAGATAAAAGTGTGCTGATTGACGGAGGAACAAATCTTGTGACCGATAAAATTACTGCTTATCTCAAACGCAGTTCGGTAACTCATCTTGATGCCGTAATCGTGTCACACCCCGACAGCGACCACATCGGTTCGTTGCCCGATATCATAGATAAATTCGGTACGGATGTTGTTTATTTCGGAAAATATTCCGACAACCACAAAACCCCCGAATACGAAAAACTTGTTAATTCTATAAAAGAAAATAATATAAAAACCATAATTCCTGTTTCTGACAAACCCGTTGAAATCGGAAATATGACCTTTAAATTTTATCAACCCGAAAAGGACTTCGGCAACACAAACGATAATTCGCTTGTAACAATGCTTCAATATGACGAAAAGCGATTTCTCTTTACAGGCGACATTTCGTCAAAAAGGGAAGAATCAATGGTTAATTCCGACAAAGAATTAAAATGCGATGTTCTCAAGGTTGCACACCACGGCAGTAAGTATTCTTCAAGTGAAGATTTTCTTGCAAAGGCAAGCCCCGAAACCGCTGTAATAAGCGTTTCGGCTGACGATACGGCACTTCCCGATTACTATATAACAGCCTTGCTTAACAGCGTGTGCAAAAATGTTTATCGGACAGACAGCGATAAAACCGTTATGATAACAGTCGAAAACGGTGAGATTTGCACCAAAACTCATGCCTGAAAGGTTGACTATAAATTAAATAATGTTATAATATTATTGTTTAACTGACAAAAATCGAAAGGAATTTTTAAATATGGGAGTATATGAAGAACTTGTAGCCAGAGGACTTATCGCTCAGGTTACGGACGAAGAAGAAATCAGAGAGCTTGTAAACAGCGGTAAAGCCACATTCTATATCGGCTTTGACCCGACAGCCGACAGCCTCCATGTAGGTCACTTTATGGCTCTTTGCCTTATGAAAAGACTTCAGATGGCAGGCAACAAGCCAATTGCACTCGTAGGCGGCGGCACAGGTATGATCGGTGATCCGTCAGGCAGAACAGATATGCGTCAGATGATGACAAAGGAAACAATTCAGCACAATGTTGATTGCTTCAAAAAGCAGATGAGCCGTTTTATCGACTTTTCTGAGGGCAAGGCTCTTCTTGTAAATAACGCAGACTGGCTTCTTGACCTTAACTATGTTGAACTTCTCCGTGATGTAGGCGCTTGTTTCAGCGTTAATAATATGCTTCGTGCAGAGTGCTACAAGCAGAGAATGGAAAAGGGACTCAGCTTCCTTGAATTTAACTATATGATTATGCAGTCATACGACTTCTATGCTCTCTATCAGAAGTACGGCTGTAATATGCAGTTCGGCGGTGACGACCAGTGGAGCAATATGCTCGGCGGTACAGAGCTTATCAGAAAAAAGCTCGGCAAGAACGCATATGCAATGACAATCAACCTTCTCCTCAACTCAGAGGGTAAGAAAATGGGTAAAACCCAGTCGGGTGCAGTATGGCTTTCAGCCGAAAAGACAAGCCCCTACGATTTCTACCAGTATTGGAGAAATGTTGATGACGGCGATGTAATCAAGTGCCTTAAAATGCTCACATTCCTTTCGCTTGAAGAAATTGATGAGCTTGCAAAACTTGAGGGCAGTGAAATCAACAAAGCAAAAGAAATTCTTGCTCATGAGCTTACAGAGCTTGTTCACGGCAAAGAGGAGGCTGACAAGGCTCAGGAGGCCGCAAGAGCAATCTTCAGCAACAAGACAAATACTGACAATATGCCTTCAACAACTCTTACAGAGGCTGATTTTGCAGACGGCGAAATCGGAATTCTTGACCTCATGAAGAAGTGCGGACTCATTCCTTCAAACGGTGAGGGCAGAAGACTTATTCAGCAGGGCGGTGTTTCTGTTGACGATGAAAAGGTAACAGATGTTTACGCAAAGGTTGCAAAGTCTGATTTTGAAAAAGGCTATGTTGTAATCAAAAAGGGTAAAAAGGTTTACCATAAGGCAATTCTTGGCTGATTTTGAAAATTAAATAAAGGGGATTAGGGCAAAATGAAAAAGTTTTTTTCGGAGTTTAAGGAATTCATAATGCGTGGAAATGTGCTTGATCTCGCAGTCGGCGTTATCATCGGTGCGGCTTTTCAGGCAATCGTAACTTCTCTCACAAGCGACATCATTTCGCCGATTCTCGGTATCTTCGGCGGTGTCAACTTTGACCAGTTTCAGGTTACAATCAACGGCGCAACAATTATGTACGGTAAGTTTATCACAGCGGTAATCAACTTCCTGATTATGGCTTTCGTAATCTTCCTTATCGTAAAGCTTGTCAACAAGGTTATGTCACTCGGCAAAAAAACTGAACCCGAAGAAGCTCCCACAACAAAGAAGTGTCCGTTCTGTTTCAGCGATATTGATATCAAAGCCACAAAATGTCCCCATTGCACAGGCGATATCATCGATCTTACAGAAAAAACAGACGACAAAAAATAATATCGCTGTTACATAAACAGATATTACACAACTTAACAACCAACAAAAAAGCCACAGTAGAAAGTTAAAATCTACTGTGGCTTTTTAAATTGAAAATTATGATTGAATGTAATACGTTACCTCTTGCACAATCTATGCCGTAGGGGCGTTCATCGGACGCCCGCAAGTAATTTAACAGAATATCCGATAAATATAATTCTATAAATGTGCCAAAATGATTGACAAACCGTAACAACGATAATTAAAATAAAAAATCGCTTGTTTTGTGTTTTCACCCAAAACAAATGGCGAACACGGTTCGCCGCTACTGTTTGACAATTGCTTTGCAATATTAATGCTAAAATTCCCTAAAAAATATACTATAAAAGCCACGGCAAAATTTCCGTGGCTTAAATTATTTGTTGCTATCGCCGTTTTCGTCATTCTCATCATCTTCAAACACAATAATGTCCTCAACCCTGCATTTGAAAATTTTGCACAAATCATCAATCTTAGTCGTGCTGATGCCCTGATTTTTCCTTAATCTGTCAATTGTCGCACTGCTGATGTTGTGCTTGTTGATAAGAGTGTAGGTACTCTCATTACTTTTCTCCAAAGTTTCCCAAAAAGGAGTGTATTTTATCATTATATCACCTGTATTTAAAGGTAATATAAGATTTTGCACTTGACAATAGTCATAAATATGATTATAATGCAAATATACAATAATACGCACATCCAAACAATAATTATGCGTATTTTGTACAAATAAATATTTAGGGGGAATAGAGATGAAGAGAAAATTAAGTAAATCGTTGTCTATTATTTTAACAATGACAATAGTAATTTCGGCAATTATCATTGCTCCTGTTACTGTAAGTGCGGTAAATACCGCAGATAGTATTGTTGATATTGCTCGTGCCGAAATAGGAAATTCTTACTATCAAAAATATAATGGGCATAAGAACGCATGGTGTGCTGATTTTGTAACATGGTGTGCAAAGCAGGCGGGTGTCAGTAGTATTGCCAGCAGTTCAAGTTGTTACAATATGTATATGGGAATGAAAGATAGCTGTGAAAGAGTCTATTCTCCGCAAAAAGGCGATATAGTATTCTTTTATTGTAATAAGTGTTCTACAACAGCCGGCAAGTGGTGTCATGTTGGTATAATGGAAGATTCAACACATTCTATTGAGGGAAACAATTGGTCTGATGGAACTTCAAAAGTTCAAAGAGGAAAATCATACAACCATAACGGTGACCTTGGTTATCGTCACGGTGATAGTTCGGGTTGTATCACAAGAATATATTTAAGACCTAATTATGATAATAAAACTTATATTCTTCCAGAACAGCCTGGTAGTATTTCTACGGATTATAATTATTATCTCCCAGGTGATGTAATAGCTCATTGGAGTCCTTCTGCAAATTCAACCGCTTATTGGCTACAGGGATACATCACATATGATACTGGTTCACTTAAAGGAACTACATATTGTTTTATGGATTGTAATGTTGGAAATGTTAGTAGTTATAAAATGACATTAATGGATACAGGAAGATATACCATATATGTTTCTGGAGTAAATGAAAACGGTAAATCGTCAACAATCAGTTGTAGTTTTAATGTTATTCACAAATCAAATGAGCCGCTTTTGTTAAAGAAATATTCATATGATGGTCATACTTACAAAATTTATGCTTCTTCAAAAACTTGGGATGATGCAAAAATTTGGTGTGAAAATAAGGGCGGATATCTGGCTACTGTAACCTCTTCTCAAGAACAAAATGCACTTTGGAAATCACTTGAATATTATAATAATTTGAATTTTTATTTAGGTGGTAGTTGTACTTCTAAAAAATGGAAATGGGTTACAGGTGAACCTTTTGATTATACTAAATGGGCTTCAAATGAACCCGACTGTGCAGGAGGTAACGAAAATTACCTAGGTTTATGGGGTGATGTTAGAACTGATGAAAATTTGTACTGGAATGATTTTTACATGTAATTATA
>VOFK01004251.1_pt1 | contig 55000 bp, 76 predicted proteins | sample 5384121 | NCBI WGS metagenome assembly VOFK01 (sample SAMN12384730, study PRJNA508395) | human gut metagenome | isolation source: healthy gut J | host: Homo sapiens | reverse complement strand
GCGCAAAGCACATCTGCGAGCGTTGCATCCGGTGAAGGTTAGAGTCGAAACAACAAAACCCGCCTTATAACAGTTCTTCACTCTTTGCGACCATCGCAGCCTCACTCTCAATCGACTGCGCGCCGTAAATAAAGGACATGCCGCCCTCCTTTGCGAGTGCAATGGCAAGGTTATCGTCGGAGACAGCCTGCATTATCGCAGACGAACGAGCGGAACATTCAGTGATACAGCCGGTTCTTCACCGCGCTTAAACTTTGTCAGAGGTGTGCGAAGCGAAACATTTGCGGGAATACAATTCTCGTCAGTATAGCCCGGATGAGCAGGTATTCGCTGAAGGTTCTGCTTGGTTCGTTGTAATAGTACGCCATAATTCTCTCCATTTCCGAGTGCATTCTCTGTACTTAAAAGTATTATAACACGCCGGGGCGATTCGGTCAATATTAAAATGAAGCTCCGATAGACAATATTTCGACCAGACCGGCGCGATTTTTTGATATTTACATCAAAGCTCACCGCAAGCGACAGTTGATTTTGTGCCGTTTAGCATGATGAGGAAAACGATGTCCGTATATCGGCACACAACACGAGCCGCCGCGAATCATCGCCGTATGATGCTCTACCTCCTCACCTCTCCGCCGATGCCGTTATATACCGGTCGTCAGCAGTATACGAGAGGCTGTTTTCGGCGTTTTCGAGCAGACGATACTCCAAAATAAGGATAAATTCAGATTTGATGAGCGTAATCGCGGACCTCCGACAGCTCGCGTCAACGCACTTCTTTCGTTTATATATACGCTCCTTATAAATAATTGTTGCGGCGCTTGAAAGCGTCGGGCTTGCCCCATATGTCGGATATCTGGATAAAACACCCGGGTAGATGCTCGTTTGCGCTCGATATTCTTGAGGAACCGAGAAGCTGCGTATGCCGACAGATTTGTGTTGTCGCAGATAAATCTCGGTGCTGTTGCAGCTGATGATTTTGATATCGAGGAGAACGGCGCGGTATTTCTTAAGGACATTGCAAGAAAGAAATATCTGTCTGCGTGGCAGACACGCAAACAGGAGACAATTACTCATCCTTTTCTCGGCAAAAAATTGCAGTGGTGAACTTGTTCCATACAGTCAGGCTATGCTGCTTGCAAGATGGCTGCGGGTAGCTCTTTACATATATCCGTTTTTTCGGAAGCGAGGGATTATGCTGATACTTGTAACATACGATGTGTCGCTTGCTGACAGCCGCGGGCAGAAACGTCTCAGGCACGTTGCGAAAATCTGTCAGTAATACGGAGTACGCGTACAGAATTCGGTTTTTTGAATGCGTAGTTGACGAGACGCAATTTGTTCTTCTGCGTGAAAGACTGAAGAAAGAGATTGCCGCCGAGCAGGATAGCTTAAGTTTTATCGGATTGGTAATAATTATAAGAATGAGAAAATATCAATACTCTCGAATTCCGTGATACAAGCAAATCTGCTGAAAAGTCAAGGGGTAAATGCGAAAAAGTGCAAAAAATTTTTATTTTGACGTGCTTTAAGCGGCTAATATGCTGTTTATGCAAGCCTCGTATATGTCCGCAGAGCTGTAATAATCAAAAATTCCCCGCGGATAGTCGTTAATCCATTTTTCGAGTTTTCGGGTATCTGCGGGGGTAACTTTATCAAGGCTAATACCTTTCGGATAATGACGACGCACCATTTTATTTTGATTTTCATTTGAGCCGCGCTCGTACGAGCTGTACGGGTGGCAATAATAAACCGTTGTGCGTGAGTCCTTTTTTCGGCAGCTACGCTCGAGTCCCTCGTAGTCAGAAAATTCGGAGCCGTTGTCTATGGTTATGCTTTGAAATACTTTTGAAAAGAGCCCCACTCCATAACTGCGCTCTATTCCGTCAAGGGCTTTTATCACGCTTGCGGCGGTGTGGTCTTTCATTATCCTTATAATTTCGTAGCGGCTATATCTTTCAGTAAGTACAAGAAACGTTTTCTTTGTGCCTTTTTTACCTACGACGCAATCCATTTCCCAGTGACCGAAAGAGTCCCTCTCCGCAACTTCTGCGGGGGCGCTTTTCGATACTTTTTACCCGCGGGCGCTCTGTTCGGCTTTACTCGCTCGTATTTCTGCTTATCCTTGTTGCATTTAACGGGCAAGTCCTTGTTTGTTATCGTAAGAAAAACGCCGTCCTCGATATAACGGTAAAATGTCGTTTTTGAAATGGTAGTATTGAATTGCAACCCTTTACGTTTGATTTCTCCAAGAATAGCACCAGGCGCGTATTTTTCTGCTGATACTTTATACTCAAGGTATGTAGCGTACTCGTGGTCGGAGCCTATCTTTAATCCCGTGCCTTTTGCTTTAAGGTTTGCGCGGTATTTTTCCTCGGCAATGTCGGGGCTGTACCGCTCCTCCTCGGTTAAATCGGAATTAAGGCGAGTATATACACCTCTTTTTTAATTCTCGGTATATAGTGCTGATGTGTACGCCGAGCAGCGCCGCCATTTTTGCGGGCTTAATACCGACCTTTTGCCAAGCCTCTATTTGCAGACGGTCTGTAAAAGTAAGGTGTTTGTAGTTTCTCATAATAAAATCGCTCCGTTTTATTAAATAATATAGCCCGCTCCCACGGAGGGAACGGGCTTTTGAGTACGTGTTAATCCTTTGCTTTGCTTGCCGCAATATCCGCTCGGATAAGCTGCTTTATATATCCCGCTTTATTCGGGACGCTTTCGAGTTTTTCTATAATATCTTGCTCGGTTGTAGTAATGCAATCAATCTTAAACTGCTTTTTGTATTTCGCCGCGTATCTTTCCTGTGGGGTTTGTTTGCGCTCGCACATATTATCACTCCTTAAAATAAGTCGTTTTTCAGCACATACTCCCGCAGCTCCTCGGAAGTTTTGCAAAATATTCTTTGAAACGTCAAAAGCAACCGAGAGCTTGCCGCTATCGGATTTTACCGTCCATTTGTCGCGATATTCGGTTACGCTATATTCTTTCCCGTTTTTTGTAATATACATAAAACGCCTCCTATTGCAATTTCGTTGTATCTATGATATAATAGGACTTACGGGAGGGGCTTTCGCCCCGTCCCTGCCTATGAGCTTTATTTGCTCTCGGGTTTTGCCTTGCTCGGCTTTGGCTTTACAAGCGTTATTGTAACTTTGACTCGCGCTACCGTGTCGTTATCTTTTAACGCTTTCGCCAGGTCTTGCAAGGCTTTTTCTATGCCTTGTTCTTCCATAGCTTTTTACCTCCTTTCTGTAATATATTATATCATAGGCGTACGCCTATGTCAAGCCTTTTTTCAAAACTTTTTGCGGTTTTTTGCAATTATTATTGAAAGCGCGGCGGTTTTCTGATATAATAATGGCACCACACTAATTTAATATTTCGTTTTATGCTGTAAGTGCGCTTTTTTTTACTTCGGTAAAAATGCGGGCTCGTTTTTGCGTCTTATAGCGTAAAACATAGAATTAGTGTGGTAGCAATTCGGAGCTTGCGTTTTTCGTGCGTGCAGCGACGAGTTGCACGCACTTTTTTTAATATAGGAGTTGGTCGCTATGAAAAAATTAAAAGCCTGGCAAATAGTGTTACTTGTTATTTTTTACCCCGTAGGTCTTGTGTATCTTATTGTTTGGTTATGCAAGAGAAATAAACAGCCCACTGCTCGAGCGCCGCTCCTGCGGGTGCGGCAAATATCGACGTAAATAAACTCGTCGTTGAGCGCGATTTTCATACAAAAGTTGTCGGCGTTACTTTCAATAATGACGACGGAACGAGCAGACAAGCCATAATCGAAAGTTGCAAGCCTGGCGAGGATATTATACTTAAACCCGTACCGACAAAGGAGTACCCCGACGCAATCGGCGTATTTAATAAAAAGGGGCAGCAGCTCGGGCATTTAGGCGCAGAGCTTGCCTCGGAGATAAAAACAAAATGGGGACATAACCCTATGAGTATTACTATTGCCGCGCTGACTGGCGGCGGAGATAGAGCATACGGCTGTAATTTACATATTATCATATATCAAAAGCAATAAAAAATAAGGCGGAGGCTTAATTGCCCCCGCCTTTTGCTTTAGTCGTCGTCCTCGAACTCGTCGCCCTTGTCGATTTTCAAGCTCGCCTCCTCGAGCTTTTTCGTTATCTCTTTTAGGTATTCCTCTTGTGCTGCCCGAATTTTCCGATAAATTGTTTTGCACGGTATCGCGCAATACGTTTGTCGCTCTCGTGCCTGGGTGGTTGACCTTGTAGCCGAAAATCATATTTTCGTAACGCATAAAGTGCCCGACTTTATCGCCTTTCGGCATAGTATGCGGCTTTACGCCGAACTCTACCCAATGCGGACTCGCGTGTGAGGGTTGTTTTCCTTTTTTGCGCACCTTTTGCCAGGAATAAAAAGCCGACTTGTAGCGTCGGCTGTCCCGTTGAATAGTTAATCATAACCCAGGTGCCTATATGGTTTTTGAAACGCTTTGACCGTAGCGGCACATTATCGCGCAAGTATTTACGCACAACTTTTCCCGAGGCTCGTAATGCCGTTTTTGATAGCCCGACAATAGCTTTCTTTACCTCGTCGCTTTTGTTGACAAAGGTTACATTGTATTTGTTTGCCATATTTCGGCTCCTTTTGGAAAGTGAAAAAGCGGCGGGCGAGGTTTCCCTCACTCCCGCCGCTTTCCCTATGTGAATTTAAGGAGGACTATTTAAGCAGAGCGTTTACACGGCTCTGCACGGCGCTATAATCATAGCCCGCGGCTGTAAGCCTGTTTTTGCGGTCTGCACCGTTGCCCCAGGCTCCGCGGATAACCTCGCGGGCGATTTCTTCAACGGACTTTTTCGGCGCGGTGTCAGCACCTACCGCCGTACCGCTCTTTGTAGTAATAAATGTGTCGTAGCCCGCCGCCTTGAGCTTTGCCGCCATAGCGTCGGCGTTTGCCTTTATGGAGTAGGCTCCGACCTGGACTTTATAGAGGTTGCCGCTCTGCACAATGTAGGTATCAAAGCCCGCGGCTTTGAGCTTATCGGCAAGGGCGGTAGCGTTGCTCTTTTTGCTGAAAGCCCCCGTCTGCACACGGTACAGAGTTTTATCCTTCGAGGGTTTCGGCTGCTCTGCGGGCTTGTCTTGTGCTGCGAGCTTTGCTTTTACCGCGGCACGGAACATATCCATTGTGTAGGAAAAGTTTTTCCACCAGTTATCGGGGTCGCCGTGGTTACTTCCATAACCGAGAGCGTGCGCCTCGCGGTGGCTTACGATATTATCAACCGACAAGCCGTACTCCTTGCAGAGATAAGCGCAATACTCAATAGCGGTATCGCGCACCGCCTCAAAATACGCCTTGTTCGTGAGCCCGTCCTCGCACATTTCAAACTGAATATATGCGGGGTTGTAATTATAAGAGCCTTTCGAGCCGCTCCCAACGCCCCAACAACAATAATTGTACGGGAGAATGTTTGCAACCCTTACGGCTCCGTTTTTATCGTAGCCGATAAAGGAGTGAACGCAAACGGAGCGTTTCATTACCGAGGCGGGGTTATTCAATGGTTGCCGTACTGGTTTACGCCCACCTCGTCGGGTGCGTCAACGTAGCGTTTCAAGTACGGGTTATTTGCACCCGTACTATGTACGACAATGCCCGCGGGTTTCATTTTCCGCGCCGCCTTGTAGCAATCGTTCTTTGTTGCGTATGCCGTAATGATGTTCATACTGTTTTAATCCTCGCTTTCTGTATAACTCGCGTTTTCGTGCTTGATTTCTTTCATATACTCGTCTGCCTGGATAGCTGCCGAGGTAAAGCTGTTGTTTTTCCACCAAGCCCAAAGCGTAGCCGCTACGGTGGCGGCAGCCGTGAGCATAGAGTACAGCTCGTCCTCTGCAAAGGGCAGCGGGTTTTTGCCGAGCATAGTTAAAACCTGGTTAAGCAGCGTTACCACAAGCACAATAGTACGTACTACGGTTTCAACCGATACTTTCTTTTTCTCCATTGTATTATTTTCCTCCTTTCTCGGTTTGCTCCTTGTGCGGCTCTGTCGGCAGCTCCATAATATCGTGATATAATTCTGTCGCTACGTCATTACCGCCGAGGGCGTGATATGCTTTATATGCCCTTGTGAGTGCCTCTTTTTGCATAAAGGGGCAATAACCACGCTCGGTATACTTATCGTATGAGCGGATTATTTCAGCTCGCAAAAGGCATTGTAAGCCGTTTTTAATTGCCTTGAGCTTAATTAGCATAGTGCCCGCAAATGTTACGGCACCGCCGCAAAGAAACGGTATAAGCCAGGATAAAAACGTATCTAACATAGCCTCCGCCTCCTTAAAGCTCTTTTTCGCAGCGGGCGAGAGTGTCCGCTGCCTGTTTTCTCATTTCGGCAAGGTCAGCCGCTACGCTTTCGGCAATTTCTGCTTGAGCGATAGCCTCGGCTTGCTTTTGTATAATATCCGCTTGCAGCCTTGCCACGCTGCAAAGCTCCTCTATAAGCTCATAATTTCCCATTACTCGCCCTCTGTCCCGTCGTTCTCAACCTCGGGAGGGGCGGGGAAAGTAACATTAAACGGAAAGCCCTCTTGTTCGGGGAGGTCGCGGAGCGCCTGGCGATATATTGCCCAGGCTCCCGTAATAATTTCTCCGAGCGATTTTAAGAACGAAAGCCAGGCGGTAAAGAGGTCCCGCTCGGCACGCTGATATTAAAGCGGTCGAGAGCTACGCGGCTATCGGTTTCGTTAAGGAGTTTATCGCGGATTTTGCGGGCAAACGCTGCCGCGTCCTCCTCGTTGAGTTCCTCGCAAGCTCGCTTATATGCCGCTTGCAGTACCTCCATTGTTTCCGCTTTCTGCGCCGCCGCCATTGCCTCCGCCTGGGCGAGTCTTTTATAAATATTCTCTTGCATTGTATGTAGCCTCCATATTCTTAAAATAATTTATCATTTTGAGCCGCTCGTGGTAGGTATCTCCGCGGGCGGCGTTTGCAAGCCAGGAAACAAGCGACTCGTTCGCCGTCCCTGGCGCATACTCTCCGCGGAGCTCTTTTGCATATAGCTTTTTGAGCTTGCGGCGCTGCGTGCCTTGTTTCTTTTTACCCATTTTACGGATTATCGCGCCCGTATCGGTAACGATAAACCGCCATTGTAGGAGCTTTACTCCCTGGCGCAATGGGTAAAAGCGCCGGTTTTATCGTTGAGCTGTAAGCCGAGGGCGAATAGGCGCGCCTCGATTTCCTTTTTGCATTGTCGCAAATACTCTTTGTCCTCGTGTACTAAAATAAAGTCGTCCATATATCGGATATAATGCTTTATTCTCAACCGCTCCTTTATGAAATGGTCGAGGTCGTCCAGGACGGCGAGAGCTACAAGCTGCGATACCTGGGAGCCGAGCCCTAACCCGATTTTTCCGAAAGAGTCCACAATTTCGCAAGCCCGCTCCGCAATTTGAGTATCTGTAACCCGCTTGCGTATTGCCGCCTTTGCTACGTCGTGCCGTATGCTTTGGAAATAATGCCGTATATCACATTTAAGCACCCAACCGTCGCAACCGTGCGCGATATAATACCGCCGCAAATGTGCGGTCATACGGTTTAGCGTATAGTCTACGCCGCGCCCCTTGAGGCAAGCGCAATTATCTGTTATAAAGGATTTTGTAATCTGCTCATAAAAGCCGTTGTCGCAGAGCGAACGCTGAAATTGTCGGTCTTTTAACCTTGTGGCTACAATGTCCCGATGTTTCGGCTCGTATATCGTGAAATGTTGGTATCGGTCTATTTTGTACGTACCGTTAAGCAGCGTTTGCCGCAAACGATAGGTATTTTTAAGCGCGTTACCCTCATATCCTACGGTACTATCTTTCCAACGGATATTACGGCAGCTCTCTTTTAAGCCTTTATACAGATTATCAAAGGAAATTACTTGCTCGTATGCCATAAGAAAAGCGGACGCATATAAAAGGACTACCCCGCGAGGTACCTTTGTCGCCCGCAATATTTCCTCCTTTCGGAGTTAGGACGGTCGCTCCTTGTGTGAGCTGTGCTGCTTTGGTCTTTCGACTACTTGAATACTGACTAATCCCACAATCGGGGGCTACGCCGTTACCGTTGTACGCATTGTTGTTGTTCAATGTGCCGTCCGTGTTGACAATGCGCGCGTTGTTCGCGTTGGACGGGTTAGGGAGAACGCAACCAAGCGTTACGCGCCGTACCGCAAATATAGCAACCGCCCTATGATTTATTTTTGATATTTTTCTTTATCCGACTTAATCCAGGCTTTCAAGAGGTCGTCGGTTTTGAGTATTAAGCCCGTCCAATACTCTACTTGATTTCCCGAGATGTAGCCCGCGTCGTATGCGTCGTCCGCCAGGTCTAAAAGCGCGTCGAGGTGCGCGTGCGCCTTGACTTGCTCCATACGGCGGTATGTATATTCCTCGTCATTTGTTACGAATACGGAGTTTGCGTGCCGAATACATACGCACGCCTCCCGTATTTCGTTTACTATCGGGGAGGCATATATCCACCGTGTAGACTTCGGAAAATGTTTCTCCGATTTTATCAGCCCGAGGGTGTATTTTTTGAGTTCCCGCGCCTTGTTCAGCACTTGCAGCTTTCCCTCGCCGCGGTCGCCCTTTCGCACACTCATATAAAAACCTCCTTTTAATCGCTTTTCCCGCCTCTACCGAGGCGGATTTGCGATTATGCGATTATACAAGCGGGGGCTACGCCGCTACCGTTGCACGCACTGGTGCCGTCCACTGTGCCGTCCGTGATGACAATGCGCGCGGTGCTCGCGCTGGACGGGTATGGAGAACGCAACCAAGCGTGACGCGCCGTACCCGCCGCGTCGCGTTTGATACGCTCGGTCGCTGTCAAACCGTTATAATATTCGAGCTGCGTACCGTCCTTGTAGCTCTCGCTGTCCCAATTCCCGAAAATCTCGGGACGGGAGAGTAGGAAAAACTTATCCGCTTTAAGGCTGTAAAGCTGATTGATAGCAAAAGCCGTACCGTCGAGGCTTTCAACCTCAAAGAGCGAATTTGTACGGCAAGCAAGTACGGTGGGCTGTACGACCGCCAGGAAATCAGCGGGCAACCCGTGCATAAAACCGTTATAGCTTGTTGCCCAGGACGCGGGACGGTCAAATACGTTAGTGGGAGTCCACACCGAGCCCGCAGCGGCGGCGCTGTTGAGCCATTGACGGACGGCGGATTGAGCGTAGTTATTGCTGCCGAAAATAGCGCGGTGCATATGGTTTACATAAGGGCTGTTTCCGTTTGTTGTGCCGAGGCTCGTACCCTCCGAGCCCTCCGTAAGAGTAACGGTTTCAAGCGCCGTTGTCGTAGTCTTATTTGCATAGCTTTTAACGCTTTTGCCCTCGAGGGTAGCGTTATAGGTCATAGCAAATACGAGCTGACCGCCCACGGGGGGAGCGCCTTTGTAAGCTCAAATTGAAACGTTTTGCCGTTGTCTGCGGTGTACCATAATTGATTTGAAATTGTGATATTATAGGTGCCCGCTGCGAGCCCGAGGTCTGCGTAATAGAAAGCCTCGGTCGCGTCGTACGGTACCGTCTTTTGCGCCCCACTCGACAAGCTGTAAACGTTCTTTGTTTCAAGCGTCATTGTATGCGTGAGCTTATTATTTGCCGCTGTATGGTGGTCGTTGCGCCCGTACAACCCATATAATATTTTGCGTAGTATCAGCGTCGAGGGTGGTAAACTCGTAACCAACGGGAAAGAGTTTCTCGCCAAGCCCGAGGCGGACGGCGTTTTTAATATCCTCCCAGGTATTAACCGCTGTAAGCGTGTCAATATGTACGGTCGTTTGTTCTCCCTCTCGGTTGGTAACGGTAATGTCCGCTCCTGTTGTCGTTTGCGTAGCGGAGATATTAACGTTTTCCGCGCCCTCCGCCGCCTCTGCCGCCTCGTTAGCTGCTACCGCCGCAGAGTTAGCCGCTCCCGCTGCGGTATTCGCTGCGGAGGCTGCGCTATTTGCGTTCGTTTTGCGGTATTTGCACCGCTTGCGGCATTATTAGCCGCCGACGCTGCCGAGGTCGCGTTTTGCGCGGCAGTATCGGCTCCGCCTGCCGCTGTTTCCGCTTTCGTTGCTGCTGCATTTGCTGCCGCTGCCGCGGAATTTGCAGAGCCTACGGAGGTTTCAACCTTGCCGAGCGCGTCAATTAACGCGGGGTATTCGTCGGAGCTTGCGGGTGCGTCGGGGTTATAAGCCGCTCGCTTGATTTCAATATAGAAAATTTGCGAGCTTAAAAGGGAGTTACCCTTGTAAAGCCCGATTTCCGCAACGGCAGTACCCGCGACGGCGAGCGTTTGCTCCGTGAGCTCGACTTTGATAACGCCGTTTGCAATCGTTGCCGTTTTGAGTACGGTATGACCGTCGGGCTTTGTAAGCTGCAAGCGAGCAGTTACTCCGCTTTCGAGCGTATAATCCTTGCCGCACTCGAGGGGCACGATTTCAACAAAGCGGCTCTCCTTGTCGTACTGCTTTGCAAAAATCGTAATAGGGAGTGTATCGCGTCCAAAGTCAAGCGCGATAGAGTGTGTAAGTTGCATATTGTTTCCTCCTTGCTTATTTCTCCGTCCAGGGAGTCCAGTTTGTATTAAGGATAAATGACCGTATGTAAACCTTGCAGCCCGCCGCCGTTGCGGTGTAACGCTGAATAAGGTTAAAGCCGTCAGTTGCCGAGAGTACCTCGAGATAGCCCGCTCCGCCTGGCGGCGCGTTGCTTATTCCGCTTGTTGTAGGCGCAAAGAAAATACCGCCGTTTTTGTAGTTGTTAAAGTCGCCCTCGACGTGCCCTGCATATCCCAGGACTATAACTCCGTTTGCGGCTATATTGCCGTCAACGTCGAGCGCCTGGGCGGGCTCTCGTTTATTTATGCCTACTTTCTTTCGGCGGAATGATATTAAGGGCGTGCCCTGCGATACGGTTATTGTTGCTGTGTCGCCCGTTAGGTTATCATAAACATAAAATCGCACATACCAGGAGTAATTAGCGTCCAGGCTTAACCATTCGTCCGACGTGAACGTAAAGCCGCTGTCGTTAAATGTCGCAAAGCTCGTTATATCGGTCAAAGAGCTATAAGCGCTCGCGTCTGTCCTCTTATACTGATAATAGAGCTTTCGCAGCGTGTTTTTATTGACACGTTATTAACCTTAACGGGTGTAATATCTCCCTCAATGGTTACTTGCGTTACGTCCTCAATCTCGTTTACACGCCGCATAATTGCGGTTGTTATGTCTATGCTTTTTATAGGCTATAACCGTAATGTTTACCGTAGCCGAGGAGGTGTAGCCGCGGCTGTCGATTGCGGTAACGATTATAGGCACCGTGCCCGAGGTGTATATTTTGCCGACGTTCAGCGTTACGGTTGTGCTTGAGGCGGTCGAGCCGCCCGCAGAAACGGAGTAGCTCGAAATGGTCGCGCCGTTTTTGGCTGTTGCCGCTGACGCGATAACTTGCAGCGTTGATACTGACTGTATCAAAATTTGATTATTTCCCGTAACTCCCGCCGCGGTGGTGTTCGTGTCCTTATAGGTAAACCCCGAAAACGTCGGCGCAGAGTTTGCCGCGGTCGTTTGTACCGTTGCCGTTTTGGTTGAGGTGCTCCCGATTTGCGAGGAGCCGCTGAAAGTCGAAAGCTTAAACGTGCCCGTAAAGCTCTTTTTTGCCGCCATATCCGCGAGGATAGACGAGCGCTGCGCCGCTGTAAGTGTAATTGTATTTGAGCCGTTCGAGAGTGAAAGCCCCGTAAGGGTTAAAACTGTCGTGCTGCCGTCCTTTAATACGAGCTTGTGTTTGTAGCTCGTATCGTAGACGGTAGCCGAAAGCGTTATTTTTGCTGTCGCATTATCTGCCGTTAATGTGCTTACGGAGGAGAGCACCGAGCCGCCGAGTGTCTTTATTGTTTTTGTGCCCGACGAGCCGACAACGTGATTATATTGTTTTCGCGCTCTAACTGCGATAGTATAAGACGTGTTCGGGGAAAGCCCCGTTATAGTTATACTGTTGCTCGTGCCCGCAGAGGTCGAATACTGCTTATAGCTGCCCCAGTTATTCGTTGTATAGTCCCATATATCGCACGTTGTAGACGCGGAGGCAGAGAGCTTTACGGAGTTTGCCGTTATGTCTGAAACGCTTATGCTGATAGACGGAGCCGAACGGTCTAACTTATCGAGAGAAACGGTTTGCTCCGCCGTAATCGTCCCGATAGATGTACCCGAGTATGTGCCGCTAAATCGCCAGGAGGCACCGAGGTAACAATTAGCGTTGCCGTTTCCGTCGTGATATACTGTTACGGTCTTTTGCGCTATGAGTTTCTTTTTCCACCCGCTCGAGGACTCGCTGATAGCTGCGGTCGAAAAATTGCTCGAATTGCCCGCAATGTTTATAACGCCGTCGTCCCTTGCGCCTACGTATAAATCCCAGTAAGACAAGTAAACTTTCAGCGTAACATTGCTGTAATTACCCGTAACGCTTTGGCTTGCGCTCCATTCACAATATAGCCCGAATGATTTTACGGGATAGTTATAAAAACTACCGCTTAATGCCATAGCGTCGCCTCCTTAATCAAGCAGTACAAAGTTAAGCCCGTCCGTATGAGGCACAAACTTTCCTTTGCCTATTGTAAGCTCCTCCGTAACCTCCGTTTTACGCAATGTTGTTAAGTCCTTATTGACCGTCAACACGATATTTCCCGCGTGCTTTACGGCAAACTGCGTATTGTCTATTATGGTTTCGGTCGAGCTTTCCGAGTTTGTAATGTTAATTCCGCGGCGGTCTATCTTTACGTTTGTGGTATATATTTCGTTCGGGGCTGGGCTCCAATGCGTTTTTTGCTCGCCCTCCACTAACATAAAGTCCGCTACGTAAAGATAATAACCCGTTGTCCCCGCCGTGAGAGTTACGGTATCGCCCGAGGCGGTAAAGGTCAGCGCGTAATCCGTCCAGGAGCCCGAGGCTTGCGTATCGAAAATATAAGTATCGTTTCCGCCGTTATTGAGCAGCGCGTAGCACCTGTTGCTCGTTGCTGCACGGGCGCGGAAAGTAAGCGTATTTTTTTGCCGCGTAGTACGGTTATCTCTTGTGACAGCGTAGCAATGCGCAGCCGAAAGAGAGAGCCCGAGGAGGTGTTGTTGATAGCCTCCGCCGTTTGCTGTGCTACGACGGAGCCCGAATAGCTCAATCGTCCGAAACGCCGTTTAAGCCGCTCGAATTGCGGATATTGTTAATTCCGCCCGCCGTCTTTGACGTGTAGGACAGCGTGAGGCTTTCTACCGTCTGCCGCAGTTGTGAAACGGTCGTTTCGAGCGTTTCCACGTCGCCCGTTAATACGGTTTGAACGCTCGTTATAAGGCTTAATAACTGCTCGTCGGCAGCGACAAAGGCTTGCTCTATGCTGCTTGCGGTTTCTCCGATTTCGTTTGTTACCTCGGCTTTGTAGTACTGCGAGATAGCCGAGCTTTGCACGCTGTCCGCTTGCAGCAGCGCGCCGTTGAGAATACCCGCGGATATAAAATCCGCAACGATTGCTCCGTCCATAGTCATAGCGAGCGAATACTCGCCGTTATATCCCGTCGAGGAATACCCGAGCCCGCCGCTATTCCAACGCCATACATTAACCGCCTCGTCTATTGTCGGCGTGTCGAGTATGAGTATTTCCTGTGGCTTTTCTGCGGGGTTTAGGACAACGTAGCCTCCCGAATGTCCCGTAATAAGGCTCGTAGCGTTAGCTATTGCCTTTTTGAGCTGTTCGGTAGCCTCCGCTTGTCCCTTTTTAACGGAGCTTTTGATTTCTTGTATTGCCTCTTGCTGCTTGTTTACGGTGTTTGCAAACGAGCTTTTAGCGTCGCCCAGGGTAACGCTCTCGTATTTCTTTGCAGAGAGTTATATACGGTTTTAATAACCTTTGACGTAGCCGCTACGCCGAGCTTTGAAAAACGCACGGTAACGGTGTCGCAGAGCTTAACCCTCTCAAGCGGCGCAATGTTTTTATATTCCTCCGTCTGCCAAAGCTGCACGAAAGAAACGGTAATATTAACTTTTGGTGTGCCGAGGTCTGCCGCCGCAGCGTTTGCGGTGGCTTTGGCTCGCAGCTTTTCCTCGGTTATTTCCTCGTTATCTCCGAAACGGTCGGAAAAGTCCATAATAAAGGCTTTATAATGTCCTATGTCCTCCGCCTCGGTAAGCGGTATAACCTTTTCGGCAAGGTAAACGTACTTTTCCTCGGAGTTGCCGCTTTCGTCCTGGACGGTATATACCGCATACGGCATTAAATGCGTATAGCACTCCGCTATATTGCTTTCCTGTTTTAGGTCTTTAAGGTTTTTACCATACTCGATAACTACGCCGTTATCCTTGCCGCGGTGCAAATAGAGCTTTACTGTAAAATTGTCAAACTCATACTCTCCACCCCCAAACGTCGAGCAAAGAGCCCGTTTGCCCTCCGAGGAGTGCCCGCACCGAGCACGGCGTTAATATTTCCGTGCTGTTCAGCGTCGATATATTGCTATACGCTGTGAACGGGCAAGGGAGAGCCGCTCCCTCGATAGCTTTTGTTAAAGCCATTTGTGGGGTTGCGTTCTTAATTGAAAATCCGAGCAGCGGTATACCGTTAAGGTCGTAGGAGATATGCTCCGCCGAATATGTAACGATACCGTTTATAGGTTTCGAGCTCCTATAAATGCGGAATAACTGCGGCTCGCTCGTTTCGTTTGCTTTTGCTTTTATAATCGCGCCCTCTGTAATTTCGGAGTAAAAGCGTCCCGTAATAGGGTATTGCAGCGAAAGCTCATAGCTGCCGTTGCGCTCCTCCGTTACGGTCGCTTTTACAGCCTCGGAGAGCAGCCCCACGCCGTTATGAGTAAAGGTTGTTTCGCTTTTGTTGTAGAGTGCGGGTATCATAAGCAGCACCACCTCGGCACGATTTCAAGCCGCGTAACGTTTCCCGTCCAGGCAATAACGTTTTTTTGCCAGGGGCGAGCGTCGGAAAGCCCGCTCCCGTCATTTTGTTATTTTTGGCTACGGTGCCCTTGTAGGCGTTCATAGCCTCGGAGTCTATCTCTATATACTCGTCTATATCCGAAAATGTAAACGAGGCATCATTGATAGTGAGCGTTACCGTGCCGCTGCCCGTTATTTTGATATACGGGGACGACGGGAAAAACTCGGCATTATACAAAGAGCCGCCCGCCGTGAATACGACGTGGTTTTGCCCCTCAAACGAATACTTAAACGGCTTACAGTTAAAGGAGAGTGAGAGCGCGCCAGTTTCGCGGAGTTCTTGCTCTATGTCCGCCTCGTCGTTATAGGAGGCAAGGCGGAAGTATTTACCGTCGTAGCTGTCCCACAAGCGGAAATACCCCGCCTCGGAGAGCAGCCAACCCTTTATTTGATGTGCGAGCACCGCAAAGCTGCGGTCGGTCGTATTGAGCAACGATAGCTTATACGGAATAGTGATGTTTTTATAGCGCCCGTTGTCGGTCAAGAGGTCGCCGCTGCGCCCTGGCACGCTCGTATATGTTACGTCCCTCGCCGCTCCCTTGTAAGAGCTTTTCTCCGAAATGAGCAAAGCATACTCGAGGGAGCTATGCTCACGAAACATTAAAAACGGTAATTTTTCCATTACGCAAATACAACTCCCTTTCGTCTTATTTTCTCCTCTATAAGCTCGAGCAGCAGCTCAACAAAAGAGTTTACGTCGTCGGGGTTTTCAGCCTTGAGGCTGTCAATGTAAATTGACTTTTCGCCGAACTCGATTTTTATTACATACTTGCCCTCGGCGTTGTCTGCGCTCTTTTTCTGCTTTTTGAGGTTGGTATAATCTTTGCTTTCGCTTGCGGTCAGCACGCGCTCGCCTTTGTGAAGTAGTGCGGGGTATTCGTCATACGGCACGTATTCCATACCGATACGGAGGCGGGATATTTCCTTTATGTTTAACCCTTTGCCGCCGATACCTGGCACCCAGTCGGGTATTTTGAGCTTGTTAAGTCCTCGAATAAAGACGTTAAGCCCGTCAATAATCCAGTTTATAGGCACCTTAAAGGCGTTTTTGATACCCTCAAATATGTTAGAGAATATCTTTACTACCGCGTCCCAGGCTCCGCGCCAGTTACCCGTAAAAACGTTCTTTACAAAGTCGATAATACCCGAGAAAACGTTTTTAATATTGCCTACTACTTTTCCGATACCCTCAAATGCGCCCTTAAATACCGTATTCAATACGTCCGCCACAACCCCGAGCGCCGCTTTAAGCGGTGTAAGAGCCTTACTTATAAGCCCCGTAAAAAGACTGATAAGCGGCGGGAGAATAAGGTTAAGCAAGTCGAGCAAAGGCTCGAGGAGCGTAAACAAAAGCTCAAGTATCGGTTTGAGAATAGGAGCTATAAGCTCTATAAGGCTTATAATTACGGGCAATACCGCCTCGAGCAGACTTGTTAATATAGGCATAAGCTGATTAAGTAAGTCCGTGAGTATCGGTAATATCATTTCCACGATTTCCAAAATAGGCGGTATAATCGTTTCAATTAACGTAGTGATTACGGGCAATATCGCCTCGATAATCTGCACTAAAAGCGGCATAACCGTATTTATGAGGTTAATTAAAACGGGTAGGATTGCCTGGATTATTTGCAAAATCGGAGGGAGCAATAGCTGTATAAGCTCAATTATTACGGGGAGCACCGCTTGTATAATCTCAATCAGAGGCGGCAAGAGCGCTTGTAATAGCTGAATAATAACGGGTAATACCGTGTTAAGGATTTCCGTTATTAAAGGCATAAGCCCCTCTATGAGCTGTACGACAATAGGCAAAATCTGTTGTACTATTTGAATTAAAAACGGCACGAGCTGCTGTATGAGATTGATTATTACGGGCAGAATAGCCGTAATAATAGACTCAATCGGCGGCAGTAGTGAGCTTATTAAGTCCATAAGCACGGGGAATAGAGTTTGTATCAGCTCAAACAGCGGGGGTAAAAGTCGCTCGAAAACACTTGATATTACGGGTACTAATTTATCAAACAAGGCTTGTATTTTTGGTAAACCCGCTATTATCATATCGGCGATTTGTTGTATAAGCGGAATAGCAGCCGCCCCTATTCTGTTTAACAATCCTCCGAAAGCGTCCTTAACATTTGCTATCGTATCGCCGAGTACAACACCCGCTTTTACGGTGTCCTCCGACATAACAATACCGAGGTCGTCTGCCTCTTTTTTCAAAGCCGCCATACCGTCCGAGCCTGCGTTGAGCAGCGGGAGCATTTCTGTATAGCTTTTTCCGAGCAAGTCGTTTCCGAGGGCGTTACGCTCTGCTCCTTGCTCCATATCCGCAAGCGCGGCGGTAATAGTGTTAAACTTCTCCTCGGTAGACATTTTATTTAAGTCGTCAAGGGATAAGCCGAGCCTTGATAATGAGGTGCTCGCGGTTTTTGAGCCGTTATTTGCGTCGTCTATCACGTCCGACATTTTCTTAATTCCGTTTTTGAATGAGTCTACGCTAACGCCGCTTTGGTCGGCGGCGTGTTTCCAACGTTGCAGCTCCTCTCGGTTTATGCCCGTTCTTTCCGATAACTTGTCGATATAGTCCGCTTGTTCGGCTGTGCTTGTCGCTATTTTGTAAGCTGCGCCGCCTATTGCCGTAGCACCTGCAACAACTGCGGTTCCGACGGCAGCCGCGCCTTTTGCGATAGACGAAAACGCGGAGCCCACCTTTGAGCTGCTTTTTTCTGCCTTTTCGGTGGTGCTGTCTATGCTTTTATCGGCGTTTGTATTGTCGATAAGGATTTCTCCGAAAACCGAAAAAATACTTGCCATAGGTTAGCCTCCTTTCCGTCTGTCAGACTCGATTATCGGCGCAAACTCCGCCGTTATGTCGTCCGCTGACTTTTCCTTTTTCGGTGCGGGCGGAGGCACTTCCGAAAACGTTTGATTTATAAACGTTTCGTAGTCCATAGCCTCCGAGCCTTGCAGCTTTGCAAGGGCATAATTTGCAAGCCATAGGGGGAAAAGCCTTTTTTCCTGTTCGGCTTTTTCGAGCCGTTTTTCCTCCTCGGTTGCAAAAGAAAGCAGCCCACCGAGAGCCGCAAGCGGTAGACTCTCGATAAGCTGCCAGTCATAATATTTGTGTAAGAGTGTTAGGTTTCTTGCCCTGCTTTTTTCCGCAAGGCACGCTTGAAAAAACTTCTCACGCCCTCGTCATTGACGAGCTCGTTAATGACCTCCGCTGCGTCGAGTTTCTGCGCCTCTGCGACGCTGATACCCTTATATGCAGCTACAAGCGGCGGGAGGTCGTCGGCAATCTTGCCGAGCTGCGGTGTAATTTCTGCGAGCACCTCGCAAGCAAGCACGCCGACCTTTTCTTTTGAAAGTTTCTTGAGAGCGTCTTTTGCGTCCTCTGCGTCTTTCGGCTCCTCGAAAATATCAAGGTTTTTCAGCATAGGGATAATAGGCTTAATATCGAGCTTTCCTACGATTTTAAGCATAATAGGCATAGTTCCGATTGTAAGCATTGTTTGGCTCCTCCTTAAATTCGATTATTACTTGCTTACGGCTTTTCCTGTGCCGTCTGCGGCTTGAGTCTGCGTTGTCTTTTCGCTCATATCGGGAGCTTGTGCAATCTCCGTAACCGCCCACAAGTCGCCGTCGAGGTCGCTATGCTTGTAGTGCGCCAAAAACTCGAGCGCGAGCTCGCCCTCCGCTTTTTGCACCGCCTTAACATTAAAGCCCGTTTCGTGCATAGCGTTGTAAATCGCGATTTTTTTATATTTGCCGCCGATTGTTTTAGCGAACATAGTAACGTTTTTAAGGTACTTATCCGCTCCGATAACGCCAGTAGGCGGGTTTTTAATGGTCTTTCCGTCGTCCGCCGCAATCGTGCAAGTTGGAATTGCAAGCGCGAGGTTTTCCTGGCTCATACAAAGGGTAGTTACCTTGAGGGACGCGCCCTGCTCCTCGATAACCTGGGTGCCCGTTGTCTTTCCGTGTCGTCCGTCAAATTCAATATCGCGGACGGTAACGGTCGCGGCAAACTCTCCGCCGCCCCTGGTGGGAGCGAGCAGCCGCTCGTCGGTTTCCCCGTAATTGAGGAAAATAACGCCCTCGTCGATTTGGATTGACTCAATCTGCTTTGTAGTAAGATTGGTAATCATATCTTTATTGCCTCCTAATTGTAAAAAGTTCGAGCCGACATAGATAAACGCCTATGCGCTATATCGTATTCGCTGTCGGCAATAGCGTTTTGATTGTCAAAGCCGATATGCGCGGCGAAAACGCCGCTTTCGGCAATTACGGCACCCGTAAGCTCATTACGGAGTGTGTCGCATAAGCTCTCGAGCTGCTCGGTCGCGGTCGGCTGTTTCTCGTCTACCCATATATCGAGATAGAAAGAGGCAAGGTCGCCCGCGGCGAGGTCAATAATATTAACGCCGTTAATGACCGCATACGGAAATACTGCGTCTTTCGACGGTGCCTCCTCGTAATAGGTCGTGAGGATTTTATTAACCCGCTCCCGCAGAGCTTTAATAAGCGCCGTTGTATTTGCTGCCATAGGCAACGCCTCCTCTCTGCGTCAATCGTCCGCAACCAGGGCTTGACAAATAAGCTCGAGGCACTCGTTTTTTACGGGATATGTGCGGATAACGCGGTACATTGTCCCGTCATACTCAAAGTGTCCCTCTCGCGCATAGTCGCAAGCCTTAATTTCTACGCAAAGCTCGGGGCGGTAGCCCTGGGCTTGTGCCTGGTAAAACTCGTTTCGCTTAACGCCCTTTTCGTTGCAGAAAACTTCTTTTTTCTCGAAAGTCTTAAAAGGTTTTCCGAGAGAGTCGAGCGTTTCTTTTTCCGAGCACAAATACCCGATTTCTCGCCATAACATAACTACGCCTCCTCGGTATATTCACTCGAAAGCATTAAATGCCGCTTGAGCATACCGTAGCTCTCGCGGTACTTGTCGCCGTCTGCGTTATCGAGTCCAAACTCCGCTTTGACATAAACGACGATAGCCCGCTTTATAAGTGCGTCGCTTTCGTCGTTTACTTTTTTTCGGAGATACCGCCTAATAGGAGGTCGGCTCTTGCCGCTCCTATTAGGTCGGTAATTTCCGCGTCAAAACGTGTATGGTTAATGCGTAGATACTGGCGAATACCCGCTACGTACTGCATTGAAATATCCGCCATTGTTCAGCCCTCCGTTAAGCCGTAGCCTTTACGATTTTAACGAAAGCCTCGGTCGCCTGCACCTTGCCGTCGAACATAGCGCAGCCGAGGAAGTCGTAGGCGTTCTCGCGGGTTACAAACTGCGAGGTAATCGTAACGTCCTCGGGCATATTGCCGAGGTAGCCTCTGTAAAGGTTGCCGAGGATAGCCTCGTGCGCGGTCATACGGTCGTCGAAGTTTACGGGGTAGCCCATAACGCGGTAAACGCCGTTGTCCTCGGTAACGATATTGTCCTTTGAGTTGTTCATAAGCGGGTGGAAGTCGGTAAAGAAAGTCGATTTCGACATAAGCCACTCCGCACCGTTATCATAACCGCCGTTAAGCAGCGCAACGGCGCCCTGCACGTTTGCGGCGGAAAGAGAGGCGGTTTTTCCAACCGTTACGGAGTTTGTAGCGCCCCAGGTAATGGCGTTGATACCCTGCGCCTCGTTGGTACCCGTGCCGAAAATAATCAGCTTACCGATTTTCTCGGCAATCTTACGGGCAATCTTATTAACGAGCCAGGACTCGAAAGCGTCAATCGCCATTTTTTCAACGGACTTTGAAATAGTAACGAGCTTTGTAACCTCGTAGGCGGAAAGCGTAACGCTCGAGAGAGTGTCGCCGTCTGCGGTAATGGTTGCGCCCTCGGTATGTACCGCTGCGTCTGCGGTAGTTCCCTCTGCGGGCACCTTTACGCCGCCAGGGACGCGTAAAAGGTCGATTTTGTCGAGCAGCGGGCAATACTGGTTAACCTTTTCAATGATTTTATTCTGCGTTACGGTCGGAATAACCGCTCCCGCGGAGGAGGTACCAGTAGTGAGTGCTCGCTGTTCATTTTCGGTAAGGTCAAGCCCTCTAACGTGCTTGAGCCAGGCGGAGCGATACTCCTTGTCCTGGTCGAAATTGTCCGCAGAGCGATTGTTGATAGGGTTAGGCACTTCATTTACTGGAACGGTGCCCGCGCCGATACCCTCGATAACCGCTTTTCTCTTTTCGAGGTTGGTATATTCCTCGTCAAGCTCGCGGAGCTCCTTTTTTCGATAGCGTCGAGGTCTGCTTTTGCGTCGGTTTCCAGTACGCCGCGCAGTTCTACCTTGCGGCTGCGGATTTCCGCCATTCTTTTAATAAGTTCTTTCATAGTGATTTACTCCTTTTTGATTTTTAACAGTAGGTTTTTGCTGTCAGCATTTGACGGCGGCGGCGCTGCTCCTGCTCCTTAAACTCTTTCTCGTGCTCCGCGGAGAAAAAGTCCCTTGCCGTAGTAATGCTCGTTTCGTTGTATGCGGCAAAATCCACCGCCGAAACGTCGTACAGCTTTTTAATTTTAGTTATCGTCCGAGTGTGTGTTTCGCGGTCATAACTGCACTCACGCACAACGAACGAAAAACTCATTTTGTCAACGCGGCGTTTTTGAATATCTCGGTGTAAATTGCGGTGCCGCTCGTCCTCTTTGTCGAGGAAAGCCGCAATATCGAGCCCTCGCTCCGTGATGTTGTAAGTGAGGGAATTATTACGGGTGCGGGCGTATACGGTAGAGTCGTTCTGCCCGTGATTTCGGTTAAAGATAAAATCGCTCATATCGCAGCTGTCAAGCGCGCCGCGGGCGATAACTTCTTTATACTCGATACCGTCCGCCTCAAAAAGCACGGTAGGGGTATCAAAGACAATAGGCGTACCTCTGAGCACGAGCTCGTCGGCGTTGTTTTCGTCGGGAAGTGTAAACGGCTCCGCCGCTCTGTATTCCCGCTCGTTCGGTTTATATGGCATTATGTTTCCTCCTCGTCTTTCTTGTCGTCGGGTGCCGCAGTAGGTGCGGTGCCCTCTCCGTCGTCGTTGCCGTCCTCGGGCGGCTCCTCTTTCTTTGTGTCGGTGCCTAACTGGTACTCGTCGGCTTTGTTTGCGTTTACGACGTTAAGCGTCTGTACGCGGCGCTTGCCCTCCTCGCCGCCGATAGGCGGATAGCCGAGCGTTGTTAATGCCTGGTCGAGCATTAAGCCGCCAATATCGGACAAATATTTTACAACGGCGAGCTTGTCGCTCGTCCTTGCAAATTGCAGTTTGTTACCCTCTACGGTTATTTCGTTGCCGTAGCCGCGCTCTTTTTTGGAAAAAATACAGTTTGTGAGTGCCTGGGCGAGCTGCACGTAAAAGGGCTTGATTTCGCCGTCATAAAAGTCCTCCTCTTGCTCGGGTGTGGCTTTATTTTGCACGATAGCGTCATTTGTGCCGAGGTAGTCGTATATCTCGTCTTTGATATATTGCAACTGCCCCGTGGGTAACGGCGTTTGCTTGTCGGTAATCGGGGGTGTAATCGTACTTGTTATCCGTAACGATAACGCCCGCTCCGTTGCTTTCCATTTTGAGGTTGTCCCGTATAAAATCGTCGCGGCGGCGGTTTAAGTCCTCGTTTTTTGTGGAGGCTTGCACTTTCAAAATACCGCGCACAACCGCTACGAGCTCGGCAAACTTGCTCATACTTTGGTTAAAGGTGTTTGCCGTTTTCAAAACGGGCATAAGTGCTCCGTTATCGGAGCCGAAAACGTCGTTATCTGCAAACATTGAGCCGATATGCACCAAGTCCGCATACGGGAAAATGTACGATTTCCCGTTATTAAAGCGAAATTTACAAAACAGCTCGCCCTCGTGGTCGAGTAAGGTAATCTCCTGGGCGTTGATATTATAAATTGCCTCGAGTCTGCCCGTCGCCTCATTCCATACGGGATATGCAAACGCGTTGTTATATAGCTTGTACTGCGCCGCCAGGCGGTAATAGAATTTATAAGCCGTCGTCGTCGGGTTAGGCTTAAACTGTAAAATGTTGTTGTATGTGCTGCTCTCTACGTCAAGCACCTTTCCGTCGCCGCGTCTAATGTGCCGCGGCTGTACCGTCGCCGCGCGGCGGCGTGCGAAAGAATGGACGGCAGCTCGCACCATATTAACTTCCCAGGCATTGCCGAGAATGGTATAAAATTTGATTGATAGGAATTTAAGAGCTTGTACTCGGTGTAGCCGTCTGTTTTCTGCGGCTTTTTCCCGAATATAGCCTCAAAAAGCCCTCGTCTTTCTTTCATTGTGTCACCCCACGTTATACGTTATACATATAGTCGTCAAAGTATTTGACGTAGATAACCCACGCGTTAAGCAGCGATACCGCGCCGTCTATGCGGCGTTTATCGGTTATCTTAACGGGTTGGATATTGTTTAAGCCGCTTTTCTTAACGGCGGTATTTGATAGGCACCAAAGCAAAATAGGGTTATTGTTGTAATTAACTATTTTGTCGGTAAGAGCCGCTCCCATTTCGCGCATAGGTTGGCTCCAAGTGAAAGCGCCTTGAGCTACGGGCTCCATAGTAAAGCCGTTGCTTTTCATTTCCTCCACCCAGTAGCCCGCGAGCGCGCGGTCATAGCCGACCTTGAAAGCGTCTATTTTATGCTCGTCGCGCATTTGCACAAACCACGCTGTTACGTCGGAGAAGTTTACGCGGCTGCCCTCGCATATCGTAAGCAAGCCCCGCTCCGCCCATATCCGATAGGGTGCCTCGTTTGTGTTTTTCTCCTCGAGGTGTTCAACGCGGGCTTGTGGTAAAAAATACTGCTGCAAAACGTAAACCGTTTTGTCGTTCGGCTTGCGTATAAGCAGCGTTGCTGCTGTAAGGTCGGTTGTAGCCGAGAGGTCGCAACCGCCGATAGCGTAGGTATTGTAAACGTCGTCAATAGCAAACGTCGCCGCGTTTTTAATCTGCTCAAAGGAAAGCCATACGGCGCTTTCATTTTCGCGTATGTTAAAATCCTTGCATAGAACGCCTGGTAAGTCTGCGGGCGAGTTTTTCGCCCTCTCAACAAAGTTAGCGAGCGTTTTATACTGCTTGATTTTCCCGAGCCCTGGATTAGCTTTAATCCACATTTGCGGATTAGTCCACTCGTCGCGGCTGTCGAGCTCGTAGAGTATCGGCAAAAAGGTATCGTCTTTTTTCTTACCGTCCGCAAGGTCTGCGGCAAGCTCGTACATATTGTCGAAAATGCACTCGCGCACGGTGCCCGCGGTCGTTATCATAACAACGAGAGGCTGACGGCGCGACGAGGTAGACTGTTTCATAACCTCGTACAAATTGCGGTCGCGGATTGCGTGCAGCTCGTCGATTATAACGGCGTGAGAGTTTAAGCCGTCCAGGGTGTTGGAGTCCGACGCGAGCGCCTCAAAGATAGAGGAGGTCGCGGGAAAATAAATATCATTTCTGCGCTTTTTGACAACCGCCCGCAGCTCGGGCGACTGCTTAACCATATTGACAGCCTCGGTCAATACCTTTTTTGCCTGGTCTTTCTTTGTCGCAACGGAGTATATCTCCGCCGCGCCCTCATAATCTGCAATGAGCATATAAAGGGCAATGCCCGAAAGCAAAGTAGACTTGCCGTTTTTGCGTCCGCACAAAAACATTGTTTCGCGGAAACGGCGGTAGCCCGTTTCTTTTTCGAGCCAACCGAAAAGCAGTTGTATATATGCTTTTTGGAATAGCTCGAGCTCAAGAGGCGCGCCTATGGTGCCCTGGGACTGCTTGCAAAATGTTTCGATAAACAAAATAGGACGCTCGCCCGTTTCCTCGTCGAAATAATACGGCGAGTCGTCGTTAGCTGCGTCCATTTCGGCAACGAGCCGCGAGTAAACAGCTCTAACCCGCTTACTCGTTACTATGTCGCCGCACTCTATGCGGCGGTAGTATTCTTTTACCCAATTCAACCCGATTTTGCCGCCCTGCTCGGTTTGGTTGCAAACATCATAAGTGCCTGTCCCGCCGCCTCTGCGTCTGCGTTCGGCAGTAGGTCGTTGAGCTGTTTTAAGGTGGCGTTGTAGTTCTTAACCATAGCGTTATACGGCTGTAATAACGGGTGCGCGCGCTCGATAGTGTAGGAGCCCTGCGGCATTTTAACTACGAGCCCGTCCTCGTTGATTTTTTCCTCCATATCCTCGAGAGAAACGAGCATATAGGCGGCTCTTTCCATTAGTTTTTTTGCAATTTCGAGCTTATCTTTCGGCAGATTTTTATACAATTTCTTAATTCTGTTTTGTTCTTTTTTCTGTCGCGCATATAATGTATCGTCCACGCTGTTTCTCCTTTCTTTTGTCTGTAAGGGTAGGGGGGTTATACACGCCTGGGGCGGTCATAAAAGGGGCTTAAACACGGTTCATTAAAAGGCATATAGCTTTTTTTTAAGTGGGGGGTGTAGCAGCGAAATTTTTTACAGAGGAATTGCTGCTCTCTGCCGCTGCGTGTACCTCGATTGCTACAACGTTAATCGCGCAGAGAATAATTTTCCCGCCGTCCACAAGCTCGAGAATAACGGTGCCCTCCTCGAGCGCCTCGGCTACTCTGTCCTCGAAGTTATCAGCCGTAGCCTTGACCTGGAACGTAACTGCTCCGTTCTGCGTATATACTACGAGCTCGCATATATCAGCTCCCATACTTACCCTCCTTTTTCTACGAGGTTTCCCTCGGAGTCAAACATAAGCCCGCTTGCTGTCGGTAGCTGTCCCTCGTGTTCTATGGCGTGACATTCACGGCATAGCAACTCGAGGTTATCTTCCGATAGTGTGATAGCGGGATTGTTTATATTCTGCGGCGTTAAATATATTTTGTGGTGGACTATTGCGCCCGCCTTGCCGCAGCGAACGCATAAGCCCATATCTCGCTTGTATATATATTCCCTGGTATCGCGCCAGGCTTTGCTTAAATAAAATGCCTTTGCGAAATCTTGCATATAACAGCGTCCCGCCCTCTCCGCCGTATAGTGAGTTATATTTGCTCCCGATACAACGACAAAGCGAGCAGCTATAAGCCGCCCGCCTTACCGTCTATTTCTACGGTATCAGTTTAGCACGGCTTAAAGCAAGTTTCTATACGGCTTTATTTCGATTGCCTAAATTGAGCCCAGGGCAGAGCCGCCGAAGTAGAGCAAAGCAAACTCCGCTACGGCGCGGTTACGGAGGTCATAAACGGTGCTTAATGACTGTATGTATAGCTCCTCCATAACTGCCTCTTTCGGCTTTTTTTCGAGGTACCACAAAACGACGAGCTTTTTATACTCGTCTTTCAGTTGGTCGATAATGCCCTTAATTTCTGCGAGCTTGCGCTGCGTTTCCGCAATATTGCGCGAGCACTCGGTAAGCTCCAAAAGCTCGTTAATAGTGTCGCTTACGTAATGCGAGTCCGTAAACGGCTTGCTGTAATCAATCGTGCCAGGCTCCCGAGGGGCTCCGCTTTCTATCAGCCTATCGCGCCTATGCTGTAAATTCTCCAATGCCCGCTCGAGAGCGGGGACAGAGGAGAGCACTTGCTCCGCTGCCTTAAAGTAATTCATAGTTTTACCTCCGTTAAAAAGTTACGCATATATTCAGCACCGCCGCAGCGAGCCAGTATACGCCCTTTTTGTAGTCCTTGCCGATAAAGCACATAACAGCCGCTCCCACGTCAAGCGCTATAAGGACGGCGGGAAAGATATACATTGACATTTTCTTTTTCTCCTCTCGTTTTTGTGTCATAGTTTCCCTCGCTTTCTGCTCCGTTTCGGAGCGGGCTTTTTATACATACGGACGGTTATATAATAGCCGCCGTTGATTTCGTTGTAATACGGCTTGCAGTCTGCCAGGGTGTAGCCCTCATAAAGACGCTCAAGCTCTGCGCGGTTGTCGTTGCCGCTGTTTCCAAACTCGCGTATTTTGTACTGCGGTATTCTGCCGTCGCGTTCGGACGTTTTCGGCTGCTCGAGGTTGCGGCTCGCGCTCCAACGCTTGCCGAGTATCGGGCTTTTTACGAGATATACCGCAATGCCAGTTATACCGAACTCGTCAAACTGTAACGGTTTTGCCGTCGTATAGCCTTTGCCCCATATTTCCGCAAGGGTGTTTATATCAACGCCGCCACTCATAACGATATGGTGGTGCAGCCGCCCGTTTTCTTTTCCTACCTCGGTAACGGCAACGTATTTAAGCTCGGGCAAATTGTGCTTTACACGGTAACGCTTAACGCGACGGAGGAAATTTTGCATTTGCCGTTGTGCGTTCTCGGGCGTTTCGGGGTAATTCTCGTCGCTATATGTTAAATCAAAGCGTATATCGCGCTTTGTAAAATTCGTGTTCAGTAGGCGCGTGAGCTTTCTTTCGGCGTTACGTTGGTTTAGCCGCTGCTGTGTTTCCGTTGTCGGTTTTCTTTTCTTGCTGCGCCCGCGCTGATATTCAAAAACGGGGAAAATATCGACTTCCAAAAACTCGCCGCATTTATGTATTTTTTCTCTGTATAGACAGCGCATAGTTTTACCTCCGTTGTTTCCTTTTGGGGCTCTGCCCCAAGCCCCGAGGTTTAACGCTTTAGTTTTCCATAAGGGAATTTGTCGAGCGAGCGTTTGCCGCTGACGACCTTTGAATTAACAAAATTGCGCTAACCTCAAAAGGTAATTGCATTTCAAAGCCAATAAAGGGGGAGAGAGGAGCAAAGAGAGCGGCGGGACGGAGCCCGCCTTAAAGAGAGAGGCACCTCCTCTCTCCCCCTACTGCAGCATTATTGAAAGCGTGGAAAACTCTACGAGTTTACACACTCTTTCAACAACGCTGCGAGCACCCCCTCACTCCTCCGCCTCTCTCCACACACAAAGAAAATAATTATTTTTTTGAGGTGGGACGGGTTATATCTCCTCGGGGTGCCGTGTGCTCTGTTTGGTCGTTAAGTTATTATCCATTACGAGCCCGAAATAGAGCCGCTCGCTCCGTGCTTAACTATTGACTTTTCGCTGCCGTTGTGCTATACTTATATATGTAGTTAATCGGTAGCACAAAAAGGCGCTACGGGGCTTATCAAGTTTGCGGCTTGATATAAGCCCTTTTTATTTACTTCAAATATTGCCAACTCTGCGGAGCGCGTGTTAAGCCGAAGTCCGAGAGCGGGCGAGGTTTCGGAAAGCGTACAACCATATTTACCCGCCAACCGTAAATAGCGGAGTCCTGGGCGTATGCTACGAGCTCGTCCTCGGTTAAGCAAGAGCGCGTTATAAAGCTGCGGCGTAATTCCTCTTTGCCGTTGAAATCGTGCAAGGTAAAAGCGTTTGTTGCCTCATAAGCACCGCAAGAGAAAAAACCAACAACAACGCGCCCGCTCCGCCGTCCGCTTTTGTTTCATATAAAAAATACGGTGTCTTTTGCTCCGCCGCCGCCCCAGGCTCCGCGCCGAGGGGCGCTTTTTCGTATTTCGAGTGTCTTTTTTTCGGTTAAAATCAGCTCGCTGTATTTGTGGTGAATTGAAAGTATTATTTTATTGTTCATTGCTGCCGTTCCTCTCTGCGGCGAATTTGTCCGCCTGGGCGAGCACCCGCTGCGAGGCGGTCGTTTCGTATACGCCTTTGTCCCAAAGCACCGAGGCTCCATATTCGCCCATTTTGTACGCCATAACAACCTTTGAGCTGTCGTTGTACTTTTCAAAAAGCCCGCGGAGGATATACAAACCCGCTCGGATATTCTCGTAAGGGTTGAGCATATCGGTAACGCCGAGCTCCTCTTTGAGCCAATCGTTATTACAGTCCCTTATTTGCATTAAGCCGAAGTCGTGCCCGTCCTGGCTTACCGCAGCGGCATTAAACGAGGACTCGGAGAACATAAGCGACATAGTAAAGTCAAAGTCGATATAATAGGCGCGGCACATATAATATGTAAACTCTTGCAGTTCCTCCGAAAGCTCGCAATCGAGAGGGGTAAAACCCGCCGCGTCTTGTATGAGCATAAGCTCGCCGTTTTCTGTTACGCTTTTGCCGTCACGTGTGCCGTAGGGCGGTTGCTCTTTTGCGTTATTCCCGCCGAGAGCTTGTACCCCTCCGACAATGAGCCCTCCTGCAATTCCTCCCACGAGGAATACACATATAATAAAGGTAATAAATTGCCGCTTACATTTTCCGCGAGCGGCTCTTTTGCTGTCGCTCGGAGCCGAGCTTGTCCTGTGCTGTCTGTTTCCGTTTGCCGAAGTCATAGCAAAGCCTCCTATTTCTTTTTATTTATAAATGTGAGCAAAACCAGGGTAGCGCAGATAATCGCCGTTATAATAATTGCGTTCATACTTCCATATCCTCCATTTTTTACTTGAGTGTTGGTATCTGTTATCGAGTCGTCTTTCTGCTTGTTAAAAAGAGCTATTCTCGATAACTTCAATATTTCGTCGAGGTTGTTTATAAAAGTTTCATTAACGAGGTCGTAGGGGGAAATAATGCCGAGTAACATAAACCCGCTCTTTACCGCGATATACGGTTTCCCTTGTGCGGTCGTTCTCTCGTAAAGTTCATACCCCGCGTCAATATCGGAAAACGGCTTTAAGTACCGAGTGTTTATAAAGGCTATACCTTGTGAGGTTTTTAACGGCTCAAGCGTTCTACCTTGTGCATAAAATGCTATTGCTCCTCGTTCGAGTAACTGCTCGTTGTCGTCGCCGTCCTCAAAATTTATATGTGGCGGGAGCGGGCGCTCCTCAAAATAAAACTTGTCCCGCTTTTCCTCCGTAATATCAAACATAGTAAATATATTGTCTTTTGTGAGTTTCGGGAGATTGTATACGGGATAAAATGCCGAGCCGTTCCCGAGCCATTGACAAGCGGACGTTTCGGAAACAATTATTGTTTTTTCGGCTTTTAATATTGCCTCGATTTGCTTTAGTTTCACTTTGTTACCTCGCTTTCTACGATTTTTGCCCGCCCGGGGCTTATGATTGAAATACTGTGCCCGCAATAGTCCGTAACCTCGGCGGAAATGTCAAGTTTCCCGTTGCGGTATCGGTAAATGATAGCCGAAACGCACTTATATACAATTCCGCCGCTTTCTACGGGGCACCCGCTGACGAGCGCGGCTTTTAATTCCTCGTTTGTCATAGCTGCCCTCTTTCTCGCCTCTATCGAGGCGGATTATTCAAAGATTTTAGGATTGAACAGACAAGCGGGGGCTACGCCGAAACCGTAGTACGCACCGCTGCTGTTCAATGTGCCGTCCGTGTAGACAATGCGCGCGCTGTCCGCGCGGGACGGGTTGCAAGTCCAGGGCGTAAGCGTCCACCACCAATTATTAAAGCGCGGCACGGACTCTCTGTATTTGCGGTAAAGGTCGCACGAGAGGAGGAAAACGTAATCCTCGGCGGTGCCGTAGTCTTTCATACCGTCGTCGGAGGTCAAGTCCGATACAAACGGGAGGAGGTCGCCGCGGTTGAATTGTTCGAGGTATTCTCCGTTAAGGTATTTACGGAGCGAGGAGGTGCGCCAGTCGTTTTTATTGCTTTCGTCGAGCGGCATTTCGTCCTTGAGCAATTCCGAAACAATAGCAAGTATGCCGCCCTGCTCCTCTCCGAGAGCGGTAAACTTAACGCCGTTATACTCGAATTGCTCGCCAGGTTTCGGAAATTTGATTTTATCTTTTTCAGCACCCGCTACGGAGTCGTCCTCGGTGTAGTCCTCCTCGATTTCCTCGGGCGTGAAAATCCCGCCGAAAGCAAGAGCTAAAATTGCATTTGCTCTCTTTTGGTTGTCCTCTGCGTTTGTGTTGGCGGCTATATCGTCGCAAAGTGACTCAATAGCGCGTAAAATATTGTCGTTCATAACTTTTACTCCTTATCGTTATTAAAATCGGGGTTGCAATAGCCGAAATATTTACACCGTAAGCAACAACGCTTACAGCTTTTGCCTCTCGTAGTCCATAGCTTAAAGCGGGAGCGGAAGTCCCGCAGCTTTGCGGCGGCTGCTTGTTTGATTATGTAGCAGCATTGCCGCCCTGCCGATATACGCGAGTAGCCTAGGCGCTCCCTCTCGCGTAATTCTTTACGCCTGTATTCTCGCACGGCTTGCCTCTTAAAACTTGTAAGCATTAACGAGCCGCTCGAGTTCCTCAAACAGAGGGGCGATAACTCGCTTGTTTTGCCTTGCGTTTATAAGCTGCTTACCGAGAGCGTAAAAGGCGGCGAGCTCGCGCTCGGTGTCCTTTGCTTGCTCTACGAGCTTTCGGGCGTTCTTTACTTCCTGGCGTGCCGCTCTCATTTCGTCGTATTCTTTCGCTGTGAGCTGCACGCTTGCCGTAACGCCTTTAGGCTTGCCTCCGCCGCGGAGGACAAATAAGCGGTTGCGGGTTGCGTCCTGGGAACGGTTGAGCTCGTCCGAGAGCTCGGCAATGGTTTTCCGCTCCTTTTGGTAGCCGTTCAGTAACAGCTCGTCCTCCTCGGGAGTCCAGGCTCCCGATTTAATAGCCCTCTCGGGTGTAAATTCGTGTCCGCATTGCGGGCACTTTACGGGTTTGCACATTGCGATACCTCCTTTTAATAGCCTATGCCTATATAATCAAGTACCCGAGCCCAGCCGTATTTTTCTCCAGTAAGCTCGTCGGTACAACATTTATACATCCAGTACTCCCATTCTTTCGGATTTCTCTCCTTTAGTTGGTCGAAACGGTGCGGGCGCTTTTCAAGCTGAATACCAAAGCCGCACATTGAGCACCCCGTTCTCTGCGCTCCCGTAGTTCTTAATTTCCGTCCTCGTCCCTCTCGATAGTTCCGTAAATTTCGGGGACGGGAACGTTTAAGTCGAGGGCAAGTTGCAAAAGGTCTTGTCGTGAAAAAATAGCAAAGGGCGCGGAGCGTATCGTAGACTTACCGAAGTAATTACACCCGTTAATCATTAAAGATTTTGCACGTCGTCCGCCCTCCGACGCCATAAGCCCCAGGAATGGGACGCTATTATGTTCTTTCGCCCAGTCGTCGCACGGCTTTTCTTTGAGATAGTAACAGCATTTCGACGATACCTTGAAATTTGGTATTTGATAGTTTGTACCCTCGTAGTCGTTGGCGTAGCCTCCGAATTTTTCAAGCCATTTTTGCGACATTTTCATACGGCTGTTTTTTTGAAAGCCGCCGTATTCTCCTGTTTCGCCCGTTATAATAGCGTGCCTTACTGTTTTATTCTTTTCTGTCGGGTTTGCGAGAGTTTCTATTTTTGCCGCGATTTCTTTTGAGAGAACAGGAAAGCCAAACTCTTGTATTATTTGCGGTTTCGTCCAACGCGTGCCGTCTGGCTTTACCGCCGAAACGAGCCGCTCTATGCCGAGTTGTTTATGTATACGCTGTATGCTCAAGTCCTCGAGGTATGACACGCTAATACCTGGAGCGTCAATACCTATTGATTTAAGAAAGAGAAAAAGAGTAATACTGTCTAATCCTCCTACCGATACGTGATAATTAAGGTCGCGCATATCGCACTCTCGTACAAATTCACGGGCGCGTATGGTTGCATACTTGACCTTAAAGCCGTAGTCCATTTTTTGCTTAACGATAAAATCAGCTATTTTCCTTTTACCGTCGATACGTTCCATTTTTTCTAAAACATTTTCCATAACAAAATCACTCCGTTTTATTATTTATTTGCCGCTCGTCTGCCGCGGCGTTTGAAATTCTCGCTAACGCGCTTTTGACCGAGTGCGGCGCTGTAACCGCTACGCCCGTTTTTGTCAAGTTCGCCCGTGCCGCCGCGCGTTAGTTCTCTGTAAACGGTGGCAAGGTGTACTCCGAGCTCGGAGGCAATGTCGGTAAGGCTTACGCTGTCGGCGTAAAGAGCCTCGAGACTCTTTCTGTCCTCGTATGTGAGGTATCGGCACGTCATTACGTTTACTCCTTTCATTTTGTTTTGAGAGCAGAGGGCGGGCGCGCCCGCCCTCTATTCCCTTATGCTAAAATCCTATAACGCGCTCGAGTCGCACCTCTGCGTTGCTCTATCCTCGTTATAGGCAAAAGCCATAAAAAATAAGTGCGGTAAGGTCTTAAAAACCTTTCGCACTTATTGTAAAACTTTTATACAAGCAAATCTGCAAAAAATTTATCTTGATTTTTCCTTTGAACTGTTGTATAATACATCAGTATGGTTCTATTGGGGTATCGCCAAGGGGTAAGGCACAAGACTTTGACTCTTGCATTACGATGGTTCGAATCCATCTACCCCAGCCACGAGAAAACGCGCTTACTTTGTTTGTAAGTGCGTTTTTTCGGCAAAAGTGATAAATCAAGGTCGCGACAAGAGAGCGCATTTTCAGCGACGGAAGCAGCAATGCGTAAATAACGAGCTGAAGGGCTGAATTATCACGATTTTTTATACTAATGTTCAATCAGAATAATTATATGAAAGTGATTGAGCAGTATGACGGATGCGAGGTATCGTCCATCGGCATTCCAATAATTGATTTGAATGGGCTCAAGCATATAAACGACAGCTTTTTGCAGCCTTTCCCTCTATCCCCATCAGCTCGCGTTGTCGGCGGCAGACGGCGCCTGAGTAAGGCACGCCTTATGCAGTTCTATCGCCTCGCGAAAGAGCAGCTGTGTCGGCCCTTTGCGGGTGATTGCGCAGCGTCCTTTATATGACCCATCGGCAATTATATATCTTTGCCTCGATGAAGGTCTTTGCCACCCCCAAGCGAGCCTGCGTCATCCGCTGCCAAAAGCATCTGCGACTCGCGAAGCGGCACATTATTGAACGTATTGCCGATATCAAAATACCAGACGAGAGGTCAAAGCCCTTTGAAAAGCTGGAATGGGCAGGCGGAAAAAAGGCTTTGACCTTGCAGAGTATATGAGAGAGCACCCGTATATGTATATGTCCGGTCGGTATCCCGTGTGGCAAAGACCATGGCAAGCGATATCATCGACCTGCTCGGCACAGAGGCAAAAAAGAAAGCCCTGAGTCTCTTAGAAACTCAAGGCTGTCAAGACATTGGCAGGGGCACAAAGACTCTGTTTTCATAGTGAAGAAGTATAGCGGTGTGTATGGATTGCACCGTCCGTAGAATTGCAGTCAGACAGGTGCGTTAGTGATTAAAATATGCAATCTTTCACGGTGGGTCCGAGAGATTGACGGAATCTCTTGAATAAAGATGGATTCTGTGGTAGTATAAATCGGAGTTTGTGGGTTTATGTATATAAGAAAGGCTTGACAAAGGCGGCAGATAAATATAGAATCGGCATACGCACATACATACAGCGTAGTTCTGTCTTTTTTGCGCTGTCAAGCAAGAATTCTATAAGAGAATATACCCTCTTTGTCGGGGGGTATGATGCGCCTTTTTCGCGTTGCGGAAATTCGTAATACAAGAAAAAATTGCAGCTGCAAGGTTTCAAAATCTCAAACAAAACTCAAAAAACGGATATCTTCAACGGCGAAACATTTTCATTAGAGAAACCGTAATAAAATAAGCAATGGAGATGATTTGTGAAAAATGAAAAACGGGCGTATGAAGAAAATATTATCATGTAATCTTTTCATCATATTATTTATTATTCAATACTGCAAGGGTGCGCCCACTTAGATGCGAACCAAGCAATGGGACCAAAAGGCACACAATCCATCTTTGTATATATGTGCGGCAGCACCCTGGAAACCAAGAACGGTGCCGCATCGAAAAATATTCAAGAGATGCTCGATAACAATATTCCGAGCTCTACTACGGTGGTTATACAAACAGGCGGAGCAAAAAAAATGGCGTGTTCTTGACATTGACCCTTCCCGTTCGCAGCGTTATCTGATCAAAGATGGTGAGCTTACTCTTTTATCGGAAACCGACAAACAAAATATGGGAGAGTCTAAAACCCTTTCGGATTTTTTGAAATGGGGAGTTGAAACCTATCCCGCAGAAAAAATGGGGGTAATCCTTTGGGATCATGGCGGCGGGAGTCTCTCCGGGGTTTGCTTTGATGAAAATTATAATATGGACAGCCTTAGTCTTACGGAATTGGACGCTGCCTTTGCCTCTGCCGGAGAAATCATGACGGATCAGTTTGAATACATAGGATTTGACGCCTGCCTGATGGCAAATTATGAAACCGCATATATTGCAAGCAAATATGCAAGAAACATGATTGCAAGCGAAGAGTTGGAACCTTCCGGCGGCTGGGATTATGAAAGCGTGACGACTCGTTTTGCAGATGAAGCGTATTACGAAAATGTTTTGCAGGCGTATCAAAAGAAATGCGAAGCACAGGGAAAGCAAGCATATACTCTTTTCGCATATTGATTTAACCCAATTTTTTGCTATCCAAACTGCATTCGACCTGTTCGCGGAAAATTTGCTGAAAGTGGCACCAAGCGGATTGAAACCGATTGCAGACGCTGCGACAAATGCGATTACCTTCGGATATAACTCAAGATTAGAAGGGTATTCGAATTTGATCGACCTTGCGGATTTTTGCCCAACTGCTGCAGCAGGATAATATAAAGCAGGCGATCGAAAAAGCGTGACGGCTGTTAACAGTAAAGACAAGCAGGGGAGCTTATGGCTTGAGCGTGCGTTACTACCCCTGTCCGGGAAACAAAGTTTGTAAAGAATTATATCGAGAACACAATCAGTGAGCCGTATTGCTCCTTTTTAAATTCTTTTTTACACCGTAGATTCGGAAGCTTCCCTTATTCATTTTACCGATAAAGGGGAGTGATGCTGACGGGGGATTTCACATTTCACTGTCGGACGATTCGGTTCAGTATGTGTCGAATGTTGAGTATTATTTATACCAATTCAAATCCGAATCTGATTATGAAGAAAAAAATCTACGGTCTCGGTTCTGACAGTGATTTGATACAAAATGCCCCGAACAGCTATACCACATCATTTGAAGGCAAATGGGTTGCATTAAACGACACCTTTTTGAATTGCACCGTTATAGACATGAAAGACGGAGTAATAACCTTTTTCTTCTCCGGTGCTGCTGAATAATCAGTCCGGAACGCTGCGCTTTTTCTTTCCGTCTGTCTGACGGTTCACTAAGTGTACAGGGCTTTCTTCCGGCAGACAGCAGCGGCGCTTCGGAACGTCTGCAATCTGTCAAGCCCGGGGATTCCATTACGGTTTTGTATGAGGAAAGAACGCCGAATTACACAGTAAACTTAATAGAAGGAAACCGCTTTGTAATAGAAGATGAGCTTCGGCTCAGCGTGAAAGCAGCTGCCGGACGGTTATTTTCAAAGCTATATAGTCGTAACCGATATCTTCGGAAAACAGTATTATTCAAACGATGCAGTCCTTTTTGAAAAGCAATGGCCATATTACCATTAAAACGATTTCGGATGAAGTAGACCACGGGCTTGTTTAGGGTAAAACGTTAAAATTTTTATGAGGAGGAATTAGAGATGAAGTCAAAATTAACACGGGCAATCAGTTTTATGCTCAGTGCGGTTACGTTGACAACCATGTTTTCAGGATGTGAAAAGAAGCCGAAGGAAGGGATCGCGGGACAAGCGACGTCGGTCTCTTACAACACAGACGGAACATTTACAACCACCGTTACAGCAGAGGAAGCGAGCTTTTCCGAAGATTTGACCGCTTCTGATATCACGGTTTCCTATTTAAGACTGGATGAGGAAGCGTATGCGAAAGCGGTAGAAAAGGAAGGCGAAGATAATATCGATAAAATCAACCGAGGCGACTATATGGTTGAAGTTAAGTCTGCGGTAACCGGCGTAACGCGCAAAAGGATAACAAAACGCTTGAGGTTAGCTTTACCGATGAAAAGGCGGCAGAAAATCTTCCGTCAAGTTATTTCGTCCGGGTCGCTGAAAAAGAAAACCGGCGCTGAAAAAGAAGTGGGCGCAGGAGCGGAAGTCAACTATCCGCAGCATTCGGCCACCCCAATATCCAGTCGTTGTCTGTATTTGACAAGGATATCCGCTTAACGCTGGAATTAAAGGAGGGCGAATTCAAGCAGGATGTTTCCAAAGGATACAATTACGCTCGGCGGTTGTTTGGAAAAAGCTGAATATCGAGAACATAAGCGCATCCGGCAAAAACCCTGACCTTACAGTTAACCGGCGATATTACAAAGCATGAATCCTCAAACGCCTATGTTGACGGCGTGGTGAATGTAAAAAAGACGCGATAAAAGACGGCTGGCAACCGATTAAGGTACAGATCCCTATTGATACAATATTATACAGTTTTGATGCAGAAAAGCTGGCAGTTGACAACGGAAAAGTGACGGTTCCGTTTGTGTTAGGCGGCTATCGCCTGACCGACAATGCAAATGCAGACAGCTTTAAAATTGACGGCGCAAAAGTGACCGAATTTAAAAAGACCGGCGAATCTTCGGGAATCATCACTCTTACCGATGTGAACGCTACCGACAAAAACAGCGCTGCAGCCGCTTTTGGACAATAAGACAGTCACCGTGGCCGGCGCCGCGGTTGGCAGCAATGAGGATCTCACCTTTGAAGCGGATTTCAGCGCCGCTTCCTTCTATCCGGTTTTTGACTATGCAGAGGAAAAAGACGACCAATACAACATTACGCTCTATCTGTATGTGCATGCCGGAAAATTTGCCGATAAGCTTTCAAATGATATGATCCGCTTTGCCGATGACTTTAAGGACGCAAAGGTAACGGAGCTAACCCGTGAAAGCGACAATACGGCAAAGCTTATTCTCTTCTTCCTTCCGGCGGCAAATCAGTTGAAAATATAGAATTAAACGGAACAGTTGTAATTACAGCTGACGGCTTGGTAAACCGCTGGGGCGACTGTATATCCGCAAACAGCACCTATACCCGCGCCTATAATCAAGGAAGCATGGGCAAGGATTTGTCCGATGGGATATAGATGTAATCAAAAATATCGTCGGCGGCTTTGGCAACACCACGATGGGTACGATCTTCAGCGTAGGAAGCGGTCTGGCTTCAGCGGGTTCCGGTACCATAACGGTCTTGGAAATGCTGGGCGTGATTGAGTCTGAAAAAGCAAAACTCGACAAGATTTATAGTGCAATCAACGATTTAAGCGACAGCTTGAGCAACATGAGCCTGCAAATAAGCGAAGGCAGAGGCAAAGACCTGAAATGATTATTTCCGATTTTTACAGCGACAATTTTGACCAGCTTGTATCTTATCGCAAATATGCCCTGAATCTGATTGCCAATGCCCAAAAGTCCCTGAAAAGCGAAGGTGTCAATGCGCCGGCTGCGCCGATAGAGGGAAAAAGTCTCTTCCGAATGGGATGAGTATATGAAAAAAAGGTCATGAAAAAAAGTCAGTGAGATGGATTATCAAAACTATTTTGCCAAACTTTTGAGTGTTATCTGAAGGTGCAGGCAAAAGCGGCGCCGAGATCCGGCGTAAGCAACATCATTGACCATTTTGACGAGTATATGACTTATTATTACAATTTCGATACGCTTGCATATAATGACCGCGAGAATTTCCGCACTCTTGTGAACTATGAACTGTTGGAAGCTTCTGTCCTGATTTGTTCCTATAACAAATATGCCTATGATTATCCGGATGAAGCGACGATTAAAGATGTAAGCGACAAATACGATACCGCGAAAAAGCTAATTGACAGCAAGAAGGTGGTCCGCCGCACCGACAAAAAAGCCTATATGTATTTGACGGGGGACACGATCGTGGAAGCTCATTGGGCCTACAGTCCCAATAATGTGTCTGGGCTCGGAAGGGTAAATATGTCGGATGAGCAGGCAAAGGTATTTATCGGCAGGCAGCGCGGAAAGCCCTTAATAGAAACGATAGAACAGCTTGGCGTTGATTTACGTGGCAGTGCTTATGTCAATGGAAATGGTAAATATGATTATAGTTTTGACTATGAACAAATAAAACAATCTTTTTCATGGCGCGTCGGATTTATTTATCACACAGATTTCAAACAATCCGGAGATGGATTTTTTACAAGGCCAGTCAAAACTCATATTGCAAAAATCATCCCGATAGATTATGGGGTAGACAATGAATTTATCAGAACAATGCCGCATACAGCAGAAACCTATATACTAAGTGGCGGTTTTTGGTTTGAGTATCAGGTGAAGACAACCTATGGCCTGGTTTTGATAACATTAGAATAGCAGCGTATTTTAATGACGTTTTGCTGATATTGGCAAAGATACAAAGGCGTATGTGCTGCTAAACGAGTACTTCCGATATCTTTACCGTGAGGAGCTGATCCCGAAAAAATCCGCTGGCGAATGTGTAGATAATGAAGAAAAAGTAATTATCTGTCGGCGCAGAGCAGAGAAAACTTACCGCAGTGCGAGACGGTAACGATCCTTAGGCAAGGCTTGGCAACATCACCGATGTATTTGAGATATGAGCGAAAGGACCTCCTGAGCTTCGGCTCAGGAGGTCAAAATTATACCGCTGAAAACAAAGAAAGCTCCGACAAAGCGCTGTCGGAGCTTGACATTTTGATGCTATTTTGATGATGCAGCAGGCGGGATCGTTGCGACCGGATGCCGCCGGATGCGAAATCGATGCCCGCTTCGGGCATTATTGCACGCACCCGCAGACCGTGTGCGCCGCCGTCAAAAAAGCAAGGAAAAACGGCTCAAACCGCACAGTTGAGTCATAATGATGGGGGTCCCGAAAAGCCGAAGACTTTTTGGGGAGAGGAAGAGCGACGGCGAGAGTTAGTCGATGACTTTTCCAAAGAAAAGTCGTCGCGAACGATACACAGTCCGCGACGACGATGGCAGGGGCACAAAGACTCGAACTCTGGACACGCGGTTTTGGAGACCGCTGCTCTACCAACTGAGCTATACCCCTAAATGTTTAATTGTTGTAACATAATGATTATATCACTTTTATAAGCGAAAATCAAGTGTATATTATGCATAATATTATTGCTGATTAAATATATATAATTGTTCGATTTATATCTGTTAAACGGTGAATAAGAGCTGCAGCATGTGACTACAATCAAAACAAATAAAAAGCAAAGAAATCGTCCTAAGCGAAATATACCCGTTCGAAAAAAATACAAAGCTTACACAAATGTAATACCAATTTTTTTGGTAAATAACTTGCACTTTTTTTCCTTACGTGGTATAATAAAGTATGGATGCTTCGGAGAGATGCCGCAGTGTACGATATCAGACGTTTGAGGTTTTTTATGAATTACAAAATGATTCCGAATATGATAACCTCTGTGAGACTTTTCGGGGCAATTATTTTTTGCTTTTCGTTCCGCCGATGACTGCACCATTCTTTGCGGTATACACGATCTGCGGACTTACAGATGCCTGCGACGGCTTTATTGCAAGAAAACTCGACGCGGTCACGGATTTCGGCTCAAAGCTCGACAGTGTTTCGGATATTACATTTTATATTGTGATGATATCGCGTGTACTGCCGGAGTATTACAGCGTTCTGCCGCATTCGTATTGGTATGCGGTAGCAGCGGTACTGGTCGTCCGACTCGCTTCGTATGCGGTAAGCGCGATAAAGCAGCACCGCTTTGCTTCGGTGCATACCCTGCTCAATAAGGTAACCGGCGCGGGAGTGTTCTTTGCTCACCGTACCTTGTCAACTGCTCATTCTTCACCGTTTATGCGATCGGCGTATGCTCGGTTGCGGCACTTGCGTCGACGGAAGAGCTTATCATGCACATAATCGGTATAAACGATTCGCTCGGGCTCTGGGATACACGGAACAGATAAGCAGACGAGATAATATCTCGGATAAACCATATATAGCATTTTTATGCCGGAGCAGCCTTCCCCTGCTCCGGCTATATTATTCACTGCGTCATTTCGCCGGCAAATTCAAACTTCGGATATTATTTTTTGCAAAGCCTTAAACTTACACCGATGTACAATACTCACTCGTATGCATCAACCGCATATATTAGACAGAGCAATATCAAAACGGCACGTCATAATTACGCAATATATAATCAAGACCTACGGAGGCGCACTTGCGTCTCCGTAGGTCTCAAAATTATCGTGATTTGTTTTCCGCTGTCGGAGATCAGCCCACGGATATCATCTTCATCAGACGAACGAGATCTGCGGTATTGACAGTACCGTCCGCATTTACATCGGGAGAGGAAGCCTCAATGCCAACACCGTCGACCGCAATATACTTCATCAGGCGTACAAGGTCCCTTGTATCAAGCGAGTCATCGCAGTTTACATCTCCGACATTGCAGAAAATATAGGTCGAAAAATGAGTCAGTTCGGCGATTACGAAAAGTGAATCCTTATTGACTGAGTTCAGAGTAATCTCCGTGAGTTTTCCCTCTGAGTCTATATGAAACAGCTTGAGTCCGTCCATCGAAAGCGTCTCGGGAACAACGAAGGTCAGACTGACCGTACCGTCGGCAGGCTGAACCACTTCGCCGTTAAGCGTAGCGGTAATATCAAATACGACCATATTAGGTCCGGCAGTGTTTGCGAGAGCCTTCTTTGCTGCCGCAACAACCTCATCGGAGGCGTGCTTGGCAGAAATGTGCGTACCGTCCGGGAAAGGAAGCGTCATGTCTGCATTGAGTACGATATCATCTTCACAGTCATATGTATACTCGGGCTTTGCCACAAGGTTCTCGCTCGGCAGCTCCTCGAGCACCACGCAGCTGTTAACTCTCGTCAGAACATCGTCAAACGAAACATTAAGCTTGTAGTACTTATCGTACCAAACCTCTCCGTATGTTTCGCCGTCTTCGATAAAATCGCCCTCCTGAATATAAACATCAAAGCTTCCGTTATCCTGCGGAATATATCCGTTTACTCTGAATGGTATTCCGCCTTTCCGCGAAGCATATAAACATATCTGTTATTTTCGACATCGTAAACAAGCTGACTGTCCGGATCATTTTCTTTTTCGATCATATCTTTGAGAGTACCGTCAAAAAAAGTAAACAGTCGATGTGCCACCGTCTCAAACTTATCAGCCGGATAAGAAATATCCAATCGAGACCGTCCTCGACCGCATTAAACTTTCCATTCTCCCAGCGTCCCGTGGTGTAATCATCACCGTAGACCGAATCGTACTGGCAAAATGTCCAATATCCGATATCGTTTGAGTCTATGTCTGCCTTATTGCCGATCGACAAAACATATGCGATAAGATCATCAAACCTCAAGAACAGATTCTCTGCCGCGTCGACCGAGAATGCCCCTGCTGCGACAACAGTCAGTGCCATAACAAGCGTAAGTAAAAATGATAATGCTTTCTTCATATTGGTATCTCCTGAATATATTATAATATTATAATATTGTAAATATATTAATGCATCGGTATGATACCGATGTACGATGTAATCACCCTTTGTCAGGCAGAAAAAAAACTTCTGTATGTATTTACAATCGTGGGGTGCGTAATATGTTCTGAATTTTGAATTATCTGTTTTAATGTTATATCACGATAACTGTCATATGTCAACTGCTCGGATAATTATTTTTTGATAAATCTCAGACAAATCATCCACAAAATCAGCCGTATCATGTCAATCATAACTGAGCGGGAAGAAGCTATTTCCTATCGGGTATAGTATATAGAAAACTAATTTTTAAAATTTAAACCATTCGGAGCTCTTTTCGAAAAAACGACGGCAAAGCACGATGCAATGCCGCCGTATAATATTATATCTGGCTGTTATGCCGACGCCGCGGCAGTTTGGCTGCGCGTGCTGCATTCCGCCGTTACGCCTTGCTTTTGTCTGCGAATACCTTCAGAAGATCGTATATGCCGCCTACCGGGTATAGCTCAGCGCCGTCGCACGCATGCGTTTTTTTCATGCTCAGACGCGGAAGTACGACCTTATCAAAGCCGAGCCGGCGAGCCTCGCCCACCCTTGCGTCGACATCGGAAATTCCGCGGCACTCGCCGCTCAGTCCTATCTCGCCCATTGCGATAAGACGGTCGTCTACCGGGATATCGCGCATACACGATATTAGCGCAAGACAGATGGCGGTATCGGCGGACGGCTCATCTATATGCAGACCGCCGACTACATTTATATAAACATCATATTTTGAGAACGGTATTCCGAGCCGCTTTTCCAGTACTGCGAGCAGCAGATACAGCCGCGAATAGTCGATACCGTTGCTCGTTCTGCGTGGCACCGAAAAAACGGTCGGAGCGGCAAGCGCCTGCACCTCTGCTATTATCGGGCGAGTACCCTCTATTATGCACACAGCACAGTTTCCCGGCATTCCTGTAGGTCTGCCCTCGAGCATGGCGGCGGAGGGATTCGGCACTTCGAGGAGCCCCTGCGCGGTCATTTCAAATACGCCTATCTCATTCGTAGAACCGAAGCGGTTCTTTGCCGCACGAATGACGCGGTATGCCATCTGCTTTTCGCCCTCAAAGCAGAGCACGGCATCCACCATGTGTTCGAGAACCTTAGGACCTGCTATACTTCCCTCTTTATTTACGTGACCGACAAGAATTATCGAGGTATCGCTCGACTTTGCATATGCGATAAGCGCCGCGGCAGTCTCGCGCACCTGCGTTACACTGCCCGAGGAGGAGCTTACGCGGTCGGAATACACCGTCTGAATAGAGTCTACTATCAGGATATCCGGCTTTATCTTCATGGATTCCTCGATAATCTTCTCAACGCAAGGATCGGTATAAATATACAGCTCGTCGCCGACCGTGCCGAGCCGCTGTGCGCAGCTTTATCTGTCCGCGCGATTCCTCACCGAGATATACAGCACTCGTCTGTTGCGGCAAAGTATGTCGGATATCTGAAGCAGCAGCGTCGACTTGCCTATACCCGGCTCGCCGGTCAGCAGCACGACCGAGCCGCTGACTATTCCTCCGCCGAGCACACGGTCAAGCTCGCCCATTCCGGTAGCCGTGCGCATAAAATCGGGAACGGTAAGCTCGGAGGCGCTCCGCGCCGCGCTCGTCGGCAGCGAGCAAACCGCCCCCTACGACGCGGCGAAGCGGTCGGAGCGACAGCAGCAGCCTCGACAGTCTCCTCCATGGTGTTCCACGAGCCGCAGCCGGGACATTTGCCGAGCCATTTCGCGCTTTTATATGAGCATTCGGAGCAGATATAATATCGTTTTCGGACCTTTCATTTATACTTCCTCTTTTATCAAGTATCATAGTTGGATACGGTGCGTCACCGTTTTTCGTCAAGGAATATGATAATACATTCATCCCGCTTTGTCAAGATAATCAAGCAGCGAGGAGCATATTACGAGCGCAAGCGCCTGACGGTACTCGGCGTGTGACAGCATTGCAGCCTCGCCGGCATTTGAGAGAAAGCCGCACTCGACAAGCACGGCGGGAGAGCGGATTCGGTCAAGCACATAGATATTGCTGCCTGCCTCCTTTAGCGGGCGCTCGTTCCACGGCTGAAGCTGCGCGCGCACACCGTCGCGTATTGCGGATGCGATGCTCTTGCTCGCCGAGTGATTCGGCGAATAATAGAGCTGAACTCCGTGAACGGATGCCGAAGGAAACTTATTCATATGAATACTGACAAACAATGCATCCGGGTTTGCGCTCGCTATCTCGGTGCGTGCGCGCAGATCGCCTGATTTTGCGCTCGGCGCGCCCTCCCACGTCAGCATGCTGTCGTCGCTGCGTGTCATTATTACATCATAACCCGCAGCGCACAGCATGTCGCGCAGTGTAAGCGACAGCTCGAGGTTCAGCTCCTTTTCGAGCAGACCGCTGTCAGACACCGCACCGCCGTCGCCTCCGCCGTGTCCGGCATCGACTATTATCTTCTGCCGCCCGGGATTATACGCCGCGCGGCTTTCCGTGCTGACCTTTACGAACTGAAAAACAGCGCTGAGTACCGCCGCAACAGCCATAAGAATAATTATGAACACAAAATATTTCACGGCATACCATACCGCTTGCCTTGTGGGACTGACTGACATTAAAATCACCCGCCGTTTTCTGTTATATTGCGGCGACAGCAATCGCCGGAGCATGCGATAACGATATGTTTATCACACATAATCCGACTATCGCACATGAAGGCCGAACCTGCACCGACAGCCGAAAGGAAATATGCCGCGCGGATATTATCACCGCATACCGATTATCAGATATATATGAATCAGGCGGCAAAACTATGACGCGCGGCGGCGCCGAACGGGAATGTTTCACGATTTGGCATATTTTTTCTCGAAAAATCGAAAAAAAATATCTTTACCCCCTTGACTTTGAGTAAACTCAAGGTATATAATATACTAAGTAAAGTAGTGACATGTATGACGATAAAGGATGTCGCCGATAAATTCGACATAAGCTGCGGCATCCTGCGGAACTACGAGCGCGTCGGCATGATACCTCCGGCAGCCCGCACCGTCCGGCATCCGCGGCTTCGGCGAGCAGTATCTCGGCCGGGTCGAGCTCGTGCTGTGCATGCGCGGCGCGGGACTGCCGATATAGGTCATAATAGAGTATGTCAAGCTCTTCCGTATGGAAGACGGCACCCTCGGCGCACGTCCCGAGCTGCTGCGCGAGCAGCGTGAGGAGCTTTTTAGAAAAAGTCTGCGATAGAGTCGACCATCGACCGCCTCAGTCACAAGATTAGAGCATTACGAGCGCGCACTTGAAACCGATCTCCTCGTGGGACGACGGAAAGTGCGATGTCAGCCATCTCACAGTATCGGACAAAAAAGAAGTAATATAGGTATCGCCCGCGCGAACATATGCTGACGCAGACGGAAAACATTCAAATGTAAAGCAAAAAAATTATAAGTAAGGAGAAAAAGTCATGAGAAAGAATTTCGGAGCTAAGCCTTTATCCTATCCGCAGCCGGTATTTATCCTTGCCGCATACGGCGAGGACGGCACGCCCTGCGCTATGAATGCTGCATGGGGCGGCATCAGCGAGGAAAACGAGCTGTCTATGTGCATCAGCGCCGGACACCGCACGACTAAGGACATTCTTGCGCGCCGCGCTCTCACCGTCAGCATGGCTGATGAAGAGCATATGGAGGCATGCGACTATGTGGGCATCGTTTCCGGCAATAATGTCCCCGACAAATTCGTCCGCGCGGGCTTTCACGCACAGCGCTCTGAGTTTGTAGACGCACCGCTGATCGAGGAGCTGCCTATCGCGCTCGAGTGCCGACTCAAGAGCTATGACCCTCAGACGTGCCGCATGGTATGCGAAATAGTCAACGTATCGGTAGACGAGCGTGTGCTTGATGAAAACGGTGCGGTCGATGTCTCTAAGGCACGCCCGATAACCTTTGACCCGTTCAACAATAAATATGTTGTACTCGGCGATACCGTCGGTACGGCATTCCGCGACGGAAAGGCGCTCAAATAGTTATGCAGCACCACGCCCGACCGGAGAGCGGGGATAAGATCCGCCGCCGAAAAAACTTCCGACACGGAGACAGCCAATGAATAAGATTTTTGTTACATTTTCAATTATCGCCGCAATGCTGCTCCCTCTTACCGCCTGCTCAGGGAAAGGCGCAGAAGAAACAACCGCCGAAAGAACAGCGCCTCTGTCGACATCAAGCGCTATCGCAGAGCCGGAGAACGGAGCGGAGAGTTCGACGGAGGCAGAGCTTGTACCGGAGAACAGCGCAGTACCCGTATACATCCGCATAGGCGATACGGTGCTGACGGTATTGCCGTCCGGAAACAGCTCCGCAGATGCGCTTATCGCATTGCTCGAGCGCGGAGACATTGCTCTCGATATGCGGGATAACGGCGGCTTTGAAAAAATCGCGGAGCTTGAGCGCAGTCTGCCGACAAACAACATACCGCTTGCCGCAGGACCCGGCGACCTAATACTGTACAACGGAAATACAGTATGCCTGTATTACGGAGAAAACATGTACAGCCTGACACGCCTCGGAAAGATACAGAACACCGACGAGGAGACTCTGCGCTCGCTGCTCGGAGACGGGGATGTATGCATCACGTTTTCGCTGAAAAAAAATAACTGTGCGGAGCGGAAACTGCCATGCGATACCGTTGCACCGAGACGGTTATACCCGAGATGCCTATGATACCGCGCGGTACTTTTATGCCATGGGGATAAGCGGACGATCACATCATATAGGAGAGACAACGTGACCGGCTTTGAAAGCATAAAGCGCAATTTCGGCTTCGGCTGTATGCGTCTGCCGATGAAAGGTGCAGAGGCAGACTACGATGAGTTCACACGGATGGTCGATATGTATATGGATGCGGGCTTCAACTACTTTGATACCGCACGCGTCTACCTTGAGGGGCAGAGCGAAACTGCCATCCGCGACTGCATCGACGGATGTCCGAAGCACATCAGCACTCCGGACCTCTTCTCCTGCCTGAATGCAATGGAGATACATCACAGCCATAACAGTAAGTACTACTATGATGAGGTCTACACAAAACGCAACGGAAAGGCGAGCGACTGCATCAAATGCGGTCGCTGTGAACGCTCCTGCCAGCATCTGCATATACGCGAGCTGCTGCAAAAAGGTTGCTGCTGAATTTGAAAAAGCAGCAGTAAGACCGCAAAGCCTAAGTTAAACCTTCAATCGAATAACTAAAAAGCCTATCGGCTGTCGCGCTGCGACGGTCGGTAGGCTTTGGCTTTTTTCTGATACGTGCGCCGTTTTACGGCAGCTGAGAATTATAACCGGTACATCGGCTTTTGATTTTCGGATGTTGCGCCGCTTTCTTTAGTTTTAGGCGCATTATGCGAGCAAAGTACTCCTGCAAGCAAAACGCGTTTACGCATTTGCCGCCTTCAGTGCTTTCCGCTATCGCGCTTGGTCTTGATGCCGAGCATTCCCAAGATGCTTTTTCCCTTGATAGCGATATAATATCCGAGACCGGATATTGCGATTATCGGAAGCGGGAGAAACGCAAGCACTATCGGATTATAGGGAGAAAAATTATATACGATACCCATAAACATCGGCTGAAGCGCACGGCAGACAGCGTTCGGCACAGCGTAGAGATTTGCTGCCCATGAAGCCGAGTGGTCGTAGGCGACGATAGTATGCGGTATGCGGTCGGCTGCCGCGATGCAGAAATAACCGATAACCGTGAGCAGTCCCGAAAGGATATTGAGTATGTTCCTCGCACAGAGCGAGACGAGCAATCCCTTGTACGGCTGATACTCTATTCTGCCGCCGTCGAGCTTTATCTTGTCGTGCGCGCCGAGATCCCATCCTACCGTATACTCAAGAAACATATAAAACAGCACCGAGAATATACTTGCCGCGAGGAAAAGGCTGTTATTCTGGTTCGTTGCCATCGAGAGCATGAGACCGAAGAATATCATACCTATCTGATTCACGATCATCTTTACTATCACAGAGCGGTTGTCTTTTATAAAATGCAGCATAATTTCCTATCCCATTTCATTTCTGTACCGCTATCTTATACCGCATTTATTAACTGCATAAGAAAAATAAAAAAAGTTTACACTTTATATACCAAATAGACGCTCTGACACGAAAAAATGAGCATAATAAGTCTCCCTGCATAGACCGGCAAGGAAATGAAGTGCTTCCTAAGATAGCGACTCGGCAGTCTCGTGCCGAAAATCGTAATCGGATTCATATTCCGCCATATGCAGGGAGACAATAATATCAAATATTAACCCGCAATAAAGGCAAAGCAAAGCGGTTTGTCAAAGCATTGACAGCGCCTTTACAATCGCGGCATATACGCGCTCGCACGAGTCGATATCCATCCGCTCGGACGGAGTATGGATATCGAAGATATCCGGTCCTATCGAGATGCACTCAATATGCCTGCCGCATTCGGTCTCGCTTCTGCCCGCTATAACGCCGCACTCGAGTCCGGCATGAATAGGCTTGACCTCCGGTGCAAGGTACTCGGGATTTACCGCAAGGAACGCCGAGATATAGCTGCGCTGAAGCTCGGTATCATATACCGGCGACCAGCCGGGATACCTGCCGAGCTCGGTAAGCTGAGCTCCGATAAGGCGGCAGAGGCGCAGCAGCTGCGTACGCATGTGATCCTGCATGCTCTCATCCGAGGAGAGCGGTACATCAGTGTGATAACTATATCGCCGTCCGCATCGACATGAGCAGAGGCAATATTCGCAGATGCCTCGACAAATGCGGGGTCGGCGCAGGAACGGCGTGTAACGCCGCAGGGCGCAAGCGCGAGCAGCGAAAGCAGATTTGAGGTGCTCTTAAAGGTAAGCATACGACTCTCAGTCAGCTTTGATGCCTTGGTACATTCCACACGCAGATAGCCTCGCTTTTCCTCCGGCGGCAGCTCGGCGCGGACGGCATCGAACAGCTGCTCGAGCTGAGAGGTAACAAACGGCTCATCGGACACGGCGATGCGGGCGCTGAGCTCGCACGGAATGGCATTTGAGACCGAGCCCGAATTTATCGAAACGAGATTAAAGGGCGAACGCTCATACAGCTCGGCAAACAGTCTGCCGAACAGACGCAATGCATTTACACGCGAGCGGTCGATATCGCCGCCGGAGTGTCCGCCGGAAAATCCGCCGATATTAATATCGAGCACGCGTCCGTACAGCTCGACACGCTTCGGGCTTGAGCCTGACGGTATAATCGGCAGAGCCGACACAGCCGTTGACCACAAGATGCTCCTCCTCGGAATCGAGGTTTATCATCTTATCGGCAGAAAGGAGCGATACATCAAAGCCGAGCGCGCCCACAAGCCCCGTCTCCTCGCCTACGGTAAACAGACATTCGAGCGGCGGGTGCACGAGCGAGTGATCGTCAAGAAGTGCAAGCATCGTCGCAACGGCAAAGCCGTCGTCACCACCGAGCGTTGTACCCTCAGCCGAGAGAAAACCGTTCTTCTCGACCAGGCGCAGCGGCTCTGAGGTAAAGTCGTGACTTACCCCCGCACGCGCGACACACACCATATCGAGGTGTCCCTGAAGCAGGACGGCGGAATGCGTCTCATAACCGCTGCTCGCAGGCTTTTTGATAAGGACATTATTCATTTCGTCGCGATAGTATTCAAGCCCGCGCGACGCGGCAAAGGCAGACACGTAGTCGGCAGCTCCGCTTTCATTTCCGGAGCCGCGAGGTATCTGCGAAAGCTCCTCGAAAAAAAATGAAAAAAAGCTCTCGGGGTTTCTTCCGTGAACGATATACTCCATAATATAAGCATCGCCCCGCACAGCGAGGCTCTCCCTCCGAAAATGTATGGTTCGGCATACATCTGTCCGCACATCTGCGCATCCGCTGAATTTCAGAACTGTTCTCCACATTACCGAAATGCGCTTGAGACGGTCAAGACCGAACCTGCTAAAAAATATTATACTACATTACAGAAGAAAATGTATGTATTTTTTTTGAACATATTACATAAACTGATAATTTCCTATTTACCGCGCCGCAGCGAGGCTTTTCGGGCGAGATGAAATCGAGAGAAATTTTGCATGACATAGAATCACACCGCACGTAAAAACTATGCTTGTGCAGCATGACTGCACAAAAAATCGACCGCAACGCGGTCGAGTCAAGGACGGAAAATCATAGTGAACTATGGTAACATCTGCAAAAAAGCAATTTTATCCGCCGTATCTGCCGTTCTGCTGCTCAGCGCTCCGTTATCCGCCGCAGCTGCCGGCGGCGATGGTTCGAGACTGACTGTCGGGCTGTCAGAGAGCGCCGATATAACTGAGATGAAGGTCTATCCCGGCGGTCAAACCTTCGGCATAAAGCTGCAGACCGACGGTGTGCTCGTCGTCGGTGTAGGAGAGGTCAGCGGTCCCAGCGGCAACGTTACTCCTGCGGCGGATGCCGGAATAAAGGCAGGCGATATCATTACCGCAGTCGGCGATGAGCCCGTAGACAGCATCCTGTCGCTTAACGAGCGCATATCCGAGTCTGAGGGTAAAAGTACACTTGTCACATTCGAGCGCGACGGCATTTCACACACTGTATGCCCTATCCCGGTTGACGACGGAAAAGGTTATAAAATAGGCGTGTGGGTGCGGGACAGCACAGCAGGTATCGGCACACTGACCTATATCATTCCCGAGACGCTCGCCTTCGGCGGACTCGGTCACGGAATATACGACAGCGACACCGGCATCCTTATGCCGATGAAAGCGCGGATGCGTTCCGATGTCATACTGACCGGAATAAAAAAAGGTAAGGCGGGCGCGCCCGGCGAGCTGCAAGGCTACTTCGGCACGGCATGCTCGGGCACGGCGCTATCCAACACCGACAGCGGTGTTTACGGTATTTTCTCGCTCGCGCCGAGTGGCAGTGACAAGCTGATATCACTCGCGCCGGAGGAGGATGTCGAGATAGGCAATGCCGAAATAATCTGCTCTGTCGAGGGAAGCGCTAAACGCTATAAGGCAAAAATAAGCAAACTCGACACAAGCGGGGAAGAAACACGCAACTTCATTATCGAGATAACCGATCCCGCGCTGCTCGAGATAACGGGAGGTATCGTCCAGGGAATGAGCGGCAGCCCGGTGATCCAGCACGGAAAACTCGTAGGTGCGGTAACACACGTTATGATAACCGATCCGACAAAGGGGTACGGTATTTTTATCGAACGGATGATACGCGGATGCGATTCGCTGTTGGCGCCCTCATTTCGCCGCAGCCGGCTAAGACATCGCGGGGCACCGGAAAAGCACGAAACGAAAGCGACGCTCTGACCTTTTTCTCTACCCGGTTCAGACGCTGAAAAAAAGCAAGACAACACAGACCGCTCGGCGCATTTGAACAAATATGTTCTTCATCCCGACGCAAAAAGAGCGAGGCAGCGCCCCGCTCTCTTTTAATACATATTACCACCGCACGGCAGCACTGCATACGGCAAATATTATTTTTGAATCCACTCAAAATCGCCGGTGAGCAGCGTTACCTTATCCGTACCGACGGTGAGCATTCCTCCGCCGGTGTGACCTATGGAATCATGCTCGTCGTTTATATCTATCTTAACGTCGCACGGCAGCACTGTGGTTATCAGCGGAATATGACCGGCAAGAACGGCAAGATCTCCGCCCGCACCGCGCAGACTGATTCCGTAAACATCACCACGAAATATCTCACCGTCAGGCGAGGATATCACAAGCGTATACTGCTTCATTTTGCAAAGCCCCTTAGCCTTTTCGACAGCCTCGTCGATAGTTCCGACAAAGAGGAACGCCGACTCCGGCAGATCATCGTGCTTACCCTCGATTATCTCACGGAAGCCGCGAATAGTCTCGGACAGCGGAACATACACTCCGGGGAAGCCGTTGAATTTCTCGGAGACGTGGAACGGCTGCGACAGGAAGCGCTGTATCTTTCTCGCTCTGCCGACGAGCAGCTTGTCCTCGTCGGAAAGCTCGTCCATACCCATGATAGCGATAATATCCATCAGCTCGCGGTAGCGCTGAATTATGCGCTGGACCTCACGCGCGGTATTGTAGTGCTCCTCGCCGAGAATATCTGCCGAAAGGATGCGGCTTGTCGACTCGAGCGGATCAACTGCGGGATAGATACCCTGAGATGCTATCGAACGCGAAAGTACCGTTGTGGCATCAAGATGCGCAAAGGTCGTTGCGGGCGCAGGGTCGGTCAGATCGTCGGCAGGGACATATACTGCCTGAATACTCGTGATAGAGCCGCGCTTTGTGGAGGTGATACGCTCCTGAAGCGCGCCCATCTCGGTAGCAAGCGTAGGCTGATATCCGACCGCAGAAGGCATTCTGCCGAGCAGCGCGGAGACCTCGCTTCCCGCCTGAGTAAAGCGGAAGATATTATCTATAAAGAGCAGCACGTCCTGACCCTCAACATCACGAAAATACTCCGCAACGGTGAGACCGGAGAGCGCGACACGCATTCTCGCTCCGGGCGGCTCGTTCATCTGACCGTAGACAAGCGAGGTATTCTTGATAACCCCCGACTCGGTCATTTCGTTGTATAGGTCGTTACCCTCACGGGTACGCTCGCCGACACCGGTAAAGACCGAGAGTCCGCCGTGCTCCTTGGCTATGTTATTGATAAGCTCCATGATAAGCACGGTCTTGCCGACGCCCTGCGCCGCCGAACAGTCCGATCTTACCGCCCTTCGCAAACGGGCAGATAAGGTCAATGACCTTGATACCTGTCTCGAGCACCTCGGTAGAGGTAGAGAGCTCATCGTACGACGGAGCAGCGCGGTGAATGGGACTGCGATTCGCGGTTTTCAGCGGCTCGCCCTCGTCTACGACATCACCGAGCACGTTGAGAATGCGTCCGAGCGTCTCTGCCGACCGGAACGGTAATCCCTCTGCCGGTATCAAGCACCTCGGTTCCCCTCGTAAGTCCGTCGGTAGAAGCCATTGCTATGCAGCGAACGGTATTATCGCCGATATGCTGCGCGACCTCGACGGTCAGCGTCTTATCGCCTATCGGCATTGTAAGCGCATTATATATATCGGGCAGCGAACCCTCGTCGTCAAAGCGAATATCGACGACAGGTCCCATTACCTGAGTAACTACGCCCTTGCGAGATTCTGCCATAACATATCTCCTTACGGTATTTTTCGTATAATGCGGAAGCAATGCTCCCACACAGAGCGTTTGCCGATCGGTATCATGCGGCACTCCTATGCCGCGGCAAACGGTAAATAATAATGATCAAATAATTCGAGCCGAATAGGTCGGATCTGCCTCAATCGCCGCTGCCTGCAACGATCTCGGTAATCTCCTGAGTGATCGCGCTCTGACGTGCGCGGTTATAGCTGAGCTGAAGGTCGGATATCATCTGCTTTTCGTTCTTTTCGGCAGAGTCCATCGCCATCCGGCGAGCTGCGACCTCACTTGCAAAAGCTCTCCTTAACTGCGGCATATATCTTGCCGGCAACATACTCGAGACGAGCGTATTCAGCACGGCAGCGCCGTCCGGCTCGTAGAGCACACAGCCGCCGCGCCTCTCGGCACGGTCGGGAGACAGAGGAAGCAGCAATTCGGTGCACGCCTCCTGCTTCATCATTGAAACAAAAGAGGTAGAAACCACCCACAGCCTCGAGCATTCACCGGAGGTGAACTCCTCGCATATCCGCTCTGACAGCGCGCGGACCTCGGCATATGTTATATGCTCGGATGAGGCAAAGCTCTCACATGCGGCATCGTTTCCGCCGTCGCCCTTTTTCGTTCGCAGAGCCAGCGCTGTCGGAGTATCGGTCGCATGCACGCTTTCCTATCGGAATAACGCGGTTCTCTGCGCCGCGAGCGTTAATCTCAGCAAGCAGCGCATCACATACACGAAATGCATTTGTGTTATAGCCGCCTGCAAGACCGCGGTCACCGGCAATAACTATCACCGTCTCCGGCGCGCCGTCACGGGGTGTCATATACGGTGTACGGCGGCACTCCGGTGACGACGCGAGAGTTTGCACAGTATCTTCGAGAGCGGCGGCGTACTGCCTGCCGTTCTGCATCGCCGTGCCCGCGCGGCGTATTTTGGAACGATGCGACAAGTCCCATAGCGCTTGTCAGATGCAGTGTCGAGTCAACACTCTTTATTCTTGCCCGAAGATTCTTGATATCTCCGCCCATAGTACTTACCTCTGCATGGAAGCAAGAACGGCACGGAGCGTCTCGACATCCTCTTCCTCAAACTTACCCTCGGTCACGCGGCGCAGGAATTCGGGTGCGTCGGTGCGGGAGCTTCTCGTACAGCCGCTCCTCGTAATTATGCACCTCTGCGACCGGAACATCGCTTAGATAACCGTTGACAACCGCATATACGATAGCCACCTGACAACCGACGTGTACGGGCGAATTGCGTCCCTGCTTGAGTACCTCGACAATACGCTCGCCGAGCGCGAGACGGGATTTTGTATCCGCGTCGAGATCGCTGCCGAATTGTGCAAACGACTGCAGCTCGCGGTACTGCGAATAGAGCAGCTTAAGCGGACCCGAGACCTTCTTCATCGCCTTGAGCTGAGCGCTGCCGCCGACACGCGATACCGAGATACCGGGATTTATAGCGGGCATAACGCCCGAATGAAACAGCTCGGTCTCGAGGAATATCTGACCGTCGGTAATAGAAATTACGTTTGTCGGGATATAAGCCGAAAACATCGCCCGCCTGAGTCTCGATTATCGGCAGTGCGGTTATCGA
>VOFK01003092.1_pt1 | contig 55034 bp, 55 predicted proteins | sample 5384121 | NCBI WGS metagenome assembly VOFK01 (sample SAMN12384730, study PRJNA508395) | human gut metagenome | isolation source: healthy gut J | host: Homo sapiens | reverse complement strand
GTTGCGGCGGGAGCCGCCGCGGTATGGGCCCCGAGGACGAAATCCTGCGTGGTGATCGGCGGGAGGTATCCCTGAGCCCCTTGAGCAGGGCGCCCCACATGCCCGGGATGCATGTGGACCACGAACGAGAAGGCGACGATGGCCAGGGCGGAGGTCCCACGCCGAGGTGCTTCACCTCGTCGTCGGGGCAAAGCGGATCTGCCCAGCAGAGTCCCAGCAGCGAGAAGACAACGATCCATACGGCGAGATAGATCTCACGGTCGAGCAGTCCCCAATGGTAGGTCTGGTCGGCCACCGAAAGGAACTTCATGCCGAGGGCGACCTCGATGAATCCGATGACGACACCTTCACGGAGTTGAGCCAGCCGCCGCTCTTCGGGAGTTTCTTCAGCACCGAGGGGAAGAGGGCGAAGAGGGTGAACGGAAGCGCGAAGGCGATCGAGAAGGCGAACATCGTGACGATCGGCGCCCAGAACTTCCGGAGGTGGATTTGATGAGGACCGAACTCGACGATCGGGCCCGTGCACGAGAACGATACCAGAACGAGCGTCAGGGCGAGGAAGAAGATGCCCGAGCCCCCTTGGTGTCGGCCTTCGGAGTCGGTCTTGTTTACCATCCACGAGGGCATGGTGATCTCGAAACGCCCTGAAGAACGAGGCGGCGAAGACCATGAAGACGAGGAAGAAGATGACGTTGGGCAGCCAGTGCGTGGCCAGCCAGTTGAAGATGTCGGCCGTCACGGCGTCTCCGCCGACGATACGCGTGATGAGGATGATCGCGGCGATGGGCACGGTGTAGAGCAGTACGATGAACAGACCGTACAGCGAGGCGCGGAGGCGTCCCATGGCTACGCCGCCTTCACCCTTGAGGAAGTAGGAGACGGTCATCGGGACCATGGGGAAGACGCAGGGCGTCAGGAGGGCGGCGAAGCCCCAGAGGATGGCCTCGATGATGAGCGACCAGAGTGATCCGCCGCCTGCGGCATCCTTCGTGGCCGGTACGGGTGCGGCGATCTCGGCGTCGGGATCTGCCGGAAGCACGGGCTTGATCTCGGCAGCGGGTGCCGATTCGGCCTTTGCGCCGGCCGGCACGGTGATCGTGAGCTCGGTGTCGTCGGGCGGCATGCAACTCGTGTCGTCGCAGATCATCCATTCGATCTGGGCCTTGGCCGTCGCCTGTTTCGGCCGTGAGGCGCACGCGCTGCGCGAACTGCGCCTTTCCGGAGAAGGTGCCGATCTCCATCGAGAACATCTCGTCGTAGTGGCGTTCCGGAGCGGTGAGCTGCTCGACGCCGCCGTCGAGGGGTCGCCCCCTCACCGGGTGTGATGACGATCGTCGTGGCGTTCGGCCCTCCCTCGTAGGGTCCCATGTCGTACATGTGGTAGGGCGTCGGGATCGAGGCTTTCGAGAGCACGATCCGGTAGATGTCGCCGTCGAGCGGCTCGACGGAACTTCTTTCCATGTGACGCTCTGCGCCGATGCCGTGAAGGCGGACAACACGGTTGCGAGCGTCAGCAGACAGACGCGAATCAGTTTGTGCATGGTCGTAAGACTTTGGTTTGATTTGAAATTTCCGCAAATATAGCATTTTTGCGAAGAATTCGCTTACTTTCGTCCAATGATTCGCATCTTCGCTCGTGATCCCCACCCACAACCGTGCCGTGCCGCTGCTTGCGGCGCTCAGGAATCGGTTGTGCGGCAGTCGCCACTGCGGATGAATGGGAGTGTCGTCGTAGACAACAATTCGACGGACGATACGGGGGATCGCTTCGCTGCGTTTCGGTCCGCACATCCCGGCGTGCGGCTGCGCATGGTCCGCTGAAACCGGCCCTGGGTCTCTATGCCCGCACCGAAGCCTGGGTGCAGGCGGAGGCTCCCGATTGTGGCCTTCATCGATGACGACGAGCGGGTGAACGCCGATTTCCTGCGCGCCTATGCCGACTTCTTTCGATACGCATCCGGTGCCGTGGTTGCCGGGGCGCATCATCGCCGAGTATCCCGAGCGCCCGGCGTGGATGTCCCGGTAGGTCGAGATGCTGATTGCCAATCCGATGGACTTCGGGCCCTGACGTGGCCTTCCTGCGGACGGTGCCCAAAGGGTGGCGGAACATGGGCTTTCCGCCGGGCTGGTCGGTTACGGGGGCTTGACCTTCGCCGTGGACGTGAACGGAGAACTGACCGGTGCGAGGAGAACGGGATTTTTCGAGCGTCTGCCGTGGTGGGCGGCGTGAGACGATCTGGTGATGTTCTGGGGCGGTCATGTGGCACATCATTCCGCCGTCGAAGCTCACCGTTGCCTATTTTCCGCCGTCTGAGCCGGCATGGGTGAGCCAGCGGCTTTCGGGCGCAGATCCACCATCGGGTGGTGCGCACCTGCCTGCTGGAGTTGTTCAAGTGGGGCGCGACCCTGCTGTTGCTGCTTGACCCTGTCGCCGCGCCGCGTATGGCTGCTGCGCCTGCGGTGGGGCATCAGCCGGGGACTCTTTTTTTCGGCGTCAGGCCCCGCTCCGGAAAATCGTAATGGTGTTTATTCCGGCTTTCCGCTCCTCTCCCGACGGCGGGGGATGCACGGGTGTATATGGAAAAGGGACGCCGAACGGAAAAACCGTCCGGCGTCCCTTCATCCTGTTCCTTCCGAGGGGGCCAGAAGAGGTACTTCTCGTGCTTGACCTTGTTCACCAGCCGGAAGATATCCTGCCAGGCCTCCTCGCCGAAGGTCATCGCCCACCACCTCGATCACCTTGCCGGCCGTGATGGCGCCGATTGTGCCGCACTGACGCAGCGTCAGCCCCCTCGGCAGGAGCCCGAGAGGAACTGGCGGCGCAGAAGTCGCCCGCACCGGTGGTATGACCCGCTTGGCGGCCGCCATGATGCCCACGTGTCTCACCTCGTCGCCGCGCTTGGATGGGAAGCGCCCTTCGTGCCGATTCACGACGGCTACCCGGCTATCTCTGGAGATCACCCCTAGGCGTCTGCAGCGGTTCGGCCTCGCACGTGAAGTCTCTTGGCCTCGTCCCTCGTTGGCGAAGACGATCGACGTATCTTCGCGCACCAGCTCCCCCCGCAGGAAGGTGGAGGCTCCGGCCACGATGCTGAAGCCGGGCTGCGGCCGATGGCCACCTCCAGCTCCGCACTTCCTTGGCGTGCGCGCCGCCTTGAGGATCAGTTCGTGGCCTGCACCAGATATCCCTCGATGGAAATGCAGCCGTCGAAGATCGCTCTGTCTGATCTCCTCGGCTGAGTTCCAGCAAGCGGCGCCCAGGTGGGTCACCATCGTCCGCTCAAGCCAGTCGGCTGAGATGAGCGTGACACGCACTTGCCCGAGCGCTCCTGTCCGCGGAAGATGAAGGGCTTCACATCGAGGTTCGCGAGCGCTTCTGCTCGGAAGAAATCGCCCGTGGTGTCGGGACCCACCTTGCCGATGAATGACCGTCCTGCAGCCCAGACGCGCCATGGCACGGATCGTGTTGCCGGCCGAGCCGCCCAGTGAGAGCGAATAGGGGCAGTCCGGCGACCGATTTCGATATTTCGGTCTGCAACTTGCTGTCCACCAACGACATGGATCCTTTTTCGAGCAAGTATTTTCTCCAGTACGGAGTCCGACTCCAAATTGACCAGCATGTCCGTCAGGGCGTTGCCGATGCCGATTACGCGTTTCATCCGATCGTTCTCTTCGTTTGGGTTCTGCGGGGAGCTTACATGGAAAGTATCTTCACGAGATTCACGTAATCCCGATTGATCGATTTGTTGTGACGCACCGCACGCGAGAAGGGCACGTAGACCAGTTCGTTGTTCTGGATGCCGATCATCACGTTGCGCTGCCCCTCCATGATCGCCTGAATGGCCATGGCTCCCATGCGCGAGGCCAGGATGCGATCCTGTGCCGAGTGGCGATCCGCCGCGCTGGATATGTCCCAGGATCGTGACGCGCGCGTCGTACTGCGGGAACTCTTTTTTCACGCGCTCGGCCAGTCCCATGGCGCCCCCCGTGCGGGGATTTTCGGCCACGATGACGATCGCCGAGTTCTTGCTCTTGCGGAAACCCTGGCTGATGAGTTCGGCCAGCTGGTCGACCTCGGTGTCCATTTCGGGGATGATAGCCGCTTCGGAACCCGTGGCGATCGCACCGTTGAGGGCCAGGTATCCGGCCGTGTGTCCCATTACCTCGACGAAGAAGAGCCGTTCGTGGCTCGACGCCGTATCGCGCAGTTTGTCGACGGCCTCCACGATCGTGTTCAGCGCCGTGTCGTAGCCGATCGTCGAGTCCGTACCCCCGAGGTCGTTGTCGATCGTCCCGGGAAGCCCCACGATGGGAAATGTCGTGCTCCTGCGCGAAGATATTGGCGCCCGACAGCGAGCCGTCGCCGCCGATGACCACCAGTGCGTCGATACCGGCGGCTTTCAGGTTTTTCATAGGCCTGCTGACGCCCCTCGACCGATTTGAACTCCTCGCAGCGAGCCGTTTTGAGGATCGTTCCGCCCAACTGGATGATGTTGCTTACGGACGAGGAGTGGAAATCGACGATTTCGTTCGTCACCAGACCGCGGTAACCGCGCAGAATTCCCTTGACCGTAAATCCGTTGTAGATGGCCGTGCGGGTAACGGCGCGGATGGCGGCGTTCATGCCTGGGGCGTCGCCGCCGGAGGTCAGGATACCGATGCATTTGATGGCTGCCATAGCGAAAGGAGTATTATCACTTCGGGACAAAGTTAGTAAAAATAATTTATGAATACCGCTCTTTTTTACAGCTTTTTTTTTTATGCCGAAACGGGAAGCCGTCCGGTGCGGCCTCCCGTTTCGCGGCGACGGGTCGTTCCGGCCGTCGTCATTCGTAGCTCTCGTCGTCGCAATCGATGTTGACGCTGTGTTCCGTCACGCGGATGTCGACCTTCTGTTTCTTGGGTCCCTTGATCGTGATCCTGTGTGCGGAATCGCTTGCCGGAGCGGTCTGCGGGGCGGGTTCGGTCGCAATGACGGATACGGTGTCGGCGGCCACCCACTCCTGCATACGGTCGATTTCCCTGTCGCGGAGTTCGTCGCGCGCCTCGTCGAAGAGTTCGTGCAGGCGGTGCCGCTGTTCGCCGCCGTACTCCCGCAGGATCAGTCCGCCGGTAGCGACGATCGTCAGGATCCAGAGCAGGAAGACGATCAGCGTGGCGCGCCCGCTGGGTTTGCGCGAGGCGATCAGGCAGAAGAGGATGTAGATGAGCAGCAGCAGCGGGATGAGCACCGTCAGCAGACCCATGACGCCCATGGCCGTGGTCGTCATCGTCCAGCCTGCGATCGATAGCGTTCCGCTGCCGCCCGGGTCGCCGAAGATCAGGGCGAAGAGTACGATGAGCAGGATGCAGGCGGCGAAGGTCAGGCCGAAGATGAAGAACCCGATGAAGATCTTGATGACGATGAGCGCCAGTTGTCCGAGGGCGTAGATCACGCGGGCGACGATCGATTTCACGTCGCTGTTCGTCTCGCTGTCCCGAACGGTTTTTTCGCGGATCGAGCGCACGGTGATCGGCTCGCCCTCCATTTCGAGCTTCTGCCGCGCGGAGCGTGCGGCCGGTACGGCGAACCACATGATGAAGTAGCCCAGTACGAAGACGCCGAACAGGTTGGAGAAGAAGGTCGAGAGGGTGCCGGAGAAGGGCAGTACCTCGACGAGGATCAACAACAGCAGCGGTGCGAAGAGCGTCAGGCGCACCCATGTGGCGTCGACGTCGAAGTAACGCCCCAGCCCGGCGCACCCGCCCAGGCGGGCGTTCTCGGTGTCGCGGTAGAGACGGCGCGGGATGCGCGGCTGCTTTTTGGCTGCGTCGGTTTCGCTTTCGGACGAGATGTCCTCGGCCGTTCCCATTTGCGAGATGATCTGTCGCAGGAGCGGGGTCTCCACCACGCGCGAGTTCTCCTGCTGCGAGAGGATCAGTTCGGCGATGCGCGCCTCGATGTCGGCGACGATTTCGTCGCCGTCGGCCGTCTCGGCGTAGGTCGCTTTGAGACTGTCGAGGTAGCGGCTCAGAAGGGCGTAGGCATCGGCGTCGAGCGTGAAGGCGATGCCCGAAATACTGCATTTTTTGACCTCTTTCATGGCGGTTATCGTTTATGGGTGACGGATCCTGTCAGGTTCTTTTTTTGAAACCGACGAGTCGGCAGTCGCCCCAGTAGGGAGACGCTTCCGCCCGACGAAGCGGCGGCTTCGAGCGTCTCGGAGCAGGTGATGCGCACCGAAGCGCCCGACGAAGCGCGCGCTTCGGTACGCCGGGTCAGCAGATTGCGGGCCTTGCAGGTGGCTCCCGACATGGCGTTGATTTTGCACTCCTCGGCCACTCCCTTGACATTTATTTCGGCTCCGCTGTGCGCTTCGATCGCGCACCGGCCTACGGCCAGATTGGCCTTGATTTCGGAGCCGCTGGTGGCCGAGAGGGTGCAGCCGTCGCCCTCGCAGGCGATCTCGGCATGTGCGCCGCTGGTTGTGCGGACGTTGAGCGTCGGGGTGTTTACGACGGTTCGGCAGGTGACCCGACCGCCGCTGGTGGCCGTCAGGCTTTGCAGTACCTCAGGTTTGGGTACGCTGATGCGGACGTCGCAGTCGCGGATGTTGTCGATTTCGGGATCGATCGTCAGCAGCAGGACGCCCTGTTTGTCGATCGTCGTGACGACATAGCCGATGATCTTTTCGTCGGCTTCGACGACGAGTTTTTCCGAATCGCTTTCGACGATCGTCGCCGCGACGCCGCGGGCGACTTTCAGCCCCGTGTAGCGCCCTGCCTCGCGCGTTTCGGTGCGCATGACACCCGATCCCTTGATCGTGCGGGCGCGTGCGGCGGTCTGCGCCGGTACGAGACCGAGCAGGATGAAAAGTGTAGAAAAATAGAAAGATGCGTTTCATATGCGGTTAACGTTTGAGTGCGGAGTATTTCCCGACCGTGGTGTCCCACTGTTCCGATTTCAGTCCCGTAGCGTCGATGCGGGAGGTTCCTCCGGCGACGATGCGGCAGGCGCGGGTCGTTCCGGCGAGCGTCATGCCGGCGCCTCCGCTGCTCTCGGCATGGAGCGAGGTCGCGTCGAGCGACACCTGCGTGGCGGAAGTACCGCTGCTCTCGATCCGGCACTCCGTGCATTTGACACGGGTCGTGATGCGGGCGGCGCCGCTGCTTTCGATCGAAGCGTCGTCGCAGAGGAGTTCTCCGTTGCAGACGAGGCGGCTCGTGCCGGAGGCTCGGAGTTCGATGGCGCGACCTGTCGCTGTGCTTTTCAGTTTGATTTCCGGAACCACCGGTGGCCGAGATGCGTTCGAGGGTACCGTCATCGCCTCGACGGCGATGTGCGCGGTGCCGTTGGTCTCGATCGCGGCGTCGGCGCCTGCCGGTTGTCCTTTCAGTTCGATCACGGAACCACCGGTGGCCGAGATGCGTTCGAGGTGCCGTCATCGCCTCGACGGCGATGTGCGCGGTGCCGTTGGTCTCGATCGCGGCGTCGGCGCCTGCCGGTTGTCCTTTCAGTTCGATCACGGAACCTCCGGTGGCCGAGATGCGTTCGAGGGTGCCCGTCATCGCCTCGACGGCGATGTGTGCCGTGCCGCTGGTCTCGATCGCGGCGTCGGCACCCGCCGGTTGTCCTTTCAGATCGATTTCGGAACCACCGGTGGCCGAGATGCGTTCGGGGTGCCCGTCATCGCCTCGACGGCGATAAAAAGCCGTGCCGCTGGTCTCGATCGCGGCGTCATTGGTTTGCAGCGGGTGTTCGGCCGTGATTTTGGCGGCTCCGCCGGCTTTTAATCCGGTAATTCCGGTCAGCGGTGTTTCGAGCGAAAATGCAGCGATGCCTTTGGCGTCGAGTCGTGTGATACCGGCGGCCGGAACATAGACGGTCAATTCGGCGTTTTGCACCGTGACGTCTGCCAGTCCGATGCGGAGCGTCCCCTCGGCGACCGAGGTCTGCACGTGGACGAGGAGGTTGTCGTCGGTCTTGACGGTCACGCGGCCTGCGGGGTAGTCGCCGACGAGGACGTGGGCGATGCTGCCCGCTTCGACGGCGTGGAACGATCCGACGTCGCGGGTCTCGGTGACGATTCCTGCCGCTGCTTTGAGGGTTTTGTTGCGTGCAGCGGTGGCCGGAAGGGCGATTGCACAGGCGGCTGCCGCGGCGAGGAGAAGGGAGTGCCTTTTTCATGGTGTAATAGGTTTGTGTCGGTTTCGGATGCTTCGCGTGTGATTTCGGAGCGATTCGACGCCTCCGGTAGTCATGTCCCGTCGCCCGCCGTCGGAGACGGCACCCTCCGTCGTGCGGAGTGCGGCGACTGCGTGAAGCCGGAGCGTCTTTTTTTCGTTCGGAGATCGGTTTATCGGTTTTCGGCCGGTTTGCCGCCGTGACGGATCACGTCGATCTGCTGTACCATCTCGATCCACGCTTGATCGAGCGTGCGGAGTGCTTCGCGGCCCTTCTCGGTCAGCGTGTAATATTTGCGGGGAGGCCCCTGAGGAGATTCTTCCCAGCGGTAGGTAAGCAGACCGGCGTTTTTCTGGCGGGTGAGGGATCGGATAGAGCGTGCCTTCGACCACGATCATCTCGGCCGCTTTCAGCTCGGCGATGATCCGCGGGCGTAGGAGTCGCCGCGCGAGAGGATCGCGAGGATGCAGTATTCGAGAATGCCTTTCCGCATCTGGGCTTTTTACGTTATCTTCTGCCATGGCGTTATCGTTTTGGGATTATTTACGGGTGTTGATGCTTTGCGGCTCTTCGGGAACGACCAGCCAGAGAATGATGTAGATCCAGATCGAGAGGCCCCCGAAGAGGATCAGGAAGAGTGTCAGCAGCCGGATCACCAGCGGATCGACGCGGAGGTAGTCGGCCAGTCCGCCGCAGATGCCGGCAATGGCGCGGTCGCTGCGCGAACGGTAGAGTTTGCGCGGAGCGGGCTCCGGCTCTCCGATCTGCTCCCCCGTGCAGCCGCCCGTGCGGTCGGAGGGGCATTCGCCGAAGTCGTCGGGCTGCCCGAGTTGTTCCATGGCGTACTGTACCGACGCGAGGGACACGACCATCATCGGCGACGAAAGCCGTTCACGGAAAATGTCGGCGATACGCGCTTCGACATCCTCCATCGTGTTGTTGTCCTCCTGCGGCAGTCGCCGGCGGATGTCGTCCAGATAGCGGCGAAGCACGGCGTAGGCGTCGTCGTCGAGCGTGAAGGCCTGCGAGGCGATGTTGACGTTTACAGTCTCTTTCATAACGGTACTGTTTTGAGGGGGTATCTAAAAAACTTTAATTACTCTGTCGTTGCAAATATAATATGATTATTTATACTTTGCAATACAAAGTACTGAATTTTTATTGAAATATCGATTTTTCCGCTTACCTCCCCGCTTACGATGCGCGTCGACGAACCGCCGGCGACCGGAACGGTACAGTATTAGGTCCCGGGGGATACCGTTCCCTCCGCACGGTGTGCGGGTTTCCTGCCGGCAGCGTCGGTCGGGAATCGGATTCGGAGGTACGATTGCGGATAGGTATGCGATTTTTCCGGTGGAGGGCGCCGCCTTTTCCGGCCGCAACCGGCGGGACTATCGTCCGGCCTTACGGACGAGATGGCGGATAATCGGTATTGCCGGATACGTGACCGGATCGGCGTCGATCCGTTGTCCGAGTGGGGCGGCCGCAGCGGCCGGAACGCAAAAGCCCCGGAACGTGCCGCACGGACGTTTCGGGGCTTGCACCGGAGGAGCGGATCACTGTTCCACGCGGTAGAGGAAGCGGGTCAGGATGCGGTCGTTTTCTTTGGTTTCTTCGGGAATCTCCCCATAAGGGGCGATATTGATATGGATGAAATACTTTTTTTTCAACATTTCGTTATATTCGTCGTCGGCGTTCGCCCGCTCCCGTTCGGCTGTGGTGGCCGGACGGTAACCCATCAGCAGCCGCTCCACGTTCCAGCGGTTGTGTTCCACACGGGCCGCCGTTCTCCACCTCCTGCCCGTCCAGCGGATGCGGACGGCAGGGATCGATACCCAGCGAGCGGAGTTTGGCGGGGATGGCGTTGGCGGCGTAGATGTTCGACCATTGGAACGCCAGCGATTGATCGTTCCAGTATTGGTCGATCTTATCGTCTGGCCAATCGGCAATTTCGAATCCGGCTGCGAAAGTTTTGAAGTCGAACTTTTCATTGAGTTCGTCCGCTGCTTTTTTCGCTGCTTTTTTTGCATCGGTGAAATGGTTGTAGACGTAGTTGATGCGTTTGGCCTTGCGGATGCGCTGTTTGAGTGTGGCGTCGTAGCTTTCGCACATCATGCCGAACGGATATACGCTTCGGTAACGGGACGAACGGCGGGCGATTTCGAGAATGGTGGCCGTCTCCTTCTGATAGACGAAGATCGGAACTTGCCGGTCGTAGAGCGGTTGTGGCAGGTAGAGCGCGGCGGCGACGTTCTCCGGTGCGGAGTTGCCGCAGATCGCCAGCGTGGGGAGCGCCTTTTCGTCGGCCGTCCAGTCTTTGAGCAGTTTGCGCACGGGGGCGATTCGATGCCTCCTGCGACGAATTCCCACCCACGTCCAGAAAATCCTCCTGCGGGGTGGACGCTGGTCGTTTCGCTGCCGGCCGCGTCGAATTTGCGCAGCGTGTGGTGCGACAACCGGAAGAGCGGTTCGTAACGGCCTTTGAGAAAGTTCATCTCCCGTTCCGCATCGGGGTCGATGAAGGTGATGCGCGTGCGGATACCCTGTGTGACGAAGTTGGGGTAGTGGGCGATGGGGCCGCCGTGACGCCCATCGCCACGCCCATGCGGCTCATGCCCACGACGATCAGGTGGACGTAGCGGTCGCCTTGCGCCCGGATGCCGTCGCGGTCGAGCGGCGGATAGAGAATATCCCGTCCGTTGCAGTTGCAGCAGCCCGACACCAGCACGCGCTGCGCCCAGTTCTCGTGGAAATTGGTCGCCGAGAAGTGGATGCGGCTCTTCATCCGCTCGGCCTCTTCGAAATCGGCCAGTTGGAAGACCTGGAACGAACTCTGGTATTCGAACGACAGGTGGCAGGGCAGCGGATCGCGGCGGTGCGCTGCGCCGAGAATCGCCGAAATCTGAACCAGCGCGTTGATGCTACCGAGTCGTGTTCCAGTTCGCCGTCGTCGCTCAGCACGAAGACGCGGTTTGGCGCGGTGGATGGGATCTTCTCCAATTCTTCGCGCGAGTCGCGCTGGCCGTGGAGGATGATGAGGCGGCGCTCCTCGGCGGGCGAAAGTTCGGCGTGCAGCTTCCGGCGCAGAGCCTCCGCATCGCTCTGCGTGAGCAACACGATGTCGCGGCGGCGGTTCTCCGGCTCGGCGTGCAGTTCGCGGATCAGTCCTGCGGCCGTGTCGTTGGCTCCCAGCAGGACGATATGCCCGTCGAAGCGGTAGCGGATTTCGCCTTGTCTGAAACGGGCGATGCGTCCCGTGAGTATGTTCGAGACGACCGAGATCAGTCCTCCGGTCAAGAAGATCGCGCCGAGGAAGGTGAGCTCCAGCAGCGGCAGGCGTTCATAACCCAGCGGATCGCCATCCTGCAACACGAACGAACCGGGATCGAGCAGCAGTTCGAGGATGCGCATGTCGTGTAGCTCGGCTGTGCAATAGCTTTTGATCCAGAGCGAGAAGCCCAGCACGAGGGCCAGAATGCCGAAGAGCCAGGTGATCTGTTTCCAGCTGGCGCCCGAAAAGGAGCGGTCGAAGCCGAGTTTCAGGGTTTTCCACAGGCGTCGGATCATGGTGCGGCGGTTTTTTGGTTAGCGTTTGCGGATTTCGAATCCGAGGTGTTCGATCAGTTTCAGCGTTTCGAGCGCCGTCTGGCGGTCGTAGGTGCGTTCCTCTTCGGGCAGCTCCTCGTAGGGGATCAGGCAGGGGTGTTCCTTGCGGGCGTCGTTGCGTTCGGGTCCAAAACGCCAGCCCTGGGCGATGCGGGTCGCCGCCCATACCTCGTGGACGTTGCGCGCGAGCGCTTCGGTGAGGGGTGCCAGCGCGGCGGGCAGTTCGATGCAGCTGACGTCGATCGGCTGCGGAATATAAGGTTGTTTCATGTTCGTCTCTTTTCGGTGGCATTCCTGCGCGCGCTCCTGCCGGTCGGTGCGGCGGCCGTCGGGAAGGCGGACTTGCGAAACGGCGGGAATGCGTGTTGTCCGAACAAAAATAGTGATTTTTTCGAACCGCACGATTTATTTCTGCCAAAAGTTGGCACTCTGGTTGGAATATTGAATGGGAAAGGGGAAATTCATCCGCTTACCATTACGAACATATTAGGTGTGATGTTGATTTACGATTTTACGCGGCTCGAACCCGGCGGACTCTACCTCTTTTTTCCGGCGGCCGCTCCTTTGGGCGGATTGTGGGGGATTTTCGAGCGGCACGACCGGCGGGGCGGAGTGCTGCTGGCCGTTTGTTCGAGCGATCTCCGAGGCTTCGAACTGTGGTCGCCGCTGCCCTCGGGATATACCTCGTGCCGTCCTGCCTCGCAGGAGGAGCTGGGTCTCTTTACGCGGGGGCTGAATCTGCGGTTCTCCTGCGACTGAACGGAGCGCAGGGGCCTGCGGTCAGATTCCCTCTTTGAATCCCTGGGCTTTGAGGCGGATGTCGCTGCCGTCGGGCGTCACCAGATAGCACCCCGTGCCCGGCTGGGTGATATGTCCGATCACGTCGACCAGGCCCAGCCGCATCACCTGCTCCTGCATGGAGAGCGGCACGGTGAAGAGCAGCTCGTGATCCTGCCCTCCGTTGAGGGCTGCCACCACGGGGTCGGTGTGCATCTCCTCGGCCAACTGATGCGTCTGCCGGGCGATCGGGATCCGTTCCAGGTAGATGCGCGCGCCGCCGCAGTCCGAAGCCTTGCAAATCTGCATCAGGTCGCTGGCCAGCCCGTCCGAGAGGTCGATCATCGCCGTGGGGCGGAGTTTCTCTTCGGCCAGCGCGGCGATCACGTCGCGGCGGGCGCGGGGTTTCAGGTATTTTTCGAGCAGGTATTCGTGGCCGGCGAACTGCGGTTCGGGATTTTCGACGTCGTGCAGGACGCGCTTCTCGCGTTCGAGCAGTTGGAGACCCATATAGGCGGCGCCCAGATTTCCCGTGATGCAGATCAGATCGTTGGGTTTGGCTCCGTTGCGGTAGACGATGTCGCTGCGTCTGGCACGGCCTATGGCCGTGACGTTGACGGTCAGCCCCGTCACCGAAGCGGTCGTATCGCCTCCCGCCAGGTCGATGTTCAGCTCCTCGCAAGCCAGGCGGACACCCTCGTAGAACTCCTGCAACGCCTCGACCGAGAATTTCGACGACACGCCGAGCGACAGCAACAGTTGTTCGGGCAGGGCGTTCATCGCCAGGATGTCGCTCGCGCCGACGGTGACGGTCTTGTAGCCCAGATGTTTGAGCGGGAAGTAGGTGAGGTCGAAGTCGATCCCTTCCATCAGCAGGTCGGTCGAGACGAGCGTCGCCTCGCTGCGCGAAGCGGCGATCACGGCCGGGCAGCCGCGTCGTCGCCTACGCCCCGCAGGGTCGTCCGGTTGCGGGGGGCGAATGCGCCGGTGAGTTTGTCGATAAGGCCGAATTCCCCATTCGGCGATCTGCGTCCGTTTGTTCTGTTCCATGCCTCCGATCGAATTTTGCACAAAAGTAGCGAAAACTTTGCCGTTTCGCAACTTCGCTCTCCGCGTTCCGTCCGCCGCAGCTCTCCCGTCACCCTGTCGGGCCGTCAATCTTCCTGCGGCGCGCAGAGCAGCAGCACGGGATTGGCGTCTTCGGCGAGCCCTTCGACCGCGCAGTCGGGCCAGCGGCGATAATCGGCCGCTTCGACCTTGACGATGAAGCGGTCATCCTCGGCGCCGATCACGGGATGGTTCCACGGCGAGGTGCCATCGGCCGTGATCGGGACAAGGTACTGCCGGCCCGTTTCACGGTTCATGAACCAGTTGTAGGGCTTCTCTCCTCCAAGATAGAATCCGAGTTGAAGCCATCGGTCTGTTTTGGCGAAGGTAATGAAGGCGATCTTGTCGTTTTTGCGCAGGTAGTCGGCAAAGGCTATGAATAGGTTCTGACGTTGTGCATATTGCTCGCAGATATCCGGACTTAACCCGTGTACGCCGAAATCGAATGAGTAGGCGATTTGTGTTTTGTAATTGCGGTCTATCAGGTAGATGTCGTTTTGAAGAGCAGGAAAGTAATAACAACCCTCTTTCGAGAGGAAGAATGCCGGTGGCCAGTTGAGTTTTTTACCGACGATCGGGATCTGAGGGGTATGGATGATCTTGCCTTCGACATCGCATACGGGCAGTACGCAGTCATCATGATGGTCTCCTGTTTGATTGTTCAGTAAAATAGCACCTGAGAACCAGACGAAATGGTGGAAGTATCGTTCTGTTGGCCATGCATGGCGTAAGGTGCCGCCGAGGTCGAATTCGAGCATACGTTTGTGACCGAGGTCGGCGACCAGCAGCGTCGAATCGGTTGCGGTGAAATGGCTCATGTCATAGGCCTCCTGAGGCCCGCGTCCGCGAGCTGCGATGACAGATTGAATTTTCCCATTCTTATCGAAGCATATGATTTTGTCGTCGTCGGCGACGAAATAGCTTTCCGGTCTGTGTATGATGTATCTCGGATAGGCGCCGATCAATGCCGAAGAGTCAGTTTGGAGAGGAATGACCCGCAGCTGGGAGCAAGCGAGTTTTGTGGGTGCGTTCCACTGGATTGAAATGGTACCCGTTGTTTGATCGACTGTGTCGCAGCCGATCAAACAACAAAAAGGGAAGAAAGAATAGAAAAAATCTATTTTTCATCGAGCATACTTCTTTATTTTGGGCACGTCTGAGAACCTCCGCGATCGCAACGCCATCCTCCGGGAATTGATGTTACTGTCCAATCTGGCTGATCCATAGCATCTTCACCATTTGCCAATGCCTCGATATTGGCCTGCAACAGATCGTCGACTCGGCCGATCGCGGAGTTGGCGATAAATCCCGTGACGGCGGCTGCGGTCAGCAGCATCCCGATCGCCGAATACATTTGTGTTTCATGGTAAATTCAATTTAGGTTGATAGAAAATGACTTCATAAAAATACAATAATAAAAATTGTTGTAAGCAAGATTTTTGGGATTTTTTATGTAAGTCCTCGATTTTATCCGTCGGCCCGATTCCGGTCTGCTTCCTTCCCGTCTGCGTCTGGCCGAGGCATTGTGGAGAGGGGCTGCTGTACGTTGAGACCGGATGCGGCGTGTCGCACCGTCCGGCGGGGCAGAGATATTCTAATTTTTAAAGAACTTTGCCGTTTTCGGGAAAATAGATTATTTTTGCCGTTGTGAAAAAACTAACACAAACTATGCTGAACATCGTATTATTTGGTGCGCCGGGCTGCGGCAAGGGGACGCAGGCGTCGCGTCTGAGGGAACATTACGGAATCAACCACGTCTCGACGGGCGAGGTGATCCGCGCCGAGATCGCGCGCGGAACCGAGCTGGGCCGCAGCATGGAGGAGTATATCAAGACGGGCCGTCTGGCGCCCGATGCCGTCGTCATCGGGATGATCGCCAACTACGTGGCCGAGCACCGCGATGCGGCGGGCAATATCTTCGACGGCTTTCCCCGCACGACGATTCAGGCCGAGGAGTTCGACAAGATTCTCGGCGGACACGGGCTGGGCGTGACGCTCATGGTCGACATGCATGTCCCCGAAGAGGAGCTGGTGCGCCGCATCCTGCTGCGCGGCAAGGATTCGGGCCGTGCCGACGATGCGTCGGAGGATGTCATCCGCAACCGCATCAAGGTCTATCGCGAGCAGACCGAAGTGGTCGGTGCCTACTACGCCAGGCAGAACAAATATTTCGAGGTCGACGGCGTCGGCTCGATGGACGAGGTTTTCGACCGGATCTGTCGGGTGGTGGATGCGCACAGATGATTTTTTCCGAAGGAAGAACCGTATGAAAGTCCGGAAACTTGTTTTTTTCGGACTTTTTCATTATTTTTACCACACCAACCGCCGGTGTTCCGGCCTGAAACTTTGCCTATGAAACCGATTCCGATCTGCCGCGTGCTCGCGGCATTGCTGCTGTTGCCGCTTTTTGCCTGCGGGCCGGACGGCGTCGTTCCGCGGCGTACGGTCATCGCGGGACGTGTGGTCGATCTCGCCGGGGGAGCTTCCGGGGCGGTGCTGTTCAATACCGAAGATCCCTTCGCGTTGAAAAGCCATATGGCAGCCCGTGTCTCGCCCGAAGCGAATGATTTCCATTTCGTATTCCGAACGGCCTATACGACCGGAATGACCGGCGTATACGGCGATTTCTTCGATCTGATCGTCTCCCCCGGCGACTCGGTCTATGTGACCATCGACGCGGGGCGGATGCGTGCCGGTGATCCCGATGCGATCCGTTTTTCGGGCGACCATGCACGGACCAACAATGCGCTTGCGTCGGTCGCCGGCCTGAAAAGAAGGCTGTGCGAGCAGGCTCCCGCCGTCGAGGGCGATCCGCAGGAGTATCTGGCGAGCTACCGGCGTTACCGGCAGGCCGTCGCCGATTCGCTCTCCGCGCGCCGGCTTCCGGCCGAGGTGCGCGAGGCGGTGGCCCGTGACATCGATATGGTGCAGATATGGAACCACGACCTCGATCCGGCGGCATGGCGGGCGATCTTCACCGATCCGATGTTCGACATCTTCGATCTGGAACGCAATATGGTCTCTGTCATCAACTATTCGGCCGGCATCAGCTATTATCTCGGTGCGATTTGTCCCGACGAGATCGAGGCTGTTCGGTCGGGCGCAGCGCCGTCCGGAAGCGTTGGCGGCTGTTGCGGCCCGGCTCGATGCCGACCCGCAGATCGGCCGGGGACTGCGCGATTACCTGCTTTACGGCTGTATGGAAGGCATGTGTGCGAACGGTGCGGTGCCGGCCGAACGGATGGCCGGATTGTTCCTCGATCCGGCCTATGCGGCGCGGGTGCGCGAGCGGGCGGCGGAACGTCCTGCTTTCAGCACTGTCCCGCTTTCCGGCGTGCTGCGGTGCGATGCGGCGGGACGGATCGATACGCTGCCCGACTGCGAGCTGCTCTCGACGTTGGCGGCCCGTCATCCGGGGAAGGCGCTCTACGTCGATTTCTGTTCGACATGGTGCGGTCCTTGCCGCAGCGAGTTGAAAACGGCGATGCCGATCCTGCGCGAACATTACGCCGGCTCGGTCGAGGTCCGTTTCGTCACGCTATGCCTCCGGTCGCGTCGCAAGGCATGGATCGAATTTCTGGATGAATTCGGTCTGACGAGGCTGGGCGAGAACTATTTCCTGCCTGATGCGGCTTCTTCGCTGACGTTGGCCGAATACGACCTGTCCGGTTTTCCGACCTATATGCTCATTGCGCCCGACGGACGGCTCGCGACGTGCGATGCACCGCGTCCCTCGCAGTTCGAAGCGGCGACGGAGGCGATCGACGCCCTGCTGGCCGGAAAAGGGGTGCGCGGCGGCGAAAAGTGAAAATAATCCGTTGCGGAGTATTGATAATTCGCGGGAAATCGCTATCTTTGCCCCGCTATTTGGCAATTAATTAATTTTTAGCATTATGAACAATTACGAAACCGTTTTCATTGTCACGCCGGTTCTCTCCGAGGCTCAGGTTCAGGAGGTGGCTGACAAATTCCAAGGTGTCATCACCGAGAACGGCGGTCAGCTCGTGAATGTGGAGAAGTGGGGGCTCAAAAAGCTCGCTTACCCGATTCAGAACAAGACCACCGGTTTCTACTTCCTCGTGGAGTTCACGGGCGAGGGTTCTCTGATCAACACGTTGGAGACCCAGTATCGCCGCGACGAACGTGTGATCCGCTTTTTGACGTTCAAGCAGGACAAGTACGCTGTCGAGTATTCGGAGAAGCGTCGTGCAAAACTTTCTAACAAATCACAGGAGGAGTAACCATGGCACAGGAGAACAAAGCACAGGCATCGGAGATCCGTTACCTCAATCCGGTATCGGTCGACGTGAAGAAGAAGAAGTACTGCCGTTTCAAGAAACTCGGCATCAAGTACGTGGATTATAAGGACGGCGAGTTCCTGAAGAAGTTCCTCAACGAGCAGGGCAAGATCCTTCCCCGCCGCCTGACGGGTACTTCGCAGAAGTTCCAGAAGAAGGTCGCACAGGCCGTTAAGCGGGCGCGTCACCTCGCCATTCTGCCGTTCGTAACCGATTGTATGAAATAATCAAGGAGGAGCAAGACATGGAAGTGATTCTTTTGAAAGATATGGAGAAGCTGGGCTACGCCAACGACATCGTGAACGTGAAGCCCGGTTACGCGAACAACTACTTGATTCCTCAGGGTTATGCCAAGGCCGCGACCGCTTCGGCGAAGAAGGTGCTGGCCGAAAACCTGAAACAGCGTGCCCACAAGGACGCCAAGATTCTGGCCGACGCACAGGCACTGGCCGAGAAGATCGCCAACCTGCCGCTCACCATTGCGATGAAGGCCGAAGAGGGGCAAGATCTTCGGTTCGGTGACCGCAGCCGATCTGGCCGAGGCGCTGGCAGCCAAAGGCGTCGAGTTGGATCGCAAGACGATTACGGTCGAGGCGATCAAGAACGTCGGCGAGTACGAGGCTTCGGCCAAGTTGCACCGCGAGGTGAAGGCCACGATCAAGTTCACGGTCGTAGCAGAGGAGTAAACGTCGAGTTTTCTCTTCGTTTTCTCGCCTCGACAGAACCAACATCGGTTCTTTGCTCGGTTTAACGAAAACGTTGTAATGTATTGATAGTGGTTCCGGGATTCAGCTTCTGCTGAATCCCGGAATCTTTTTGCGGTGGGTTCGTCGGAGGTCGCAGCGGGTTGTCAGGTTTTCGTCGCAACCGTGTCGGTTTGCATTATCTCGGACGGCCTCTTGTCTGTTTTGGATATTGGGGATTCCAGAGAGATATGGTCGTGATTTCTTCAATCAGCGTTTCAGGTAGCGGCGATATGAGTTGTTGCCGGCATAGCTATCCGGCTGCATCGGAGCAGGTCGCGGCATGTCCTAACGAGGTCCAACAAAGTAGCGTGCCGTATGGCCTGATCTACATACGCTTCGGAAATCGATTTGGGTACGGTTATTCTTATACTATTAGGATTGCAGATTCCCTGCGTTAGTATGAGTTTACTGCGATGATGACCGACGGGAGTTGATCGCCAGTTAAAGATGCCCTCCCCTTATTCTCTCTCTCCTGAAAGTAAAAGAGGCCAATCCTACATGGATCGGCCTCCCGAAAAGGGTTAATCAATCTTATTTTTTAACGATCATGATGTCGTCGATAGCAAAACGGCTCTTGTTCGTAGAAATAACGGCCACGTTATCTCCCGGATGCAACGTGATATCGATCGAATAAGTTGTCCACTTGTAGTTGCAGAGGTAGTCGCTACTTGTCCATCCATCTGCCAAAGTGGAATCCATCGTGATACTCGTTACTTTCTCGAAGGTTTTGGTCGCCGCGCGATATACTTCGATATCGACGACTCTTCCATCGGTCATTAACGGGCAGCCTTTGAACGAGAATGTGCAAAGCGTTCCTTCTGCGCTCAATAAAGGACTGTCAAGTGCGGGAGTTGCAATATAATATCCGTCATTCGAACTTGTACCGACTTTGACATAACCTTGATGAGGCGATACCTGATCGCCGATGTACCAACCTTTCAGCGAGCCGGATTTGTCTCCTGCGATTCGATTCGCCTGGCCCTTGTATTTTGCTTGACCGTCGATGTAATTTGCGGTGGAGGCCATGCCCCATGTTGCAAGCAAGTGCGAATTTGCGAACGGATATACGACCCATGCTCCTTCCCACGGATTCGGGGTATCGGCTTGTTTGGAAACGATCGCTTTATCGGACCAGTACGGCGTGGTGCCTGCGGCCGTATTGATGAAATCGGACTGCATCGTAATATTGTCGAATCCTTGGTAAAGAATTTCATTCGCCGCAGGGGTGTGTTCGGCTTCGGTGCGGAGTGTAATCACGGGAGAGAAGTCCGATTCCCCGTTTGTGGCCTTGATCGTAACGGTACCCTTGCTTCCTTGGAAGCTGTAATTTCCGACGGTCTTCACGCGGAAATAGTAGGTCGTTGCCGGTTCCAGCTGACCGAATGAGATCGACGTAGGAGGCAGAAGGTTCGTTCCATTCTCTTTTCCATACCAAGAAAGAGCTGCCGAACGAACCGTTGGTCGAGGCTTGACCGTCCACGCAATAGATCGAATAAATGGGGTTCGCCATCGATTCTTCCTTGGAAAGTTCGACCTGATAAGCGCGCGATCCGGCTCCCGCACCACCGGATACGTCATCCCAGTTTACGCTGAGGTGGGTCGGACCGACGTTGCGTGTAATTTGCTGGATATTTCCGGTCTTTGTCGGTTCGGGATCGGCTTTTACTTCGGAACCATCCGAATAGACAGACGCTACGCTTACGCTGTAAGACGTATTGTAATCAAGTCCGGTTACATGGTAGGATAACTCTTCTGTTTCCCCGACTTTTTGATCGTCGATATAAATTACATAACTTTCCGCCGTATCGTCTTCTTCCCATTTGAGGTTGAGATCGGAGAAGAACGGCACAACGGTGACATCTTCGGGGCCGTTCTTGGCATTGGGATCGATATGCATGACTCCGGTTCCGACTTTTACTTTGGCCGGAACGTTGTAAGAGCTCAGAATATATGCCCATTCGGAGTAGACCGAACGGGGATAGTTTGCGCGTACCCGTACAAAATATTTGCTTCCTTCGGTCAGTCCTGTGAATTGAGATGCATCATACGGAGAGTCTGAGGATTGAAGTGTATGGGGAGACCGTATTGTCGTAAGCATCTCCGCCGACATCTTTTTTCTTTAAGATTTGAACCGTAAAGATGTCGCCCCCGCTTTTCAATGCGGCGTTAGCGTCCCAATACACTCCGATGGATGAACTCGACGAGTTCATTTCGTCGTAAGAGACTTCGGCGGGAGCCGGCATACTCGAATCGATACCGACCGTCGGATCATCGTCTTTACAGCTACTCAGAACAACAGCTAACATAGCGGGAACCGCTATAAGCATTTTATTGATTTTCATAAGTTTGTCTTGAACTGTTTGTTAGATAATAAACACAAAATAACATAAATCAAGGTCTCGCTTCTCAAGCGAACCTTAATCCACATTATTCAATTTATCTAAGAGTCGGCCGGACATCGATGTCCGCGCCTTTGTTCCAAACTTGCAATGCAAATATATATCTTTTTTTTCAAAAACAAACTTTTTTTCCTGAAATTTTTAATTTCATCCGGATTTTCGGGCGAGTTTCATAAATGCGGACGGATGGAAAACCGTGTCGGGAATCGAAGTGAATCGAAAAATCTGATTGGGGAACTGAAAGAAATTGAAAGTATTTGGTTTCTAAGGCATTGGCTTTTTGAAGGAGATGTAGGGGGGTAATTTGTTATTTGTCAGCGATTTATGCTGTTTTTTATTCCCCTTTTCGTCGGGCGATCGGAATTAATTTTGGTTTCGAGTAAAAAAATATCCGATTTTATTTGTTTGAATTCGAAATTTATTATATTTGCATAAAAGTTTTTTGTATAAAATATAAGTAATAACCCCTAATTCATTGACTTAACAACCTAAACGAAAATTACGACGACCCAGAAAGCCATCCAAACATTCCCTTAAACCATTATTCGATTATTTTCAGAGAATCCAAACTCGCAATCGTCCCCGTTTGAATGCCCTCAGGGCAGGCAGATGTTTTCCTATATTAATAGGTAAAGGGACGCCTGAAAATTACTAAAAATGTTGGAACTAATTAAAAAGAAGATTAGAATGAAACACGTACTACTTCCCCCAGTAAAAAGTTTGCTGTGCGAGGTGTGTTCACGTGTGCTCTTGCTTGTTTGATGATGCTCATATCATCGAGCGTTTTCGCACAGAGCCAAACGATTTCTGGTACCGTTACCGACGCTACGACCAACAGCCCGCTTGCAGGTGCAGCGATCATGGTCAAAGGAACGACAGTAGGTACCATTTCCGATGCGGACGGTTCGTATCGCATCAAGGCCAAACCGACCGACGTGCTGGTATGTACGTTCTTCGGTTACAAATCTCAGGAAGTTACGGTCGGCAATCGCTCGGCTGTCAATTTTGCCATTGCAGAAGATAATACGAAAATCGACGAGGTGGTTGTCGTAGGTTACGGTACGTTGAAGAAAACGCAGCTGGTAGGTGCTGTCGAGAACCTCTCCGGCGAAGCGCTCGAAGGACGTACAAATGCCAACATTACCCGTTCGTTACAGGGGCAGATCCCGGGTCTGAACATCATCCAGACCGACGGTAAGCCCAACCATCAGGGCTCGGTATACGTGCGCGGTAACGCGACGGGTTATCAGTCGCGTAAGAGCGGTACGAGCGGTGAAGGTACGAAGCACTCGATCGGTCAGGGCGGTTCGGCTCTGGTGCTGATCGACGGTGTCGAAGGCGACCTGACGACAGTCAACCCCGAAGACGTCGAGACGATTTCCGTGCTGAAGGATGCCGCTTCGGCTGCCGTATACGGCGCTCGTGGCGCATTCGGTGTGATTTTGGTAACGACCAAAGCAGCTAAAAAGGATCGGGTTACCGTAAACTATAACGGTTCGTTCTCCATTAATCGTCGTACGGTAATTTGGGAAGACCATCTGGTATCCGACGGTTTGCAGTGGGCGGAAGCTTTCGCCGAGTTTTTCCAGGGTAATGACCGTACTCCCCAGTCGTCGGGAACGTTCCCCAGTGATGTCAACAAGGAGATCGGCTTCTCGCAGGCTTATCTCGATGAGTTCCGTCGTCGCAAGACCGATCCTTCCTACGAAAAGTATGGTAATTTGTATGGAAACCTAAACGAATTGGGCTCTACTACCAATAAGACCGTTTACTACGGTAGCACGGATTGGGTGGATATGTATCTGAAGGATTATAACTTCACGCAGACGCACAATATTACCGTATCGGGTGCCGGTGAACGCTCTTCATTCGCGATTTCCGGTCGTTATTACAATCAGGACGGTATCTATAATATCGGTGAGGAGGATTTCAAGTCCTATAACTTGCGTGCCAAGGGCGATGTGAAAATTGCCAAATGGTTGACATTGGCCAACAATACGTCGATTTTCAGCCGTAAATATCACCAGCCTTTCGTCGTAAACGGATCGATGCCTATCTGGCGTCAGATCGAACACCGAGCTCAGCCGCTCTATCCGGTGTATAACGAGGACGGTACGCCGACTTACGCTGCTGCCGCAATGGTTTATGAAGGATGGATGCGAGATGAAGCCTACCAGGAGGATAATAAACTCGATGCGATCACGACGACGACTTTGACTGCTGAGCCGATCAAGGACGTATTGAAGGTTTCGGCAGACTTTACCTACAAGGCTATCCGTTCGAAAAAGGATCGTCTTTCGCCTACCCAGACGGGTTATACGACGGCAGGAGAGCCGCATGAATACAATCCGAACTCTTATAAGTCGCATTGGACATACGATACCGATTATGTCGCATCGAACATTGTTGCGACGTGGACTCCAAAATTGGGCGAGAATCACAATCTGAACGTTGTGGGCGGTTGGAATATCGAGAAGACGAAGTATCGTAACACCTATTTGCAGCGTAGAGGTATCCTCTATCCGTCGCTTCCTTCGTTCGAACTGATGGATTCGTCTGAATATAATGTTTCCGACGGTGGCTACGATAAATCTATGGTCGGCATCTTCGGCCGTATTAACTACACCTTGCTCAATCGTTACATCTTCGAGTTTGCCGCTCGTTACGACGGGTCGTCGCTCTTCCCGACCAATCAGCAGTGGGGTTTCTTCCCTTCGGGCTCGATCGGCTGGCGTATTTCGGAGGAGCCGTGGATGAAATGGTCGCGCAACTGGTTGGATAACTTCAAGATCCGCGCCAATGTGGGTTCGTTGGGCAATGCTTCGATCGATCCGTATCAGTTCTTGTCCCTGATGCGTACGAGCAATAGCGCTAGCAAATCGATCGAGAAGTCGTCTATCTTGATTAACGGCGAGCAGGTTCCTTACACTTCCTGGCCTACGATGGTTCCGGCGTCGTTGACATGGGAGACTGTTACGACGTATGATATCGGTGTCGATTTCGACTTGTTGCGTAATCGTTTGTCCGGTTCATTCGATTACTATTGGCGTTATACCAACGATATGTTGATCAATGGTCCCGATTATCCGCAGGTGCTTGGTGAGACTTCGCCCAAGGGCAATTTCGGTGCATTGAAGACCAAAGGCTGGGAGGCATCGCTTTCGTGGCGCGACAGCTTTAAGGTCGGCGGGAAACCGTTCAATTACAATGTGAAGGTCAGCGTCTGGGACAGTCGCACTTGGGTGAAGGATTACTACAACTCCGATGGTGCGATCTACTCTTACTATAAAGGCCAGGAATTGGGCGATATCTGGGGCTTCCGCACCGACGGTTATTTCTTGACCAATGAGGAGGCAAATAACTGGGCCGTAGATGCGTTCCATAAAAATGGCAACAATTTCCGTGCTTATGCCGGTGACTTGAAATTCCTCGATCTCGACGGTAACGGAAAGATCGAAAACGGAGGTGAGCGTCCTACGCTCGACAACCATGGCGATTTGGACATTATCGGCAATACGACGCCGCGCTATCAGTATGGTATCAATCTGGGCGCGAACTGGAACGGTATCGGTTTGAGTGTCTTCGTTCAGGGTGTCGGCAAGCGCGACTGGTATCCGATGGTCGAGTCCGGTTTCTTCTGGGGTATGTACAACCGTCCTTACGGTTATTTGCCGAAGGTTCATACGACCGATGCAGTCATTATGGATTACAGTACCGAAAACTGGCGAGTAACCAATCCGGGGGCATATTATACCCGTCGTGTAACCTATGCGGCCAATCGTAACGTCGGACCTCTGACTTATGAAAACGATTATTATCTGCAGGATGCATCGTATTGGCGTATCAAGAACATTACGATCGATTACACCTTCCCGCAGGAGCTGACGCGCAAGATCCGGATCGAGAAGTTGAAGATTTATGTATCGGGCGATAACATTTTCACCCATTCGCCGCTCTTCAAGCATACCGATATGTTCGATCCGGAAACGATCGGTTTCGGTGATAGCGATTACAATGATACTACCGGCGGTTTGAGCGGTGTAGGTCAGGGTTACAGCTATCCGATGCTGAAGACGTGGACGATCGGTTTGAATGTCACTTTCTAATGAATGTTAAATTATGAAAAATATTATTAGATTATTTGCAATAGGGGCCGTTGCCTTCACCGGAGTTTCGTGTGAAGACTTTTTTTGTCGGCGGATCCGGTGAATAGAGTTTCGGCCGAAGCCTTTTTTGTTTCGGAATCCGATTTACAGTTATATTGTAACGGTCTCCTCGAATCGTATTGCCCGTCGGCGAATACGATTGGTATGGGAGATAGTTATACAGACTTGACCGCCAGCAAATCGGGTACGGATTATTACAAACCGGGGGCAGCATGGGATGCAGGTAAGCAGACCGGTTGGGATGTCGGTGATTGGAGAAGTATCCGTCGTGCCAATATTATGCTGCGGGACATGGTTCGAGCCAAAGAGAATGTTTCAGAGGCCGTTTATAATCATTATGAAGGCGTAGCGCGTTTTTGGCGGGCTTTATTTCTATTATAGCAAAGTGAAGACGTTCGGCAATGTGCCGTGGATCGATCATGTACTCGATGTCGACGATGCGTTGCTCTATGCCGGCCGCGACGATCGCGAATATGTGATGAGCAAAGTGTTGGAGGATCTGAATTTCGCTTGCACGTATTGTTCTACCGATACGAAGACTTACAAGAACGTGATTAATCGTTGGGTAGCTTTTGGCTTTCAAATCGCGAGTTTGTCTTTTCGAAGGTACTTATCGTAAATATCACAAGGTCAATCCGTCGACGAATCAGCCTTGGAACAATAAGTATGAGAGTGCCGATGATTTCTTGCAGGAAGCTGTCGATGCCGCCAATACGATTATGACGGAGGCGGGGTTGAAGTTGCACAATGACTATCATGCCTTGTTTACGACGTCGGCTTTGGGCGATATCAATGAAGTGATTTGGTATCGCGAGTACAAGACGAGTGACGGTCTGAATGTATGGAACGATCTGACGTTGAATTACAATACTTCTACTGCAAGTCAGAAGGTTTCGCCGACGAAGGCCTTGATGAACATGTATCTCACGACCGACGGTACCCCGATCGAGTCGGATCAGGTTCCGATGAGCAAAGAGTTTGAAGGCCGCGATCCTCGTCTGGAGCCAGACGGTTCATGCTCCGGGACACGAGTGGACGTACGGCGGTGTAACCGGGCCTAAAGCCTTTGAACTTCACGCACGTCGTTACCGGCTATATGTTTATGAAATGGAGTCAGGAGTTCGAGAACAACTACACGACTGGGCGTGGCGATAATTCCGTACCTATTTTCCGCCTTGGAGAAGTTTTGCTCAACTATGCGGAGGCGAAAGCCGAGCTCAATAACGGTTCGTTATCTCAGGAGGACTGGAATTTGACGGTAGGCGCGTTGCGCGATCGTGCTGGGGTTAAGAATATCTGGCCGGAAGATACAGCGAACTATAAGCCCGATCAGTGGTTGATCGATTATTATGCTCAGGCAGAGGGGCGCCGCTATTACGAATCTGTCGAATACGATTCTCGAAATCCGTCGTGAACGTGTTACGGAGCTGATTCTCGAGAACCTCCGTGTCGATGATCTTTATCGCTGGCATTGTGCGAATCTGATCGCTCTTCGCGATACCGAGAAGGGTTGGAAGGGTGTATACTTATCGGCTGATGAAGTTAAGAACGGTATGGAATTCAACGGATACACGTATACCTTTACTGCGGCGGATACCAATCCTAACAACTATTGCATTGGTACCAGCATGAGTGATAATAACTGGACGCTGACCGACGGCGATCACGGTTATCTGGTATACCACGAAGATTTACGTTTCGACGAGCGAATGTACGTGCGTCCGATTCCTTCTGCGGCATTGTCATTGAATACCAATTTAGGCCAGAACTACGGTTGGGAACAGTGATCTTTGCAGGAGAATAGAGTTTGATTAAAAGATAAGTGGTCTTTGTTTTACTCAAAGATCGCTTATCTTTCTAAATAGTACGCGATTTTATTTACTGTGAATCCAAATAAGAAAGGATTATATATGTTAAGAAAGTTTTATTATCTGTTTTTGACGGTGGCTTTGCTGGGCGGAGCCGCTTGTTCGAGTTCCGATTCTGATGACTCGGATCCTACGCCTCCCGAGGGTGAGACGGTCCTTGTCGGTCAGATCTCGGATGCTACGACGGGGAAAGGTATTGCCGGCGTTCCCGTGACGGACGGCTATACGTTTACTACTACGGATGCCGACGGTAACTACCGCCTCGTAGCGAACCGTTATTGCCGCAATGTCTATTACGTTACTCCGGCGAACTATAAGGTGGCTCTCGATCCTTCCTCAAGTTGCCGCTGTTCTATTCGACCTCTACGATTCAGCGCTACAAGGAGAATCGCAACGATTTTAAACTGGAACCGCTTCCCGCTGTCGAGGAGAATTTTACGCTCGTCGCTATCGGGGATCCGCAGTGTAAGACGGATGATGATGTGACTCGTTGGGAAACGGAGACGATTCCCGATATCAAATCCACACTCAAAAGTGCACAGGAGGAAGGTCGGTGGACGAATGCCTATGCCGTTACATTGGGCGATATTACGTTCGACAATACGGTGCAGTGGGATCCGATGAAAAAATCGATGTCGAACATGCAGATCGGGACGGATTATCTGCCGATCTTCAACTGCATGGGCAATCACGACCACGATGCCTCTCAATCGACTCCATACGCTGCTCAATTGAACTATGTCCAGCGTTTCGGCCCGGCCGACTATTCATTTAATAGAGGTAAGGCACATATCGTTGTGATGGATAATGTCGTTTGCACGAGATCTACGGGTTCGACGTGGAATTATGAAGCCGGACTTCTGGATCAGCAGTATAATTGGCTGAAAGCCGATCTGGACCTGGTCGAGAACAAGGCGGACAAGATTATTTTCTTTTGTGCCCATATTCCTTTCCGTAACGGGGGAAAGAACACGGGATCGAATGTGAATGAAGACAAGCATTATGCGGATGTCCTCAATTTGTTGACGCAATTCAAGGAGGCGCATATCATGATCGGACATACGCATTATCCGCAGAATTATATTCATACCAAGTATGTGTGCCAGGGTGGTAAGCCTGTGTATGAGCATGTTCATGGCGGTGCCTGCGGTGCTTGGTGGTCGAGCAACCTGAATGTCGACGGGGCTCCCAACGGTTACAGTATCTACGAAATCAAAGGCAATGTCGTCGATAACTGGGTAGCGAAATCTACCGGACGGCCCGAGACGTACCAGATGCGTGTATACGCTGGCAATGCCACCTATACGGGATCGAAGGAATACTCCTACACTTGGACGGGTGGCGGTACTGGCGCCGGTATCAAGACGAACGGCAATGCGGCATTGAAGGATTGTTTCGTCGTTTCGATTTGGAATGACGATCCCCAGAATTGGAAGGTGGAACTCGTTCAGAACGGCGTTGTTACGCCGATGTCGCGTATAAGTTCGAATATTGCTGATATGTGTGCCGTATCGTTCTTCTTCAACGAATGCGGCAAGACGACGACGACCTGGAACAAGGCATTGCAGCATTATTGGTACGTCAAAGCTCCCGGAGGAAATCCCTCGACTGAAAAGGATTGGGTCGTACGTGCTACGCAGACGATTCCTGCAAGCGGGAAGACCAATGTCTATGAAGCAGCTGCTTTCCAGACCGATTTTTCGGGTTTCGCAGCTAATTGATCCATAGAGGTTGTATTTAAAGCGGTGTGCCTCCCAGGCACACCGCTTTTTGTTGGTATGCAGGGGTATCCGTAATATATTTCGTCCGGATATCGCTGCACCACGGGATGTAAATATTGGGATGCTCTGAGTACGAATGTTCTTGGATAAGAATCATCCCGCTTCTGGCGATCGGAAGCGATGATTCGGCGGATTGTCGAGGATTGCTTTTCGAAGGCGGTCCGTTGCCCGGTTGTGTTCTCCTATTTCACCTTGCTGCTGCCGACCATGCGGTATTTTTCGCAAAGCAGCTCCACGACCGGCGCCACGGCTTTTGGGAAAACCTTTCGCAGGTCGATCTCCTCGCTTTCGAGCAGTACGCCTTTGAGCGCGCGCATGAAGTTGTCCTTGATCTCGGTGGCGAGGTTGACCTTGACGATGCCGTTGGCGATCGCTTCGCGCACCATGTCGTGGGGGATGCCCGAACTGCCGTGCAGCACCAGCGCCGCGTCGGTCGCCGCATGGATCTGCGCCAGCCGTTCGATGTCGAGCCGCGGAGTCTGCTTGTAGAAGCCGTGGGCCGAACCGATCGCCACGGCCAGCGCATCGACGCCGGTCGCTTCGACGAACCGTGCGGCCTCTTCGGGCGTGGTGAAGCCTCCGCCCTGCGCCTGTCCCAGTTTGGCGACGTAGCCCAGCTCCGCTTCGACGTTCACGCCGTAGGGCGTGCCAGTTCGACGATCCGTCGGGTCGTCGAGACGTTCTCGTCGAACGGACGTTCGCTGGCATCGATCATCACCGAGTCGAATCCTGCATCGAGACACCGCTCGACCAGTTCGACCGATCCGCCGTGGTCGAGATGAATCCACCCTTCGACGCCGTAGTCGGCGATCGCCCTGCGGCCCATTCCGACGGCCTGTTCGAGCCCCATATAGTCGATCGAGCTGCGCGTGAGCTGCAACAGCACGGGAGCCTGCATTCGCTGCGCAGCCTGCATGACGGCCGTGAGGGTCTCGAAGTTATAGAAATTGGTCGCCAGCACGGCCGTCCGGTCGCGCTGGCATTTTTTCAACAGTTCTTTTACGTTCATTACAGCAGGTTGTTAAGGTCGACCAGATTGAATGCGTAGAAATATTTGTCCATATCGTGTTCGATGCGGCCGAGTACCACCTCTTCGGGGTCCATTCCCACACGGCGCAGGTTGTCGTAGAGCCGTTGGCGCGCTACGAGCGCTTCGGGTTCCTGCCAGATGTAGCGGCAGCCGGTCTTGACGAGCCACGTGCGGCGCTCGGCGCTCAGTGCGCCGAATGCCGATCCTTCCTCGGCGGGCAGCAGCCACTTCTTCCAGCGGCCCGACGCTTCGACCAGTCGTTCGAGTGTCTCGGTGATGCGCGAACGCATGGCGATACGTCCTTCGGCCAGGAGCTTCTGTTCGGTACGTTCCAGTTCGGCCAATCCGTCGTATTCGCTCATCGTGAACTCCGGGCCGACGTTGGCGGCGCCCATGCCGCACAGCGGGTAGTCCTGCGGGTTGCTTACGCCGTCGGTGTAGTGTCCCTTGATGTAGCTGCCCAGCGGACGGACTTTCGCCGTGAGGCTGCGGGCTACCTCCGTGTCGAAGAGGGTCGTGTGGAGGTCGGTTCCCACCTTGCCCACGATGAAACAGGGCCATACGTCGGAGAGCCCTTCGCGCGCCAGTCCTGCTTTGAGTTCGGCGATGAAGGTGTCGAACGTCCGTTCGTCGGCCAGACCGCCGTGCACCTCCTCGGTTCCCACCTCGTAGGAGATTTCGGGCAGCCCCTTCGCACGGCGGAAGGTTTCGCAGTGCCGGATCAGCTCCACCGTGCGGGCGGCCACGAGACGGATGTCGATCGTCTGGCCGGCCGGTACGTTGATGTCCACCGTCGGATCGACGTGGATCAGATCGTACCCCGCCAGCAGCGCCGCTTCGAACGAGCGCTTCACCCCGTCCATCGCGGCCTCGGTCGACCACTTCTCGGTGCGCTGCTTGTCTTTGAGCCACGGACCGCCGTGGTCGATGGCCACGATATAGATTCCGTCGAAGTTGACGGCGGCGGCCTCCATGCGCACGAGCTTCACGAACTCGTCGGGCCGCATCCCCGTGTACCCGCCGTCGCAGTCGATCTGATTGAGTGTCGCGGCGAAATAGATCGGCGCGTTGTTGCGCTTGGCGGCACGGAAGGCGGCCTTGATGACCGCCGTCGAATTGGGACAGGCGGCGAAGAGGGTGCGACGGATGCCGGTTTCGCGTTCCAGCTCCGCGATGCGTTGCAACAGTTTTTCGGTTTTTGCCATAATCGTTGGGTGTTGATGGTGCCGGGTTTCGTCAGACGGGGGCGGCCGGAGACCGCTTTCTGCGGAAGTGTTGTCCGCCTCCTGCGGTCGGAAAGGGGGCTGCGACCTCCCTGCCGGTGATACTATCGGTTGATGAACATTACTTTGTTGAAGAACTCCTTGCGCTCACGCATGACGCCGAACGCCTTGTCGGCCTCCGAGAGCGGGAAGCGGTGCGAGATGAGCGGACGCACGTCGATGCGGTGCGACGCGATGGCCGCGAGCGCCGTGCGCCATTCGTTGCGGACGTCGTTGTAGCTGCTGTTCCACGTCCCTTTCAGCGTGAGCTGATTGCGCAGAATCTCCCAGTAGCCTTTCTGGGTGAGGGTCATGTCGCCGGCGGGATTGCCCATCGAGACGACCGTACCGAAACTTTTGACCGCTTTGAGGGCCTGCTCCCACGTTTGCGCCACGCCGGCGCTCCTTCGATGCAGGCGTCGGCGCCCCGGCCGCCGGTCTGCGTGCGGATATACTCCACCGGATCGGTCTCGCGCGAGTTCACGGCGTCGAATCCCTGTTTGCGCGCGAATTCGACTTTGGTCGGATCGATGTCGCACAGGATGACGCGGAACGCGCCGGCGGTTCGGGCCCACAGGCCCAGCATGATGCCGATCGGGCCTGCACCGAACACGGCGACGGTGTCGCCGATGCCGACCGACGCCTGACCGATGGCGTGAAGCGCTACGGCGGCCGGTTCGCACATCGCGGCCTCCTCGTAGGAGAGCGAGTCGTCGAAGAAGACCAGGTTCCACTCCTTCACGGCGATGTATTCGGCGAAAGCGCCGTCGCGCCGCGAGCCGTAGTAGTCGTAATCGCTGCACTGTGCGTATTCTCCCACCTGGCAGGCTTCGCATTTGCGGCACGGCAGCAGCGGGAAGACTGCGGCACGACGGCCGACGAGCGACGGGTCGTCGGCTTCGACGATCTCCCCGGCGAATTCGTGACCGGGAATCGTCGGGAAATGGTGGTTCCTTTGGTAAAGACGCGCGGCAGATCGCTTCCGCAGATTCCGCAGGCGTGCACTTTGAGCAACACCTCTCCCGCCTGACGCACGGGCATGGGCACATCCTCGTAACGCAGGTCGCCGACCGCATGGAGGTTGAGCGCTTTCATCGTATTTTTCATCTATTTATATATTTAGGTATAACGTCTTTTTGTGCCGGCAGGCCGGAATCCGCTTCGGCATCCGCCGTCGCGTCTGCTGGTTGTCGTTTCCGGCCTTCAACGGTCTTGCGTGTCCGCAAGGCGGTTATCGGAGTTTCCCGACTGCGTTTGCCGTACGCTTCCGATCGAATTCGATTTCGTTTTAATTCTATTTTCTTTCGAATGCTTTTACAAAAATAGAATTTAACTTTTAAAGTTGCAACTATTTTGCGGAAAAAATGCGTTGCGGTCATCGTCCGTCCGGAACCGTTCCGCGACCGGAGACACGGGACGCATCCGCTTTAATACGCCGGCGTTCGGCGGTCTCGGCGTGGTTGGGCGTTGCGTCCGGCGTCTCGTTTCGGCAGGGACTTCGGCACGCATCTCTTTGGGGTGTGACGGCTCGGAGGAAGGGCTTCCGCGTCCGCTTGGGTATGGACAGAGAGATCGCAGTGCGGACAGGCGGCGGCGTGTGGAAGAGAACGGAACTGCGGAGAGCATCTGACGGCGGGGCGGATTCCGCCGCGATTTCTCCCGTCCCGCCATGTGCTTCCGGTACGGGCCGACCGGATGTGGATTTGCAGAATCGGAACCGATTCGAAATTTAGTAGTGTATGTTTACGATTTATTTCGATTTTCGAAAGGGGCGCGCGGGTATTATCGTTTCCGATAAATCCGCCGAAAGATGAACGCAGCCGGCCTTTCCGGAGGATGGACAGGGCTTTCCGGAAATAAATGTCGGGAAAATAACGCTAAAAGCTTGCTATTCCACGCGGTTTTTTGTAACTTTGTGTCTTGGAATAGTAACTTACTAACTCTTAAATCGAATGAACAATACGCAATGTATTCTCGATGCTTTAAAAATCGCAACCGATACGAAAGCATTCGAACTCGGCGAGGGTGTTCTTCACCGTGCTCCGGCTCTTTTTAAGGAGTATTTTCCGAATCGGAAGGCCGTCATCGTCGCCGATAACAATAACATGGAAAGCCGCCGGCGAAGCCGTCGATGCATCCATGCGCGAGGCGGGAATTCCCTGCGAGCGTTTCCTTATTGAAGAGGAGGAGTTTCATGCCGACTGGCCCTATGTGGAGCGGATCGACGATGCTCGACCGCACGGGGGCCGTCGCCGTCGCCGTCGGGTCGGGCGTCATCAACGACTTTGTGCAAACTCGCGTCGTTCCACCACGGTCAGTCCTATCTTTGCGTGGCTACGGCCGCTTCGGTCGACGGTTATTCGTCGTCGGGCGCAGTGGTGTCGCGCGACGGCGCCAAACTCAATATCGAAACCCATGCGCCGCTGGTGATTCTGGCCGACGTGGGCGTGCTGGCCGCCGCGCCGAAAGAGATGACAGCGGCAGGTTATGCCGATCTGGCGGCCAAGATACCCGCCGGCGCCGAGTGGATGATCGCCGACCTGTTCGGTACGGAGCCGATCATTCCCGCTGCGTGGAACGTCTTCATGAACGATCTGGATGCGATGCTCGCCGATCCCGAAGGGGGGTGGCGGCCGGCAAACCCGAAGCGATCGCTTCGCTCTTCGCCGGTCTGACGCTGAGCGGCATCGCAATGCAGGTGGCCAAGTCGAGCCGTCCGGCGTCGTGCACCGAACACCTGTTCAGCCACGTGCTCGACATGACGCACCATCGCTACAACGGCAAGTTCCAGTCGCACGGTTTCCAGGTGGCGATCGGTACGCTCACGATGTGCGCCTTCTTCGACGAGTTCTTCAAGATGGATCTCTCGACGCTCGACGTCGACGCCTGCGTGGCCGCATGGCCCTCGCTCGAAGCGGAGCAGCGGCGTGCGCTCGATCTGTTCCGCGATTTCCCCGTGCCGGAGCTGGGTTATACCGAGATCACGAAGAAGTGGAACGATGCCGAGACGGTTCGCGTACAACTCACGCGAGTCAAGGAGAACTGGCCCGCCTTCAAGGCACGGTTGCAGGCGCAGTGCTATCCGTTCGAGAAGATGCGTGCGCTGTTCGCTGCCGCGGGCGCGCCGACCGATCCTTCGCAGATCGGTGTTTCGCGTGAGCAGTTGCGCAGCATGGTCGATTTCACGCAGTTGTTGCGCTGGCGCATCAATCTGCTCGATCTGGCCAAACGCGCACGGATTTACGATGAATTGGTCGCCCGCGTCTTCGGCAAGGGCGGAGCTTGGGAAATCGCATAATCGACGAGCCTTATGACTGCGGAACAGACCAAACGATTCAAATACTGGCAGTGGCGGACGATCATCGGAACGATGATCGGTTACGCCATTTTTTATTTCGTTCGCAAGAACTTCTCTTTCGCCATTCCCGGTCTTACGGCCGAGTACGGCATCTCGAAAACGACCTTCGGCGTCATCATGACCCTCGTCGGGCTGATCTACGGCGTGTCGAAATTCGTCAACGGCGTACTGGCGGACCGCACCAACGGCCGCTGGCACATGGTGACGGGCCTGTCGGTGTGTTCGGTCATCAACTTCATTTTCGGCTGCGGTGCGATCATCTGCGCATGGATTACGGGGGGCAGACCTACGGGACGACGTTCATCCATACGCTGGTCGTCCTGTTCGGCGTGCTGCTGATTCTGAACAACATGTTCCAGGGGTGCGGCTTCCCGCCGTGCAACCGCCTGATCACGCATTGGGTTCCGCCCAAGGAGCTGGCGACCAAGATGTCGATCTGGAACGCTTCGCACTCGATCGGCGCCTTCATCATCGCGATCTTGTGCGGGTATCTGATGGGCCACACGGGTACGGATATGACGGGCGATCCGGAGATGCGGCAGCGCGTCGTGGAGAATACGGCGAGCATCACCGAGAAGATGGACGCCGCTTCGGCCGAAGCCTATGTCACCAATGCGTTGCAGCATGTCGGCGCCTGGCAGTGGACGTTCTGGGTTCCGGCTGCCATCGCGGTGCTGGGCGTGATCTTCATCATCGTTACGTTGCGCGATACGCCCAAGTCGGTCGGCCTGCCCGAATTGGAGGGCACCAAGACGCAGCTCGACGAACACGATTCGTCGGAGGAGTTCAAGGCGTTCCTGCGCAAGAAGGTCTTCCTCAATCCCATGATCTGGGGGTTGGCCGTGGCCGACTTCTTCGTCTATATCGTGCGTTTCGCCGTGCTCGACTGGGGCCCGACCTTCTTGCAGGAGTCGCGCGGCCTCTCGTCGAGCATGGCCGGCTGGACGGTCGCCATCTTCGAAGTGTGCGGTATCACGGGCATGCTGCTCGCGGGTTGGATCTCCGACAAATTCTTCGGGGGCCGCGCGCAGCGTACCTGCGTCTTCTGCATGGCAGGCGTGATCCTCTTCATCTCGCTCTTCTTCGCCCTGCCGGAGTCGACCGATCCTGTCGTGCTGCTGATGATGCTCGCCGTGGCGGGATTCTTCATCTACGGCCCGCAGGCGCTCATCGGCGTCATCGCGTCGAACCACGCCACGAAGAAGGCCGCTTCGACGGCCAACGGCGTGGTGGGCATGGTGAGCTACGTCAGTGTCGTCGTTTCGGGCTGGGGCTTCGGCTTCATCTCCGACCACTTCGGCTGGCGCTGGGTCTTCATCACGATGATCGCCATGGCCGTGCTCGGATTCCTGGTGCTGCTGTCGATGTGGAACACCAAGAGCGACGGATATGAGCACGACGCGGCCGAAACCAACTAAAACCTTATAAGCCTATGAAAAACTTCTTTTTTGAAATTGGGTGTCTGCGCATTGGCGCTCACCGGTGCCGCCGAGGTGCTGGCGCAGGAGCAGGTCATCCAGCTCTTCGCCCATCGGGGCAGCCGTTTCGAGTACGACGAGAACACGCTGCCGGCCTTCAAGGCCTCCTACGATGCGGGTCTGCGCGGTTTCGAGACCGACATCCGCATGACCCGCGACGGCGAGCTGGTGATCTCGCACGACGAGACGCTGGCACGTCTGACGCCCTGCAAGCGCGTGGTGGAGACGATGACGGCCGACGAGATCCGCAAGAGTCAAGACCAACCAGGGCAACGACCTGATCTTCCTGCCCGAGCTGGTGGACTTCTTCGCCGACAAGGACAACGTATACATCGAGTTCGAAATGAAGACGAAGCCGGTCGAGAGTTATCCCGAAGAGCGGCTGCGCGAGTACTGCGAGAAGGTGTACAACACGGTGATGGCCAAGAAACCTGCCAACTCGCTCTATCTGTTCACGTCGAGCGACAAACGCGCGCTGAAAATGATGCGTTCGCTCCACCCCGACGTCGATCTGCTGCTGATTATTTCGAAGCCGATCTGCGAGGAGACGATCCTCGAAGCGATCGACATGGGCATCAAACGGTTGGGCTGCCGCATCGAAGGCACGTCGAAGGCGATGGTCGATCTGGCGCACAAGGCCGGACTCTATGTCTCGCTGTGGCCCGGTCAGTCGCCCGAAGAGTTCATGCGAGGTGCCTATCTGGGTGCCGATGCGCTCAACAGCGACCGTGCGGTCGAGGTCAAGAACTGGCTCGACAAGAACGCGCCGTGGATCAAGTATAAATAACGTCCGTTCCGTCGCAGGCCCGTTCGGCGTGCGACGTGTATAACGGGGACGTTCGGACGAGTCCGATCCCTTGCATTACCCCCGCCGGAAATGTTTCCGGCGGGGTATTCCGTTTGCGGGTCTCCCCGACCCGTTTGCAGTGCCTGTGCGGCGGCGTTTTCGGCTTCGGGGAATGAGTTTCCGTGCCGCAGCACGGAAGGCACGGCGGCCGGAACGGCCCGCACCGGCGCCGGCCGGTGTGGCGGGGCTGCGGGCCGGTTATTTGCTTCTGATACGTTTGCGCCGTTTCTTCTCCACCTCCCGGTCGTGCTGCTCCTCCATCTGTTTGCGATAGATTTCGATCTTCTCATTGAGATGTGAAACGTCTTCTTTCAGCATTTTGCGGAACGTGTTCAGACTGACGGGAGCCTCTTCGATCACGAATTTGGTATGGATTTTCCATAGCGGGAGCTTCCCTTTGCGGATGTAGGGTTCGGCGAGGCGTTGGACGTATTGCGCCTGTTTGAGATAGCTGAGTCGTTCTTTGGTCACTTTCATACGATGATTCGTTAGCGGGTTAATCAATATAAAGTTCCGAAAACCGGCCGGCCGAAACAAGCAAAGCAACGTTTGTTGGTGGATGAAATATAATATTGTATAAGTAAATAATAAATTGTATGATCTTGTTTGCAGGAAGTTGCCGTTTCGGATCGCCGCACGGATCGTCCGAAAAAGGCGCTCCGTGGCAGGATCGATGTTGCGGACAATGCGCGGGCATAACCGCAGCCGACGGGAGCGGCCCGCCGACAGTGACGCCGCCGACGCTCCCGTGGGGGACGGAATCCGGAAGGATACTACTTATTTATATAGTCTGGCGGATCGGAGGCTTTTCCGGCCCTCGAAGTACAGGATAAGTTTGGGATTCGTCCCTTCCGGACGAAGCGGAAGGGACGGAACGACGCAATGGAGACGGGGCGGCGGGCGGCGTTTATTCGATCAGTGCCCGAAGCGGTACGTCGAGTGCGTTGCAGATGATGCAAAGTGTTTTGACCGTGGGATTTGAACGGCCCGTTTCGATACGGCTCAGGTTCGAACGTTCGATGTCGCAGCGGTAGGCCAATTCCTGTACCGTGAGCTTTCGAGCCTTTCTTAGTGTTCTGATTTTTAGAGCGATAAGTTTTATCTGTTCTGTATAGTCGATTGGCATCCCGAAAAATTTTACGAAAAAGTTTTGCATTGCAAAAGATTTTCATATATCTTTGCATCATGCGTATCATATATGATACCAACAGTCCGGCGGCGGGAGGCATGAAATCCTGCCGATAAGGGATGACAACTAGATAAGAATCAGTAAATAAATACCGAAAAGACACGAAGTTCAAACCATTTCAAAACATCTTTAATTTCTTCATTATGAAAAGACAATTCTTAGGTAGACTCCTATCGCTGTTCCTTGTCGGAACGGTGGTAGCCGGAGTCGGTTGCAAGGACTACGATGACGACATCACGAGTCTGAACAACCGGATCGACGAGCTGACGACGGGGCAGATCGCTTCCGTGGAGAAGCAGATGCAGTCTCTGCAAAATGCGGTCGACCGGTTGGACGGGGTTGATTCGGGCTTGAAGGACGAAATCGAGGCGTTGCAGGGCAAAGCCGAGACGCAGGCCGGAGAGATCGGAAAGTTGCAGGAGGAGTTGGGAAAGGCGGCCTCCGCATCGGAAGTCGAAGCGCTGAAAAAACAGATCGAGACGCTCGAAAGCGATAAGGGCAAGCTGGAGAAGCGGATCGAGGCGCTCGAAAGCGCCCGCACGAGTTTGCAGGATGAAATCGACGCCGTGAAGGGTTCGCTGGCGAACTACCTGACCAAGAGCGACGCCGAGGCGACCTACGCCACCAAAACGACGGTCGAGAGTCTGTCGCAGCTGCTCAACCAGATCAAGGCCAACTACGTTTCGGCCGAAGGGCTGGCTTCGACGCTCGAAGGTTACGTGACCGACGCCGAACTGGCCGATTATCCGACGCTGACCGTCTTACAGGAGGCGATCCGCCAGAGCGAGACGGCGATGAAGAACTCGCTGGGCGAAGCGATGGAGCCGATCCTGGCGAAATATAACTTCGTCCAAAAGGATGTGCTCGATCTCGAAATCCAGGATTTGCAGGAGCAGATCGATGCCCTCAACGGCAAGCCCGACGCCGACGGTTCGCTGGCCAACATCAAGAGCCGGCTCGAAGCGCTCGAAAATGCCGAGATCAAATACGACGAGTCGAACGCCGCCTTCACGAAGGGCGTGGAGGACTGCATCGGCAAGGCGCTCGCCAACGACGGCAAGATCAATGAGGCTATTGCCAATGCGATTAACGGTGTCGCCGGTGAGTACGAGGGGACGATGCAGGATCTGAAAAACCTCATCGACGGCCTGCGCATGGACGTGGATCAGCTCCTGAGCCGTATCCAGAGCCTCGTCTATGTTCCGGCTTACGACGATCACAAGGCGTCGGTCAACGCGCTCTACTATGCCCCCGAGGGCGAGGAGCCCGTTCTGCTGGCGAACGGTACGGTGGAGATGACCTTCCGCGTTACGCCCGTCGAGGCTGCCGGACAGCTCGTGGCCGCCTATGCCGCCGAACCCGAGATGTTCTCGCTGGAAATGGAACAGGTGAAGACGCGCGCTACGGTGCCTGCGCTGAATATTCAGAAGGTCGAGGCCGACGAGACGGGCAACGGCCGCTTCGTCGTGACGGCGCTTCCCGCCGATTTCACCCCCGACTTCTTCACGGGTAAGGTTTCGTACAGCATTGCGCTGCGCGTACAGAAAGCCTACGACGCGGAGGCCGGGAACGACTATTCGGCCAATGTGGTTTCGGATTACGTGAACCTCGTGCCGGCGCGCGCCGACGTGAAGGCCGTCGTGCTGGCTCCCGCCAAGGAGGACGGTTCGATCGACGCCGACCGGATCGTCGCTGCGGACGGCGAAGTGGCCTACGAGATTCCCTACGACGATACCGACATGGTCGTCGAACTGATGAAGGGCTACAAACTCTGGGCTACCGACGGCGAAGCCTACTACGATCTGGCTCAGCTCGCCGACATGGGTTATTCGCTCGAAGCGCCCGTCGTGGCCTGCACGAGCAAAGGCATTCAAGGCCGACGGCACGGAGTTGGAGTCGGCTGACAAGGGCAACTTCGAGGTTGCGAACGGCGGGGAGGAAGTCTGCGACGAGACGGTCAAGCTGATCGCCGCCGACAAGTCGACGCGCAACAACTACCTGCTCACCGAGCACGCCTATACGGTCGCTGCCGCCTACGATGCGCTGAACCCGACCTTCAACAGCCGTGTGACGATCGTCAAGACCAAGCGCGGCGTAACGCTCGACCTGTTGAAGTACGTCTGGAACTACTCCGATTTCCGGACGGTCTACGAAGCCGGCGGCGAGTACGAAGGTGCCGAGCGCGAATTCACGCTCAAAGTAACCGAGTCGACGCTTCCTCAGGACATCACGCCCGAGAACATCGTAACCTACTGGAACCAGGGCGGCAGCGCCGTGGTGAAGGCCGTCGAGCTCGACGCGGAGGGCAAGCCGACCGAGACCGTCGACGACAATGTGAAGGTGGTTCCCGTGGCTTACGATGCCGACGAGGGGCTATACGCTGCGCGTTTCGGGATACACCTTCGGCAAGCGTTATGCCGTCGAAGCGTCGAGCGAGTTCGAGAACGTACAGGTGACGATCGCCTTCGAGGCCGAGTTCGTCGCACTGCCCGAGAAGATCGAGGTTACGCTTCCCGCCGCTACGCTCGCATACGATGCCACCGAGGAGCTGTTCGTAGCCGAGGATACCTCCGTTGTCGGCGAACTCTTCGAGCAGGTGAAGGATCACTTCACGGATGCCGCCGAACTGGCTACGTCGCTTACCCGTCCTACTATGGAGGCTCGCCCAACAGTGCGAACGCATTCTATACGGCTGTCTGCGGCGACCGGACGCTGGAGAAGAACTACTGGTTCCTCGACGGTTCGAATCCTGCGACGATCACCCGCATCGCCGTGGCCAACGACGGCAAGATGACCTCCCACATGCAGGTCAATCGTGCCGATGTGGAGACCGACGCCGACGTATTCGCCTTCGAGACGAAAGCTCGTTCCCAACTACGGCATGCCGATCTATGTCAAGGGCGAGGCCAGGGGTCGAGATTCCCGCCTATGCCGCGCAGCACGTCGACGCATGGGTCTACAACGCGGACGGCAAGTGGCAGTCGGATGTGAAGGGTCTCTGGTCGCCGAGTTTCGGATCGAGTGCGCTCACGGGCTTCTCGGTAGCCGACATCGATCTGGAATCCGCCTTCACGATCGTCAAGAAGGATGCGCAGGGCGTATGGGTACCGGTATCGGACGATGAGATCGCTGCACAGAAACTCGTCTTCGCTTACGAGATTCCCGCGACGGCTCCCGCTCACGACGGCATCGAGATCGCCGGTAACAAACTCTCGTATTACGGCCGCAACGAATCCGTGCCCGTCGTCGGTACGCTTTCGATCGACGGCATCGTCATCGGCAACGCCTTCACGGCCGTGAACGACTATACGTCGTATGAGGTCAACAAGTTCGACCCGATCCGCTCGTTCACGCAGTCGGAGACCGTCGAAATCCCGACCCGCACGGCCGAGGCGACCTATACGAAGAATATCTGCGAGGTACTTTCGCTGCGCGATATGCGCGACGCCGACGATATGAAGGGCTTCGAGCTGATCGATCACGATGCGACGCTGGCCGATCCGTGGATCACGGGCGACGACACCAACGGTTTCGCTGAGGGTGTCCGTCCCAACAGCGACGAAGTCTTCGGGCTGGAAGCGATCCGCATCGTCAGCTTCTCGGTGACCTATGCCGACAACGGATTCGACGCTTCGGCGGCACTCGGCGACCGTGTAACTGTCGACGAGACGACCGGTCAGATCACCTTCTCGAATCTCAATAACCTCTCGTTGCAGAAGGATGTCGACGTGACGGTCAACGTCGAGGTGGCTTATCCCTGGGCCGTGAAGAGCGGTAAGGTGACCTACAAGATTCTCAAATAGCGGGGATCGTCTCTCCTCCGTCGCGACGGAGGACGATTCGGGGCAGAGTTTTCACAACTCTGCCCCTTTTTCGTTCCCTTGCGGCGGTGTATTCGGAGCAGGGGACGCCTTGCCGTCGCAATCCCGATTCGGCGCATGCATCGGCATACATGCGCTTTTATCCCGTCGTCGTGCGCTATGTCAGCATGTGTCTCAGTGCGGAGGCATAATATCCGATAGGGTGGAGACGGCGTTCTGCCCTCGCCGTCCTTCGTCGGGCCGTCTTCCGCGGACGTTCGCGCCGTGCGACGGCAGGAATGCACGCAGGCAAAGCGTATTTCGTGGTATTTCGCGCACCTTTTCCGGAAAAACCGTTGCAGGGATACGCTCCTTCGGGGAGAAAGCGCGCGTTTTGCGTCGGAAAACAGACATTCCTCCTGTGTCCGAATGCCGTCAGTGCCGTTCATGCAGATCGGTGCCCGCAGGCCGCTGGAACGCCTGCAAGCCGAACTCCGGCAGAAGGGTGAGCACACGGTCGGTAAGTGCGCTCTGGAACGCTTCGTAGGGAATCCATTCGAAGTGGCGCGTGAAGCAGTAGAACTCCAAAGGCACGCCTTCGGACGTGGGTTGGAGCGTGCGTACCATCAACATCAGGTCGCTGCGCACGTCGGGGCAGTTGCGCAGGTAATTCGCGAGATACTCCCGCAGCGCTTGCAGGTTGACGATTTCCTGCGATGTATCGGCCGCAAGATACCCCTTTTCGCGGAGCCGCGCCGTCTCTTCCGGCGTGCACCGGCGAATCGTGCGGGCGTCGATGAAGACCGAGCGCTTGATGCGCCGTCCGCCGCATTCGCGCATACCCCGCCAGTTCTGGAACGAGTCGCTGACCAGCGCATAGGGAGGAATCGTCGTAATCGTCTTGTCGAAATTCTGCACCTTGACCGTCGTCAGCGTCACCTCGATTACATACCCGTCGGCACCGTATTTACTCATCGTTATCCAGTCTCCCGGTCTCAGCATGTCGTTGGCCGAGAGTTGAACGCCGGCGACGAGCCCCAGTATGCTGTCCTGAAAATCAGCATCAGCACGGCGGCCGATGCACCCAGTCCGGCCAGAATGCTCGTGGCGTTCCGGTCGATGAGAATCCCGATGATCAACACGATGCCGACGCTGACGGTCACGAGTTTGAGCATCTGGTAGATGCCTTTCAACGGCCGGTCGCGCAGCGTTTCGTGTTTGTTCGAAATGTCGTAGAGCGCGCTGAGAAAGGTGTTTAGCAGGGCGATCGTCACGACGATGAGGTAAATCGAGCAGCCTTTGTGCAGCAGTTTCAGCAGCGAGGGGTCGTCGCCGAAGGCCAGCGGCAGCAGCAGATATAGGAGGACGGGCGGAATCAGGCGGCAGGCGGCGTGCAGGGACTTTGTCGTCGAACAGATGGTCGTCCCACATCGTCCGGGTCTGGGCGCTGATGCGTTGCAGGGCAGGTGTCACCAGATGCCGGAACAATTTCACCGCGAGGTAGCAGACGAGGACGATGCCTGCGACGAGCAGGATGCGCGAGCCCCACTCTCCGCCGGAGTTGTCCAGCCCGCGCGGCGGAGCAGCGATGTCAGGTCTTGGTTCAGATTGTCCATGCTGGGTCACAGTTTTGAGGGCGGCCGCATGGTGCGGAACCGGTCGTTCCTGTCCGGCCGCCGAAAGCGAGGTCGTTTTCACCGCCAAAGATAGGAAATAAAAACGAGAACGGGAGCGGTTCGTGCGGAGAGTTCGCGCCGGAGGGTTCGGCAGGCGGTTTTCGCAAGAAGGTGCGGATTCATGTCTTCCCGTGTCGCAATTTGTCCCGCTTGTGAAGCGGGACTGTCTCCCCTGACGGCTCGCGGTGCCTCCTCCCGGTCCGCCGGAACGAAACAGGGACTGCGATACGTGACTGCGCGATTCCGAAACCTTATTTTTTCCTGCCGCAGCGTTTCGGGCGATGCGACGACCGTGCGCTCCGTGATCGCAAACGTCCCCCTGCCTTCCGCGGCCGAAAGCGGGCGAGGCACGATACCGATGTCGGCGCGCGCGACGGCGAGATACGGCAATGCTGTCAGAAATAGCTTGATTTTCAGCTTCATTGTTTCGGATGTATTCGAAAAGAGGGCCGACAAGCCCGGACGTTCCGTTGCTTGCCGGCCCTCGGCCGGTTATCGGATACAGCGGTTATTTATTGTAACGAATCGCGAAATACTCGAGGCTGCTTGCATGCTGGGAGGCCAAAGCCGCTCCGGCAGCGCTTCCGTTCAGGCGGGCGTTGGCATAATCGCTGCCGTCGCTGCAAAGGTCGCTCGTCGGACGCAGACGGATGTAGACGTCCGGGTGGCCGAGGATTTCCTGCGGCAGTTCGAAGTCGATGTACTTGTAGGCCACGATCGACGAGTAGAGCGTATTCGACCAGACGGAGACGTCGGGCACCGTGTATTCGCCGATGAGATTCCATTGCGAGTCGTCTTCGGGCGCCTGCGAGTCGGTGAGCGCCCACTCGGCACACCAGTAGCGGGGCGAATAGAAGGTCTGCTGCGTGTTCATCACGGAGATTTGCATCGAGATGTGCGAGGTCGAAATGCCCTCGGTCGAGAAGTTGATCAGCCATGCGTAGAAACGTCCCGTGTCGTCGTCCCACCAGTAGTGGTTGGAGAAGGCGGTGTAACAGTTGCCGCTTACGTTGGCCTTGCCGCGCATCGACGTACTGCCGTTGTAGTTGATTTGCTGGGAGCTCGTCGGGATTGCGTCGTTTTCCGGGCCAGCCTCCCGAACCGCTGGCTGCGTATTGGTCGGAGGCGTACGGGCCGCACCACTCCAGCGTTCCGTCGGGATTGCGGCTCACCAGATCGTCCATCAGCGGATTCCAGCTCTCCTTCGCGGGGTCGATCACTACGCCGATACCGTTCTTGTTGCCGAAGTTGGCGCCGAAGAGGTTGTTCGCGCTGTTGCCGACGGGTCCTAAGTATTCGTACGTGTCGCCGCCCACCATGTGCTGCTTGTAGGTGGCTTGCAGGTACTCCTTGGAGGCCGAACCCGAATACTTTTCCTGATAGGTGTGCGTCAGGTAGCCGTTCGTTCCGTAGGTGGGTTTCTGGACCTTGTTCTCCAGGTCGGGATTCCAGTAGCGGTACTCCGTCAGCAGGGCCGAGAAACCGTCTTCGACGCTGTTCTGCATCTTGCCCCAGATGTCCTCCTTGTTCTGGTGGCGGATTTGATAGCGGCCGATGTAGCCGAGCGTCGGGTCATCCGTCATTTCGGCAGGGTCGGCTCCGTTGCGCCATTCGAAACGCGAGAAACGCTCGTGGACGATTACGCCCGAAATGTCGCCCGAGCCGTAGGGCAGGCGCGTGCCGTCGCTGCGGTATGCGCAGTTGGTATTGGTCAGCATGTACATGGCGTCGCCGTTGATGTCGCGCACGAGCAGCGGGTATTTGCTGATACGGTGTGCGTTCGTGCCGATTGCGTACCCTTCGTTGACCGGCGTGATCGCGCCTTTGCGTACGGGGAACTCGACCTCTTTGAGTGTCACGTAGGTGTAGATGTCGTCGTCGGTCAGCTCGTTCATGTGTTTCTCCTTGACGGGAACGTTGGAGGCCGAACCGGCGGTGCGCGAAATGACCATCGACTTGGTGACGCCCTCCAATTCGTAGCGGTCGGGATTCTCGACCAGGTTGCCGGTGGCGCCTTGAATGAGGAGCTGCACGTGGTCGTACTGGTCGAAGACGTTGTCCTCGACCTCGTTGGTGAGAATCGCGATGCCGTAGCGGCCGTCCTTCGATTCGAGGTAGAGGGTCCGTTCCGAAACGGTGTAGTCGATTGTCGAGGTGGTAAGTTGGGTGTTCTCGCCCGCATTGCGGTTGTCGGGGTTGCTCACGACGATGCCTTCGATAATGACGTAGTCTTCGATCTTCTTGTTGAGGGCGTAGTTTTGGCGGAACTCCTCGAAAGTGATGTTGCGGCCGAGCGTCTCTTTGGCCGTGCGTTGCAGCAGATTGAATTCGACGGAGACGGTCTCGTCCCAGCCGTCGGTGAAGGAGAGCGACACGGCAGCCGAACGCGGAACCTCTTTCGGCGGGATTGGCGTCGAGCGTGATGACCAGCTCGCGCTCCTCGCTCTCGGCGTCGACGATCTCGATCTCCTGGATCCAGTCCGTATTCTCGGGATCGGAGTATTCGGTCTCCACCGTAATGTCGGAGAAGGGAACGTTGGTCTCGATGACCGACTTGTTCTCGCCGCCGGCCCCGGGGACGATGATCGACGAATTTGCGAATGCGATGCGCGCGTCGATGAGCGCCTTCTGCTTGATGTAGAGCGTGTCGCGCCGCGAATCCACGTCGGAGCAGAGGACGATGCCCGCCTTGCGTTTGAAATCCTCGTTGAATTCGCATTCGGCCGTGATTGTGGCCTTGCCGTCCGTCCGTCTCGCCGCACGCGAGGCTCAGCCAGTCGGATTCGTTTATCCGTTCGATATGGAAGGCGCTGTTGGCGTAGATGTCGATGTCGAACGTATTCGCATCGGCCTCGACGATGAACTCTTTTTCCAATGCACCCAGTTTGACGAGGTCGATGTCCTCGGCGTCGACATTGGTGCAGGCAGCTGCGACTCCGACCGCAGCGGCGATGCTCCAAAACTTGAATATCGATTTGCGAAAGTTCATGTTGTTTCGGTTTTGTCGTTGTTGTTTTTCCGGTCAGGCGGTCGGCTGTCGTCCGCCGCCCGACCGAAATGCGTTTTAGTTGTAACGTATCGTGAGCGTACCGATTCGAACCTGACAGTTGGCGGCCGTGATCTCCGGCGTGAGCGTGCCTTTTTCGATGCCCAGATTCGTCGGATAGGTCGAAGCGCTGCTGCTCGGGGCGATGTCGGTCACCTTGTCGGCTACTTGCAGGCGCAACACCACCTTCTCCCTTGCCGAAGCAATCGGCCGGCAGCCGGCGCAGATGCTCGGTGTAGCCCGGCGTCGAGTCCTGCGATGTCCCGCTCCACCATACGATCGAACGCTTCTTGATGATCGGGCAGTCGGGAACGGGCCGGAACGTCGTGCCTCCGTCGACGGAGTAGAGCAGATTCCAGTGCGCAGGGCCGGTCAACGAGGTGTTGTTCATGTTTCCGTGTCCCCAAACGATGCCGAAAATCAGGTTCGATCCGGTGATGCCCTGCGTCGAGAACGAGATGTCGAAATATTTGCCTTCGTCCTTGTCGAAATCCCACCACTGGCGCGAGAGTACGACGCTGCCATTGGGCACCAGTCCCTTCTGTTCGGAAGTTCCGCCGCCGTTGCCCGAGCAGACGACATTGTTGAAATCTGGTGACCCGGCCTGCGTGGCGTCGTACTTGTCGATCTCGCCCTCTCCGATCTCCGGTATGAGGTCGGTCTTGCGGTCGTTCCAGTTCCACTCGACGACGGTTTTCGAGAACGGTTCGTCGGTCAGCGCGATCTCCTCGGTGGTCATGGCGCGCAGCTGGTAGCGGCCCAGGTCGCCGAAGCGGACCGGGGCGACGTCGTCAGCCACGACGATGCCCCGGAACGTGCCCGAACCTTGGGCTACGACCGAATAGAATTCCAGATCGCGTCCCGAGCTGAAACGGCGCCAGGGTACGGCCGTATTGGTCAGCATGTGGATTACGCCCGTGTTGTCGTAGCACATCAGCGGGGCCACGTCCCAGCGCGGCGCGGTGGCGCCGATTGGGTTCACGTCGTCTTTGAGCGAGTAACCGTCGGTGCAGTTGGTGTAGGCGCCGTCCTTGCACATGATTTCCAGGTTGGTGACCGACACCAGCGTGAAGATGTCGTCGTCGGTGAGTTCGCCGATGCGTTTCGTCTTGACCGGAATCTTGAACTCGTCGGGTGTCGATGTTTCGAGAATGTTGGCCGCCGTCAGTCCCGTGATGGTGTAGCATTCGGGGACGGCCTTCTTTTCGAGGATGGCGCCGTCGAGCGAGAGCCGCACCTTCGAGAAACGTTCCAGCGTGTTGTCGTCTTCGGTTGCGAATTTCAGGCAGAAACCGTAGCGGCCGTCCGTCGATTCGAGGTAGACCGTGCGGTCGTTCTCGGTGCGGTCGAACGCATACTGTCCGGTCTGGGGGCTCGAAACGATGTTCTTGCCGGCCGGGTCGCTGACCACGAATCCCCTCGATATAGCCCGCCAGCGAGATTTCGCCCGGGGTCATTCCGCGTACGGTCGCGAAGTCGACGGCGGTGGGATAGGCTTTCTGGGTGATTTTGCAGACTGCCGAAACGGAGGCGCCCAATGCGTCGGCGTAACTGAGGTTGAGCGTGGCGGAACGGGCTTCCGAGCTGTCGTTCTGAGTCAGCGAGAAGGTCAGCCCCTCGTCCGTGAGCATGGGTTCCGACAGCCACTCGTTGCCCTCCTCGACGGGGGTATCGTAGGTGATATCGTAGACGATTTGGTCGGCGTAGGGTACGAGGTTATTTGTCGTGGCCGGAATCGTGCACTGTTGTGCATAACCCTCGTAGGTCTCGACGGAGCTGTCCAGTTTGAGCGAAGGCTCGGCGATTCCCTGCGAGATGCTCAGCACCGAGGTGGTGGCTGTGCCCTCGGCGTCTTCGATGAAGAGGGTCAGGTCGGCCAGGCGCGTGGAGCCGGCCTCGTTGTCCTCGACGGCGAACAACACGCCCTCGTGCGTGATGGCGACCTCGGAAATCTAGGGCGTAACGGGTTGTGCCTGCGGTTTGTCGTCGCCCTCTTCGCTTTCGGCGCGCGTCACGACGGGTACGGGTTCACCGGGCACTCCGTCCGCATCGTAGTAGGTGACGGAAGCCTCCACGTCGTCGATGCAGTACCGCAGGTTGGTGTCGATGGGTGCGAAGATTCGCGATGGCGCCTTCAACAGCGCTACGGCGGGTTTGGCGAACGCGAGCGACGGTTCGGTGACGGTGCCCGCTTGGGTGAACGTTACGGTGTCGGCCAGTTCGCCTTTCTGGAAGACGACCCCGACTTTGCGCGAAATACCGTAGTTGGCCGCGTAGGTGAAGACGATTTCGTGGTTGCCGTAACCTTCGAGCTTGTTGAGCGACGCCCACTTCACGTTGCGCGTGAAGCGTGCCGTCCACTCTCCGTTCGAATAGACCAGCACGTGTCGAGCCGGCCTCTTTGCTCAGCGACAGTTCCCGTGCCGCCACCGCCAGCGGCAGGTCCATCTCGAAATCCTTCTGACAGCCGGTCAGGGCGGCCGCGAATGCCGCGACGGCGATCAGCAGGCCGGCGGCCGATCTTTTGTGTTTATTGAGTGATGTTTTCATAGTCTGAGAGTTTCTGGTCGTTACAACCCGTAGGCCTTGTATTCGTTGTTGTCGAGGTTATTCTTCGAGTAGGTTACCTCCGTGTCGGGAATGGGGTAGTAGCGGTGGCACGGTTTGATGAGGCTGGACGTCGTATTGAGTTGCAGAGGGCCATAGTCGCTGTTGCTCGTCACCGCATCGTACCAGATACCCCAGCGGACCAGGTCGTACTTGCGCTGGAATTCGCCGAAAAGCTCGCGGGCCCGCTCGTTGCGGATCTCCTCTTCGAGGCGCGCGGGCGTACGGTAGATGTAGTTGCCCAGTCCGGCGCGCGTGCGGGTCATGTCGAGGTATTCGATCGCCTTCTCGTAGTTTTCCTTGTAGAAGTAGCACTCGGCCATCATCAGCAGCGCGTCGGCGTAGCGGAATACCTTGTAATTGTTGCCGTCGGCCGATGCCTGCATGTTCGGGCACCAGAATTTCGGACCGCACCAGGGGCGGGTGTTGGTGCTGTTGAAGGTCTTGTCTTCATAGCCCCACGCCATGTTGTACTTGGCGCGGATGTCCTTGCCCATTTTGGACTGGAGACCCTGGCTGAAGTAGACGTTCGGACGCATGGCCGTCCATACGGTCGCCTGATCGCCGAGTTCGGGAATGTCGACGCCGTCGTAGATGGACGAGTTGGCCGAACGCGGATAGGGCTGGCAGATGCAGGCCACGTTGGACGTGTAGGTAAGGGCGCCCTGGGTGTAGGTGTGCTGAATTTCCATGATCGACTCCGGGGTGTTCTTGTTCCGGAACAGGATGTTCTCGGCGTAGTCGTACTGCGACAGGGGGCCGTAGATGGTCTCGATCTGTTGCAGCGCTTCGAGGGCCGTGTCCCACTCCTTGTTCCACATGGCCATTTTGGCGATGAGCATGTAGGCGCAGGAGGCTCCCAGCCGGTTGGCCTCGTTGTCGTAGGTGCGAGTCTGGTCGACGAGCGGCGTGATCGACTGCAAGTCTTTGATTACCTTGTCGCGCGCGTTTCGTCGGCATCCATGCGCGGCAACACCTGAATCCGGCTCAGCACCTCGTTGTCGGTAACGTCGTCGAAATAGAAGGGAACGTTGCCGAAGAAGCAGGTCAGCGTCCAGTAGAAGAACGCGCGCAGAGTCTTCGCCTCGCAAAGCAGTTGCAGGTACTGCTCCTCGCTGATCACCTCGTTTTTATAGGCGCGTTCGATGCCGTTGACGGCGAAGTTGCAGCGCTGTACGCCGAGGTAGCCCTGTGTCCAGACGGTCGAACCGATGCGCGGCACGGCGGGCGAGATGTCCAGGCTGGCGTCGCGCGTACCCGACGGGCAGTATGCGATGTCGGTGACGCATTCGGTGGCGAGCATGTAGGTGTAGGTGTAAATCGATTTGATGGGGATGTAGCAGCTGTTCACGACCGACTGGCACTCCGAGTATTTGCGGAAGAAATTGTCGGGACTCGAGATGCCCGACGTGTCCTCGTCGAGCGAACACGACTGGAACAAGAGGGAAGCCGAGAAGAGCGTCGCATACAATATGTTCTTGATTTTCATAGTTCTTATGATCTTATTGGTTTAGTATCTCAACTGGATGCTGAATATGATGGTTCGGGGTTTGGGGTAGGCGCCCAAGTCCATGCGGCGCAGCGTCGACGAGGTGCCTTCGCTCGATACGTCGGGATCGAATCCGTTGTATTTCTTCCACAGATAGAGGTTTTCGCCCGATACGCTCAGCGTGAGGTCGCGCAGCCACGAGCATTTTTTCTTGAGGTCGAACGTGTACGACAGCGTGATGTTCTTCAGCCGGAGGTACGAAGCGTCGTGGATCATAAAGTCGCTCGGAAGCGCGGCGTCGCTTTTCGCTCCGGCGCGCGGGATGTCGGAATTGGGGTTCCGGACGGGATGCCAGGCGTCGAGCATGTAGCGGTACTGGTTCGCGAACTGGGAACCGGCCATGTAGATCTCCGAATAGTTGTAGATCTTGCCGCCGAGCGAGTAGGCGAAATAGACACCCAGTTTGAAGCCGTGAATGTAGAACGTGTTCTGCAGACCTCCGTACAGATAGGGGTCGGCGTTGCCTTGGTAGATCAGGTCTTCGCGCGAGAGCACGCCGTCGTGGTTGACGTCGTAGTAGCGTGCGCCGCCGTCGGTGTTGGAGACGGGCTGACGTAGGTTTTCGTAATTTCGTTCTCCTTGCGTTCCTCGGCGCTCTTCCACGTGCCGCCGTACTTGAAGCCCCAGAGCGAGTTGAGCGGGTATCCCTTGACGTATCCGTACATCATGTAGCTGTTGTTGCCCGGCGAGTCGTAAGCCGAAATGAAGTCTTCCGAGCCGATGTCGTCGACCATCTGGTCGTTATGCGACATCGTGAGCGTCGTCGTCCAGTGGAAGTTCGGCCGCACGATGTTCTGGCTCTCGATCGACAGCTCGATACCCTTGTTCGAGGTCGAGCCGATGTTGGTCCAGCGCGACGTGTAACCGGTTTGGGCCGCAACGGCCAGCGACATCAGCAGGTCGGTCGTTTTGGATTTGTAGGCTTCGGCCGTGATGTTCAGGCGTTGAACATCGACCAGTCGATCGCCACGTTGTAGGCGGCCGTGGTCTTCTCCCACGTGAGGTCCGGGGAGTCCAGGCGGCTGCGGTAGAAGGCGACAGGCTGCGAGCCGTCGAACAGATAGCCGCCTGTGGAGGACGAGAGCACGGCGAGCGAACGGTAGGTGCTGATCGCGTCGTTACCGGTCAGACCGGCGCTCAGGCGAGTCGACAGGTCGTCGATCCAGTTGCAGTCTTTCAGAAAGTTCTCGTTGGCCAGATTCCACTTGACGGCCGCCGACGGGAAGAATGCCCACTTGTTGTTGGCCGCGAAGTTCGAGGCTCCGTCGTAACGTCCGGTCACCGTGAGGTAGTAACGCGATTTCCAGTTGTAGTTCAGACGCGCGTAGACCGACATCTTGGTCTTTTTCGAGTAGGCAGTGCCCGCCGAGTAGGTCTCTTGTCCTGCACGGCGTTCATGTTGTTCCACAGGATGGCGTCGTCCATGTAGCCTTTGCCCGAGAGATTGAAGTCGTGCGACACGAACCGGTAGGCCGAGAAGCCGCCGAGAACGTCCAGCGCATGGCCGTTCTTCTCGAACTTGTAGCCGGCCGTGGTCTCCCACGAGAACGAATTCTCGTCCCACTCGGCGCGGTAGGCCTCGCCGCCTTCGTTTTCGCCCTTCAGGGGAAGGGTTCCCGGATAGTAACGGTAGGTGCCGCTGGTAGAGGTAGTAGGAGAAGGTGCTGTTGATCGTGAAGTTCTTGATCGGTTCCAGTTTGAGCGAGAAGTTGTGGTTGCTCGAGTGACGTTCGAGGTAATGGGTGTTCTGGTCGATCAGCGCACGCTGCGTGTTGATCTTCTGTCCGTTGTAATACAGCGGGTTGTATGTGTCGTCGGCTTGAGCAGCGGTGACAGATATTGGGCGCCGCTCCACCAGGCCGTTCCGCCGATGGAGGATTTGTTCTGGTCGTTGTGCCTCCATGTGTACGAACCCGTGTAGCCGACTTTCATCCATTTGAACAGCTGGCGTTCGAGGTTGATACGCCCCGTGAAGCGCTGCTGGCCGCTGTCCTGGATGATACCTTCGGTGTCGTTGTAGGAGAACGAAGAGTAATACGACGCTTTGTCGTTGGTGCCCGACAGCGAGAGCGCGTAGTTCTGAGTAGATGGCCGTGCGGGTGATCTCCTTGATCCAGTTCGGTTCCCTCGCCCAGCGAGAGCGGGTCGGGGTACACCGAGCCGGAGAGCGGCGTATCGGCGCCGATGTCGGGATGGTTGGCGTCGGAGCCGAACGAGGCGTAGTCGTTGCGGTATTGTGCGAATTCCGCCGCGTTCATAATGTCGAGGTGACGGGGCAGTTGCGAGAAGCCGATGTCGGTCTTGAACGTGATGTTGACCTTGCCCTTGGAGCCGAGACCCCGTTTGGTGGTGATGAGGATGACGCCGTTGGCGCCGCGTGAACCGTAGATCGCCGTCGAGGAGGCGTCTTGCAGCACGGAGATGGAAGCGATGTCGTCGGAGTTGATGTCGTTCAGGTCGTGGATGGCGTCCATCACGCCGTCGACGACGATCAGCGGTTCGTTCGAGGCGTTGATCGAACGCGTGCCGCGGATGCGGATGGTCGTGGTGGCGCCCGGTTCGCCGGTGGTCGACATGAAGTCGGCGCCGGCGATACGTCCCTGCAATGCGTTGTCGACCGAGAGCGTGGGCAGGTCCTTGATGTCGTTCATCTTGACCGTCGCGACCGAACCGGTCAGGTCCTTTTTGGCGACCTGGCCGTAGCCGATGACCACGACTTCGTCGATGTCGGTGGAGGAGTCCTTCTCCATCCTGACGGTGAAGTTCGTCCGCGAACCCACGTTCAGGGTCTCGGTCTTGTAACCCAGGTACGAAATCTGGAGGCTGTCCGAAGGCTTGGCCTTGATGGTGAATTTGCCTTTGACATCGGTGACTGCGCCCTGCGTGCCTTTGACGACCACGACCGTGGCGCCGATCAGCGGGTTGCCGTCCGGGTCGAGGACGGTTCCGCTGACAGTCTGGGCCTTTTGTTGAGCCGTTTGCCGGCGCCGTGTGCGCCGCGAGCAGTATCAGTACCGCCACCAGCGACATCACTCGGACGGATGCTCTTTATTGAGTGAAGAATTTTATTCATTTTAGGCTTTTTTGTTGAAACGACTTGTTCCTCTTTTTTACTCTTGTTCCTCCTCGTCGAAAGGCGCTCCCAGGATGATGTCCTTACCGCTGCCGTTGTTTTCGGCAAAGTAGTCCTCTTCGACCTTCTGCAGACGGCGGATGTAGAAATTGTCGAGGTAAATGCGGTTGTTGACGGCGGAGTTCTGCGTGAGGGAGCCGCAGATGATGCGGACCCGCGGTTGGCCCGTAATCGGGTTGGCTTTCGTGCCGGCGACGAAGACGAGGAAATCGTGACCCTCCCCATGTCTTCCGGGGAACTCCTCGCTCGAAATGTCGTAATAGCCGGCTTCGAGGTCGATCGTGGTCTTCTCGGATTGGGCGAAATCACGGATGACGCCCCCCTGCCGAGCACCTCGACCGTGATCTTGTTGTCGTCCCGGGCGCCGGTCATGTAATCGGTGAAGGCCACGGCGCGGAACGAAACCATCAGCAGCGAGTCGCTGCGGAGCGTGTTGGTGTAGGGCGAAATCAGGTCGGCTCCGTGGCCCTTGTCGTCGCCCAGTTTCAGGTAGCCGTTCTTGCCGTAGCAGTGGGCGACCTCCTCCCCTTCGATCGTCGTGGACGTGAACCCGAGGTTTTTCTGGGCCGTGGTCCAGTTGTCGATCGGGGTTTCGCCGTCGGTGAAGCGCGGGTCGGTCTTGCCGTACTTCAGGGTCGCGAAATCATTGCTCACGCGGGCCGTGGAGCCTTGGTGGATGGGGATTATCCGGTTGTAGTTCAGTTCGCCGTCGGAGGCTGCCAGAATCAGCATGCCCGTGCGCCGCGTGTAGTAGCTCGACGTCGTGCTGCGCCGGTTGGCCTTCAGGGTTATCACGCGAAGCCCCGTCTGGGGGTCTGTCGAAGAGTAATCCACCACCTTGGCCCACGGCGTCGCTGCGTCGTCTTCCCACGTCGCGACAAAGTCGATGTTGGCGTCCACGTAGAGTTTGGCGAGACCGCCTTTCACGCCGACGATGCCGGCATCGATAGGCTTTTTGCGATCGGGTCCGCGTAGACCTTGATCGATTCGTTACGATCGGAGTTCGAATGCGTTTCACACGACGTGATGCCGATTGCCGCCGCGATTAATGCGGCTCCGGCCAATCCGCGTGAAAACGGACGAAACCCTTCGTCAGGAATGTTTTTCTCATTGTATATTTGTAATTAGTTAATTAAACTTGAATAAG
>VOFK01001127.1_pt1 | contig 55371 bp, 66 predicted proteins | sample 5384121 | NCBI WGS metagenome assembly VOFK01 (sample SAMN12384730, study PRJNA508395) | human gut metagenome | isolation source: healthy gut J | host: Homo sapiens | reverse complement strand
TCAATACTTCGTTCAGTTACGTATTGCTTCTTTTTTAATCTCTTTTCTCTTCTTTGGGAAGTATCTCCTCAATGAATTTGCCCACTCTGTCATCGTAAGCCATCTCCGTAGAAATAATCCTCATAGCCTATTTCATCCATCTCCTCGATGTCACCAATCCTGTATACATCGAAATGATAAAACGGCAGCCTGCCCTCCTCGTACACCTGCACTATGGTAAATGTAGGGCTGTTTATCGGCTCTGTGATGCCAAAGCCCCCTCTGCTATGCCCTGCGTGAGCACTGTTTTTACCCACTCTAAGTCACCCACAAGTGTACACACATCCCCGGGCTTTGCCTGCTGTCCAAGCGTAACCCCAAGTGCATGTGTATCATCTGCCGAAAAGCTTTCTATTACTGTTATATTTCCTTCACTACTCATATTACCAGCTTATACCCTTATCTATTTATTTTATCTTATATCTATTTTGTTTATTTGATTTTCAGTCTGTATTTCTCAGTGTACTGCCTGCCAGCTCCTTTAACGGCTCATAAGCTGTCCAACTGCTCCTTTGAGAGGAATGTATGCATTCTTCCTGTTGCTGAATATAAGTATCCTCTTATCATTGCCGAATCTGTACACACCTGCTCCCACAGGAAGCTGCCATCTCATCTCCTGGCTTTACTTTTTTATGTTCTTTCATCTATCTCAAAATGCAGTGGCTTGCGAGAAAACTTCATTAGCAGTACGTAACTCACCGATGTTGGCGATGCCGGAGAAAACGGCCTCGAAGCGGTTGAGCAGCTTAAGGCGATTATCGCGGAGCTGCTCGTCCTTGTCCATGACCATAACCTCGTCGAAGAAACGGTCGATGGGGGCACGCAGGGCGGCGAGGGCAGCGAAATGCGGCAGGATAATCCTCGGTAGCAAGCGCGGCATCGACGGCGGTCTGAGCGGCCTCGGAGGCGTCGGCAAGCGCAAGCTCGACCTCGCCCATCAGAGCGCGGTCGTACTCCGCACCCAGCTCGGGCTTGGAGATGTGCGCAGCGCGGGCATAGGCGGTCGCCAGGTTATCGAACGTCTCAGCGTCGTTCTTGCGGGCCTCGTCGAGGGGCGGCGCAGCGGGCGAAGAAGACCGACGGGGCAATAATGTGCACCGCGGAAACGGCGGCAACGGTGTCGGCCGGGATCTTTTCGTCGCGGGCCATGCTCACAAGGCGGCCATGGAAGAAGTCGCGAACCTGTTGGGCGACCTCGGCGGCATCGAACTCAATGCCCTGCTCACTATAGAGCTCGAGGGCGAAGTCGATGAGCGACGTGGGTCGATCGGCAGGCGGTCGCGCAGGATGTTGATGATGCCGATAGCGGCACGACGCAGCGCGTAGGGGTCCGAAGAGCCGGTCGGGGGGGCTCGCCGATGGCAAAGATGCCGGCAATGGTATCGAGCTTGTCGGCGCAGGCCACGATGCAGCCAGCGGTGCCCTCGGGCAGCTCGTCACCGGCAAAGCGAGGACGATAGTGATCGCGAATAGCATGGGCGACCTCGTCGTTCTCCCCCATCGCGGTGGCGTAGTAACCGCCCATCACGCCCTGCTGGCTTGTGAACTCGACGACGGCGTTGGACACCAAGTCGGCCTTGCACAGGTGCGCGGCGCGAGCGGCGTCGGCGGCCAGGTGGGCACCCAGGTGAGCCTCGCGGGCAATAGCGAGCGCGAGCTGCTCGATGCGCTCGGACTTGGCGAGCACGCTACCGAGCTTCTCCTGGAAGGCAACCTTGGCCAAACGCTCACGGAACTCGTCGAGGGAGATCTTCAGGTCCTCCTCGTAGAAGAACTTAGCATCGTCCAGGCGGGCGCGCACGACGCGCTCGTTGCCGTCGATCACGCGCTCGGCGTTCTCGGGCTTGCTGTTGGAGACGACCACGAACTCACGCGTGAGCTTGCCCTCGCCGTCATAGATCGGGAAGTAGCGCTGGTTGGTGAGCATAGACTCGCAGATGATCTCGTGCGGGACCTTGAGGAACTCCTCATCGAAGGTACCGACGAGCACCGTCGGCCACTCGCAGAGGTTAATGACCTCCTCAAAGACCTTCTTGGGCGTATCGACGTGGCAGCCGGGGCGAGCGGCCTCGACCTCGGCGATTCCGGCGAGGATGGCCTCGCGACGGCGCTCGGCAGAGAGCACGCCGGCGTCCTCGAGCACCTGCTCGTAAACAGCGGGGCTGGCGACCACATGGTCACCGGGGCCCGGACGCGATGGCCGCGCGTGGTGTTGCCGCTCGTCACGTCGGCAAACGACACGGGCACGACATCCTCGCCCAAAAGGCAGCAGATCCAGCGGACCGGACGAACAAAGCGTCGCATGCTCGTGACCCCAGCGCTGGCTGCGGTAGTTGGGCCACTGCAGGCCGGCGATGGTCTTCTCGCACAGAGCGGTCAGAATCGGCGTAGCCGGTGCGGAGGGAATGTTCTTCTCGGCGAACACATACTCGCGACCGTCAGTGTCCTCGCGACGGACCAGGTCCTCGGCAGCCACACCGCACTTGCGGGCAAAGCCCTGAGCGGCCTTGGTGGCGTTACCGTCAGCGTCGAAGGCAATGTTGGCCGCGGGGCCACGCTTGACCTCGTGAACCTCATCGGTCGCGGTGGCGACGTTGGCAACGAGCGCAGCCAGACGACGCGGGCTCGAGATCACGCGGACCTCGCCGTGGGCCAGACCGGCCTCATCGAGACCCTTGGCGATCATGGTGCCAAGCTGCTTAACGGCATTGTTCAGCGGCGCGGAGGGCATTTCCTCCGTACCGATCTCAAACAGGAAATCTTTAGCGTCTGCCATGGCTTACGCCACCTCGCCTTCCTGGTCGGCATTCTCGTTGATTCCGGCGACCTCGGCCATATAGGCCTCGCAGCACGCCTTGGCGACGGCGCGGACGCGCAGGATGTAGTTGGCGCGCTCGACTGCGGACAGCGCACCGCGGGCATCGAGCAGGTTGAAGGCATGGCTGCACTTCATGACACAGTCATACGCCGGCAGCGGCAGCTTGCGCTCCAGGCAGGAATGGCACTCGGCCTCGTAGTCGTCAAACTTCTGACGCATCATCTCGACGTTGGCGACCTCAAAGTTATAAGCCTGAACTCGCGCTCGTTCTCGAGGAACACGTCGCCATAGGTCATGGGCGTGCCGTCGGGCAGGTAGCTCCACACCAAATCGTAGACCGAGTTGACGCCCTGGGCGTACATGGCGATACGCTCCAGGCCATAGGTGATCTCGACGGGCACGGGGTCGACCTCGATGCCGCCCACCTGCTGGAAGTACGTGAACTGCGTCACCTCCATGCCGTTTAGCCACACCTCCCAGCCCAGGCCCCAGGCGCCCAGCGTCGGGCTCTCCCAGTCGTCCTCGACAAAGCGGACGTCATGGTCGTTGGGGTCCAGGCCAATAGCGGCCAGCGAACCCAGGTAGAGCTCCTGGGCGTTGACCGGCGACGGCTTGATGAGCACTTGGAACTGATAGTAGTGCTGCATGCGGTTGGGGTTCTCGCCGTAGCGGCCGTCGGCGGGACGGCGGCAGGGCTGTGCATAGCAGGTGCGCCACTCGGCGGGACCGAGCGAGCGCAGCGTGGTCGCGGTATGGAAGGTACCGGCACCGACCTCGGAGTCATAGGGCTGCATAATGACGCAGCCCTGCTCGCCCCAGTACTGCTGGAGGCGCAGGATGATGTCTTGGAAGGAAAGCGATGAAGCGTTCATGCCTCTAATATCCCCTCGTCGAAACGATTACACGGTTAGGTACTGTACTATAGCGGTTTTTAATCGATAGCACCGATACGGTTGAGCGGCCAGTAGCGCACAAGCGCCACGGCGATCAAGTCGGAGCGGTCGACCGGGCCAAAGTAGCGGGAGTCAGCAGAGTTCTCGCGGTTGTCGCCCATCACCCACACACAGTCGTCGGGGACGGTGTAGGGATAGCTCACCTGAGCGCCGGGGGCTTGGACCGAAAGCGGCCAGCTCATGCCAGTCGTATAGTCCTCGTCGAGCGCCCGGCCGTCGACGACCACCTTGCCGTCCTGCAGGTCGACCGTCTGGCCGGCCGTGGCAATAACGCGCTTGACAAGCACATCATGCTCGGAGGTGCCATCGGGGTTGTGGAATACCACGATATCGCCTTGCTTGACGGGCTGTCCGAGTTCGAGCGTCACCTTCTGCGCCAGAATCTGGTCGCCGATCTCGATCGTGGACTCCATGGAGCCGGTGGGCACCACAAAGGGCTCGACCACAAACGTGCGGATCAAGAAGGTGGCCACGAGCGCAATCGCGATGACCGCGATCCACTCAAAAGCGCCCCTCAACGCGGAATGCTGCGATGGAACCATTCTCACTCCTCGCTCTGCGAATACGAAGCGTCCAGGATCTCCCGCGCGTACGCGCCTCCTCAGCGCGTAAGACGTGCCGCCTCGATCAGGTCGGGACGCCAACGACAGGTACGCTCGATGGCGTTTTTGCGACGCCAGGCATCGACCTTGGCGTGGTCGCCGCTTACGAGTACTGGAGGAACGCCCTCGCCGTTGAATTCGGCGGGACGGGTGTACTGCGCATACTCGAGCAGGCCTCCGTCCTCGGCGGTCGAGAACGACTCGTCGACGTTGCTCATCTCGTCACCAAGGGCGCCGGGAATCAGGCGTACGACGGCATCGGCAACGACCATAGCGGGAAGCTCGCCGCCCGTGAGCACGTAATCGCCGATCGACAGGCGCTCGTCGGCATACGCATAGGCACGCTCGTCGACACCCTCGTAGCGACTGCACACAAACAGCAGGCGCTCACTTTTGAGCAGACGCTCGGCCACATGCTGCGTAAAGGGCTCGCCGCACGGGGTGAAGAACACCACCGTCGGCTTGGGGCCCTCCGCGCTAATGGCCTCGATGGCCTCGGCGATAGGCTCGACCTTCATGAGCATGCCCTGCCCGCCGCCGTACGGCTCGTCATCGACGGTACGATGGCGGTCGTGCGTCCAGTCGCGCAGGTTATACGCCTTAAAATCAAAAAGGCCGGCCTTGCGGGCGCGGCCCAAAATCGACGTGGACATGACGGGCTCAAACATCTCGGGAAAGACCGAAAGGGTCTCAATCAGCATGTTGTCCTCCCTACTTGTCCATATCGATCAGGCCGTCCATAACGTGGACGGAAATTGTTCCTGTGTCGGGAAGATCGAGCACAACCTGCTCGATCACGGGAATCAGTACCTCGCCGTACCGATCACCCTCGACAACCCAAACATCGTTAGCGGGCGTCGACATGATCTCGACGATCGTGCCGAGTGAACCGAAGCGCTCGTCGACTACCTCGCGACCCATCAGGTCGGTATAGGCGGCGTCGAGTGAATCGAGCTCAAAGTCGTCACGATTTGCCAGCACGTAGCATCCCGTGATGCCCTCGGCGGCCGTCAAGTCGTCAATGCCCTCAAACGAGACCAGATCGCCATCGCCCGTATCGGTGACGGACACGACCGTGCAAAAGCGGTCGCGCTTGAGCGCCGGCGGCGTCAGGGCGACGCGCATACCCGGCTCTAATACAGAAGGAAGCCCCCGCAGCGGCTGCGCGAGGACCTCCCCCTTCCTTCCGTGCGGCTTGACCACACGGGCGATGTTTTTGTACTGGGACCTCAAGGTCCTAGCCCAGAACCTCTACCTCGACAGCAGTGTCGAGGCGAGCGGCCAGTGCACGGGCGAGCGTGCGAATGGCCTTGATGGTACGGCCACGACGGCCCATGACCTTAGCGACGTCATCCTCGGCGACCGAAACCTCAATCGTAGAGGCGTCGTCACCATCGATGACCTCAAGGCTCACGGAATCCGGGTCGTCGACGATCTGAACAACGAGATATTCGACGAGATCGGCGATGCGATCTGAGAGCATTGCCTCACCCTCGAGCTGTGCAGCGTCAACCTCAGGCACGATTTACTCCTCGGCGCCCTCAGCGGCCTCAGCGGCAGCCTTAGCGGCCTCTGCCTCTTTGGCGAGCTGCTTCTTGGACTTCTTGACGACGGTCTCGGTCTTCTCGCCCTCGTTGGCGGCCTTGACCAGAGCGGCGACGGCGTCGGTGAGCTGAGCGCCCTTGGACTGCCAGTCGGCGATCTTCTCGAGGTCGAGGTTGATGGTCTTGGGGGCGGTCATCGGGTTGTAGCGGCCAACCTCCTCGATGATACGACCGTCACGCGGGGCGCGGGAATCGGCGACGACGACACGGTAGTACGGACGCTTCTTAGCGCCGTGACGAGCAAGGCGAATCTTGACTGCCAAAGGAAACTCCTCCAACCAAGCAGCTTTAGGCTGCAACTACAAACAAACAGTTGAACATAATACGCCATCGACGCGGGCAGGTGAAGTCCGTGAGACCAACTTCTTCGGTGTAGTCGAGGGCAAATCCATATCTTAGACAAGAATTCGGGATTTGCAAGCACATACACGCACCCCACATGAGCTGCGCGGTATACTCATGACATGAAAAGACGCGAACATACATACGGTTATGAGGATGCCATGGGCGTCACGCCGCCTCCCTGACGGGTCCGGCGGTGGGCCTCATGGACCTCGATGCGTTTTTTGCGAGCGTGGAGATGCTCGATCATCCCGAATGGCGCGGCAAGCCGCTCATCGTGGGCGGAGACGCCGATTCGCGTGGCGTCGTGTCCACGTGTTCGTATGAGGCACGTCGCTTTGGCGTGCACTCTGCCATGGCCTCGGCCGAAGCGCGCGCACTTGTGCCCGCAAGCCATTTGGACGCACGGGCATTTTAATCGCTACCGCGCGGTCAGCGCGCAGGTCATGGCGATTCTCGCCGACGAGACCCCGCGCGTTGAGCGCGTATCCATCGACGAAGCCTTTATCGATATCACACCGGGTCGCTTTTGCGCCCGAAGACCCGTTGCTGGTTGCGCGGCGTATAAGCGACCGCGTGGCAGGGCTGGGAGTGACCTGCTCCATTGGCGTGGGCTGCAACAAGACGGTCGCAAAAATCGCAAGCGAGCGGGATAAGCCGTTTGGGCTGACCATCGTGCGCCCCGGAACCGAGCAGCGCTTTTTGGCCGCGCTGCCGGTATCTGCCATGAGCGGCATCGGGCGCTCGGCCGAGGAGCGACTGCGCCGCATGCGCATCTACACCCTCGGCGAGCTATCACGTGCACCGGAATCCACCTTGGCCTCTATTTTTGGCGTCAACGGCGAACGCATGCGCCAGCGTGCGCTGGGACTCGAAATCTCCGAAGTCACGAGTCTCGATGAAGAGCGTGAGGTTAAATCGGTGAGCAATGAGCGCACCTTTGCGAAAGATTTAACTGAGCGCGGGGATATTGAGGCGGCGATTGCGCTGCTGGGCGAGTCAGTGGGACGCCGCCTGCGCCGTCAGGGACTGACGGGCGCCACGGTAACGCTCAAGCTTAAGTATTCGTATGGCAGCGGGCGCACGGCACAGCGCCGGCTGCCTCATCCGACCGACGATGAGAACATCTTCGTGGCGGTTGCACTCGAACTGCTCGACAACATCTGGCAGGATGGCATGCATGTTCGCTTAGCGGGCATCGGCATGAGCGACTTCGACCACCAAGGCGGCATCCAGACTGACCTGTTCTGCGAGATCGATGACCGCGGAGCCCAATCCAGCGACCGCCGCGACCTCTCCGTCGCCATCGACGCCGTCCGAGACAAATTCGGCGACACCGCCCTTTCCTTCGGCCGCCAATCCCGCTTCAATAACTAGTCTTTTTTGGACGGGGGGTTGCTGCCTTCCGTCCGACACGGCATTGGTAGTCAATTTGGGACGGGGCTTTTTTAGCTACCCCTATATCGGTTGAGATTCATTCGGCCTAATTCATTCACCGTCAGCCAAAGGGTAGCTAAAATAGCCCCGTCCCAAATTGACTACCCCGGATGTCCGGTTTGGCGGCCGCAGCAAAATTATCCCGCCTAAAATGAGCTACTTTTCAACTTTAACTTTTTGAATCGTGCAATGGCCGATACCCGTGAGGCGCACGATCTGCTTGATCGAAAAGCCCTCGCTTTTGAGCTTACGGATACAGTCATCACGCACGCCCTTGGGCAGAGCGTTGAGATAGTGAGGCTCGTATGGTTTGAGCAACGCCTGCGCAAACTCAAGCGCGTCAGTATCACTCACATGAGCGCCATAACGGAAGCAATAGCCATTGGGCTCGCCCGAGGTGCTAAATGCAAAAAATCTCTGGGAATTCCCGAGCAACCCGAGCACGCAATCAGTCTTACAAATTCCCGGATAGCCCATATACTCGCTAAAGCTGCTCCAGCGATAGAGCGAAGCAGTGCCAATTCTGGCTTTCGCAGGGTTATCGTGAATGTAACGAACGCAGTTGAGCAGCTGATCATCATCGAGAATCGGCACACTCTTAAATCGATCCTGGAAAACAGGACCTCTCCTGCCTGTCTTAGAATTGAAATACATGGCATACGCCGTCGTAATCGAATGCATACAATCGCTCAGGTGAGCATGCCCGTCATCTAGCAACAAGTGAATGTGATTATCCATAAGGCACCATGCGATAACATCCACTTTGAACTTCTGGCATTTCGAAGCTATCAGTCGAATCAGATAGAGTCGATCGTCAGCATCCTCAAATATCAGCTGACCACCACAGCCCTTTTGGACGACATGGTAATAGCCGTAAACAGAGATTTCCCGCGCGGTCCGAGTCATACGCATCTCCTCCTCTACAGATAACAAATACGTTACCCGAGTCGGAAAGCTAAATATCACGCAATGAACCGCAACTCGCTTCTATCGGCGAACGGTAGGTAGTAGCTAAAAAAGCCCCGTCCCAAATTAGCTACTTTGGGCAAAAAGCCGAGCAGGTGCGGAAAACCGCAACTGCCCGGCGAAATGCGCGAAGCTAGCTAAACCCGTCCCAAAATGAGCTACTAGAGGAGGTCGAGGGGGGAGCTGGGGGCGTCTCCCCAGAGTTTCTCGAGGCGGTAGAAGTCGCGGGCTTCGGGGTGAAGACGTGGACGACGAACCGAACCGTAGTCCATGAGCATCCAGGTCTTCTGCTCACGGCCCTCGATGGAGAACGGGTGCTCGCCGCAAGCCTCGGCGACCTTCTCCTCGATCTCGTCGACGATAGAATCGACCTGGCGGTTGTTGGTACCGGTGGCAAGCACAAAGTAGTCGCATACGTCGGAAAGCTCGGTCAGGTCGAGCACCTGAACGTCCTCGCCCTTCTTGTCGTAGGCGGCCTGCGCGGCGGCGCGGGCGACATCCTCGGCGGCGACACCGCTCGCGGACAGCGAGGCGGCAGTGCGGTCGGACGTGGCGACGAAGCTCTTGTGCTCCACATGTTCAAGAATCTGCTCGTCGGTCATGGTCTCGTCGGCCATGGAATACCTCTTTCTAGACAGCCCGAGCTAGCGCAGCTGGGCGTAATGGTTGTAAATCGTAATAGCCGTGGGATAAAGATAGCGCCCGGACTGGATCACATAGACCAGACCCTGCGCAAAACAGGAGAAGAACAACTCATCGAGCGTCGACTCCCCACCATCTTGCGCAGCGCATGGCATAATCGCCGTGGCGGTTGGGTTCGATGGCATCTGCCACAAAGACCACCATATCGAGCGGTGTCATGTCGCAGGCACCCACGGTGTGACGGTCGACAGCCTGGAAAACGGCCGGCGACAACTCGGGGAAAAGTTGCGGAAGCTCATAGGCGGCAACAGGGCCATGCAAAAGCGGCGTCGCGGCGGAAGGAGAGCCGGCAACCTTGATGCCGTAATGCAGAGCGCGCGTAACCAGCTCGTCGTCGGAGAGCACTTTTGTCCCAGTCGTGAATTAAGCCGGCGGCAGCGGCATCAAAGCGGTCAACGCCGTAGACCTCGGCCAGATGAAGTGCGGTCTCGGCAACACCCAGCGAATGCACATAGCGCTTGCGCTTATCCTTCATGCGAACATCGAGCAGCTCTTGAATGCGCTTGAGCAGCGCGCGCTCATCGCCCTCAAACTGATCCTCTACCGACAACGTAGACCCCCATCACTCAAAATCTTCTTGGCCCAAATCGGCATATAGCCCGCGTTTGCGAATGTAGCCGCGCACGGACTCGCTCGTAAGATAGCGCACGCTCATGCCGCGGGCAACTCGCTTACGAATGTTCGTCGAGCTGATCGCCAGCGCCGGAATCTGAATATAGCGCACGTCGAACGGCAGCCCAGACTCTTTGATTCGGGCACGCGCCGTATCGATATCAAAGCCCGGTCGCGTCGCCGCAATAAAGGTAGCAAGCTCGGCGATTCGTTCGGCATCATGCCAAGTCACAATATCGATAATCGCGTCGGCGCCCGTAATAAAGTAGAGCTTTACCTGCGACGGATAAAAGTCGCGAAGGGCATGAAGCGTATCGGCCGTGTAGGTTACGCCCGGACGGTCGATCTCGAACCGACTCGCCAAAAAGGCCGGGTTCGCGGCGGTGGCGAGGACCGTCATGGCATAACGGTCCTCGGCAGGCGTCACCGGCTTGTCAAGCTTAAAGGCAGGAGAGCCCGCCGGCATAAAGAGCACAGCGTCCAAGTCGAGCGACTCGCGCGCCTGCTCGGCGGTCACCAGGTGCCCGTAATGGATGGGATCAAAGGTGCCACCCATAATGCCGAGCCTAAACTCCTGCCCGTCCTCTAGAGGAAGCTCGGGCAGACCGATTCCACCGCGCAGCGACATGGCTTACTCACCCTCCGAGGTCTCGGCATCGCCCGCGGCATCCGCCGCATCGACAACCTCGACGCCCTCATCCGCAGCATCGGCCACGTCAATGGCTTCAACGGCAACGTCCTCGCCAGCATCCTCGAGCTCCTCGTACTCCGAGAAGTCCTCGGCGCCCTCAAAGTCAAAGGCGCGCTGGCAAATGCGGACCTCGTCGCCCGCACGACAACCGGCCTTCTCGAGCGCGTCGTCAACACCCATACGCGCAAACTTATGCTGCAGGTAAATGACGGCTTCTTCGTTTTCCCAGTCGGTCTGAAATGACCATGCGCTCGATGGCACGACCGACCACGCGGAAGGCACCGGGCTCTTCCTGGACAATGCGGAAACGCTTCTCTCGCTGCAGGCGACGGCGCTCCCACTCATCGTCGCGCAGATCGACCGGCTCATCGGAGACCGCCAACTCGGCGCGCAGCTTAGCCACCTGCTCGCCTACGGCAAGCATCAGCGTATTGAGGCCGGCGCCCGTCACGGCGGACACGGCAAAGAACATATGTCCGTCGTCGAGCGCGGCGCGCTTGAGATCGGCAATCTTGTCGGCCGTGCCCGGCGCGTCGCACTTGTTGGCAACGACGATCTGCGGACGCTCCGAAAGCTCGGCGCCATACTGCTCGAGCTCACGGTTGATGATGTGGTAATCCTCAACCGGGTCGCGATCCTCAAAACCGCCCGTCATGTCGACGACATGCATGATGAGCGCCGTACGCTCGATGTGGCGCAGGAACTGGTGACCCAGGCCCTTACCCTCGCTCGCGCCTTCGATAAGACCGGGGACGTCGGCAACGACGTAAGAATATTCACCGGCACGCACCATGCCGAGGTTCGGCACGAGCGTGGTAAACGGGTAGTCAGCAATCTTGGGACGGGCGGCACTCATGCGCGCGATGAGAGATGACTTACCCACCGAGGGAAAGCCCACGAGCGCGGCATCGGCCATAAGCTTCATCTCGAGCTCAATCCAGTGCTCCTCGGCCGGTTCGCCCAGCTGAGCGAACGCGGGCGCGCGGCGCACCGACGTCACAAAGTGCGTGTTGCCCAGACCGCCGGCACCGCCGGGCGCCACGACGACGCGCTCACCGTCGTGCACCAGGTCGGCAATCTCGAACATCGGGGTCTGCGTCTCGGGATCGAGCTCGCGCACCACGGTACCCATAGGGACCTTGAGAATCAGGTCCTCGCCGCTCTTGCCGTTACGACGGGCACCCTGCCCGTGCGTGCCGCGCTCGGCGCGAAAGTGATGCTTAAAGCGGTAATCGATCAGCGAAGACAGCTGAGCATCGGCCTGGATGACGACATTGCCGCCACGACCGCCGTCGCCGCCATCGGGGCCGCCCTTGGGGACAAATGCCTCGCGCCTAAACGACATGCATCCGGCTCCGCCGTCGCCGCCGCACACGTTAATGCGGCTGATATCGGTGAACTGTGACAACAGAATCGCCTCCTACAAAAAAGAGGGAGACCCTTGAATCCTAAAACTCAAGTGCCTCCCACATATGTGCTCTATGAAGGGTGAATTACGCGTTCGCGAGCGGGCGTACGCTGACCCTGTGCTTGATACCCTTGTGGAACTCAACGGTACCGTCGACCAGCGCGAACAGCGTGTCGTCCTTACCACGGCCAACGTTCTCACCCGGGTGGATGTGCGTGCCGTGCTGACGGACGAGAATCGTGCCCGTGGTTACCGTCTGGCCGGCATAGCGCTTCGTGCCAAAGGCGCTGACCGCGGGAGTCACGGCCATTACGGGAGGAACCGAGTCCTTTTTTGTGTGCCATTGTGTATACCTACTCTTTCGTTACGAGTGTAATCTACTCGGCGACGGGAGCCTCGGCAACAGCCTCAGCCTCTGCCTTGACAGCCTTCTTGGCGCGGGAGGTAGCCTGAACCTTCACGATCTTCAGCTTGGTGAGCTGCTGACGGTGACCCTTCAGACGACGATAGCGCTTACGCTTGTGGAACTTGAAGACCAGCTGCTTCTCGCCCTTGAACTGCTCAACGATCTGAGCGGTAACCTTGGCCTTGGCCAGCTTGTCGGGATCGGTGACGATCTTCTTACCATCGTTGAGGAAGATAACCGGCAGGGTGACCTTGTCGCCCTCATTGCCCTCGATCTTCTCGACGGTGATGACATCGTCGGTGGCGACCTTGTACTGCTTGCCGCCCGTGTTAACGATTGCGTACATGTTTACTTGCCCTTCATGCATCAGTTAGTGCAACAGCCGAATATAGTAGCAGGCGAAAATACCCCCGTCAACGAGTATGTGGAGCAAATCCACAAGTTCGCACAGGTATGGGGCTGACGAGTCGGCCCTCGTCGTCCTCGCATGCTTGATTCTGACGCTCGACATCGTAGGAGCAGATGGTCACGAGGTCTTGCATACCGGTGGAAACAATAGGTGCATCCACGCCCGGGGTCAAGCCCTGCAACAAAACATCAGCAGCAGAAAGCAAAATTTCCGGACGCATGGAGCCCTCGTTATCGGCATGGGTGTCGAGCATGAGCACCAAATGGTCCGGGCGCTCCCCGCCGTGAGCTCATAGCCCACGAGCGTGTGATCCAAATCCAAGCGCTTGCTCTTTTTTTGCCGCGCGCGTAGTCGATGCCGTGGCCCGCGCGCAGCGTGTCGATCGCACGATGCACCTCGTCGGCGCTTACGGGCGCCTCGGGATCCAAGTGCAGGTCGATGCGATACGACAGGCGCGTGAGCTGCGCCGTCAACGCCGGCGTGCGCACGTCGATGTACGCCGCCTCGATGGGCGCCAGATCGGCCGGAGACGCCGCAGCCGCGCCCAAACGCCTCGTCGAGCGCCACGAACTCGGTCATAAACAGGTCATACCACTCGCAGGTCGACGACGTACCCACCGGCAGCGCCGAAGAGAAGCCCACGCGCATGTGCGGAGAGAAGCCCCTGCGTGACGGCATAGGGAAGTCCCGCACGGCGCACGATGCGCTCAATGGTATGGATTACTTCGAGATGGCCCAGGTACTTAAGGCGATCGCGCTTGCCATAGCGAACACGAAGCCTAAAGAGCGAGGGGTTGTCGGTCAGGCGCTCACTCATGCGCGATCACCCATCAATACATTCTTGGCGTGGAGCGTGGGGCAGATCCCGCAGCCGGTGCACGACGTGCGGGTACAGTCGGGAGTCGTGACGCCCTCGAGCGAGCGACGGTACTCGCGCTCGAGGAAGCCGCGCGTGCAGCCGGGGCTCACGTGCTCCCACGGTAGGCGCCAGTCCAACTCGTAGGGCAGGTGCACGAGCTCATTGAGGTCGATACCGTTTTTGGCGGCAGCCTCCTTCCAGTTATCGAGCGAAAAATGCTCTACCCAGGCGTCGAAGCGCGAGCCCGCACGCCAAGCATCGATGATGACGGGCGTCATGTCACGACCGGCGCGGGAAAGCGCGGCCTCGATGAGCGAGGTCTCGGCATCGTGGTAATGCACGCGGACGGCACGGTTGCGAACGCTCGTGATAAGCAACTTCTGGCGACGCTTGACGTCGTCGTAGTCGAGCTGCGGGCACCACTGGAACGGCGTGGCAGCCTTGGGGATAAAGACCGAAACCGAGATGGACACCGAGATCGAGCCGCGACGAGCCTTGGGCACCACGGAACGACCGAGCTCCAGCACGTGATCGGCCAGATTGGCGATGGCCACGATGTCCTCATCGCGCTCGCCGGGAAGGCCATCATCAAAAGTAGAGCTTCATGCGGTTCCAGCCGGCCTCGAAGGCCGCCTTGGCCGCACGGTCCAGTCCTCTTCGGTCACGTTCTTGTTAATGATGTCGCGCAGGCGCTGGGTGCCGGCCTCGGGCGCGAACGTCAGGCCGCCCTTCTTTTCGCCGGCGACCGACTCGGCCATATCCACGCCAAACGAATCCAGGCGCTGCGACGGAATAGACACGCGAATACCCGTATCCTCCAGGCGACGGTTGAGCCTGCCGAGCACGTCGCGAATGCAGGAGTGGTCGGTCGTGGAGAGCGAGGTCAGCGACACCTCGTCATAGCCAGTCTTTTCCAAGCCCTGAATCACCGATGACACGATCTGGTCGGCCGAGCGCTCCCGTACCGGACGGTACAGCATGCCTGCCTGGCAGAAACGGCAACCCCGCGCGCAGCCGCGCAGAATCTCGATAGACAGGCGGTCGTGGACCAGCTGCGCATAGGGTACGCACGACTGCGACAGCGGATTCGTGGCGCCGAAATCTTCGACGACGCGCTTGTAGACCACGGTCGGCGCATCCTTGCCCTCACGCGGCACGGTGTAGCCATGCGGCGAGCAGGGCTCGTCGTGATGAACCTCATAGAGCGACGGCACGTAGTTGCCGGCAATGGATGCAAGCTGCTCGACAATCTGCGCGCGCGGGACCCCTTCGTCACGCAGGCGGCGATGCAGCTGGCAGGTCTCGAGCAGCGATTCCTCGCCCTCACCGATGAGGATGGCATCGAAGAAGGCCGCGTACGGCTCGGGGTTGTACACCGAAGGACCACCGGCGATGATAATGGGATCGTCCTCAGTACGGTCGGCCGCCAACAGCGGAATGCCAGCGAGATCGAGAGCCTCGAGGAAGTTCGTCACCGCCATCTCGTGCGGCACATGCAGACCGACGATATCAAACGATGCGACGGGGGCAGCACCTTCGAGCGACAGAAGCGGAATACCCGCCTCGCGCATAGCGTCACCCATATCGGGCCACGGCACATAGCCACGCTCGCAGGAGATGCCCTCGGCCTGGTTAAGGATGTTGTAGAGGATGGCGATGCCCTGGTTGGGCAGACCGACCTCATACACATCCGGATAGATCAGGCAGCAACGGTAGTCGGCATCGGCCTTTGAAAGCGTGCCCCACTCGTGATCGATATAGCGACTCGGCTTCTCGACCTTGGCGAGCAACGGCTCAATTAAATGAAAACAGTCTTGGTATGCAACGCGCAACGGAAAACCCCTAAGCAGCGAGATCGGATGCGTCTTGGTAGGGACGCCATAGGGACGGGTAGCGCCCGCGACCGTGGTCACCAGATCGCGAACGCGGGAGAACGTGGCAGTGACTACCTCGTTGGCACGGCTGTAGTCAACATCGCGCTCGTAGAGCGAAACGAGCGCACGGCCCATGCCATAGGTGCCCGCGGCAGCAGTGAGCGCCTTGACGGCAAACCCAATATGCGGCGTCTGCTTGACGAGCGCGCGGGTGACCGCGCGGATCACAAGACCGCCGGCAAGCACGCCCGCGACCTCGTAGCCGCGCTCAGGCTTAATGCCGCGTCCAAAGACGGCAGCGAGCTCAAAGAGCATACCCACCTGCGCCAGCGCCATAACGGGATAATCGGCGCCCGGCAAAAACACCAGTGCACCGGTCGCCATATTGGTGAGCGCGCACGAGGTGATGATACGATTGGCCGCCGCGATGCGCATGAAGGCAAAGTTCGCCGCAAAAGCCGTTTCCTTGTCGGTGCGATCGAGAATCCAGCGGGCAAGCGTCTCGAGCAGATACGTCTTATCGGTTGCCGCGACAACGCCGAGCATGGGCGTGGACTCCTCGATAAACGGCACCTCCACAGCAGACTCGGCAAGCACGCACACGGGTGCGCCGGCGATCACGAGCTCCTGCACGGCACTCTCCAAGCGGTCGGAACCACACGAGAGCACCAGCACCACATCGGTATCGGTCTTTGGAGCAATTCGCTCCTCCCCCAGACGCTCGACGCGCACAATGCCCGAGGTCGTCTGCGGCACAAAGGCGTCACGCACCGTCTCGGCCAGAAAGCGCGAGGCGGACGAATCCAGATAGACCGAAACGCGCACCGGCGTATCGGAATCCTTCTTAACGGACGCGCCCATCTTAAAAGCGCGGGTCAGCTTATCTACGGGAATTTTCATAGCAAACCCCTCCAGCGGTTACGCGGCGCCCGAACGATGCCGCCATATGGATTGTACGATACCCACCGTCAGCAGCTGAATCATCATCGAAGACGAACCGAAGCTAATAAACGGTAGCGGAATACCGGTAATCGGCATCATGCCGATGCACATGCCGATGTTTTCGAAAGTCTGGAACGCCCACATGCCAACGATGCCCACACACGAAAGACGCAAAAACAGCGACTCACACTTAAAGGCGACGCGAATCGTCGAAAAGATCAGCAGCACGTAGAGGCACAGGAGCAAAAAGGAGCCGCAAAAGCCAAAGGTCTCGGACAGGAAGGCGAAGACGAAGTCGGTGTGGAACTCAGGCAGAAAGCCGCCGGCCGACTGCGTCGCATGGCCCAAGCCCTTACCAAAGAAGCCGCCCGAGCCAACGGCGATAAGCGACTGCTGCAGGTTGTAGGCATCGTCCGAATCGGCATTATCGGGGTCGATAAAGACCGTCAGACGGTTCATCTGATACTGCTTGATGAGCACATCGTGGCCGAGCAGCGAATCAAAGACCGAATCGAGCGCCAGGACGAGGGCCACCAGGCCCACGAGCAGGGCCAGGGTCGACAGCACCCATTCGCGGCGTGCACCGCTCATGCAGATGACGATGGCACCCGAAACCAGCACGACCAGGCCCGAGCCCAGGTCGCCCATGGCAACGACGGCCAAAAACGGAATGGACAGCATGCCGCAGAGCTTGACGTAGTCGCGAACGGTATCGATGCGACCGTTATACTGCGAGCCAAGCGTGGCAATAAAGAAGATGGTGATGAGCTTGGCAAGCTCAACGGGCTGGAATGTCAAGCCGATACCGGGAATCTTGATCCAGCCCGTCATGCCCAGACCGCCCGTATACGACAGACCCGGAATCTTGGGCGAGAGGATCACGATCAGGTCGATGACGAGCAACGCCGTCGAGAAATTGGAAATACCGCGCAGGTCGGTACGCCAGACCAGCACCGCCAGCACCGCCCCGATGCCAATTCCCAGAAGATGGCGTGAAAACGATGCATCGGCCTTAAACTGCGAAGCCGACCAGATAATGATGGCACCGTAGGCGACGAGCGCCACAGTAGCCACGAGCACACCGATATGCACCTTTTGGCGAAACGTGCCGCGCGAGGCCGAAAGTTGCTTGTTGACGCGGTCCAGGCTGCTGCGAGAGCCGGTTTTGGTTGAGCGGAACAGGTCCGCCGGCGAAAAGTCCATCGCAACCTCCTATCGAACCGAGGAATCGCCCGAGGCCGAAGAGGTATCGGGCTCGTCATAAATCACGCCGAGCACGTCGCGCACGACATGCATCGCGGTATCTGAGCCGCCGCCGCCCTGCTCCAGGACAGTAGCGATAACATACTTGGGGTCATCGGCCGGTGCATAGGCGCAGAACCACGCGTATTCGTCCTCGCCGCTTTTCTCGCCCGTGCCCGACTTGCCGTATACCTGCGGCGTCAGGGTGCCAAAGTGCGCCGCCAGGGACGTCGATGCCGTGTAAATCACGTCGTGCATGCCGTTGCGAACTAGAGCCAAATCCGAATCGCTGTTGATCTTGGCCTCCAGGCGCTTCTTCTTGCCCTTGCCGTTGTACTTATAGGCATCGCCGTCGCCATCGCGCGACACGGCAGATAAAAACACGTGAGGCACGTACTGTTTACCGCCGTTGGCAAGACCCATATAGGCGCACGCCATCTGCAGGGGCGTCACCAGGATGTCGCCCTGGCCGATGGCAATGTTCGTCATATCACCGGCATTCCACTTGCGGTCCTCGGCAGATGCGTCGGTGAAGTACGACTCTTTCCACTCGGCATCGGGAATACGGCCCGCGCCCTCACTCGGCAGATCGATACCGCAGGTCTTGCCTAGGCCCCAGCGACGAAAGACCTCCTGCAGGCCCTCGGAATGTTTCTCGTCATAAAAGAACGCCTTGCCCATGTCGTAGAAGACGGGGTCGCACGAGTTGGCGATACCCGACTGCAGCGTCATGGTGCCGTGGCCAGACGTCAGCCAGCAGCGCTTGCCCCAAGCCTTGCCCAGGCCCGTCCAATAACCCGTGCAGTTGGTTGTCTGCGTTGACGTGTAGGTTCCAAACTCAAGACCGGCCAGTGCCGAGAGCGGCTTGATGGTCGAGGCCGACATGTACTGTCCGCTAATGGCGCGGTTGAGCAGCGGGTGCGAACCCTTGTCATCATTGAGCTCGGTCCACACGTCATTTGAGACGCCGCCGATAAAGACGGACGGATCGAACTTGGGCTCGCTCGCCATGCCCAGGATCTCGCCATTGTTGGGATCGAGACACACCACAGCGCCGTTGCCGGCATTGCTGTAGCCAGTGGTCTTGGCAAGCTCGATAGCGCTCGCCAGTGCCGTCTCGCAGGCCTGTTGGATCTTAAGGTCGAGCGTGAGCTTAATGTCGGAGCCGGCCTTCGCGGGCACGGCGCCGGCCTGACCGGTCACATTGCCCGAGGCATCGACCTTGACGGTCTGCTCGCCACGAATACCCTGCAGCAGGTTTTCGTAGTAGCTCTCAACGCCCGCCTGGCCCACGATATCGCCCGACTGGTACGTAATCTTGCCAGCAGAAGCCTCATCATCCCCAGAGGTTTTTTCTTATTCTGGGCCTCGAGCTGCTCGGAGGTAATGGTGCCGGTATAGCCCAAGATATGGCATGCCGTCTCGCCGTATGGATACTGGCGCTCGGTACGCTCGGCAATCTTGACGCCCGGGAACTCGCCGGCATGCTCCTGAATATAGGCAACCGTGGAGCGACGGACGTCCGTCGCGATGGTATGCAGGCTCTGAGCGCCCTCTGTATTGTCCTGAATATTGCGAAGGACCGCCACATAAGGCATTCCAAGCACGTTGGCAAGATGGCGAACCAGAACCTCATCCTCCGCAAGGTCGCGATAGGCGACGACGGCAAGTGAGGGACGGTTTTGCACAAGCGCCACGCCATTGCGGTCGAGGATGCGCCCGCGCACAGCGGGTGTGGTAACGGTGCGAGTCTGATTACTATTGGCCTGCTTCTCGTAATAGTCCGACGAGACCATCTGCATGCCCCACAGCTTGACGGCGAGCGCGGCAAACATCGCGCCAACGCGCGGTGAGGATGGAGAAAGCGACCCTTGAAGGCGGTCGCGGCGGTATTGCCCTCGCCCTCGGTGGCGCGCGGGGCTCGTTCCATGCTGTGTGTCGTAGGTAAAACGGGAATCGCCGCGGCGCATGATGACCAGCGCGACAACAATGGCCACGACTAGCACGATACCGGCGATAATAACCGTCAACTGGGAAGACATCTACGGGCCTCCCCTATTTGAGCTTGCGGGTCTTGGGCTTAAAGCGCATACCCGTCTGGCGTCCGCCACGTGCGGAGAATCCGTAACCGGACTGCGGCACGACACCGGACATCAAAAACGGAATGGCAACCAGACCCGTCAGGATCGAAGACGGCAGTGCATGGCCGAAGATCGCCACGACAAAGCTCGTCTCCAAACCCATAAACAGCAAGATGATGCTGTAGACCACATTAATGACGAGCGCGAAGGCGCCCACAGTGACGCCGCGCGCACTCGGGGTACCGCCCGTCTGACCGACGGCGCTGTGCACCAGGGCAAAAGAACCCACGGTCAGCAGGAGCGACATAATGCCCACCGGCACGGCAGCGGACAGGTCATAAAACAAGCCGCTGCAAAAAACCGCACACGACGGCACGGGTCGGGTCGCCCGAGAACACACTCAGGCACACCAAGATAATCATGAAGTTGACGCGACCACCCGCAATGGAGATCTGCGGTGCCAGGCCTGCCTGCAGCAGCACGCACACGATGGCGGCGATCACAAACGTGCGGGAGCTCATCCCCTGCTCGTGTAGATCCATGGACATGCCCCCTATTCGTTCGAGCCAGAATCGGTCGTCTCGGACGTGTCGGAACTGTCATCCGAGCTCTCGTCCTTCGTCTTGGTTGCAACATCGCGCGACGTTCCCTGCGGCGTGCTGTTGGCCGTGCTCACGTCCTCATCCGAGGCCGACTGTTCGTCGGTCAGCGAGGTAATGACCAGCACTTCCTCGTTGTTCTCGGCCGTGGTCTGAGCGCGCACCACAATGGTGTAGTACACGTCGTTTGCCGACTTCTCAACCGACGAGACGGTGCCGAGCGGTAGACCCTTGGGGAACACGCCACCGATGCCAGAGGTCACGATGATGTCGCCAACCTTAACATCGGAGTCGACGCTCACGTACTCAAGACGCAGCGTGCCGTCAGCCTGACCCTGCAGCATACCCTGGGCGCGCGCGTGTCCTGCACCATAGCCGACACGGCCCGAGTTCTCGTCGCCAATCAGGCGCACGGTAGAGGTCTTGGCCGATACCTCGATAATCTGGCCGATAACACCGGCAGAACTCGTCACGGGCATGTTGATGGTAAGGCCGTCGGCAGAGCCCTTGTCGATGGTTACGGTCGAGGTCCAGGCATCGCCCGAGGCACCAACGATACGAGCAGCGGTGGACTTAAGGTTGTAGGTCGACTGCAGCCCGACCAGGCCCTCCAGGCGCTCGGCGGTCTTTTGAGCCTCGGAAAGCTCAGCGACCTTAGAGGTCAGCACCTCGTTTTGCTTCTTGAGGTCGTCGAGCGACTCCTGCGAAGCCGTGAGGTTGGAGAACACGTTGCCGATCGCGTTGAAGGAGCCGCCACAGCCGAGCCCACAAAGCGCACCGGCGAGGTAATCGTCGTTACGCCCGAACGCACGGCATGAATCGGTCCTGCCTCGCCCTCGCGGATGTAAAACGTGAGCAGCAACACCGAAATCAGGCTGAAAACAATCAACGGGCGCATACCCGTTGATTGTCGCTTGGTATTCAGATTTGTGGAGAAACCCGAAGATCGTGCCAAATGGAATCCACCTTTTGGAAATTAAGCATTGGTTTGGACGAAGCCACCGTCAAAGGCATTGGCCTCGAGCACGCGGGCGCAACCGTTTACGACGTTATCGAGCGCCGTGGGGCTGACGTTGACCGAAACGCCGGTCTCATCGCGCAGGCGCACGTCGAGACCGCGCAGCAGCGCGCCGCCACCGGTCAGCAGAATGCCGTAGTACATAAGGTCCGAGGCAAGATCGGGAGGTGTGGCGTCGAGTGCGTCCTTGACGGCCTTGGCCATCTCGTCGAGCGGCTTGTTGAGCGCGCGACGAATCTCCTCGCTCTCGATGCGCACGGTCTTGGGCAGACCCGTGATAACGTCGCGTCCGTTGACCTCGACGTCGAGCTCGTCCTTGAGCGGCACGGCGGAGCCGACCTTGATCTTGATGTCCTCTGCCGTACGCTCGCCGATGGCCAGGTTGTAGGCATCGCGAACGTGCGTGAGGATGGCCTGATCGAACTCGTCGCCGGCAATACGGATGGACTGCGAGACGACAATGCCGCCCATGGCGATAACGGCGACCTCGGTGGTGCCGCCGCCGATATCGATGACCATAGAGCCCGTGGGCTCCTCGACGGGCAGGTCGGCGCCGATGGCAGCCGCCATGGGTTCCTCGATCAGATAGGCCTGGCGGGCGCCGGCCTGGATCGTGGCCTCAAAGACAGCTCGCTTCTCGACCGACGTGACGCCGGAGGGAACGCAGACGACGACGCGCGGACGCGGAGTCCACGGATAGCGCTTCTCGGAAGCCTTGTCGATAAAGTAGCGAAGCATGGCCTCGGTGACATCGAAGTCGGCGATGACGCCGTCCTTAAGGGGACGAACGGCCACGATGTTGCCGGGCGTACGGCCGAGCATGCGCTTTGCCTCGATACCGACCGCCAAGATGCGCTCGTCGTTCTTGTCGATGGCGACAACAGAGGGCTCGCGAATGACGATGCCCTTGCCGCGCACGGAGACAAGCGTATTTGCGGTGCCGAGGTCGATGGCAAGATCGCCCGCATAGCTACCGAAGAACATATCCATCAAAGAAAACAACGCAACTCCTGATGTGTTGGATGATTGCTGGAAAACTACTAGCTCATCATACTAGCGCAAGCCCGGCACCTCACTTGCGGTGAAGCGCCGGGCAAAGCTAAATCCCATAAGGTCACTACTGGTTGTCAGCAGCCGAGAAATCCATATCGAGCGAGGAAACAGCCCAGCCGATATGGTTGTCGGAGCGCACGAATTTGACGGTGTACTCCTGCTCGCCGCCCTTGGACAGCGATGCCTTCACCTTAGCGGTCGTCTCGGTCATGGACTGATCCATGCCCTCGACGGACACGGTGGCGCCCTGCGGAATCGAGGAGATGATCATCGACTTAGCGTCCTCGGACAGGCTCGAGGCCAGACAAGACTCGGCCTTTGCGGTGTCACCGTCGCCGGCAGCCTGGAACAGATCGGTAACGACAGACTCCTGAGACGGGAAGCCAAAGCCGCGCGTGTAGGCAAAGCCCAGACCGCCCGCAGCGATCAAGATGAGCAGAAGCAGCACGATGAAGACTTTGAGACCCGTGTGGCGATGGCGACGACGGACCTTGGCCTGCTTACGATCCTGACGGTCCTGCTGGACCATCTCGGACTCTGACAGTGTAAAGAAGCCGGTGTCCGAGGGATCGGGCATAAACTGACCGGTCGCGCCCGTAGGATCGAGCGGATCGACGGCAGGAGCGTCCATCGCGGGCGCCGGAGCCGTGGCCATAGCCGTCTGGGCAGACAGCGCGGCAAGCGAATCGTGCACGCGGGCAAGCTCATCGGCCTGCTCGGAGGTGAGCTGGTAGATGCCATCGGCAGTAGCGGCGTTAAAGGCGTCGAGTGCGTCGGAGGGCGGCCGGCGGCAGAAAGCGCCTGACCCATGCCGGCGTTGAGCGCACGCGTGTCGTCACGGGGACCGGCAAAGTCGATAGCCGTACGGTAGGTCTCCACGGCATCCGCCGGACGGCCGAGCTTAATGAAGCAACGACCGAGCTCGCCCAGTGCGGCGGCAGGAGCCGGATTGGCGCCGTCGATGGCAGCCTGACGGAAGGCAGTGCCTGCGTTGGCATAATCGCCCGACTGGAACAGCGCATTGCCCAGGCCCAGATAGGCCTTGAACGGCGTGGCATAGGAAGCATCCTGCGTAGCACCAGAGAACGCCTGGGCGGCCGTCGTGTAGTCGCCCACGGCGGCGAGCGCCTTGCCGCGGTTGGTGAGCAGCGCGCCGCGCTTGCCGTAGGTGCCGTCGTTGAGGGCGGCAGCATAAGCCTCGGCGGCCTCGGCATACATGCCCAGGTGCATCAAGGCGTTGCCACGAAGGTGATCGGCCTCGCCCATAATCTCATCGGGAGTTTTTGCCGCCCCAAGCATCTGGGCTGCAGCGGAAAAATCACCCGCGCGGTAAGCGGCGCGGCCCTGTTGGATCAGCTGGCTATTCAAGGAAGTCCCCTTTACTCGTGAACGATCTCGACATGGACGATCTCGTCGCCGGCACGCAGCTGCGAAATCACATCGAGACCCTCGACCGTGGTACCAAAGACGGTGTAACCGGAATCGAGGTTATGCTGGGCGCCCAGGCAGAAGTAGAACTGCGAACCCGCGGAATCGGGGTCCATGGAGCGTGCCATGGCAAGGGCACCATCGACATGGCTGTTGCGCGGATTGGTGGCAAACTCGCCCTTGATGCAGTAGCCGGGGCCACCGGTACCGGGCATGCCGTCGGGGCCCTCAAGACCGGCAGCGACGTCGGCGCCGGACATATCGCGGGTATTGGGGTCGCCGCCCTGATGACAAAAACCGGGCACATAGCGATGGAACTTAAGGCCATCATAGAAACCCATCGTGGAAAGCTCGCAGAAGTTCGCGACATGAATGGGAGCGCCCTCGCCGTCAAACTTGACCTTGATGGTACCCTTCGACGTCTCGATAACGGCGCACTCGTCGCCGGCAAGCTGATACTCGGGCGTGTAGAGCTCTTTCTTAAAACCAAACATGTGGTTCCTTCCTCGTGCGTTTAAAGCATATTTGTACGAATTGTAGCAATAAGCATGCGCTTACATCAATTGCGCACGTAGGTTATGCCGACTATGGCGAACTAATTTTGGGAACGCTGCTGCGGCTTCCAGGAACCCACATTGGCGTCGTACTGGTTCAGCGCGCTGTTGCCGCCCTGTGCGATGGGCGCCAGGATCTCGCTTTGGTGGGAACTCATCGACTCACCATCGGGAATGGCCAGCGAGATGTCCCAGCTCTGACAGATCACGTCGACACGCTCGTACATCCACTCGGCAAGCTGCTTTAAGTGGGCGATGTCATCCGCATAGACCGTATCGTCCTGGTACTTTAGGTTGTTAAGCTCATCTTGCGTCTTTTTGATCTGGTCGCGCAGGGCGTAGGCACTCTGCGACAGCTCCTGACGGGTGGACAGCGGCGTTCGGAGATAGCCGTTGTTAAAGGAATCGATGACCTCGCCGATCTGGTCCTCGTCGCCGTAGGACACGATGGTCTGATACAGACCGTCGAGCCTGGTATAGAGCTGATCATCGGTGAGCACAGTTTCTTCCTGGACCACCTCGGCAGAATCGTCCTGCTTGGTATCGTCCTCAGTCGCCTCGCCCTTTTGGCGCGTGGGGAAGGTCGTCTGCGCGGCCTGGCCAAACTGGTCATAGAAGCCAGGCATGACACCCATGGGATCGGCCGTCACGAACCAATAGGCACCGCCGCAAACGACGGCAAGGACCGCGATGACGATGAGCGGCTTGGGGATATGACGCTTGTGCTTGTGATAGGCGTCCTCGTCGGGATGCACCTTGCGCTTGGGTTTTTGAGCATCGTCGTGCAGGGAAACGGGCGTGTGGAATTCGACCTTGGGGATACCGAAATCCTTATCGAAAGCCGGCAGCACGCAGGTCTCGTTAGGATCGGCGGCGTCCGAAAGAACCGCGGCAGCCGAGGCGGGCGCATGAGGCACCTCGGTATCGATCTGCTCTTGCGTTAGGCGCGGAAAGCCCGCCGTGCGGCCCGCTGCCGTCGGATGCGGCCGCGTCCTCGGAGAGGATACCCGGAGCAGGGCGTCCGCATTTTGGGGCACGTGCGATCATGCGGAGAAAGACGGGCACCGCAGCCCTCACAGAACACGAACTCGGTGTGCTCGGGGCCATCGCCCGGACCCACATAGGCGTTGCAGTAGGGGCAGAACGAGGCGCCGTCCTCGATAGTCTTAAGGCAATGCGGGCAGATCACGGCATCCTCTTTTCGAAGCAATTCAAACAATCGAGGTTAGAGCATAACATCGCCACGGCCCCACAGGAGCAAGGCACCAATTCAACATCGCCAGGGCGCGTAGCTACTTCTTCTTTTTGCTTGGCATCGAAACTTTGATGCCTTGGGCGGACTTGGTTACGCGGGAGCGCTTGGCTCCGCTACCCTTCTTTTTCTTGGGCTGGGCCGGGCCACGCCCTCGAGTGCGCGGGCCTCGGCCTCGCGAGCGGTGCGATCTTCGCGGCGCTGCGCCATGTCGGCGACGACGCGCTTGGCAAAACGTTCGGCCGTCGAGCCCGTCGAGCTCACCTTGCCGCCACCGCGACCCAGGCGGACGCGCACACCGCGGCCAAAACCAGTTGCGGCATGACGACGACGCGGCTTGAGCGAATCCATCATCGTGGCGAGCTTAAAGAACACCGAGCAGGTAAAGACCACGATAACAGCCAAGATAACCATCTGGCCCATCGACAGGTTGGCAATAGACAGCAGCTCCGGGAATCCGATAACGCCCACCAGGATGCCGGCGACTACAAACACAAAGAGCACCACACGTAAGGGCGTGAGAGGCTGCGAGATGCGCCAGATTAGGCTGACGCTCGCCGCGCACGACGTAAGCAGGCACATCGTAGACAGCGTGAGCTGGCTAAAGCCAAACACGCGCGCCACAAAGATGTCGAGCGCCGCAGCCAAAATGACCGCAATCGACGCCGGCAGTGCACGCTTGAGTACGTTGCTCAAAAACGCACCCTTCACGAGCATTGTTGGGCTCCAGGCCCAACACAAAGCCCGGCGCGCCGATGCAGAAGAAGTTAATGAGCGTCATCTGGATGGGCTCGAAGGGGTACGGCGGCAGCGCGATACACAGCGCCGCCAGGCCCATCGAGAACAGCGTCTTGGTCAGGAACAGCGAAGCCGAACGCTGCAGGTTGTTGATGGAGCGACGGCCCTCGGCCACCACGGCGGGCATCGAGGCAAAGTCGTTGTCGACGAGTACGATTTCGGCCACATTACGCGCGGCATCGGAGCCGGCCGCCATGGCGACGGAGCAGTCGGCCTCCTTGAGCGCCAGCACGTCGTTGACGCCGTCGCCCGTCATGGCCACGGTGTGCTCGCGGCGCTTGAGCGCCTGCACGAGCTCGCGCTTCTGCTGCGGGGTCACACGACCAAAGACATGGTAGCGGTCCACTGCGGCATCGAGCTTGGCCGGCGTATCGAGCGTCGTGGCGTCCACATAAGCGTCCGCCCCCGGCACGCCCACCACGCGCGCGATCGACGACACCGTACGCGGGTCGTCGCCACTGATCACGTTGAGGGTCACGCCCTGCTCGTTAAAGTAGCCGATGGTCTCGGCCGCCGAGGTACGAATCTCGTCGCGGATGGTCACAAAGCCCACGGGCTCGGCCTCGCCCACCATATCCCCATCGGGCGTAAAGCCGTCCACGCGCGCCACCACGAGCACGCGGCAGGTATCGGCAAGCTCGGCGACACGGTTCTCGACCTGCGAAAACACACGATCAGAGAGCACAAACTGCGCGGCACCCATCACATAGGAGCCCTGCGCAAAAGAAGCGCCACTCCATTTTTTAGACGACGAGAACGGAATGACCGACAGCGGCTCAGACACCTCGACCGGGCGATCGGCGTAATAGTTGAGAAGCGCCTGGCAGGTCTCGTTGGCATCGGCCGAAGTCGCACGCGCGACGTTAGCCAGCGCAAAATCGAGCACTGTGGTATCGACGGGAACAGCCGCCTCCTCCGAGTCCACGCCAAAGCCAACACCCTCAACAGGCAGCGGGTAGGTGCCCTCGACCTCCATACGACCCGACGTGATGGTGCCCGTCTTGTCCAGGCACAGCACGTCGACGCGAGCGAGCGTCTCGATGCAGTAGAGCTGCTGCGCCAGCACCTTGCGACGCGCCAGGCGCACCGTGGCGATGGCGAGCACCGACGAGGTCAGCAGCACCAGGCCTTGCGGGATCATGCCCAGCAGGGCACCCACCGTGGACAGCAGCGCCGACGAAGGCACATGACCAGCCAACAGCTCGGAGAAGCACCACGAAAGCGCGCTATCGCCCGGGGTTCCCGCGGCATCCCACAGCTCACTTACACTCGAGGCAAACAACGCCAGGCCGAGCGGGATCATGATGATGCTCGCAAAGCGCACGATGGCGTTAAGCGCGTTCATGATCTCGGAATTGACCTTTTTGACGTACTTGGCCTCGTTATTAATTTTGGCCACGTAGTTGTCGGCGCCGACATGGATCACGCGGGCGCGCAGCAGGCCCGAGTCGATAAAGCTGCCGCTCATGAGCTCGGAACCGGGCTGTTTCTTAATAAGGTCGCTCTCGCCCGTCAGCAGGCTCTCGTTCACGAGCGCCTCGCCCGAAACCACCACGGCGTCAGCGGGAATCTGGTCGCCGCGCCCCAGGCGGATGATGTCGTCGAGCACGATCTGGTCCAGGTCGAGCTCCACCTCGGCGCCGTCGCGCACCGCGATGGCCTTTTTGGAGGTCAGCAGCGTGAGCTTATCGACCATCTTCTTGGAACGCATGGACTGGATGACGCCGATAGCGGTATTGAGGAACACCACGAACAGGAACGTCAGATTCTTAAACGAACCGGTCAAAATGACCAGGAACGCCAAGATCACGTTGATCAAATTGAACAGCGTGCAGAGGTTCTCGATGATGAGCTCTTTGACCGACTTGGTCTTGAGCTCCTTGTTGCGGTTGATCTTACCGGCGGCGATACGCTCCTCGACCTCGGCGGTTGAGAGTCCGCGCTCGATATCCGTTGCTGCCATACCACGTCCCATCACGTCGCGTCGGTATAAGAAGACCGCCCGGACCATGCGAGGTTCGGACGGTCTTACGTTCGATGGTGCCCCATGTTGGATTCGAACCAACGGCCTTCTGCTCCGGAGGCAGACGCTCTAATCCCCTGAGCTAATAGGGCCAACGGTTTGGCATTATACCCAAGTGCACCACGGGCTATCAAAATAAAAAGAAAAAGCTTTGCAATTCCGAGGAAGACGCGGTGCAACGGCCCACTTTAGAAGGCAAAAGCGAGTCAGATAGTATAAACTCTCATGCACCATATATACACGGCTCGCGATGCGGGCCGTTTTTGCAAAAGTTATCCATCGAGGTGAGAGGCACACCATGATTGCAATTTTAAAGCAGAGCGCCAGCGACGAGGCCGTAAGCCATATCGTCAGCTGGATTGAGAAAAAGGGTCTGAAGACCGATGTCTCGCGCGGCGAGAACGAGACGATCATCGGCCTGGTGGGCGATACGACCAAGATCGACCCGTTCCTGCTCGAGTCCATGGATGTCGTCGAGCGCGTGCAGCGCGTCTCCGAGCCGTTCAAGCGCGCCAACCGCAAGTTCCACCCCGAGGACTCCGTCATCGACTGCGGCCACGGCGTCAAGATCGGCGGCGATCAGTTCCAGGTCATCGCCGGCCCGTGCTCCGTCGAGGGCGAGAACCTCATCCGCATCGCCCGCCGCGTAAAGGCCGCCGGCGCCTCGATGCTGCGCGGCGGTGCCTACAAGCCCCGCACCTCCCCCTACGCCTACCAGGGCATGGGGCCCCGCCGGCCTCGACCTGCTGTGCGAGGCGTCTGCCGAGCTCGACATGCCGATCGTCACCGAGATCATGGACCCACGCGACGTGCAGGTCTTCTTGGACAAGAAGATTGACGTCATGCAGATCGGCGCCCGCAACGCCCAGAACTTCCCCCTGCTCAAGGAGGTCGGCAAGACCCAGACCCCGATTCTGCTCAAGCGCGGTATGTCCGGCACGATCGACGAGCTGCTTATGGCAGCCGAGTACATCATGAGCGAGGGCAACGACAACGTCATCCTGTGCGAGCGCGGTATCCGCACCTTCGAGACCCGCACCCGCAATACCTTCGACCTCAACGCCGTGCCGGTGCTGCACCACCTGTCGCACCTGCCCGTCGTCGCCGACCCCAGCCACGCCACCGGCTACACCCGCTACGTTGAGCCCATGGCGCTCGCCGCGACCGCCTGCGGTGCCAACGGCCTGGAGATCGAGGTCCACGACGAGCCGAGCCGCGCCTGGTCCGACGGCGCCCAGGCCCTCACCCCCGATCAGTTCGATGACACCATGCGCCGCATCCGAGCCATCCGCGAGGTTGTCTGCCAAGAGACCATGGAGTAGCCCATGGGTACGGTGAGAAACGCGCGCGTTAACCAGGGCGGCCCCAAGTGCGCCGGTATCGTCGGCCTGGGCCTCATCGGCGGTAGCTTTGCCCGCGGCTATGCGCAGGCGGGCGTCCGAGTGCTGGCCTGGGACCCCGATGACGATGTCATGACGGCCGCCAGCATGGGTACCGTCGCCGGCGAGCTCAACGACGAGACGCTCGGCGAGTGCGACATCATCGTCCTGGCTTGCTACCCCGAGGCCTGCATCGAGTGGCTCGAGACGCACGCCAAGGCGCTCGCCGACGCCACCGACACCGACGCCATCATGGGCCCCGTGGTGATCGACACGGTGGGCGTCAAGGGCATCGTGTGCGAACGGGCCTTTGAGCTTGCCCGCGAGCACGGCTTTTACTTTGTGGGCGCGCACCCCATGGCGGGCACCCAGTTCTCGGGCTACGCTAACTCTCGTGCCGACCTGTTCCAGGGCGCCCCGCTGGTGCTCGTACCGCCCGCGGTAGACGATGCGCTCAAGCTGGAGCTTTTGGGCCAGGTGCGCGAGATGGTGCGCCCCTTGGGCTTTGGCAAGTTCAGCGTGACCAGCGCCGCCGAGCACGACCGCGTCATCGCCTTCACGAGCCAGCTTGCGCACGTGGTATCCAACGCCTACGTCAAAAGCCCCACTGCCCAGGTCCACCACGGCTTTTCGGCCGGTAGCTACCGCGATCTCACCCGCGTGGCGCACCTCAACCCGCAAATGTGGTCCGAGCTCATGATCGACGACGCCGACGCGCTCGCCTTCGAGATCGACCATCTGATCGAGTCGCTTGGCGCCTACAGCCGTGCGCTCAAGGACCGCGACCAGCGCTATCTGGAGAATCTCCCTTGCCGAGGGCGACCGCATTAAGCGCGCACTCGACGACGAGGCCTCCCACTAGACCACCTATCACGCCAGGTCGAAAGGACCGAAGCTTATGGCGATTACCATCGATATCGACACCGCACGCCCCTACCAGGTGCATGTTGGCACGTTTTTGCTGGAGCAGGCGGGACCGCTCGTGCGCGCCACTGCCGGCGGCACCAAGGCCGTCATCGTGACGGACACCAACGTAGGCCCGCTCTACCAAATGCCCGTTAAGCAGAGCCTGGAGGCATCAGGCTACGAGGTGAGCATCTGCACCTTCGAGGCCGGCGAGGCCCATAAGCGCGCCGAAACCTATGTTGCCATTTTGGAGTTTGTGGCCGAGCACGAGCTTTCACGCTCCGACGTGATCGTTGCACTCGGCGGCGGTGTCGTGGGCGACGTGGCCGGCTTTGTGGCCGCGACCTACATGCGCGGCTGCAAGTTTGTGCAGATCCCGACGAGCCTGCTCGCCATGGTGGATTCGTCGGTGGGCGGCAAGACCGCCATCGACCTGGCTGCCGGCAAGAACTTGGCCGGCGCCTTTTGGCAGCCGAGCGTGGTTATCGCCGACGTGGGGTGCCTGGCCACCCTCACGCCCGAGCAGTTCGCCGACGGCTGCGGCGAGGTCGTCAAGCACGCCGTGATCGCCGACCCGGAGCTTTTCGCCGAGCTGGAGAAGACCCCGCTCACGCTGGAGCTGCTCAACCGCGATGTGGCCCGCGTAGCACTCATCATCGCCCGCAACATCGACATCAAGCGCGCCGTGGTCGTCGCCGACGAGCGCGAAACCAACCAGCGCAAGCTGCTCAACTTTGGACACAGCGCCGGACACGCCGTCGAGGCCTGCGAGCACTTTGAGCTCGGACACGGCAACTGCGTGTCGATCGGCATGGGCATCATCACGCGCGCCGCGGCCCTGCACGGCGTTTGCGATGCTGCACTGCCCGGCCGTATTGAGGAGCTCTGCGCCCGCCACGGCCTCAAGACCCGCTGCGACCTAGATGCCGACGCCGTCTTTGCCGAGGCGCTGCACGACAAAAAACGTGCCGGTGACACTATCGACCTGGTGATTCCGCACGGCATTGGCCGCTGCAGCATCGACCGCACGCCGCTTTCCACTTTCCACGAACTCATTGCCGAGGGCCTCGGCCAGAAGGGAGACGCATCCGCATGCTAGCCCGCATCACCCCGTCCCCGCTTAAGGGCACCGTTCCCGCCATCGCGTCCAGGTCGATGGCGCACCGCCATCATCTGCGCTGCGCTTGCCAACGGCGAGACGCATGTGACCTGCAACACCACCTGCGCCGATATTGAGGCCACGGTCCGCTGCCTCACGGCGCTCGGCGCCCGCATCGAGACCGTCGAGGACGGCTTCCAGGTCCACCCCACCATGAAGAGCATTGAGTTCGGCCTGCTCAAGGCCCTTGCCGGCGGCACGCTCGACTGCGGCGAGAGCGGCTCCACGCTCCGCTTTATGCTGCCCGTCGCCTGCGCGCTGGGGGCAGAGGCAACCTTTGTGGGACAGGGCCGCCTAGGCGCACGCCCGCTGTCCCCGCTCTCGGACGAGATCATTGCCGCCGGCTGCGACCTACAGGGTCTGGGCGGTTTTCCGCTCAAGACGAGCGGACGCATGCGCCCGGGCACCTTTGTGCTGCCGGGCAACGTGAGCTCGCAGTACATCTCGGGCCTGCTGCTGGCAGCCCCGCTGCTCGCCCAGCCCTCCTGTGTGCAGGTGACTGGCCTCATTGAGAGCCGCCCCTACATCAACCTAACGATCCAGGCCATGAAGGCCTTTGGCGTCGAGGTCAACGTCGAGCGCATTCCCGCCAAGGACGGCCAGCCCGAGGTCACGAACTTCCGCGTGAGCAGTGGCTCGTATCGCACGCCCGGCAGCGTGGCCGTCGAGGGTGACTGGTCCAACGCCGCCTTTTGGCTGTGTGCCGGCGCTATCGGCACCGACCCCATCACCGTCGAGGGTGTGTCCCTGAGCTCCGCACAGGGCGACCGCAACGTGCTCGCCGCGCTTTCGCGCTTTGGCGCCCGCATCGTGCGCTCCACCAACGCCGCCACCGTGCAGTCCGACAAGCTCGCCGGCTTTGAGATGAGCGCCCACGACATTCCCGACCTGGTGCCCGTAATCTCGGCCGTGGCCTCGCTGGCACAGGGCCGCACCTTTATCCGCGATTGCGCCCGTCTGCGTATCAAGGAATCCGACCGCCTGGTCACCACCACCCGCGAGCTCACCGCGCTGGGCGCGCAGGTGCGTATTGCCGGCGACGACCTTATCATCAAAGGTGTCGATGCCTTCACTGGCGGCGAGTTCGATTCGCACAACGACCACCGCATCGCCATGATGGCCGCCATCGCCGCGAGCCGCGCCACCGGCGAGGTCGTGATCCACGGCGCCGAGGCCGTCAACAAGTCCTATCCCGATTTCTTCGACCACTACCGCCTACTGGGCGGCAAGGTCACGCTCGAGGAGGAATAGCATGTCCTCGACCTTTGGCAACGTCTTACACTTAAGCATCTTCGGTCAATCGCACTCCCCCGCTATCGGCTGCTCGCTCGATGGCATCCCAGCGGGCATCGCCGTGGACCAGGAGAAGCTGCAGGCCTTCCTCGACCGTCGTGCCCCCGGTCGCGACGAGACCGCGACCAAACGCCGCGAGGCCGACGCCGCCCACATCATCGCCGGTGTTGTCGATGGACATACCACCGGCGCGCCCATCGCCGCGATTATCGAGAACACCAACACGCGTTCCAAGGATTACACCGAGCTGCGCCGCAAGCCCCGCCCCGGACATGCGGACTTCCCTGCGCGCGTGAAGTATCACAACATGCACGATGTCGCTGGTGGCGGGCATTTTTCCGGCCGCCTAACGGCCCCCTTATGCATCGCCGGCGGCATTGCGCTGCAGGCACTCGAGGCCCGCGGCATTCGGGTCATGGCGCACGTCGCGCAGATCGGCGGCATCTCCGACCTGCCGATGGACGATATGGTCTATCGCGAGACCGACCGCAGGGCAATTCTTACGAACGACCTGCCCTGCATTGACGCCGCCGCAGCCGGTCGCATGCGCGAGGAGATTCTGGCCGCGCGCGATGAACTCGACAGCATCGGTGGCATCGTGGAGTGCGGCATCTACGGACTGCCTACGGGCATCGGAGACCCCATGTTCGACGGCATCGAGAACCGCATCGCGCAAATCGCGTTTGGCATTCCCGCCGTAAAGGGCGTGGAGTTTGGCATGGGCTTTGCCGTGGCCGCCATGCGCGGCAGCGAGAACAACGATCCGTATCGCATCGACGCCGAGACCGGAAAGATTGAAGTCGAATCCAACAACGCCGGCGGCATTCTGGGCGGCATCTCCACCGGCGCGCCCGTCATGTGGCGTATGGCCGTAAAGCCGACGCCCTCTATTGGCCGCGAGCAGCAGACCGTAGACATGGACGCCATGGAAAATGCCGAGCTCTCGGTCCACGGTCGCCACGACCCCTGTATCGTCCCCCGAGCTGTCCCCGTTGCCGAAGCAGCCGCGGCGCTCGCCATCTGGGACGCCCTCCTCGAGGACGCCGCCCAGCGCTAACCCGCCCACCCGGGCAATGATTCACGAAAGGGGCCCCCATGGACCTTGCTGACATCCGCCAGACCATCGATGGCATCGACACCACGCTCCTCAACAGCTTTATCGAGCGCATGGACATTGCCACCGAGGTCGCCAAGTCAAAAATCAAGATGGGCAAAGCCGTCTTCGACCCCGCCCGTGAGCGCTCCAAGCTCAACCACCTCGCCAGCCGCGCGCCCGAGCGCTATGAGGCCCAGACCATCGCCCTGTTTCGTCTCCTCATGAGCATGAGCAAGGCCGAGCAGCAGCGCTACATCAACGAGCTCAAGGGCATCACGGTGTCGCAAAAGGCCCATGCCACGGCCACGGCCTTTGACACGCCCTTCCCTCAAACGGCCTCCGTTGCCTGCCGGGCGTGGAAGGCGCTTACAGTCAAATCGCCGCGTGCAAGCTCTTCGACGTGCCCGACATCGCGTTTTGAGACCTTCGAAGGCGTTATGCGCGCTGTGCGCGACGGCTTCTGCGAGTTTGGCGTGCTGCCCATCGAGAACTCCACCGCCGGCTCGGTCAACGCCGTCTACGACTTGCTTGCCCAGTTCGACTTCCACATCGTGCGTTCGCTGCGCCTCAAGATCGACCACAACCTGCTCGTCAAGCCCGGCACCAAGCTCGCGGACATACGCGAGGTCTACAGCCACGGCCAAGCCATTGCCCAGTGTGCCGGCTTTATCGAGGCCCACGGCCTGCACGCCACCAAGTACCCCAACACGGCCATGTCGGCCGAGATGGTCGCCAACTCCGAACGCACCGACGTCGCTGCCATCGCCTCGCGCAGTTGCGCGGCGCTCTACGGTCTGGAGGTGCTGGAACCTAACATCCAGGATTCGGACAACAACTATACGCGCTTTGTCGTCATCAGCCGCGAGCCGCGCGTCTACCCCGGTGCTAATCGCACCTCGCTCATGATCACCACGGCCAACGAGCCGGGCGCGCTCTATCGCGTACTCGAGCGCTTTTACGCGCTCAACATCAACCTCATCAAGCTCGAAAGCCGCCCCATCCCCGGGCACGACTTTGAGTTTATGTTCTACTTTGACCTGGACTGCCCCTTTGGCAGCAAGGCCCTCGACGACCTGCTCGATTCCATCGACGACGTGTGCGAGAGCTTCACCTACTTTGGCAGCTACACGGAGGTGCTCTAGATGACCGATACCGCCGCAACCCGTCCCTACGGCGTACTGGGCCGCGTGTTGGGCCACAGCTACACCCCCCGACCATCTACAAGGAACTCGCGGGACTCGAGTACGTGCGTTTTGAGCGCGAGCCCGAGGACCTCGCGGCCTTTATGACGGGCGACGAATGGGAGGGCGCCAACGTGACCATCCCCTACAAGCGCGCCGTCATGGACTACCTGGACGAGCTGAGTCCGCTGGCCGAGCGCATGGGCAACGTCAACACCATCACACGCCTACCTGACGGTCGTCTGCGCGGCGACAACACCGACTACTTTGGTTTTCAGTGCCTGGTCGAGGAGTTGGGCGTAGAGGTTGCCGGCAAGAAGGTCCTCGTGCTTGGCGCCACCGGTGGTGCCGGCACCACGGCCAGCATGGTGCTCGGCGACCTGGGCGCCACCGTGGTGTCCGTGGGCCGCACGAGCGAGGTCAACTACGGCAACATCGCGCAGCAATCCGATGCCGCGCTGCTCGTCAACTGCACGCCTGCCGGCATGTTCCCCCATTGCCCCGACGCGCCTTGCACGCTCGAAGGGCTCGATGCGCTCGAGGGCGTCATCGACATCGTCTACAACCCCGCCCGCACGGGTCTAATGCTCGAGGCCGAGCGCCGCGGCATCCCCTGCGTCGGCGGCCTGCTTATGCTTGTTGCCCAGGCGGCACAGGCTGTCGAGCGCTACACCGGCCAAGTCACCCCGCGCGAGCGCATCCTGGACGTAACGGAGCGCCTGTCTCGCCGCGAGCAGAACATCGCCTTGATCGGTATGCCGGGTTCGGGCAAGACCCGCGTAGGCGAGCAGATCGCCCAGCTCACGGGTCGCGAGCACATCGACCTGGACCGCGCCCTTGAGGAGCGTCTCGGCATGCCCTGCGCCGACTTTATCGTCGAGCGCGGCGAGGCGGCCTTCCGCGAGCAGGAGACGGCGGCGCTGGCCGACATCTCCAAGCGCAGCGGCCTGGTGCTCTCCACGGCGGCGGCGTGGTCACACGCGACGAGAACTACCCGCTGCTGCACCAAAACAGCCAGATCTTGATGCTCAATCGCAAGCTCGACGAGCTCGCCCACAAGGGACGCCCTATCACCGCCCGCGACGGCATCGATAAGCTCGCCGAGCAGCGCATGCCGCGCTACCGCGCCTGGGCCGACTACATCATCGACTCACGCGACTGCGCCGCCAACACCGCCCGTGCCATCCTCGACACCCTCCCACCCGCTCTCTAACCAAAACCACTACAAAGGGGACGACAGGCACCTTTGTGGTGGTTTTTCATTCCGCCTCGCCAAATCGACCAACCGCAAAGGAAGCAACCATGAAAGCACTCGTCATCAACGGCCCCAACCTCAACTTGCTCGGCATTCGCGAGCCGGGTACCTACGGCAGCGACAACTACGACCGCTTAGTGCAGATCTGCCAGGAGGCAGGCGCCGCACAGGGCTTCGACGAGGTCGAGGTCTTCCAGTCTAACCACGAGGGCAGCATCGTCGACAAGATCCAGGAGGCCTACGGCAAGGTCGACGGCATCGTCATCAACCCGGCCGCCTACACGCATACGAGCGTGGCCATCCTGGACGCGCTCAAAGCCGTCGCAATCCCGGCTGTGGAGGTCCACATCAGCGCCGTCGAGACCCGCGAGGACTTCCGCCGGTGAGCTACGCCCGCCTGGCCTGCTTCGCCACCATCACCGGTGAGGGCCTGCAGGGCTACGCACATGCGCTAGAGCTGTTGAGGGAACGACTCGAAAAGTAGTCTCGCGCGCAAATCCATCAACCCCGATTCGCACGCCAGTAATGCCAGTGCCGCCAGCAGCAACCTCGCTACTGGCGGCACTTTATTTACTGGCATATAATCGTTGCAGCCACACAACGTCTGGAGACTCGCATGCTAAGCATCCATCTGGGAGATTACCCCGGTTCCATCTACGATACCGAGACCTACTTTAGGAACTCATACTTGGACTCATGGTTCGAAGACCCTATGGCCGCACAGATCATTAAAAGCGTGGACGGATCAGAGCTCATCGGCCCCCCACAACATCGTAAGCAAGCAGCTGGGCTCGATCACCCCACTCGAACTGTCCGGCGGCGTTAAGACGCTGCTGCTGGTGCGCAATCTCCCAAATATGGTGTTCAACGCATCCACCTGCGGAGACAACTGTGCCCGCTGGCTGCTCAAAATTGGCAAAGAGCAGGATGTGATGGTGACCTTATACCACATCATGAAATTTCCCTGGAAGCGTTTTGAGATTCGCATCAATAACGATGGCCGCATCGTCAGAAACATGCAGGAGTTTGTCGGCGCCACGAATGATTTTCTGGATGTTGATGAGTAATGAAAGGATCACACACCGTTGTCGTGGAGCGCGCAAAAGTCAAATACACGCTCACCTTTAAACGCAATATTTCCTTCATCCGCGGCAACAGCGGCACGGGCAAAACGACGCTCATCTCGATGATTCGCGACCACAACGACCGAGGACCGGAAAGCGGCGTTACACTCAGCTGCGACGTGCCTTGCGAAACGCTTTCCGGCAGACGCTGGGAACGCGAGCTGTCGATCATCGAAGATTCAATCGTCTTTCTAGATGAGGGCAACGAGTTTATCTACTCAAAGGACTTCGCCAAAGCCGTCAACGGCTCGTCCAACTATTATGTTCTGATATCTCGTCGCGATGCCAACGAGCTCCCCTACAGCGTTGATGAGATCCTGAAGCTAGTCAACACGACAAGTAAAACAATCAATGGCCGCAAGAGCGACAGGCGCTTCTACTCGGTGACCAAGCCGCTATATGACCACACGGCAAGTATGCTGTATCAGGATCTAAATGTTGGATTCGAGGTACCCGACGCCGTAGTTGTCGAGGATAGCAAATCTGGCTATCAATTCTACGACGCTCTTTGCAACCGGCTCAGGATCCCCCTGCTATACCGCCACCGGCGTAGCAAATCTAAAGCGGACAATTCACGAATGCCCCGAGCAAAACGTTCTTGCCATTGGAGACGGCGCAGCGTTTGGTCCCTACATCGAAAAGGTGCTCGGACAGCGCGTTTACAAGAACGTTCGCTTGTTCCTCCCGGAATCATTTGAGTGGACACTTCTGCAATCTGGCCTCATCCCCAGTAACGACGTTCCAAAAATCCTCAAGGATCCTTCGAGCTATATCGAAAGCCGAGACTACCTAAGCTGGGAGCGATTCTTCACCGACGTATTGATCAAGTACTCGACATGCACTCGCTACGCCTACAGAAAGGCGAAGCTCAACGAGCAGTACCTAAAGCCGCAGGCAATGAATGCCGTATCGAAAGGCTTACCGGAGTGTTTGAGGACGAATCAGCAGATTCTTTAAATCATCTAGAAACCGGGGCTATGCACATGAGCTGAAGCTGCTGAAAGAAAGCCTACAACGCGCCTGCTACACTAATCCTTGGAACAGAATTATCAGGTTTATTTATTTTAAATCTTAAGTAACTGTTTGATTGCATACAAAAGGAGCACATCCATGTCCCAGTACGATTACCTCGTCGTCGGCGCCGGCCTCTCGGGCGCCGTCTTCGCCAACGCCGCCAGGCGCGCCGGCAAGTCGGTCCTGGTCATCGACCGCCGCGACCACATCGCCGGCAACGTCTACACCGAGGACGTCGAGGGCATTGCCGTCCACCGCTACGGCGCGCACATCTTCCACACCTCCATGAGGGACGTCTGGGACTACGTCAACCGCTTCGCCGAGTTCAACAACTACGTCAACTCGCCGGTCGCCAACTTCCACGGCAGCATGTACCACATGCCCTTCAACATGAACACCTTCGCCAAGATGTGGCCGGGCGTCGTCACGCCTGCCGACGCCAAGGCCAAGATCGCCGAGCAGGTGGCCGCCGAGAACATCGGCGAGCCGGCAAACCTCGAGGAGCAGGCGCTGTCGCTCGTCGGCCGCGACATCTTCGAGACGCTTGTGAAGGGCTTACACCGAGAAGCAGTGGGGCCGCGACTGCAGGACCTGCCCGCCAGCATCATCAAGCGCCTCCCCTGCCGCTTCACCTACGACAACAACTACTTCAACGACCGCTACCAGGGCATCCCCATGGGCGGCTACACCAAGATGGTCGCCAACATGCTCGAGGGCGTCGAGGTGCGCTGCGGCGTGGAGTACAAGGAGCTGGCCGCCGCCGAGCCAGAATATCGCCGCCAGGACGATCTACTGCGGCCCCATCGACTCGTTCTACGACTTTAAGCTGGGCACACTCGAGTACCGCAGCCTGCGCTTCGAGACCGAGACACTCGACGAGCAGGACCACCAGGGCGTGGCCGTGGTCAACTACACAGAGCGAGAGGTCCCCTATACCCGCATCATCGAGCACAAGCACTTCGAGTTCGGCACGCAGGACAAGACCGTCATCACGCGCGAGTACCCGGCGGACTGGAAGCCCGGCGACGAGCCCTACTACCCCATCAACGACGCCAAGGAACGAGGCCCTGTACAGGCAGTACGAGGAGCTGGCGGCGCAGGAGGGCGACGTGGTCTTCGCCGGTCGCCTGGGCGGCTACAAGTACTACGACATGGACAAGGCCATCGCCGCCGCCTTCGAGCTCGTCCGCAACGAGCTGGGCGCGGAGCCGACGGAGGCGTAAAGGACAAGAGACCCCAAGTCACTACTAAATGACTCTATAGACTGGCGAAGATGTTACGACTTTACTAGCAAATCATCGCTCGGATTGTTCAAAAAGATAATTCCATTGAAAGGAGTATCCAATGCTCAACATTATCAAACAATTTTTGCCAGCATCATCCAGATCGCTTCACGCTATGCATGACGACATTAATAGGCTGCGAGAAGAGCTAGATAGAATTTATCATCGCATTGAAGTCGCCGACAGCGGCATCAACATGAACATCAACTACAAGTTCGACAATATGGCAATTCCAATAATTGAGTCGATTGCACAGAACCTCGATGCCCATGACGAGCATATGAAAATTTTTGCGTGGGAAGAATATAAGCGACCGGAAGAAACTATCCAAGAGGCAAAGGAGCGTTTCTTTAAAGATCTCCCCCAAGGCAACTGGCGGATTAAGACTTTTTGCAGCTTGGATGCGGAAAACTGTTGGAGGAATTCAACACTCTCTGCAAAGAGAACGACATCAATAATTGGATTAATTTCGGAACACTTATCGGAGCCATTAGACATCAAGGATTCATTCCCTGGGACGATGATACCGACCTTGGAATCATGCGCGATGATTTAAATAAGCTATACAACATCGTTGAAGATGACAACCGCTATAGAATTTCAATTGCTTTACGACCGTTTTGCCCACTGTCGACAAGTTAGATTTCTTTATAATGATGAAAATATACCCTGTTTTCTGGATTTGTTTATTTATGACTGGGCCACGTCAACTGACAACAAATTCGCCGAAGAACAGCGAAAACTCCGTGTTCAAATGGTCGAAGAAATGGAGTCCGACAGAGCACTGGCATTCTGGAATGACGAGCCTTATTACTCAGGCGAGAACAATAGCCTGATTCAAGCATTACGACCGATGCCTCGAAAAGTCCAAAGCGGCCCGAATCATATGCGAAAAAGGAGCACGCCAAGGGCATCATATGGGCTATCGATAACCTTGATGATGGAAAGCAGAAACAATGGGTCTACCCCATTGCAGATCTCTTCCCCACTAAAGCCATAGCGTTTGAGGGAACCCAGCTCGAGGAGCCGAATAACCCCGATTTATTCCTCTGGAGCCGCTATGGAGATATCTACGAGCTTCCAAATGACATTAACAGCCACTTCAACACGTCAATCATAACGAGCTGGAAAATGGGTCCTCAAATCTTGCCATGAAACGCCTGCTTGATTAATGGTAAAAAATCGCCCCGTGTTTACCATGCAATACACGGGGCGATTTTATTGAGCAAGCTTGCCCTTTACCTCAGTAGTTGAAATTCCAGGAGTTCGATTCAAGTAGACAACATCGCAAATATCTTTCAATGATTCAAAGCGAGGGTCGCCAGCCCAATCGCCTCCCATGCACACAACATCAGCGTGATACATCTTTATATCCCGAGGCTTTTGATCCCAATTGTCTTCTGGAATTACTAAGTCAACATAACGCAGCGCTTCGAGCATCTCACGTCGTACATCATAGGAATAGAAGCTCTTTTTCCCTTTTAGAGCATTGAATTCATCAGTTGAGAGCCCAACGATAAGATAGTCGCCGAGCTTAGATGCCTGTTGAAGAAGGCGAATGTGGCCATAATGAAGCAGATCAAACGTTCCGTACGTAAGTACTCGTTTTAAGGAATGGTGATCGTCTGCACCAGATAAACCGGTCTCAAGAAGATCGGAATTTGCCTCAATACGAACAGACGAAAATGTGCCCATCAGCAACTCCATAAAAGAAGAGCCGTCGGTTTGACGGCTCGATAAATACAGGTGCTCCATGGCGGATTCGAACCGTCGACCTTGGGATTAGAAGTCCCCCTGCTCTATCCGACTGAGCTAATGGAGCATAAAGCCATGCAAGCACGCCAATAGCGTGTCTACACAGTAAAACAAATTATAACCTACTTAAACTGGTCGTGGTATGCCTTGCACACCTCATCGACGGGACCATCCATGCGCAGGTCGCCTTTCTCGATCCAAACCGCACGCTGGCAAATGCGTTCAACCTGCTCCATGGAGTGAGAAACAAACAACACAGTTACATCACCGCTCTCAATAAAATGCTGAATACGACGCTCGCAGTGCTGCTGGAAGAACACGTCGCCAACAGAAAGCGTCTCAGCAACAATAAGGATATCGGGCTCGGTAATAGTAGCGATAGCAAAGGCAATACGAGCAACCATGCCCGAAGAGAAGTTCTTGAGCGGCATGTCGACAAAGTCTTTAAGCTCGGCGAACTCGATGATGTCATCGAAGCTCGCGTCAATAAACTCCTTGGTATAACCAAGCAGAGCGCCGTTAAGGTAGATATTCTCGCGTGCTGTAAGCTCGGGATCAAAGCCGGCGCCCCAGCTCGATGAGCGGGGGGCGATGTTGCCGTGAACCTTAACCTCGCCCTCACTGGGCTCCAGAACGCCAGCAATAATCTTAAGCATCGTAGACTTGCCGGAACCGTTGGTACCAACCAGACCGACAACCTCGCCACGATGAACATTAAAGGAGATGTGCTTAAGCGCGCGGAACTCTTCAAAGAAGAGCTCGTGCTTTGCAAGCTTAATAAAAGTATTCCTTGAGGTTCGTCAAAGACTCAGACGCCATATTGAAGATCATAGTGACGTCTTTAACCTCAACAGGAAGAGGCTGCTTGCTGTAATCAACCGTAGTCGCAGACATAACAGCGCTCCTTAAATATAGAGAATAAACTTGTGCTCGGTCTTATGGAACACGGCGTAACCAACAACTAAAGCGAAAACGGCCCAGAACACGCAAAATCCTAGCGTTAACATGGAAGGCATCGTGTTAAACAAGAATATATCGCGCATGAACTGCAGGTAGTTGTACATGGGATTCACAACAACCAACACCTGAATCCAATGGGCCATCTGGCTAATGTAATCGGTGGTCCAGAAAATAGGCGTCAGATACATCCACGCGGTGATAACGACGGTCCACAGGTGCATAACATCACGGAAAAATACGGCAAGCGCCGAGAGCATCATGCCCAAGCCCATGCAAAAGCACATAAGCAAAAACAGGCAAACCGGCAGCAAGATTAAATGCCAGGTAGGAAGAACATGGAACCACAGCATAACCAGCGCGACGGCAACCAGAGAGAAGGCAAAGTTAACGAGCGAGAACAGCACCTTCTGAACCGGGAACACCCAGCGGTGAACCTTAACCTTTTTAAGCAAGGACGACGCCGCGATGATGGACATGAGTGCCTGGTTCGTCGACTCGGACATAACCGAGAACGTAATGTTGCCGACAATCAGGTACAGCGGATACATCTCGGGCGTTATGGAACCATTGCGGCTCTGACCAAAAAATGGTCGAGAACACAATGGACATGACGACCATCATAAGAAGTGGATTGAGTACCGACCACGCAACACCCAAAACGCTGCGACGATACTTAATCTTAAAATCCTTAGTGACAAGCTGCCTCAGGATGTATTTGTCTTTTTTTCGAAATCATTTTTAGCGTGAGAGGCCGGCTTAGCCACCGCTTTCTGACTATCTACGCTGTCAGTCACGGACCATCTCCTTGTCTCGTAATTCATAACAGTGGAAAGTATAGCCTTCAAAGACGGCAACTAACCCAGCGATGCAAATCTGGAAAAGTACCCCATATCAAATACAGGCATCTGGCGACAGGTATACTAACAACCCGTAATAAGTTATGGGGGCATTCATCTTGGACTATACAAACACAGCGGTTATCATTCCCTGCTATAACGAGGCCGTCACCATAGGTAAAGTCATAGACGATTTCCACCGCGAACTCCCGGAGCCACGGTCTACGTCTACGACAACAACTCAACCGATGGGACGTCCCAGATTGCCTTGGAGCACGGCGCCACGGTGCGACTCGAACCGCGCCGAGGAAAGGGCAACGTGTGCCGTCAGATGTTCCGCGACATCGACGCCGACTACTACCTCATGGTCGACGGCGACGACACCTATCCCGCCGAGGCAGCCCGAGCGCTCTGCGACCCTATCCTTGCGGGGAGAGGCGGATATGACCGTGGGCGACCGCATCTCCAACGGCACTTACACCGAGGAAAACAAGCGCGCCTTCCACGGTTTCGGGAACAACCTGGTCCGCGCCATGATCAAGTGGATCTACGGTTACAGCTTCGAAGACGTCATGACGGGGTACCGCGCCATGGGTCAGCCGTTCGTCAAGACGTTCCCCGTCCTGAGCGAGGGGCTTCCAGATCGAGACCGAGCTCTCCATCCACGCCGTCGATCACCGTTGGCGAATTAAGGATGTCCCGGTGGAGTACCGGGACCGCCCCGCTGGTTCAGTGTCCAAGCTCGACACGGTCGGCGACGGCATCAAGGTCATCGCCATGATCGGCACGCTCTTCAAGGACTACCGACCGCTCAAATTCTTCAGCCTCATCGCCCTGATCTTCGCCGCCATCGGCCTCGCGCTCGGCATCCCCATCATCGTAGAGTATTTCCACACCGGGCTGGTTCCCCGCTTCCCAACTGCCATGCTCGCCGCGTGTTTCATGTTCCTGTGCGGCCTCAGCGGCAACGGGCTTCATCCTCGACTCGGTCGCCAAGGTCGAAAAGAAACAATGGGAGCTTCAGGTATACAAAACGCGCAATTCAATAGGTGAGTAGGCTTCAATGAACACTAATAAGCGCCTTACAAACTGGGATCTTCTAAGAGCCCTCTCAATGTTTTTAGTTGTTGTTGTTCACATCGCACCGCAACTGGGCAGTTTTCGCGGCATTAACGCTGGCGTGATAGTAGGCACAGGCGCCATTATTTGCGACCCGATATTCTTCTGCCTGTCGGGCTATTTCGCACTGAAACCTCTAAAGAAAAAGCTACAAAGGACTATCTCTTTGGAAAAGCCCTGTCGTTGCTGCTACCCATCTTTGTGTATGCTGGGCTTCTGTACACCTATAAAGTAGTGACTGGCTCACTTCAGGATACCAACTACATCCGATACACCAGTAGCCTTGTCCAAGGTGGCTGGTGGTTTGTTCCAGCGCTCATTCCATATATTATTATTGCGCCAGTATTGGCAAAAAATGTTCGAAGCACTTGATGACCGTACCTGCAAAATTGCCCTGTTCGTAACCTTAGGAATCTACGCATGGGGCGGACTATCATGCGCAGCAAACTCTTTGCTCATAAACTCTCAGCATATAACCCTTGCAGCAGCCGTAAGCACGTTTCAGCGTATCATACCGCGATCGCTGCTTGGGGGAACGTATTTCACGTTCTTTTGCTTGGGGTATTTCGTTAAGCGTGTAACGCCATTATTAGACAGGCGGGAAACTAGGTTTATTAAGTCAATAGGTATTCTTTTTTTTTTCATCTTCGATATTGTGAGCGCATATTTTGGTTTCGAAAGGTCCGATCCGAGTTTTAACTGGGTAATCGTGACCGTTGCAATATTTGTTGCGTTTAATGGCATCAAGCTACACTCGCAAACGTTCTCGAACATCATTGAGTGGACTGCAAAAAAAAAGATCCTATTCAATTTATTCTCTTGCAATACGCAACGATTGAGCTTGCCACATCTGTTATCTATAACGGCGTACTAGATGGCGGATATTCGACGCTTTCATGGCCACTTAGGATAGCCACATAGATATTGGCGACAGCGCTGGCCTACGGACTGGCGCTAGCGGTGGCATCGGTCGTGGACCCCTTCATCATTGGGCCCATCCAGGTAAAGCTTAAACAGTATCGTCAGAATACCGCATGCTAGGCCGTTTAACAGTGAACAGAGTTTCATAGCAACTTACATGATAAAAGGGTGGTTGGGAGTAACATCCCGACCCCCCTCCTTTAGAGCTTCAATAGCCGCAATTCGCGAACAGCACCATTACCATAAAACGAATTATGAGCGAGATTTAAGCGCCTCAATCGCCTCGGAGATAGAAGGCGCATCCTCAAATAAGCCATCCTTCATGTCCTCCGTGGACGAAACGCCGCAGGCGGTAAGAAGAAAAGATTTAGCTCGATCGATCAGCATAAACACCGCGCCGCCTTATATCCCTTTTTAGTTGAGCGACAAATGAATATACACTGGATGCACCAAACGAAACAGGACCGTCTTGGGCAAGTAGCTGTTGATAGAACTTTAGGATTCTATCGCTCGCCAGCAACTGTCCAATATCATCAATCGACAAATACTTCGAAAGTACGCGCTGCAACCCTTGCAGCAATTCCTCTCGATCTGTCTGATTCTTGATATTAAGCAGATCGAACACGAGGAAATCCGCAACAAAAAGCAACATAGAGCGGCCCGACTCGCCTTCGAATCTCCCCTGCTTATCCCAATCCGCCATGATGCAATCAACAACCTGCAGATGCTTCTGAAGGCGCAGCTTCTCATCTTGTGCCATCAAACACATTGCCGAATCCTTGCGGGACAGACGGTAGTCATACAACGAGTCAGAAAGCAGCTTTGTGCGAGAAGATCTTCCTAGCGTGGCAAAGGAAAACACCTGGTCCTCGCCAAGGGTCAGACCAACAGGAAAATAGAGCCCATGATCGCGCAAGAAAGAAAGACGATAAGCTCCATTCCACGGAAAAAGGCCTAGTCTTAGCATAAAAAGACAAGCTTATCGCTGTAGCCGGAATAGACTTCATCGTCCAATGTTAAGGTCGATGTAAGCCACGGATTGGCGAGCTCAGCCGGGAAGGGATCAGCAGAAAACTTAAGGATATCGACCAGTTGCTCATCATCAAACGCCTTGCAAATGACCTCACAGGCGCTGGGCTTTAGCAGATCGTCGGCATCCACAAAGAGGATAATCTCACCGTGCGCCTTATCGATACCATAATTTCTAGCAGCAGAAACCCCTCGGTTTATTTCATGATAGATGACGAATCGGGAATCGCGAGAAGCATACAGGTCGAGCAGCTCGCTCGAACCATCAGTAGATCCGTCATCAACACAAATGACCTCGATATTGTTGTATGACTGAACCGCAATCGAATCGAGGGTATCCAGCAGATAGCCACCGACGTTATAAACAGGGACAACGATTGACAGCAACGGACAATATAAATCAGACATATTAACGGCGGAGCTTTCTCTTCATCATACGAGCTACCATAGAGAAGCCGCCAGCTGCAAAATATTCGCAAATCGTATTGAGCTTACCGGAGCCCGTAAGCGAATACTGGACCTTAAGAAGATCAGCGTTCTCGGCAAAATCCTTTACACGAGCAAACTCACCGGATTAAAGCCGTAGCGGTCAAACGGAGCTTCGGCACAAATAATGTTATTCACCTGCAACTCTTCAGCCATTTCATTCGAAAAGACGCTAATAAAATCGCGACGAAGTTCAGGCGCCAGCCTGTTAAGGTTCCAATCGTAGTTATAGAACTTCACTTTGGCACGAATGGGATCAAGCGCCGGCTTGAGATCAGGGCGGTCCTCATTTAGGAAGCGCGACATCTCATGATGCTCATCGCAAACACAAAACACCTTGCCCGGATTGTTCACCGAAGAATGCTCATTATCCTGACGATAGTGCAGGAACGCTTTTCCCGAATACATAGCGCGCTGTGCACAGGCAAGGACCTTAAAAAAGTGAAGCTCGTGTCCTGGAAGGACGCTCCTGGAGTAGGAAGAAACGAGATGTTATTGGAAGACAGAAAGTCCTTACGATACAGTGCAGACCAAATGGAAGGCTTGGCCCAGAATGCGTCGGGCGCATCGATGGGCTTATGTACGCCCATGCCGATCAGCTCTTGACTCATCGCGGGAAAATAGACGTCATGACGATTAAGCCTTGAACTATCGCGAGACGACCAATAGAGCCAGAAATTGCATTTAAAAAGATCGAGCTCGTTGTCCTCGGCCTGCTGAACCATAAACTCAAGCGCATCGGCATCCAAGAAATCGTCGGACTCAAGAATAGAAATATACTTACCCCTTGGCGATTTCAAGACCACGATTCATGGAGTCGCCGTAGCCGGAATTTGGCTTATCAATAACAACGAATCGGGGGTCTTCAGACGCAAATCCATTGATGATCTCCAAGGAAGAATCCGTAGAGCCGTCATTGATGCAAATGATTTCAATATCCTTAAGTGTCTGATTCTGCAGAGAGCTGAGGCACTCGTCGAGATATTTCTCGACATTACAGATGGGCACGAGAACCGATACAAGTGGCTGGTTTTGCGACACAATGACTCCTATGCAAGCATGACACATATGATATGCAACTCAAATGAATTGATTATAACAAATGGCCTCGAACGAGACCGAATCCCCAAAGACTGCACCCTGCAAACAAGGAGACCGTAAGCTAAACTCAATACAAGCAGTTAAACATTTATGGAAATGCCCACGTTAACGGCGTGAACGGACAAGGACGTTCAAATAATTTCGATCCCCGATAAGGAGTATTCAGTGAAAAAAAGATATCCCGAGTTTGATGTCGCAAAAGCAATAGCACTTGCCGGTGTCATCATTGGCCACTCAACATATCTGGGGACACCAGACCGGCTTGCCTCCGCTTTCTACTCATTTGATATGCCTCTCTTCTTTATTGTCAGTGGATTCTTCAGCAAGCCCGAGGCTAAACTCACACCCGACTACGTTAGAAAGAATGCCAAATCGCTTCTGATGCCTTATCTGATTACTTGTATAGGCGTTATTGGATGCTCATTCTTAGGGGGCAATCTTAACGGGGAAGACTAACCCGGCAGAGATAGCAAGCCACTGGTTTATGGCAGGTCTTTACGGATGCGGAGGAATCACACCCGCAACCCCGGCATTCGTATCCGCCATTGGTGCCCTTTTTGGTATCTCTTCGCGCTGTTCTTTGGCAAAATGCTCCTGGCAGTCGTAAACCAATTTCGCCATCCCGCGATTTTAGTTCTGGGTCTCTTCTTCTGCGGCAACGTTTTGGCCCAAATCATTTGGCTTCCCTGGAGTATCCTTCAGGCCTTGAGTGCAACGCTCTTTTTTGTACATTGGACAGATTATTAAAAAGCATGCCCTGCTTGAAGAGAACTCGATTGAGCCCATCTGCTGGTTATTCATGGCGGGAATCTGGGGCTACTCAGCCCTACGCTTTGGAAAGCTCTACATGGTAACAAACACCTACGTTAACGGGACACAGGATGTCATCGGAGGCATTTTTGGCTCATTGGTAATACTCAAGCTATGTCAAACGGCTTGCAAGCATATTCCAAGCGTCACGAAAACCCATTGCCTGATCGGAAAGTACACACTCCCGCTCTTCTGCATGCACCTTATTGAGTTGAATGTGTTTCCTTATCAATACGTTTCTGGAATCGTCGAGAGCCTTCCACTAACGCCGTGGATCGGATATCTGATTGTCCGTTTCGCTATCATTGCACTGCTCACGAGCATCCTATACATGCTTCCACGCCCGATTTCAAAATGGTATTTCCAGTCAAGACAAAAAGAGTCAAGCGGGACGATAAAACCTAAATACCCCGCATTGAGGACAGCGCCTCTATTCAATTGAGTAGAGGCGCATATCTTTCTTCGCTTAAAATAAGTGAGAAGCCGGGGGTGCAATCATTAACCGAATCAATGCCCGTCCAGCCAGACTTGTGATAGCCCGGCATATCTACGCCCTCACGACCGTTCTCGCCATAATCCAGAACAAGAAGATACTTAGCACCAGACTGTTTAACGTCGCGCGCAATCAGCGAATCATAAGAAATGCGGTCGAGTCCATGGCGGATTTGCTTGCTGACCGCCGTCTCGCCCTTGCCAAAGGAGCTGAACTTTCGATACATAAGATTAAGGTCGTTTGCGGCATATCCGTAGACACTGCCGTCAAAGGGATTGTTGATAATCAGCTCATCACCGGCCATTTGCTTGACCTCGCCAAGAAACGCCAACTCATCGGACGTCAGATTATTATCGACATCATAGATGCTATACATGTAATTAAGCACGCTTTTAGTAAATCCGACCGGGGAATAGTTGTTAATGGACGGGTTGACACTTTCGGGCCAAAAACAAGCCGCAGGCAATCAGGGACGATGCAGAGCGCCTGGGGGAGATACCTGGCAGAACGGTCCATCCCAACAGAAACGGAAAATGCGCTCTGAACTTTTCTCAAGATAAAGTCGAGACCAAGCGTCGAAAGCGGAATGCTAAACAGCGCGGTCATCGCAGCTACACGATATTGGTCCGTATACCAAAAAGCCCGTAAGAAAATGTCTGATAAAGCCTTCCTGAGTAGCATCGACAACAAACAGCATTATCGAAAAAAGGTATACAAAGAAATAGCCTCGGTAGGGACCTGTTGCCCAGCGCGCAAAAAGCTACCAAGAACGACCAGGCACGCAAGAAGAATACATGGCGTACTTTCATTAAAGGAGAACGAGAATGCCCTCCATAAAGCATCAAAGATGTAAGTGAATGAAGGCCAGTGAAAGTTGATGACTCCCTGCAAAAAAACTTGCTTTCGTCATTAAAAACCAGATGACAGCAACAGCCAAAAAGCACAATGCCGCGTGACGCATAATAGGCAAACTTAACCGAGATCGATTGGATGCGAAGCAGCTGGCGTTCAAATAGGCCCCCCAAGCAAAGAACAATCGAAGGCACTAAAAGAATACCGAGCGTGAATAACGCATTCGGCTGCAAGGACACGAGAGACGCCAAACCAAAAAGCATGGCAACCAAGACGGGACGATCAGCCAAACAAACAGAACGACGCTCATCAAAGCCCTGCATAAACCAAATAAAAACGGAGGCAACAGCAGGAATAGTACAGAACGCTGCGAAATTAGGGTAAACGGGGCCCCAGTAAAGCAGAGTCCAAGGAAAAGCAATCGCACCAAGTTAGCGTAACAACCGCGGCGCAAATGCCCTTTTGCACATCGCCCTTGGTAAGAACTGCAATTAAAGACTGGACACCTAAAGGCAATACGAAAGCAACAAACACAAAGTTAGTGAGATTAATTGACGCCATGACAGAAATATCAAAAGCACGCGCAACCAAAGCGGCAACAATATGCCAAGCCGGCGGGATAAAAACCAGCACTTGCATTAGGGGCTGAACACTTTGGAACCAGCCTCGAGATAGGACCCAATAGATAGAATCGAATAACTAGAGGCATGCTTCATACTCTGAACAACACTCAAATGAAACGAATTGTCATATACCTGAAGAAAGTTATCTGGCAAGCCAATACCGCGAACAAAAAGATAAACCGTCACAGGAACGGACAAGCCAAGGGGGCACACAGGTATGGCAGTAGAGTAAGGATATCGGTGTCAAAAAAGGCGCGTCGTCCGTGAAATCGAAAAAACACGCCATGCCACTGACCGCAGCAAAAAAGAACAACGAAATCAATAAAGCAAAATAGCCCCTCGGCAACGCCAATAAACCGGAGAGCGATGCCCATAAAGACCAAAAAAAAGAAGACAGTGATTACAGGACCAAAGGAAAGAGATTGTTTAAAGGGAACACCAAATGCCCGCGAAGCCAACATGCCTGGCAAAATCAAAACAACGGCGACAACAAAAGCCTCGCCGAATAACATCGACCAACTCATGAAATACCTCACGAACGAAGTGAATAAACGATTCTAAAACTAATTCTATTTCAAATGGACAACGCCCGAGAGATCATATGCGAGAGATCATATGCTATACAAAGCAAAACAGCCATAAAGAGAAGCAAAAAGGATGAATGAGATGCCAAGACACCAAGAGAGTCTTAGCAAAAAAATTAAGACACGTTAAGATACTCAATATAGTATCGAATAAACCAAACTGCTTCATTTCCTCTTTGCATCAAGCGCCACAGCCTGAACTAGCGAATTAAGGCGCTCTTCCTGCTTTGACAGTCGTAACGAAATTCTGAAATCACGAACCACTAGGACTGCTAAAACATATAGAAAGACAAGATTTGATGCAGACATAAATCCCAACAAGTTTGAAAAAAATGAGGCAATTTCCGGGAAAACGCCAAGCACCACGAAGCTCGTGCTAAATAAAAAAAGCCAAAAAACAGAATCCAAAAACCTGCATTCTGCATCTTTTTGAGGTTGTGTACAACGAAAATAAAAACAATCACAGCGCAGGCAACAAGAAACACGCGCAAGGAAGTTGACATGCAATCACCTAAACCATTGAACAATAAGAAGCGTGACAAATACTCGAACCATGTATTGAATCGACCTAATTGATTTAAATAGCTCTCTCCACCCTGCCGCTCGCGCATGGATACCTGTATTTCCGATACCTTATAACCTTGCTTGATAAAGAAGGCAATGGACTCGGGTTCAGGATTAAGCGCATCGTTGCAGGAATATTCTTTTTAAAACGTCTCGGTTGAAAAGTCGAAATCCAGACGTAGGATCACTAATCCTTTTACCAGTTAACATTTTAATAAGGAAAGTAATCATTCTCGAACCAAACATGCGCATTGACATATCTTTACGCATCGACAAAAAACGAGAACCAATTACTATGTCAGCGTTGTCAAATTGAGCCTTCGAAACAAGCTCCGAAATATACTCAGGCCGATGTTGTCCATCCGCATCGAATTGAACCATGTAGTCGTAATCATTCTCCAGCGCATAACAAGCTGCCGTTTGAAATCCAACCGTCAAGCCGCAGTTAATTAGCATATTAATAACATTGCATCCCAAATTCGTACAAAGCTCGAGAGTGCAATCTCGAGAGCCGTCGTTAATGACGACGAAGTCAAAATCCGGGGCCACTCTCTTTAGTTCAAGAATAGTGCCCTCTATGCATTCCTCTTCGTTATAAGCAGGAATCGCAACAAGAACTTTTGGCAAATTCGTCACGTACGAACCGTCCTTTAATATCAACATGATGCTTTACGGCATCATCTAGGTGATTCTTTATACATTCGATAAACAAGATAGATGATAACTCTTAGTACGATAGCAAATTTACGGCTGTTTGCACTCCTAACAGCATCCATATCAGTCTTCAGATACCATAGGCACCTTAATAAAAACTCAAAATGCGGCCAAGCCGTTGTCGGCAAGAATTACAAGTGCGACAGCTCGCTCGCGGAATCCAGCCAGTAAAAATCAGATGCACGCTGGAGTAAAGCCCCAACAAGCCCTCCTAGTCTTAGCCTGACACAAAGAATGAATGGAATGGCCTTCGGTAGCGCGCCTCGGTGGCCTCCCTTGGCCGGGCGCCACCAGGACTCGTTGGCGACGTACCAGTCGATCGTCTGCTTGAGCCCCTCGGCGAAGTCGGTGTGGGCCGGCCTCCCAGCCGAGCTCGCGCAGGAGCTTGGTGGAGTCGATGGCGTAGCGGCGGTCGTGTCCGGGGCGGTCGGCGACCCAGTCGAAGTCCTCGGGGTCGCGGCCCATCGCCTCGAGGATCATGCGCAGCACGGTGATGTTGTTCTTCTCGCCGTCGGCTCCGATGAGGTAGGTCTCCCCCCATGTGGCCCTTGGTGAGGATGTCCCAGACGGCGCTGGAGTGGTCCTCGCTGTGGATCCAGTCGCGGACGTTCTCGCCCTTCCCGTAGAGTTTCGGCTTGACCCCGTCGATGATGTTGGTGATCTGCCTGGGGATGAACTTCTCCACGTGCTGGTAGGGGCCGTAGTTGTTGGAGCAGTTGGAGATCGTGGTGCGAAGCCCGTAGGTGGGTCCATGCGCGCACGAGCATGTCGGAGGACGCCTTGGTGCTCGAGTACGGCGAGGACGGGTGGTACGGCGTCTCCTCGGTGAACTTGGCGGGGTCGTCCAGCGCCAGGTCGCCGTAGACCTCGTCGGTGGAGACGTGGTGGTAGCGGATGCCGTATTTCCTCACGGCCTCCAGCAGGCGGAAGGTGCCCTCGACGTTGGTGCGCAGGAAGGGCTCGGGGTCCGAGATGGAGTTGTCGTTGTGGGACTCCGCGGCGTAGTGCACGATGGCGTCGTGGCCCGGGACGAGCCTGTCCAGCAGCCCGGCGTCGCAGATGTCGCCCACGACGAGCTCCACGCGGTCGGAGGGCAGCCCCGCGATGTTCTCGGGGTTGCCGGCGTAGGTCAGCTTGTCCAGGACGGTAACATGTACGCCCGGGTGGTTGTCCACCACGTAGTGCACGAAGTTGCTGCCGATGAAGCCGCAGCCGCCCGTGACGATGATGTTCTTGAGAAGCAATGGTGACATGCGATCGTTTTACCCATTAGTTCCAGAAAGCACTTTTTCAACCAAAGACGCCGTCTTATCCCATGAACTCTCATTTTCAACCATGCGTCGACATAAACGAGACTGCTCAGCCAACTTATCAGGGTTTTTGACAAGCGAATAGATGGCCTGCTCAACATTATCGGAATCCATAGAGCTAATAATTGTTCCGAAATGCTCGTTTGGAAAAAGCTCTCGCGCCCCGCCCACATCCGTAACAACAGAAGGACACCCGCACGAAGAAGCCTCTAGCAAAGTTGTAGCAAAGCCCTCCGACCGTGTAGGGAGACACAGCAGATCGGACTGCTGAAGGAGTGAGGAGATGTCGGAAGATGAAAGCCGTCCAACCCATCTAAGCGATTCACCTTGAGCATCATCAACTTCTTTTGATAATGCACCATCACCCGCCAGAACAAAGACGACGCCAGCTTCGACAAGCCTATGACTTCTCGAAGCCTCAAGAATGGCCTTGATGCCTTTTTTCAGGAATTAGCCGCCCTACAAAACAGACCAAGAAGGACTCAGCGCCTACACCAAGCTCATTACGAAAGTCTCGCCCCGACGACATCTCTCTGAATGACTTAGCATCGATTGAGTTGGGGATAACTCCCTTTGCTGCAATACCAAAAGACCTAAGCCACTCAACACTCTTGCTCGAAACGCCATAATAGTCTGGATGGAACCGCTTGCCCAAGGCCGTTATTAGGCGCTCATATGTACGGACCAAAGGATCAATCACCGGATTGCTAAATGAAAGAAAAAGCAGAGCCGTGATCAAGAACAACAGGTGTTATCCTCAGACTCTTTGCAAACCTAATGCCGTCAAGCGAATGAATGTAGAAACGAGCATT
>VOFK01003298.1_pt1 | contig 55440 bp, 73 predicted proteins | sample 5384121 | NCBI WGS metagenome assembly VOFK01 (sample SAMN12384730, study PRJNA508395) | human gut metagenome | isolation source: healthy gut J | host: Homo sapiens | reverse complement strand
AGTCAGGTTGCAACCCAATTACAAGCTGCTCGTGCTAAAAGTACAGGAGGCAAAACTGTTTTTGTTGTTGTGGAACCAGGCAAGTGTGCCTTTGCATACGGGATTGAGTAAGATAATAATATCAATGGGATTTGTTATATTGTTTGTAATGATTGCTATTGTGTGGGTCTTGTTTTTGGAAAGGATTTTTTATTCTAGTATAAAAAGTGAATTGTATCCCTTGAAATAAAAATGTGTTTTTATAGTTTTAGATATTTTCTAAAACTATAAAACGATTATATTAATCTATTATTGGAGTGTTTCAAATATAATAGAAAGTTCTTTTTTAAAGTAGGGTGCATTTTATCTTTTTCTGATAAAATGATTTTATCTTTCGGAATACGCCAGTCAATATTCAAATCAGGGTCATCCCATGCAATACCTCCTTCGCTTTGCGGAGCATAAAAGTTATCGCATTTATATTGGAATAAGACCTCATCACTAAGTACGGCAAAGCCATGAGCCAATCCTCTTGGTATAAATAATTGTCGATGGCTTTCTCCGGTTAATTCCACTGCCACATGTTGTCCGAATGTTGGAGAGCCTTTGCGGATATCCACTGCCACATCCAGTACAGAACCTTTTATGACACGTACTATTTTACTTTGCGTAAAAGGAGGTTTCTGAAAATGTAATCCTCGCACGACACCATATCCGGAAAAACTCTCATTGTCTTGCACGAAAGTGGTTTTACACACCTTCTCTTCAAACTCGCGAGAAGAAAAACTTTCAAAAAAGTAACCTCTTGCATCCTTAAAAATGCGGGGCTCTAAAATAAGAACCCCGTCTATTGCTGTTTTATAACTTCCATTATTTATCTAATTCTCTAATTACTTTAAGTAAGTATTGTCCATATTGGTTCTTAAGCATCGGTTGAGCCAGTTCGCGCATCTTTTCATTACGTATTGCTGCTGAATATTGATGCTAGTATTGTGCTAGGAGTATAACTTCGATTCAGATTAAAAAAAAACATGGTGGGAAATTTGAAAAAGATAACTGTCTTTTTTCAAATTTCCCACCGTTTTTTGAGGAAGAAAGAGGAAGAAAAAAAGGGAAAAAGGTGAGGGTAGGTGAGGGTAAATTTCTAACATTCGTATTTTTTTTTTTAGAAGAAAATAGAAGAATAGAAATAAGAAATATAAAAATGAAAAGTTGCAAAAGTACCCTCACCAACCCTCACCTTTTTGCGTGCGAAGGAGATGAAATCTTATTCATATAGCCTATTTGATTTCACCTGTTCCGTATCAATAATGAATACAGTGTATCTTCTCCCGTTTTTTCCCTTATGAAATTCGAAGCCGTGTTTGGACATCACTTTTCCTAGTTGGGCTTTGGTTCCGTGAGAATATTGATACCCCGTTCGTTCGCGAATCAATTCCGCAATTTCAGTGACCGTCAGATAATGCACCTTTTCGAAACGTTCCGGTTTGCGGATATGTGTCAACACCAGTTCTTCTTCCGGTGAGTGGAAAATGAAATCCTCGTTGTTCTCTTCAATCCGTGAGTTTTCCGATTGGGTGAACCAATACTGATACCCCGGCTTGTTGAGCAGATACTTGATTTGTGCATACAACTGCGCGTAGTTTATTTTGATAAACTCCATCGAGTTGACATGAAAGCAGAGAAAACGGCGGTTACCTGTGGTGTCGTGAAGCACTTCCTGGTAATTGCATGTGCCGGCAAAAGAAGCCGTATGAGGAAAATTTTGCGAACGCCGCGCGTATGGCAGGCGGATGCTGATTACTTTGCGGGTAACCAAATCCTTGAAGATATTCAGTTCCCGTCCGTTCATCCCTTCAAACTCATCCAGATTGATAAGCATTGCCTGCGCTATTTTGGCCAGATCATCCTTGTTGTTCGGGTTGATAAGACCGGTAGAAAGATAGGCGCGCAATTCGGGCGGCAGCAGGTTGTTGATAAACGTAGTCTTTCCGATGTTCTGTATTTCGCCGCAAAGCAACAAAACAGTGTGGTTCACCACATCATCTTGTGGGCGGCAGCGCACATTCCCACCAGATAACGTTCCAGACATTCTACCCAAAATTTCTGGTGACTAGTATGCACGCTGTTGGCAAGGATACGGATATAGTCGGTTCCGTCCCATTCGGGCAATAATTCAAAATATTCGCGAATAGGGTGGTACGTCTGGCTGAAATCGGAGTAGATCAGATTCTCGATCGTTTTGACAGTGCAGGAATATCCCAGCTCATTAATTTCTATCCAGATACTGTTTTCCATCATTTCATCCAGAATGCGGAAAGGTTCCGGTTGCTCCGTGTCCGTTTTCCTTCTGCGATATTCCATGATATGAAGCACTTCGTTGTAGCGTGTATCGTAATTTTCTTTGATATGTTGCTCAATCTGTAATATTCGCTTCTGCGTACTATTCAGCTTGCGGGTGTCGAATTCCTCGTTGTGTCCGTAAGCACTCCCGATCAGTGCGTCCATTTCATCCGCGGGAAGATCGGTGAACTGGCTCTTGATAAAAAGCTGCCGCCTCTTCCTGGGGGGACGCCGTAGCGATTGTACATACAAGCCAGGCAATGCAGGTAGTTGTTCCGGTTGCCGGTGACGTACTTTTCGGATTTATTGTGATAATAGTTCAGAGTCACCATTAAGGAAGCGTGCGAGGAATGGTAGTTGAGGGCCACTTGTTCGGTGAGGGGATTGTTGTCTGGTGCTGTCGTCTTTTTCTTTTTTGCCGGATGCCCTTTTCTTTCTTTTGAGACTTGAAGAACATCGGTGGCTGTTCCACGATGACAGCTGTGGCATCGGGATTGAAATAAATATCCGGATCGTAAGAGAACAGGCAAGTGCGGCTAACATCCTGCCCGGAAGTGTCGACCTCAACTCCGCAGAGCTGGGCATAAAAGGAAGCGATTTTTGTGATAAGCAGCATGATGGAAATCTTCAATTTCCTGAATTGTTTCGGGCAATGTCCCGTCTGTCCGGCATACACGTACCACGATTTTCAGTCCCATTCCTTTGGGGCTGATGAAAGCGATGCGGGTGTGGGCACACTTTTTTGCCAGTGCGAGGATGCGTGCCAATGCTTCCTGTGTCTGATGGTCGATGTCTACCACGATGTATCCCAGATACTTGACGAGAGTTGCGTTTGAACGTCCTCCCCGGTAGTTGGCTGAAAAGGTGATTTCCGGTAGTTCTATTTTCTTTTTCGTTGGCTGCTTTCTCGCCTTGTTCCGCGAAGATTCGGCGCACGTCCTCCACCGTTTCCCGGTATGTGCCGTTGCTGATGGCCGATACGATTTCTTCTTCTGTCATTTCGGCTATAACGCGGTAAAAGTCTTGAAAGATGGTAAAATGATCCATGTTGGTTTGTTCTTTTTAATTTGCGGTTGCAAAGAAATTTGTTTGTAAAATAATAGAATGGAACTTTTCGTTTTTTTGATTAAGTTCTTAGGGTTCTCCCAAATAGCGTATGATCGTTGCCACCTGCCGGGGAGAGAGAAGGCGGTTGCGGGCACGATAGCCTTCTTGTTCGAGTTCTTGCAGGAGCGGAAGGTTACAGACAATCCAGCGGCGCAGAATTTGTAAGGCGACTTTGAGGCATACGTTGGGGTTGTAAAGATGAGCTAGTTCCGACTTTTTATAAGTGCGGATAAGAAATGGCTGGTCCGGATAATACATGATGAATGATGTTTGGTTTATGCTATAAAGTTACTGAAAATTAATGGTTTATTAAAAGAATAACGTCATTATTATTCATAGAGTATCAGGAAACTTCGTTGGGGAATCCGGAGGATGGAAAATGTGTTATCTTTATGTCGTTAACAAATAAGGAACGCGTTCGAAATGTGTGAAATCTTAAAATTATTTTATTATGGCAATGACAGTAACTTATTCAGTAGTGCCGCGCAAGAATCCTGCCAAAAAGGATGAGTCGGCAAAGTATTACGCGCAGGCACAGGCTTCGGGAGAGTTGGATTTTGAAGAGTTGTGCGAGGGAATCACCAGTCGGTCTACCTGTACGGAGACAGATGTGCGTGCCGCCATTTCGGGTATTCTTTATGAGGCGAAGCGTGCGTTGAAAGCGGGAAGAATAGTCCGGTTGGGTGATTTGGGCAGTTTGCAGATCGGGTTGAACAGTGAAGGAGCTGTGTCGGTCAAGGAGTTTTCAAGTTCGCTGATTACGGCTGCCCATATTATTTTCCGTCCCGGAAAGACGTTGGCGGACATCACGAAGATTCTTAGCTACCAGCAGGTAACGACGCGTGCGGTGGCCCAAACGGGCGGTAGCGGCAATGAAGGAGAAGATGATGACAAAGGTTCCGGTGGCGGTTCAGACGGTGGTGGAAGCGGAGAAGCTCCGGATCCGGCAGCATGATAACTTTAATATTAGATCAAATGAAAGAAATTGTAACTAAGATTTTTGGATGTAATCATGTTCCTTGTGCCTTTCTTCGGAAAAAGAAAGCGGAACAGAATTGTGAGAGAGGTGCGCTTCAATGCTACCCATAAGGAAGTGTGTAATGTGAAAACGACGGAAAGGGAGAAGGACGATGAGAAAGATTAGTCTGATTGTGATTCACTGCTCTGCTACCCGTGTCGATCGCGACTTCACGGCGAAGGATGGACACTGCCCATCGCTTTCGGGGCTTTTCGTGTTGGGGGTATCATTATTATATCCGCAAGTCGGGACAGATAGAGCCGATGAGGGATGAAGATACGGTGGGTGCTCATGCACGCGGTTTTAATGCGATTAGTCTGGGAGTGTGCTACGAAGGCGGACTGGATGAGGACGGAAAGGCAGCGGATACACGTACTTCCCCGCCAGAAAGAGGCGATGCATCGTCTGGTAAGCGAGTTGTTGCAGCGTTATCCGGATGCAAAGGTGGTCGGTCACCGGGACTTGAGCCCTGACACCAATTATAATGGAATTGTTGACCCTTGGGAGCGGATCAAAGAGTGTCCCTGTTTCGAGGTGAAAGCAGAGACATGGTGATTTTTATCCTATTTATTACTGTGGTGGTTAATTGACCACCACAGTAGTGAAATACTCTTTAAATACCTCCGCGGCTTTTTCAAGTTGTTCGGGGGTATTTTCTTTTACGTCTTTCAGCTTGTATTCCTGCTCCATTGCTTCATACTTATGTACGCCTAATGTATGATAAGGCAGGATTTCCACTCGTTGCACCATCTTATATTTTCCCAGAGCTTCTCCCAGTCGGCGAATGTCTTCCTCGAAATCGCTGTATCCGGGCACTAATACATAACGCAGCCAGAAAGGTTTTTCGTTTTCTTCCAACCATGCTGCCGTGCGGATGGTTTGCTCGTTACTTCTTCCGGTCAGTGCTTGATGGCGTGCCGGATTGAACTCTTTAATATCCAGCAATACAAGATCCGTCAGTTTGAAAAGTTCTTCAACTTCTTCGTTCCAGATACCGCCGTTGCTGTCTATGCATACATGGATTCCCTTTTCTTTCAGTTCGCGAACCAGTGGTACCAGTGCCTTTGGCCTGAAAGGTCGGTTCTCCTCCCGAAAAAGTGATTCCCCCGCGTTTGCCGAAAAAGGACGTTGGCTCATAGCCATGCGGACGATTTCTTCCGGTGGGGGTAGGCGTGCCTCCTTTTCCGGCTATCGTGTCGGGGTTGGCACAATACAGGCAGCGGAAATTGCATCCTTGAAGAAAAACGACGAGCCGTAAGCCCGGCCCGTCGAATGTTCCCATACTTTCGTATGAATGTACGTTTATCGTCATATTGAGTAGATCTGATTACATTCTTTCGTGGAAACTGCGGCTGATAACTTCCAGTTGGTGTTCGCGGCTCAGTTTCACGAAGTTTACGGCATATCCGGAAACGCGGATGGTGAGTTGCGGATATTTCTCCGGATGTTCCATGGCGTCTTCTAGCATTTCACGGTTCAGTACGTTCACGTTGAGGTGGTGTGCACCTTTGGTGAAGTAACCGTCCATCATGGTAACCAGATTCTCTACGCGTTCCTCGGCAGTAGCTCCCAGTGATTTGGGGACGATGGAGAATGTGTTACTGATACCGTCCTGTGAGTCGCGGTAGCGCAATTTGGCTACGGAACTCAAAGAGGCGATGGCACCGTTCTTGTCGCGTCCGTGCATCGGGTTGGCTCCCGGGCGAAGGCAACGCCTTTGGCACGTCCGTCGGGAGTAGCACCTGTCTTCTTTGCCATACATCACGTTGGAAGTGATAGTGAGCAAAGATAAAGTAGGACGGGCATTCTTGTAAACCGGAAGTTTCTTCAATTCTTCGCTGAAGAAATAGACCAGGTCAACACCCAGATGGTCTACCTTGTCGTTGTCATTACCGAAGCAAGGGAATTCGCCTTGAATGTCGAAACCTTCTGTCAGACCGATGTCGTTGCGACGGGCAGTAACTTTTGCATACTTGATGGCCGACAGTGAATCGAGGGCGATAGAAAGTCCGGCTACACCGTAAGCAAGGTTGATGCGCGGGTTTGTATCTACAAGGGCCATCTGGGCTTTCTCGTAGTAATACTTATCATGCATATAATGGATGATGTTCATCGCTTCGTTGTAAACACGGGCGATTTCTGTCAATACCTTCTTGTAGTTGCTCATTACTTCTTCGAAGTTCAGTGTGTCGCTGGTTAGTACGGGGATATTTTTCACCATTACCGTACCGGTGTTTTCGCAGCGTCCGCCGTTGATGGCAAGCAACAGGGCTTTTGCCAGGTTGCAACGTGCGCCGAAGAATTGGATTTGTTTTCCGATTTCCTGATAAGATACGCAGCATGCGATTCCGTAGTCGTCAGACTGGCGTACTTCGCGCATCAAGTCGTCATTTTCATATTGGATAGATGAAGTGTCGATAGAAACCTTGGCACAGAATTCCTTGAATCCTTCCGGCAGTTCCGGGCTCCACAGTACAGTCAGGTTCGGTTCTGGTGAAGGACCGAGGTTGTACAGTGTTTTGCAGGAAGCGGAAAGAAGTCTTTGTCACTTTGGTACGTCCGTCGTTGAGACGTCCGCCCAGAGATTCGGTCACCCAAGTCGGGTCGCCGGCAAAGATGTCGTTGTATGATTGCATACGCAGGTGGCGTACCATACGCAGTTTGATGACAAACTGGTCGATCAGTTCTTGTGCGTAAGATTCTGTAATGGTTCCCTTGCTCAATTCATATTCCATATAGATATCGAGGAACGAAGAAACGTTGCCCAGTGACATGGCGGCACCGTCTTGTTCTTTTTACGGCAGCGAGGTAAGCCATGTACACCCATTGCACAGCTTCCTGCGCGGTGTAGGCAGGACGGCTCAAGTCGAGTCCGTAGTATTCGCCCATTACCTTCATGTCCTTCAGTGCCTTGATTTGCTCTGCCACTTCTTCGCGCAGGCGGATGCGGGCTTCAGTCATCGGACCGGTAAGGTTACGCAAATCTTCTTTTTTTGCCTCAATCAGTCGGTCGATACCATAGAGAGCCATACGGCGGTAGTCGCCGATGATACGTCCGCGGGCATAGTTGTCAGGAAGTCCGGTGAGGAATCCCAGAGAACGGAACGAACGGATTTCTTCGGTATATACGTCAAATACTCCGTCATTGTGCGTCTTGCGGTAGTGAGTGAATATATCTTTTACACGGTCGTCCACTTCCACGCCGTTTTCATGGCAGGCTTTGCTCACCACGTTGATACCTCCGAAAGGCTTGATGGCACGTTTCAGAAGTTCGTCTGTCTGCAGACCAACGATCAGTTCGTTTTCTTTGTCGATATATCCGGCTTTGTGAGATGTGATAGTAGATACGGTAACATTATCCAGTGAGCGGACTCCGTTGTTTGCTCTTTCTTCTGCCAATGCTTCGAGGCAGCGGTTCCATACGGCTTTTGTACGTTCAGTAGGTCCTTCGAGGAAAGAAGCATCTCCATAATACGGAGTGATGTTGTGACTAACGAAATCTCTTACGTTGATTTCTGTGCTCCAAAGACCGTCTTTAAAGATCTTATTTAATTCCATAAAATGATAAAATTAGAGGTTGTAGTTATCCTTTTTCTTTAGAGCGCACAAAGTTACAACATTTTTCATATAATCAGCATAAATATGCTCTCTTTTATGCTTTTCAACATAAAATACCTAGTATTGCTATCCTTAGGAAATAGATGTTCGATTATTTTTTGGTGAAAACTCTTGCAAGTTTAAAAATATCTTCGTACCTTTGCACCGCTTTTAACGAAAAGCACTTCTGATAAGGAAGTTTTGGAGAGGTGGCAGAGTGGTCGATTGCGGCGGTCTTGAAAACCGTTGAGCTGCGAGGCTCCGGGGGTTCGAATCCCTCTCTCTCCGCTGAACGTGCTGGACAGAAATGGTCAGCAAACGGACAAAAAGCTACAAATCAATGATTTGTGGCTTTTTTATTGCCCGAAAGTCCTGCTTCCAAGACTTCAAAAGTACGGTAAAAGACAAAGTTTCGTTACTAAATCGTTACCTATTCCCCACCGGATAAAAACGGTAACGATTTGTCCATAAATGACCTGATAATGACTTGATTAGTCCATAGTCTGCATAACTCAAAAACGAGAGGTAAAAAGTAATTTTGCAACTAAAAATTTTGAAAGTTATGAAATCGACATTCAAAGGTTCTTTTTTTTTTTTGAAGAAAGGTCCTGAAAAAGAAAAACGGCGAGGTTATGATTATGGCACGCATCACCATAGACGGCAAACTTTGCCAGTTCAGTACGAAACAGAGCATCCAGCCCGACAACTGGAGCATTGCTGCGGGCAAAGCCAAAGGTAGGGATGCCGGGAGGATAAACGCCCTTTTGGACGACATACGTTCTTCCCTGAATACCATTTACCACGAAATGCAGCGGCGTGACAACTACGTGACCGCCGAGAAAGTGAAAAACGAGTTCTTGGGACACAGTGAGAGCCACGAAACAATCCTTTCATTGTTCCAAAAGCACAATGACGATGTGAAACAGCTTGTGGGCATATCCAAGACGATAGCGACCTACCGCAAGTATGAAGTGACCCGCCGCCACCTCGCTGAATTTATCCAAAGCAAGTACAACGTATCGGACATATCCATTAAGGAAATTAGCCCGATGTTCATTACCGATTTTGAGTTATACTTGCGTACCGCTTGCAAGTGCGGTTATAACACCACCGCCAAGTTTATGCAGTTCTTCAAGCGCATCATCATTATTGCCCGCAACAACGGCATACTGGTGGGTGACCCGTTCGCCAGCTACAAAATCAGGCTGGAAAAAGTGGATAGGGGCTACTTGACGGAGGACGAGATAAAAATCATCCTCAAAAAGAAAATGGTTTCCGAACGGCTGGAACACGTCAGGGACTTGTTCGTCTTTTCCTGTTTCTGCGGTTTGGCTTACAGCGATGTCGCCAACTTGCGGCAGGAGAATATCCAAAAGTCCTTTGACGGCAACCTTTGGATAATCACCAAGCGGGTAAAGACCAACACGGACGTGAATGTTCCCCCTGCTGGATATTCCCAAGATGATTTTGAAGAAGTACAAGGGCAAGTTGCCGGACGGCAAGATACTTCCCGTAATCAGCAATCAGAAGCTAAACGCCTACTTGAAAGAGATTGCCGGATATATGCGGTATTAAAAAGAACCTGACATTCCACCTTGCCCGTCACACGTTCGCTACGACCACCACGCTGTCAAAGGGCGTACCCATTGAAACGGTGTCCAAGATGCTGGGACACACAAATATAGAAACTACGCAAATTTACGCCCGCATCACCAACAGCAAGATAGGCAGCGATATGCAGGGGCTTGACAAGAAGTTTGTCGGCATCGAGAAAATTTACAAGGAAGTCGCCATGTAATCTTGATTATTGGGAACTGGTCACAATTTGTGACCAGTCCTTACTATTATTCCAACATTGCTAAATTTCCTAAAATATACGATTATGGATTTGCAGATTATCCAAAACAATATTTTTTTGAGGTCAGAGGTTGCCGGGTGATGCTCGATTATCATTTGGCAGAACTCTACCAAGTGGAAACACGAGCCTTGAAGCAGGCGGTCAAGCGCAATATCGAGCGTTTTCCGGGTGATTTTATGTTTGTTCTCACCCAAGAGGAAATTGCTAACTTGCTGTTATCCATAGGGGTGTCACAAAATGTGATACCCCCCTGATTACAACTTCGGCGTTGCTATGCCTATGGCTTTCACCGAGCAGGGGCGTAGCCATGCTTTCTTCGGTTCTCCGCTCCAAAGTAGCCATAGAGGTAAACATTTCAATCATGCGGGCTTTTGTCCTTATGCGCCAAATGGCAATCGGTTACGAGGAACTGTCAAGGCGCATCGAGGAACTGGAGGTAAGCACCGATGCGCAGTTCAACGAACTGTACCAAGCCCTTACCCAGCTTCTGAGCCAGTCGAAACAACAGAAAGAACGCCGTCCGGTAGGTTTCGTTACCTATAACCGTGACAAAAACGAATAGGTAACGATTTCGGTAACGAAATTCCGCCTAACAAACTATATCCCAATGAAGTACATTCTTCCACCTTGCGGGCAGTCCACCGACTACCCGCATTTTTTATATCCTTTTCCAACTGGCACATTCCCCGAAACGCCAGCCGTGCGTGGCATGGCTGACTGTATTCCGTGAAAAGAGCCGTTGGAAACCCGCACAAGCGTATTGCAAGCAAGCTCACAACACCCTTGCCTTTCCCGCCCGCATGGAGTGTTCCCTAAAAGATGAAAGAGAACAGGCACTTTTCCCCGGTTTCCCTATCTGTAAATCTTCCTCTTACGCAGTCCCCCAGCCGGGACAGTCGTTTTAATCATTTCAATAGGCAAAGGTAGTTACGTGTTCTTCACGATTTTGCAAGGTCGAGCCGTTCCGGTTTGGCGAAAAAATCTTCCCTGCCTTGCGAGGTATTTTTTGCCCAAAACCTTGCAAACTCTAAACACTACCCTTTTACGCCTATGTGAAACGAAAACGACCGACCCGACCGGAAGACGCATAAAAAAAAAGTCGGATTTACGGGAAACAGGAAAAAAGTTCAGTGAAACTTCAACTCCCTCACCTCTCAAATCCGCATAAAATTAAAAACTTAAAAAATTACAGCAATATGGAAGCAAAGGTATTATCGGAAGCAAAAGTTTATGTAGGCACTTATGTCAAGTACAACAACGGTTCATTGTCCGGCGCATGGCTCGACCTTTCGGACTATTCGGACAAGGAAGAATTTTATGAAGCCTGCCGGGAACTTCACAAGGACGAGGAAGATGCGGAATACATGTTTCAGGACTGGGAGAACGTGCCGGAGGGCTTAATCGGTGAAAGCTGGATTTCTGAAAACTTCTTCGCCCTGCGTGATGCGGTGGAGGATTTGAGCGACACCGAGCAGGAAGCCTTTTTCGTGTGGTGCAACTATAAAAGCCATGATTTGGGCGAGGAAGATGCGGACGACCTTGTACGGGATTTCCGGGATGAATATCAAGGGGAATATGACGATGAAGAAGATTTCGCCTATGAAATTATAGAAGAATGTTACGACCTGCCGGAGTTCGCAAAGACCTATTTCGATTACAAACAGTTCGCCCGTGACCTGTTCATGTGCGATTACTGGTTTGATGACGGCTTTGTGTTCCGGGCGGCATAACAACCAATCCGGGCGGGGTGTCAAAGCCCTGCCCGCTAAAAACAACCAAGTTTATAACCATAAAAAAATAAGACATCATGCAGTCACTTAACAAAAACGGGGTAAGCATCACCCAAACACCGGGAGAAGAAAAGTTCGTGAAATGCCATTTAGGGGCTTTCAGGGGACAGATTTATTTTCAATATGACTACCGCCACACGGACGGCGAACTTTTCAGCACGGTAGCCAAAACGCTGGACGAGTGCCGCCGCAGGCGTGACGGGTGGATAGCAAAGAAGAACGGAGTAATAAACAAGTAAATTTTGGGGACATGAAAACGACAGAAGTAAACAAGGAGCTTATCGGCAGGCGTTGCGAGTGCATTTTTACGGGCTTAATGGTAACGGGCGTTATCGAGGACACAGAAGAAAACGAACACACCATGGAGGTAAAAGTCCGTTTCGACCACCCGCACCAGTGGGGCGATGATTTGTATAATGATGTGTGGGCGTGGGGGCGCAAAATTGACGAGTTCGGCACGCTGCACCATTTGCAACTGCTGGAGGATAAACCGGACTTTCAGATAATGACGGTAGTTTTCGGCGAGCCAATCAGCCGGATAGACCGCAGTGTTTTTGAAGATGTGGACACGTGGGGCGTCTGTTCCCTGCAAGGCTGGGTAAACAGCCACGAGAGTGTCCGGTTTGTAGCCATAAACGACCATACGGCAATTATCACGGGCGAATACAACATGGAACAGGTAAAGGTGTGGTTAGAGAAATACACGTCCATAAGGAGCCTTAAAACCAGTTGATAGAGAACGGCGGCTGTTTGCCGCCGCTACTTTCTTTCGTGAGTGCCGGGAAATAAAGTAGCAAAGAAACCCGCCTATATTCCCCAAAAATTATTAGCAACCAATGCCTTCTGACTAGCTGTTGGTTAGCCAATAATACTTTCTGTCTCTCTATACTGTTTGTATATATTCAATACCTGGCAATTTCATAAAACAACTATAATTTTTTTCAAAAATGCCCCTATTTGTGAGTTGTTTATGACTTGCCGTAAAAAAAACTTGCTTTTTAGCCCGAGTAACTGCTACATAAAAATACACTTAATTCCTCAAAGAATGATTTTTCTATATCTTTAGTCATCACAAAATTACAGTCATTTCCATTTTTACATCTACCGCATAATCCATACCAGTTAGAAATGAATCTTTTTCCATATCAGGAAGTATTACATAATCCCATTCTAAACCTTTTGCTGCATGTACCGTAGAGATTATTATAGACGTATTTAAGAATTCCATATATTGTTTTATACCATTATGTTCAAAGGTATCTTTAATCAGATTAATTTTATCTTCATTAGATAAAAACGAATAATCGACAAAAAGCTGAACCCAAAAAATTTCGAGTAATTCTAAAAGAGCTTTTAACAAGTACGGAATCATTGTTAATATATACTTTCTCGTATTTTATCAATATGTTTTTTCCCTATCTTTTTAGTAATCTTTGAATTTGATTTTAGTAATTCAATAAATTCATACAGACATTTTCTGTTGAATGTTATATATTCAGAGTCTTCATCTGTAAATAATCCATAAAAAGAATGGTATCTTATTGTGATTGAAAGTTTTTTTTATAATATGCTCAATATTAGGTCCTCTTTGCTTTGCAAGTATGGCAACTTTAGCAAAGGAATCGTTTTGTAATATTTTTTGTGACTTAATTACAACTTGTAAAAGTTTCTTCTTCTTGGTTATCATAGATATTAAATTCCACCTTGATTTTAAGCTATTAGGGTTATCAAAAAGGAGTAATAGCATTTTGCCGTATTATTTTATCCAATTGAAGCATATTCTCATTGGATGCAAAACGATAATTCTTCTCCAATGAAATAAGTTGTAAATTGAATGTATTTTGTGCATGTGAAAGTAAATTGGGTACGGCTCCTATAAATCCATAAAATTCGCTGTAAAGAATCTCCTAATAGCAATATATTTGTTTTATCTGTAATTAAGAAATTCAATAGCCAATAACTTAGTAGATTGGTATCTTGAAATTCATCTACGAGAATTGATGTATAATAATTTCGGTAAAATTCTAATATTCCAATTTGTTCTTTAAACAATTTAATTGTTAAAGTAATAATTGCATTATATGGAATGGCATTCTTTATTAATAGTTTGGAGATGACAATAGAATTATATTTATCAATATTTTCTTTTAAATACTTTCCTTTTATGTTTTTAACTCCGGCGTTGAATTCTGACAAAACATTCGCTTCATCTATTGAAATATTATTAAATACTCGCATTATACTATCACTTCGACTATCATCAACGGATTGTAGAGTATCTAAATTCGACAATGCAGGATGTAGTCTATGACCGTATTTTTTTAAAATGCTTCGACAGAAACCATGATAATTAGATACATATATTTTTTCTTTAATATTAATTTGCTTGCCTAAATCCTGCAATAGTTCTGGAATATTCTTACTTACATCTTTTTTAATTTTATATGCAGCATTTACGCTAAAAGTTAATGCTAAAAGTTTTTTGGAACAGGTAGCTTGCCGATAGATATTAAATAGGCTATCCGGCTTACCATTGTATGTGTTTTACCATAGCCAGCAGGTGCTTCAACTAATAATCGTTTGTTAGGAGAAAAAATAATTTCTAATTGTTTTTCATCCCCTTGGTGTTTGTTCTCAATCCGAGATTTTATAATTTCTATTTCGTTTTGATACATCAGCATAAACTTTTAGCTTGTTCAATTAGATTGACATATATTTGAGGGATTTCGCTTTTAGATAGTTTCATTCCTATTAAAAGTCCCAATGGTTGAGACTTATTGATTCCAAACCATGTAGAATAATAGGCTTTTTAGGTTTGTGATATTTGTTTTGTCTATATCTGATAATTTGAGGTCTGTACTGATAGGTGCTGTTAAATAGCCATATTTTTTATATGCTCGTTTATTTAATGCTTGTGCATTCAGAATTCGTTCTTGTTTTTCCGAATCATATTCACAAAGTATATCGCATAATACTTCCTCTCTTCCTATATCAATCAATTTCATTAATTCAGCCTCAAAATCCCGTTCTGTTGTTTTCCATAAATTAGGAATACTTGTTGGGGTATTATCTCCATCACTATCTCTAATCCCAATACAAGGTATACCAAATTTTTCTGCTAACTGTATCAGTTGTAGAACGGAATCTCCACCTGCTTGAATAACACATATCCCGCAATCATCTAAATCTATATCACATTTTTTTGCAAACAAGGGAAAACTTCCATATTCAGAATCCCCTTCGACAAAAATAGCACAGCGAGCAAAGAATGCTTCTTTGATAAAAGGAAAATGAAGTAAAAAGATGTTTTTCAAGTTGTTCGCCGAGAGATAGATTTGTTCCTGAAACTATTTTAGTGCTTGTTCCTTCTTTATAAAGTCCGAATAATCTGCTTAAAATCATTAAGAATAATACTTGGTGAATGTGTTGCGATGATGATTTGACCATCTAATTTATCAATTCCAAATAATTCTTTTATTAATAACTTTAAGTCAGAATCTTCATTATTGATAACTTTATTGAGATATTTAATAAGAGAACGTTGCATATAAGGATGTAAATGTATCTCTGGCTCGTCAAGTCCTAATACAACAGAAATAGACCTTTCTCCTGTATCCTCATTAACAAATACCCCTGTTTCTCCACGTTGGTCGGAAATTGTTTGAAGTTTATTCAAAATAGATAAAGTAACTAGTAATAAAAATTGAATTCCATATCCACATTTTGACAATGCCCCTCCTCTGGCATCTTGTAAAGAGATTAACTTTGGGAATAACAATGAAACATCCCCCTCCAAAACAGCTTTAATTGCGTGGTCTTTAAAAGATTTTATTTTTTTCTAATTTAGTATTTACATTAGTTAATAAATCATTTGTAAATTCAATATCAACTAAATTATTAGTATTTATATCTGTATTCGATACGTAATCCTTAATCATTCTTGATAAAAAACGCCCTACGCCTTTACTGCTGTCAAAATTAATTTCAGAAATGGGATTTCTCAAGGAATCATAGTATATAAAGTTTAAGCATTTAATAAGGGTTGGAGATATGTATGTTTCTGTTTCTAAATGATAAAATTCCATATTATCATCAGGTGATACTTGTTTACAGATAATATTGATATAGGTGTAATCATCTATATCAAACAAGTCTTCAAAATGCCCTATTTCATCATTTGTGAGTTTTATTCGTATATTAACTGTTATAGGTAAATTTGCATCATTAAAATCATCATAAACAAATCCTCTTCGTGTGAAAATGATATTTAACAGGTTTAATATATTTGATTTTCCTAAATTATTTTCTCCAACAATAAAATTGCACGATTCGTCAAATGTAATTGTTGCAGAATTTAAGTTTCGATAATTTTCAACGGAAATATCCTTTTATTCTCATAATGTGCAGTTATTTTTTTATAAGTTATTTACAAGGAACAAAGGTAATCACAAAATAAACACCCAGCAATAAAACACTGGGTGTTTATCAACATACTAATTCCAAAAGATTTATTCTTCCTCGCTGCTGTCATTGTTAAACGAGAACGAAAGTTGTTGCATCTGCCCGAAGCTGTCGATAATATAAATGTCAATCGTCTGCTGGTCTGTCGATGCCGAGGTGTAGTAGAGCCTGAATGTTTCTTTCTCCAGCGGGTAAAGGTCATTGGGCAGGAACACCGTGCCGTTATCCATTTCCAGCTTTCCTTTGCCGTCCGGCTGGAAATACCGTATCTGATAGGCAGTCGGCTGGTAATAGCCGCCACGCACCAGTCGGCAGCGTATTTCGGCGGTTTCCCCGACTTTCAGCCTTTTGGGTACTGGCAGTGTTTCGATGCTGAACGGGTACGCCTGCTGAATATCCAAGTTGTCATTACAGGCGGTGACAAGCACGAGGGCGGCCACGATGTAGCAGCCCATGATGATTTTATAGATTACGTTCTTCATATACATTGATTATATAGCGGTCAGTTGATAATGAATTTCAGTCCCAAAGATACCTGCGTGTGGAACTTGCCTATGTCCGAGCCGAACAACGCCCGTTCCCTTGCGTTCAACAGCAGAGCCACCCGGTCGGTCAGGTAGGTTTCCAGTTCCAGCGTCAGCGCACCGCCGTAAATGAAGCAGTCCTTATCCAGCAAGGTAGAGCCGTCCGGCAGCAGCTTTTCGCTTCGGTTGCTTGTTTCGTACCCGGCGAGAGCCGACAAGCCCAATGAAAGGAAAAAGGTCTTTCGCCTGTCCGATAGGAATTTCAGGTAATAGCCGCCCTCTGCGGTGAACTGTTCTACGGGTATCTGCATATCCTTGTAGTCATACTTCTTGTGCAGGTATTCGCCGCCAATCACCCAGCGGTTGGCGTTCTTGGTGTAAACGCTGTACGCCGCCCCGATGTGGTAGGCGAAATCACTGCCAGCGTTCCAATGCACCCCGTCCGTCATGCCCGCCGTGACCTGCAAGCCTTTCATGCCCGGCAGGTATCTTTGTGCGTGTGCCTGAAACGAGGTCAGGCACAGCGCAAAGAGCATCATTATAAAGATGTGTCTTTTCATTCCCTATTTGATTTTTAGTTCGTCAATCACTTCCGCATTCACGATGTCGGCGTTTTCCACCCGTATGGTCTGATGCCGCCCGCCGTTCTTCTCGTAGAGTTCCACGACCAGCAGCTTGTCGTCAGGAATGGTAAACTTCGGCAGGGCGTACACCGTGCGCACGGTCGATTTCCCGGCAATCTCTATCACCTCGTTGTAGCTGCGTACCGCATCCAGTACCGTTTCCTGAATAGCCGTGCGTTTGGGTACTTTCTTATCGGTTATCTTAAACCTGATGAAGTCCGTGTCGAAAGGCACGTTGGAACTGTTCTTTGTCTGCGTGTGTACATAGAGCATCCCGTTATAGGTATAAATCCCTTGATTAAGAACTGTATGCCGAAACGCTTGCTACCCAAGTGGCGCACTTTCCGGTCATTGTTCTTGTAGATGCTCTGCATGATCAGCTTCACCAAGAGCGGGCTTTCGCCTGCCAGTTCCCTGAAATAGATGTTCATCCGGGTGTGGGAGAAGTCCGTTGTGTCCTCGTTTTCCAAAGAAGTCTTTCATTTCGATGTTCAGCATTTCCGGTTCACGGGCGTACTTTGGCGTTGAACGAAAAAAACTGCCGTCCTCGCAGATAACGGAAAAGTTCGTTTCCCCCGGAAAACCCTCGGTCGTCGCTTTCACCCTGATTACGTTCTCCGCACCGTCCGCCTTTCCCGCTATGATATGGTTGCTTCCCAAATCGACATAGCGGACGGCGGCGGGGAAGATGATATGCACCGTCTTGGCAAAGGTCACTTCCACGCCGTAGGGCGTAACCATTTGGCGGTACGGGAGTTTCCGGGTAATCCCCCGGTACAAGTCGTTGCCAGCCGCATACTTCACGGTGTCAGCGGTTTGTGCGTTTGCCGCACACACGCCCAGCAAGAGGGCGAACATTCCAAAAATCTGTTTCATTGCTAATTGAAATTTTAACGGTTGATAAAATGGTTATTGTTGTTTGGCATACAGCATGACTTTATAGCCTGCTTTCAGCTTCACTTTCACGGTTCGGAACTTCTTGGCGAGGTAGCCGGACGTTCCTTGCAGCAATCCCCTTGTCACGTCCATAGCCACCTGCTGCCCGGCACTTTGGGCAAAGGAAATGCTTGTACCCAGCCCGCTTCCGATATTCGCCATAGCTTCGTTGAACGCTTCCTGCTCCATAGAGGACGGGACGGAAAGCCCCTTTGCCCGTCCGTGTCGAACACGGCGAGTTCCACCGGGATGATGTTGCCAGCGTACTCAATCGAGGACACCAGTATGTCGAGCCGTTCGCCCTGCACCTTTGCCGTCCCCGCCACAAGGGTATTCTTCGGCACAACGATATTTCCCGCCTGCATGGGTTCGAGCAACCGGAGTTTCACCGCCTGCCCGTCCACCAGCGTTTGGTCTTGGTGTATGCAGGCGGCTACCGTGTTCTTTCCCATAGCGTACCCCGTGCCTACCGCCGTGTTGAAGCCGTAGTTTCGTGGCTGGCTGTAAGCCCGGATGAAGTCGGCATCGCTCATGGGCTGCTGCAATCCCGATACGGTCGTTTCCCGGATAGCCTGCACCGGAATAGCCGGAGTGCCGATACCGCCGCCGTTCTGCCCGGCTGTCGGTATTTGGGCAATCTGTCCCCTTTGTCCGTCCTGCCCGTTCATATACTTTGCCGCCAGCTCGTAGGACTTTTCCAAGAGTGCCATTTGGTCGTCAGCCGTAGGCGTGGCGTTCTGCTGCTGTTGCAGTCGGTCGGTCAGTTCCGCCACCTGCCGCTTCAAGTCCTCTTTTTCCTCGTCCACCGCCGGGGTTTCGTAGAACGTGCTTAACTGGCGGTTGATGTCCCGGTAAGCCGCCCTTGAAGAAGCACCGCCGCCCCTTTGGCTTCGGATCTTCTTCCGGCATCAGGTCGATTTCCGCTTGTGGTTCTTCCGTATCATCGTCCCCCGTGAAACCGAAGTCCTGCAAGGATTGTATCTTGTCCTGCTGTTTGCGGCTTGTCACCGCCTGCTCGTATGCCTTTTGCTTGTCGGCTATAATCCCGTCCTCTGCGGGCAGGGGTATGTCGGCGTTGAAGCCGCCCACGCTCTCCACATTCACGTCCTCTTTGCCGGAGGGGGCGAATATCAGGTACATGCACCCTGCAAAGGCAAGGAACATCAGCGGGAAGACTATCATTTTCCTGCGCTGCTGTACCTGTTGCGGTGTCAGTTCCCGTTTGGGCTTCTCTTCCTTTTCAGGCTTCCCGTCCGCCTGTGGTGCGGTCGTGCCGTTCTCATTCTTCTGTACGTCTTCCATATTGCGGTCTGTTTAACGGGTTGATACTTTTGGTTGTGTCATTGCCGTGCAACGGCAGTTGTCTGATGTGTTCTATTTGCAGCCTTTTGCCCGTCCGTTTCCCGATGTTGTAGATTGATGAAACGGTGATATAGATAGACAAGCCACTGAAAAAAGAAGAACATCACGAGGATAACCGCCAGCCTTTTGCCCGGCGTAATCCGTCCGCACATACGGCGCAGGCGGTCGTCTGCCCAGTCCTGCACCTTTTCGATGTAATTTCGTTTTCTTTCCATAAGGCTATCTTTTTAATGGTCTGCAAATCCTTGTTCTCCGTGATCTCGAACCCCTCGATGATGAAGCCCTGCGGGTTGTTGTCGCTCCGTGTTGCGTTAAGCAACCGGCACGAGGTGACAAGGCTTCGCACCGTCGAGCTGCTTTCCCGGACAATCAACTGGCGGGCGTAGGTGTTCACCTTGTAGGGGTACTGGTCGAAGTCGCACTTCACGCTGTCAATCTCCACCGTCTGCGTGACGTTCCCGGAAATCACCCGGTTGTAGTAGCCCTTTTCCGCCAAGTCCTTGTAGTAGTTGAAAGCGGTCTTGTCGGCGAGAAACAACGAGCGTTTGATGTTGCTTTCGATAGCCCCCTTTTCGGGTGAGAGCGTGAAGAAAAGTTCGTGGAAACGCCGCACGTGCGATTTGGCTTCCACGGGTCTGTTCTGTGCCATGTCCTGCGAGAGTGCCAGCATCAGGCTTTTGCCGTTGTCGAGGACGTAAATCTTCTGCCGCTGCTTTTCGGCGAAGCTATACGAGTTCCACACGGCAAAGCCTGTCACCAGTGCGCACAGGCAGATGAATACCAGCGCAAAAGCCGGATTTGCCGGAAACTCGTTTCGATGTTCGTTAATGACTTAAATTCCATATACTAAATATTGATGTTGGTTATTTGAGTAGTTTCCCGGTTACTTTCCCGCTTGCCGCACCGACCGCAGCCCCGGCGATTGACCCAGGCTCGTGCCACGTTGCGGTTATAGGCAGACGTTTACCGCCAGCCGACACTATCCAGCTTTGCCACCGTTGGAATGGTGAAGTAGCCCACGATGCCGATAATCATAAAGATTATATACACGGTGCTGCTCCCGTCCGGGATGAAATCCGGGTCTGAAAGCTGCTCGATGTCTTTTTGGAGCATCAGGGTTTGTATGCGTGCCAGCACGCTGCTGAACAAGTCCGACACGGGTAACCACAGGTAAATGGAGATATAGCGTGAAATCCACCGGGTCAGCGTGCTTTGGAAACCGTCATAGACGGAAATCGCAAACGCCAGCGGACCCAGTATGCTTAACACGATTAGGAAGAACGTGCGCAGCGTGTCTATAATCAGCCCCGCCGCCTGAAAGAGCATTTCCAATAACTCCCTGAACCAGTCCCGGACGGACTTCTTTATATTATAAGCCGTCCTGTCCATGTACATGCCCGTCATGGTCACCATGTCGGAGGGCGACCAGCCCAGTTCTTCCAGTTGTCGGTCAAATTCCTCGTCCGATGCGAGGTAAGCCGTTTCGGGGCTTCGCATCAGGGCTTCATATTCCAGTCGGTCTTTCTGCGCCCGGTACTCGTTCATGTCGAAAGTCTGCGTTTCCATAAGCTGGTTGCACCCTTTCACCACTGGCGACAATACCGTGTTGATAGTCCCCAGTACGAAAGTTGGAAAAAACATGATGCACAGCCCCAGCGCAAAGGGACGGAGTAGCGGGTACACGTCTATGGGTTCGGCACGTGCGAGCGACTGCCACACTTTGGCGGCTACATAGAACAAAGCTCCCAGCCCGGCTATCCCTTTGGCTACCCCCGTCATGTTGCTGCACAAGGGCATCATTTCATCGTACAGCACCCGCAACACTTGGTGCAGGTTGTCAAAATCCACCGCTGCTAATAACATAGGCATACCATATTATATGTTACCAATAGCGTTCATCCGCCGAACCGTAGAGAGCCAGCACCCGGTCGGTGTCGTTCTTCTTCTTTGCCCGCAGGTAGGGACACGGATATGTTCTTTCGGGTGTAGTAGTTCACGAGGTTGCGGTAGTTGAGCAGGCTTTTATAGGCGTTGTTGATTACCGCCAGTCTTTCGGCATCCGTCAGCGACATGCCCGTCACGTTCACTACATTCTTCAAGTCCTGCAACACGTCCGCACTTTCGGAGAGCAGCTTTGCGTACCCGGCTGAAATGGCGGTGAGTTCATCCGGCGTGTAGTTCGGGTCAGCCAGCATGTTCTGGAAAGTTGCGCACGTAGATTTCGGATATTTCCGCCACCAGTTCAATGGACTTCTTCACCTTGATGCCGCCCTTGACAACATCGTGTACCGCTTTGAGCGCATCGTAATATTTTTTACCCTGCTGGAAAATCTTCTGTGCTTCCATAAAGCCGTCCAGCGTGTTCTTGGCTGTGGTGGAAGTCTGCACTATCTGCTTGGTGGTGTTGATGATGCCCTGCGCCAAGTTGCCGGGGTCTGACACCACCCACTGTGCGGATGTCCTTGCCGATGAAGCAAAGGCACACCGCCATAAGGAGAATTGTTCTTTTCATTATCTTTTGTTTTCAGGGTTTGTAACTCGTTTGTATTCGCCGCCGGGCATGAGCGTTATCCGGTCGGTCTTTTTTTGTCATAGGTGAACTGTATGCGGAAGCCCGTTTCGATGAACAGGCAGCCGTTCCGTTCTGTTACCGGGTAAGCCGTTTCCAGTATTCTGCCCCTGACATTCGCTTTCCGGGTGACGGTGTATCTGCCGCCCGTTTCCGAGAGTGGCCGGGTGTCCCCTGACGTTTACCCAATAGCCCTGCATCCTTTCCACCGCTTCCGCTGTCCTCGCAGCCCGCCAGCAGGCAGGCGGACAATAGCGTATATCAGATTGTCAATCCATTTCATGTTCCTAATTTTTAAGTTGTTGATGATTGGGGATTTTTGCTTTCCGCAAGCCGCTTGATAGCCAGTTCAAGGTTGCCGCCCAGCTTCTCGGCGAGGGCGAACAGTTCCATTTTCTCGCTTTCCTCTGTCGTGAACGTGTAATATTCTTCCAGCGAAACTTCTGTGGCGTACACTGCTGACTGCGTGCCGCCCAGCGAGAAGAAAACTTCCTTGTACTTCCGTCCGGGGTGGTTCGCCATGTTGATGAGACAATATTTGCGAACGCTCCTTGTCGGTCAGTCCGAGCAGGTTTTGTATGCTGTCGAACTTGTTCAGGTATTTTCGCTGGTCTAACAGGATTTTGCAGTCCGAGTTATTGATAATACTCTCTTTCACGATTGGGGAAGAAATAATATCCTCAATCTCTTGCGTTACCACAATCGCTTCCCCGAAATATTTTCGTACTGTTTTGTAGAGGTAGCGGATATAGTCTGCCATGTTCGCCGATGCAATCGCTTTCCACGCTTCCTCAATTAGTATTAACTTCCTTATCCCCTTTAACTTGCGCATCTTGTTTATAAAGGCTTCCATGATGATGATAGTCGTTATCGGGAATAAAATCTTGTGGTCTTTGATATTATCCAATTCAAAGACAATGAAGCGTTTATGCAGCAAATCCAGTTCCTTGTCGGAGTTCAGCAGGTAATCGTATTCACCGCCACGATAGTACGGTTCAAGCACGTTCAGGAAATTGTCTATGTCAAAATCCTTTTCCCTGACATTCTTCCGTTCAAGCTGTCGGCGGTATTCGTCCCGGACAAACTCGTAGAATGTGTTGAAGCAGGGTGTTACCGACCTGTCACCCGTGATACGTTCGATATAGGCACTTACCGCATTGGACAACGCCACTTCTTCCGACCGTTCCGGTGCTTCATCATCCCGCTTCCACAGGGTGAGTATAAGGGTCTTGATGCTCTCTTTCTTCTCGATGTCAAATACCCCGTCCTCGACATAGAACGGGTTGAACGCTATCGGGTTCTCGTTGGTGTAGGTGAAATAAATCCCGTCCTCGCCGTGCGTGCGGTTGTGGATAAGCTGGGACAGCCCCAAGTAACTGTTACCCGTATCGACCAGCAGCACGTGCGCACCCTGCTCGTAACACTGGCGCACCATGTGGTTGGTGAAGAAGGACTTACCCGACCCGCTCGGCCCAAGTATGAACTTGTTTCTGTTGGTCGTGATGCCTTTCTTCATGGGCAAATCCGATATGTCGATGTGCAGCGGGCGACCGCTTACCCTGTCCACCATTTTGATACCGAACGGCGAAAGCGAACTTTTGTAGTTCGTTTCTTCCACGAACAGGCAGAGAGCCTGCCCCAAGAACGTGTAGAAACTTTCCTCTGCGGGGAAGTCGGCTTCGTTGCCGGGTATGCCCGCCCAAAAGAGCGTGGGCGTGTCGGTGGTGTTGTGGCGTGGCTTGCACTCCATTAGGGCAAGTTGGCTTCCCACATCGTTGCGTATGCGTTTGAGTTCGTCCCTATCGTCACTCCATGCCATGACGTTACAGTGGCAGCGTACCGAAACAAGCCCCTTGCTGTGCGCTTCGTTCAGGTACTCGTCTATCCACTCCTTGTTCACTTGGTTGGCACGGGAATAGCGGGAGAGCGATTGCATATTCCGGGCGGTCTGCTCGAAGTTCTTCAGGTTTTCGGCGTGGTCGTCTATGAAGATGAACTGGTTATAGACGTGGTTACACGACAACAGCACGCCCACCGGGGCGGCAAAACTTAACCTGCAATCGCTTCTGTCGGTGGACAGCTTCTCAAATCGGCAGTCCGTCCCGACCTTTCCGGGCAAATCTTCCACGTCCGAAAGCGTGTGCAGGCACAGTATATCGTCCCCGACACGCATTTCTTCCGGGTACAGCCCGATGTCTTTCAGGCAAGTAGTGTCGGTTTGCGAGAGCGAGAAGTATTTCTCGATGATGCCCGCCTTTCCGTCCTGCCCGGTGATTTCCGATGCTGCCAGCCGGGTAAGGGTGATAAATCCGCTGTCGTTCATAATCCTTTCAAACTGCCCGACCGCTTCGATAACTTTGCCGCCGCCTCCTTGTCGGCTATCTCCTGCGGAACAATCCTTCCCCGGCAAAGGGTGGAGAAGTCGCTCTGTCGGCGGCTTCTCTCCCTTGTCGTCTTCGTCAGGAACAGGTAGCAGTAATGGTTCAGGAACGGGCGTTCATTGAAGTGCCGTTCAAAGGAGCGGCTTAAAAAACTAAGCTCGTCCCTTTCGTGTCGGGCTGGTAGTTCTCCTTGATGAAGAAGTCCTGCTTGTGTACTATGGAGTAGTCGGGCAGCACCTTGATAGCCTTGTACCACGCCGAATGTATGGCTTCGTACTCGGCACTGGTGACGGTGAACAGTTCGGGCAGTTCCACCCTGAAAGCCACCGTGATGTCTGCATCCTTTGAAATGATGCAGCCGTTCTCCACCGCCAAAAGTGGAAATTTCCTCTCCAGCGTGGTAGCCTTTAATGTATTCCTCATGTTCTTTCTTCCTTTCTTCTTTTGTAGTTGAACAGCCGGGGTATCGCCTTTCGGCTAATAATGAAGCGTGGGTGTCTTTTGCGTGCGGCAGCTTTCATCAGCCCGTGCGTGCCGTACTTGGCGTTGAGCCGGAACGTCTGCCACACGAGCAGCAGCGAAGCCGACACGATGAAACCGATACATAGCCACTGGTTCACGCCTGCCATGAACAGGACGATGAACACCACGAAGACGGCGAGCAAGCCGCCGCAAAAGATAAAGAGGTACTGGCTTTTCAGCCCCTTGAACTCCACTGGCTTCCCGATACCCCTGTTTACCGGATATTCAGACATTGCCGCCTTTTTAGAGGAAGAACGAACGCAGGATAGTGGCGGCGACAATCAGGAAGATGCACGCCCCGAACCAACTGGCGGCAGTCTTTGAGGTATCGGGGTCGCCGCTTGAAAACTTGTTATATACTTTTACCCCGCCAATCAAGCCGCAGACCGCCCCGATTGCGTACACCAGTTTTGTTCCGGGGTCAAAATACCCGGTGATTAGGTTCGTGGCTTCGGTGATGCCCGCCTGCCCGTTTCCTTGTGCGTAGGCACTTACCACGGCGGCAAGTATAGCCGCCGACAAGAAGATTTTCTTTCTCATTGTGATTTGTTTTTAATGCCGGGCGGTGGGTGGATAGTCCGCCTTTCCCGGCTGGTGAATAATTTGAAATTTTAGTGGTCGGGGATAGTCCCGTTTGTCTGTTTGTTTTCAGGTTGCCAATCAACCGTAATCCCGTTGTTTCATGCTGTCAGGCTTATACATTATTAATTATAGGAAATCGTTCATGTCGAACGCTTCGTGTTCCTCGCTTGTATCGCCAGTTCCGGCAGGGACAGCAGCCATAGCCAGTTCCGCTTCGTTGCGTCCCAGCAGTTCCGCCACCTTTGCCAGCCCGCCGTTGATGTTCTCCACCACCGCATTGTAGAGGTTCGTCCCCTCAATGCTTGCCAGTGTCCCGGCGGCTTGCCGTTTCTCCGCTTCGGTGGGGTTGTCGGCGTTCGCCGTGCGTACCGCTTCGCCCAGTTCATCAAAAGCTCACGCCCGTAGCCCGCCCGGTATCATCGTCACCGTCCATGTACCCGGCTATTTCCTCGTCCTCGTAGTCGGGTTCGTCATTCTCGTAACCGGGTGTTTCTTCCGCTTCGGCTGCTGCTTCCGGAATGTTTTCTTCCGGCAGTTCGTCAGCTTGCGGCGCAAAAATAGTATCATTTTCAGCCGCTTGCGGGAGGTGTCCCGATTTGTCCTGCGCTGTCCCGATTAGTCCGCCCTTGTATCGGCTTTCACCTATCAGCGTGTAGCCCGAAACCCCGTTTCGTGGGAGTGGCGCATCATCCGTTCTGCCCGGTTATGTCCGGCTGTCCGTGTAGCGATACCACAGCCATAGGGCGATATAGTACACCAAAAGCCCGCTAAGTATGCAATAGATTATCATAGTCAGACAGGCTTTTGGAAGTGGCTTTCGTACAGGGTGTTTATCTCGTCTTGGTACTGCTCGAAGTGCGCAGCAGAATGTTTTCCACGTAGCTGCTTACCGTCACCTTGCGCCCGCCTATCACCGTCACGATACGCATCAGCTTCTCGTGCGTGGTACGGCTCACGTATAAGGGCTGTCGGTCTGCCAGTTCCACTTTCTGAAAGTAGGTTTCCCGGTAGTCGCCCGAACCGCCCTTGCGCTTGCGGGGTGTCGGTTTCTCTACTTGCACCGTTTCTGTTTGTGTTTCTTGCGGTACATCATTCGTCTTATTATTATCTTGTTTACTGGGAACACCCTGCGAGATAAGCTCTTTCATGAAATCCTCGTCTATCTTCGGCATCCCGCTGCTTTGCTTTGCCATATCATTTTAATTTGATGTAGTACACTATTTCGGTTATCAGTTCTTCCAAGTTGCTTCCCCTTACCAGCGAGCGGCTGGCGGGAAAGAGCGTGGAGCGGAACACTGCCTTTTTATCCGCCACCAGTTCCTTTTTGTAGCGTTTGGTATCGGGGATAAAGGTTTTCATCAGCGGCAGTTCCAGTTCCTTAATGGTCTTGTCGTAGGCGGTGTAAAGGTCTGTTTTCTCCCTACCGTCCACCATGTTCCAAAAGAGGTACAGCCCGGCAAGTCGGCAGGCTTCATTCCTTACCAATAGCTTTTGGATAGCCATTGCGAACGACAGGCTGCTTTCCAGCACCACCTTGTCGGCTGAAATGGGTGTGAAAATGTAGTCCATGCCTGCAAGGGAGTTTATCACGCCCTCGCTGTTCACCGTGCCGGGCAGGTCGAAAAACACTATATCCGGCACGTGTCCGGCGGCTATATGTTCGTCAGCCGTTGCAATCGCCTTTTCAGGTGAACTGCACAGCACCGGGTAGGCTTTCTTCCCCAGTCGGGTGAACTGCTCATACGCCATTCGCTTGTAATCTTCATCCGCCCCGACCTGCTCGGCATCCCGCTTTCGCATCCCGGCAATGGAGTGTTGCGGGTAGTCGCAATCGACCACCGCCACATCGTAGCCTTTGAGGTAGTAGAGGTAACTCGCCGCCAGCACGGTAAAGGTGGTTTTGCCGACTCCGCCCTTTTGGGTGGAAAAGGCGACATAAAGGGGTGTTTTCTCGTTTTCCATATTGCTTTCGTTCATTATTGGTTGATAGATTTATTTATTGCTTTCAATCATTCTAGCCATATAGCTTTCTTTGTTCTTTCATATTGCAATCTTGAAATATTGAAAGATTGTTTTATTTCAATCTTGCTTTCCAGCTTTCATTCTTTCTTGAAATATTGAAATCCTGCAATCACGTTTTCTTGAAATCCTGCTTTCAACCATGCTTTCCTGATTGGAATATTTCTTTCAATCTTTCTTTCAATCTTGAAATCCGATGCAAAAAAAGGGAGAAAAAACGTCCCCGGAATAACCTTGTCCCGATTTGTCCTGCGCTGTCCCGATTTGTCCACCAACCGCCTATTTTACAGCATTATAAATCACCGTTACTTTGCAGCGGAGTAACGAACCGCAGGGGAGCAAAGGTGTAAAACCGGGCTGGTGAGCGGCAGGGCTTGCCGTTTCACGCTAACCCCAATCCGTCCGTGACGGATTTCGATTTTCGTCAGAAAATAGCAAGGTGTGTTTTGTATGCTACAAAACCGTTTTCCGTGCCTGAAAACGCCTTGCCCCTTGCGGGGGTAAAAATCACTCCGAAGTCGTAATTTTTTAATTGAAAGAAGCATGGAAACAAGAAAACCTAACAAGGGCGGTCGCCCCGCCCTCGCAGACCCGGCGAAGCATCGCCATGTCCTTTACCTGAACGACCGGGAGAATGCCCGCTTCCTCTCGCAATGGGAGCAGTCGGGCGTTACGAGCAAGTCCCGTTTCATCGCCGCCCGGCTGTTCGGCGAGCCGTTCCGGGTGGTGAAAGTGGACAAATCGGCAGTAGAATATTGCGCCCGGCTGACCGAATTTTACGCCCAGTTCCGGGCGGTTGCAGTCAATTACAACCAAGTCGTAAAGGCGTTGCACAGCAACTTTTCGGAGAAAAAGGCACTGGCTTTTCTCTATAAACTGGAGAAAGCGACCACCGAACTGGCTATGTTGAACCGTCAGGTTATCGACCTGACAAACGAGTGCAGGGAACTATGGTTGCCAAAATAAGCACGGGCGGCAATATGTTCGGCGCACTGGCTTACAACCAAAACAAGGTGGACAGCGAGGAAGCAAAGGTGCTTTTTTCCAACCGGATGCTGTTAAGCGAGGACGGGAATTTCTCTATCGGCGGGTGTATGCGCAGCTTTGAGATGCAGATGCCCGTCCAGTTATCCACCAAGAAGCCGATAATTCATATTTCCATAAACCCGCACCCGGAAGACGTGCTGACCGACCAGCAGCTTTCCGACATTGCCAAAGAGTATATGCGGAAGTTGGGCTATGGCGACCAGCCTTATCTGGTGTACAAGCATACCGACATCGACCGCCACCACATCCACATCGTGGGGTTGCGGGTGGACGAGAACGGCAAGCCGCTGAATGACAAGTTCGAGCATCGGCGCAGCAAGCAAATCACCCGTGAACTGGAAAAGAAATACGGGCTGCACCCGGCAGAGCGAAGGAACGTGCCGAACGTCCGGAACTGAAAAAGGTGGACTATGCAGCCGGGGACGTGAAGCACCAAGTCGGTAATACAGTGAAAGCGGCTTGCTACGGCTACCGCTTCCAGTCGTTCGGGGAGTACAAGGCTTTGCTTGCCGCTTACAACGTGTGCGCCGAGGAAGTCAAGGGCGAGATAAACGGCAAGCCCTATCAGGGCATAGTCTATTCCGCCATGAATGACAAGGGCGAAAAGGCGGGCAACCCGGTAAAGGCTTCCCGCATCGGCAAGTCGGTGGGTTATGAAGCGGTGCAGCGCAGAATGGAGAAATCGGGCGAAGCAATCAAGAACGGGAAAATGAAAGAGCGCACACGGAAGATTGTCGCCACTGCCATGCAGACCGCCCGCAGCCGCAAGGAACTGGAACAACAGCTAAGGAAGCAGGGCATTGACGTGGTATTCCGTCAGAACGACAGCGGGCGCATCTATGGCGTTACGTTCATCGACCACGACAGCCGGGTGGTGCTGAACGGTTCACGCTTGGGCAAGGAGTATTCGGCGAACGTGTTCAACGAACGTTTTTCGGGCGAAACCGGAAAGATACACCAGTCCGAAGTGGCAGCACCGCAGCAAGACCAGCCCACGCATCAGGAACAGCCGGGCTTCACGCCGAAATCCGACATCGTTCCGGGCGTGGCTTCCGTGCTGGGTGCTTTCGGCGGTTTGTTGGGCGGCGGTGCATCAGGCGGTGACGAGCCGCAGGACACCGCCCGCCAAAAGAGAAAGAAGAAAAAGAAGCGCACAAGGCGCATCGACTAACTTAAAAACACATTACAATTATGCAGCAGGAGGATGATTTGAGAGGGCTTGCAAGGGTCATGGACTTTATGCGGGCTGTCAGTATTCTATTCGTGGGAATAAACGTGTACTGGTTCTGTTACTCCACCCTGAAAGAGTGGGGCGTGACCTTTGAAGTGATAGACAAGATACTGTGGAACTTCCAGCGCACGACCGGGCTGTTCTCGTCCGTGCTCTTTGGACGAAACTTTTTGCGGTGGTGTTCCTCGCCCTGTCGTGTATCGGCACTAAGGGCGTGAAAGAGGAAAAGATAACGTGGGCGAAGATACATTGCAGCCTTGCGGCGGGTGTCGTGTTGTTTTTCCTGAACTGGTGGCTGCTGGAACTTCCGTTGCCACACACGGCGGATGCTGTGTTTTATATCGCCACGCTGTCGGCGGGCTATATCTGTATGCTCATGGCGGGTACATGGATGTCCCGGTTGTTGAAAAACAACCTCATGGATGATGTCTTTAATACCGAGAACGAAAGTTTCCAGCAGGAAACAAGGCTTATCGAGAACGAGTATTCTGTAAATCTGCCTACCCGGTTCTACTATAAGAAGAAATGGAATAACGGCTGGATAAATGTTGTGAACCCGTTCCGTGCCAGCCTTGTGTTGGGTACGCCGGGTAGCGGCAAATCGTATGCAGTGGTAAATAGTTACATAAAACAGCAAATCGAGAAAGGTTTTGCGCTCTACTGCTATGATTATAAGTTTCCCGATTTATCGGAAATCACTTATAATCATTTGCTTAACCACTTGGACGGGTATAAGGTAAAGCCTAAATTCTACATTATCAATTTTGACAACCCACGCAAGAGCCACCGATGCAACCCGATAAACGCCAGCTTCATGTCGGACATTGCGGATGCCTATGAAGCCAGCTACACGATTATGCTTAACCTCAATCGAAGCTGGATAAGCAAGCAGGGCGACTTCTTCGTGGAAAGCCCGATTATCCTGCTTGCAGCCATTATTTGGTATTTGCGCATCTATCAAGGCGGCAGGTATTGCACGTTTCCCCATGCCATAGAGTTGTTGAACAAGAAATACGCTGATGTATTCACGATTTTGCGCAGTTATCCCGAACTGGAAAATTACCTTTCCCCGTTCGTGGACGCATGGGAAAGTTCGGCAGTTGAACAGTTGCAGGGGCAGATTGCCAGTGCAAAAATCCCGCTTTCAAGGATGATTTCACCCGCCCTTTACTGGGTAATGACGGGTGATGATTTTTCACTTGACATCAACAACCCGAAAGAGCCTAAAATCCTGGTTGTCGGCAACAATCCTGACCGTCAGAACATCTACTCGGCAGCACTGGGATTATATAATTCCCGTATCGTGAAGCTGATAAACAAGAAAGGTCAGCTTAAAAGTTCGGTGATAATAGATGAATTACCAACTATATATTTTCGGGGGTTGGATAATTTGATTGCCACCGCCCGAAGCAACAAGGTTGCGGTTCTGTTGGGCTTTCAGGATTACAGCCAGCTTACCCGTGACTATGGGGACAAGGAAAGCCGTGTAATCCAAAATACGGTGGGCAACGTGTTTAGCGGTCAGGTAGTCGGTGAAACGGCAAAAATACTGTCGAGCGTTTCGGAAAGGTGTTGCAGAAACGGCAGAGCATGACGATAAACCAGCGGGAGAAGTCCACCTCGATAAGCACCCAAATGGACAGCCTGATACCCGCCAGTAAAATATCCAACCTCACGCAAGGCATGTTCGTGGGGGCAGTAGCAGACAACTTCGATGAACGGATAGAGCAGAAGATTTTCCACTGCGAAATCGTGGTGGACAACGAAAAGGTGAAGCGGGAAACCGCCCATTACGTGAAGTTGCCGCAGATAATCGACTTCACCGACAAGGACGGCAACGACCGGATGCAGGAGGAGATACAAGCCAATTATGACCGCATCCGTCAGGAAGTCCGGCAGATTGTCGAGGACGAGATAACACGGATTAAGAACGACCCGGAGCTATGCCACTTGATTAAAGAGGAAGAATAACCGATATTCTTTCCTGACAGACAGTATTTTTACTAATTTTGCAGACAAAGAAATGATTATGAATGAAAACCAAAATACGGAATGGAAAGAAAGCTGGCGTGACGAGTATCTGAAATGGATATGCGGCTTTGCCAACGCCACAGGCGGCAAGATATATATAGGTATGAATGACAACGGTAAGGTAGTCGGCGTTGCCGATGCCGACAAACTGCTGGAGGATATACCGAACAAAGTGCGTGACGTGCTGGGTATCATCGTGGACGTGAACCTGCTGGAAGAAAACGGGCTGAAATATATCGAGATTGACGTACCGCCTTATTCCAATCCTATCAATTACAAAGGTCAGTACCACTATCGCAGCGGCAGCACGAAACAGGAGTTGAAAGGTGCGGCGTTGAACCGTTTTATCCTGCAACGTACTGGCAGGCATTGGGACGAGTTTCCCATAGAGTGGGCAGGCATAGAGGAACTTTCCCCCGGCGCATTGAACCGTTTCCGCAAGGAAGCGGCGAGAAGCGGGCGTGTGGACGAAGATGTGTTGAAAGATACTACCGAAAATTTGCTGCACGATTTGCGGCTGATTGACACCCAAACCAACCGTCCGACCCGTGCCGCCTTGCTGTTGTTCCACCCCGACCCGGAACGCTTTGTAACCGGGGCTTATATCAAGATAGGTTTCTTCCGGGATGATAAGGGTAACTTGGAGTTTCAGGACGAGGTTCACGGCTCTTTAATGGAGCAGGTGGATAAGGCAATGGATTTGATAAAGACCAAATACCTGATTTATCATATATCATACGAGGGAATTTCCCGGCGTGAAACACCGCAGTTCCCGGTGGAAGCTATCAGGGAGTCACTGATGAATTGTGTGGCACATAAAGACTATGCCAGTGCCGTACCCATTCAGATTAGCGTGTTCCCCGACCATATCACCTTTTGGAACGCCGGACAGTTACCGGAAAGCTGGACGACCGAAAAACTTTTTGAAAGCCACCCGTCCTCTCCCTATAACCCGCTAATCGCCAACGCCTTTTTCAGAAGCGGGGATATTGAAAGCTGGGGACGTGGCTACAAGCGTATCTTGGAAGCTGTCAGCGCATACAAGTTGTTGCCACCCAAACTTGAAATGTTAAGCGGTCTGATGATTACCTATTATACCGATATACGTTCGCAGCTATTGGCGCAGCGAGTGGATGAAAGGTATATACCCATTATTGAGTATGCCGCCCAAAATGGGAGTATAAATAATTCAGATGTGCAGAATTTGTTAAATACCAGTAAAACTACTGCTTATCGAATTTTGTCGCAACTGGATAACTGGCTGGAAATACAAGGAACAACAGGAAAAGGCACTCATTATACACTTAAAGGGTTCACAAAGGGTTCATAATTGAATGTTTTTGCTTTTATGAAATGCTGAACTTCCTGTTTAACAAGCATTTGAAAACCATTAAAAAGGGTTCAAAAGGGTTCATCGAAAGAGAGTGATTGATTTCACTCTCTTTTTATGCTTAATTTCGCAACCATTGGTTGAATATTTTATCTTAATTGCGTTTTTCTTGTTTTATAATCCAAGTTGAACCGTGTCGTGGGAAGAATGGTCTTTGCCATTTCTGTTTGCAATACGGTTTGTCTGATGTCGCCCAGTATGTCCGCCACCACCTTTCTGACACGTGGCGGGTAACTTTTCGCCAAAGATACGATTTTTTCCAGTTCCGGCAGGCTGTACCCGTTGAAATATTGGCTTTTGACCCGGTTGTAGATGTCCTGCCCGGTTGTTCCGGGTATGCGCTTCATGTCCTTTATCGCATCGAGCAGCCGCAAGTACGGGACAAGGCTTTCATCCGGGTAGTCCATGCAGTAGGCTTTCACGCACTCTATATCCAAGTTCTTGAAACGGAAACGGCGAACCGGGTTAGGAGTGGCTATCGTTATGGTTGTGGCAACCTGTTCGGTCAGCCCCATTTTGTTATAGATGTAAGCCCCCGTGATATAGCCGTTCAGTTTTTCAGTCAGATAGCGGAACTGTTCATCCTGATAGACAGGCAGCTTTCCCAGCCCCAGCACTGATTTCTTGGGACGGTAGTACGCCCCCTTTTCAACCCGTACCAGTACCCCTTTGCGGCTCTGTTCGGAAAGTAGCACCGCAACATTGGCGGTCTTTTCCGTTTCAAACGACAAATCCCGGAACGTGAATATACGCCCGGTATCTATCCGTTCAATCTGCCCAAGTATCTCTTTCCTGAATGAAGCCATATTTATGTACTTTGTTTCTATGAAGCAAAGATAGTATATTATGTAATCACCTGAAAAACATAACAAATATTTTTGCCGAAGATGTTTTTTTCATTTCTCCAACTAATTTTTAATAAGTCGTTGATTTGGATATTTTTTTTATTCACTCGGACAAATTGGGACAGTACCGGACAAAATTCGGACAGCCGTTGCCGCCCGTCCAAATATAGCATATTTAGTCGCTACCTTTGGGCGGGACTATTCCCGTAACCACTAAAATTCCAATTATTTATGGCAAACAGAATGACCCCGCCCGCAGAGGGGCAGGAAAAAAGACGTGCTGCTGGTCTTGGATAAACAGCAGGGAAAGGTGAGTGCCGTTAAGGGGTATCGACAAGGAGGGCAATTTGCAGACCGTGCCACCCACTACCGGACACGGCGGCGAGTTCATGCAGGTGGACAAGAACAGCGATGTGTTCAGCAACTTCATTTCCAACTTCTACCGCAAGTATCAGGACACTTCCGGGCTGGAACTGTTCAGCGTCAAGGCTTCCGAAGCGGAGCGGGACGCAAAGGCAATCGAGGACAACCACCGCAACCCTACACCGGAGGGTGACAAGCGGGCTGAAATGCTTCGAGTTCCGAAGCCCGACTTCCACGAGTTCAAGCAGGGCTACCGCTTCGACCCGTCAAAAATCGACTGGGAGAACCTGAAAAAAGTCGGTATCACCGCCGACACCCTGAAAACACGAGGGACTTCGACCGGGTGATGCGTGGCTACAAGTCCCGCAACACTTACACTGTTTCGGGGACGGTGGGCGGCTTCTACTCAAACCTACCGATGTCAAGCTCTCTTTCTATCAGGCAAAGGACGGCACGGTAGTACCCAAGCTGCACGGCGTGCAGCAGGACGAGAAAACTGTTGCAACGCCCGTTCCATGAACACGGGTTCACCAAGCAGGAACAGGGCAACTTTGCAAGGCACTGGCAACTTGGGCGGCATCGCTGAAATCAAAGACCCGAAAAGCGGCGAGCAAATCCCCGTGTTCGTCAGCCGGGACAGGTACACGCACGAACTGGAATATATGCGGGCTGACAAGTGGAAATGCCCCGATACCATTTGCGGCGTGAAAGTCAGCCCGGAGCAGAAAGCCGCCTTTGAAGCCGGGCAAGCGGTGAAAATGGAAAACCTGCAATTCAGGGACGGCACGAAGCGCAGTACCTATTTACAGGTTAGTGCGGTGGAGCGTGGCTTGGAGTTCCTGCCGAGTTCTGCCGTCCAGTTCTTGCAGCAGGGCAGCAGCCCGGCAGAGCAGCAGGTAGCCGGGTTAAAGGACGGCAAGGGCGTTGAGTTCAACGGTCATGTACAGCCCGGCGCACAGGGCAAATCCCCCGACAAGGTGCAGCCGAAAGACGTTACCCCCACCGCCGAGAGCCGGACGCAGGTAGCGGTCAATTCGGGGGGCAAGACCAACGAAGCCACCAAGCAGGGAAAAGAGCCGCTGAAACAGGGGCAGCAAAAGCCTACCGCCAAGCAGAAAGAGAAGCAGGACAAGGCGCAAGACAAGAGCCTGAAAGCGGACAAGCCCAAAAAGTCCAAAGGAATGAAAATGTAGTACCCACCCTTAAAAAGTAAATAATTATGATTGCACTGATAGCAGAGAAGCCCAGCGTGGCAAAGGACATCGCCCGCATCATCGGTGCGACCCAGCGTAATGACGGTTATCTTTCCGGTAACGGGTATATGGTGACATGGGCGTTCGGCCACTTAATCCAGCTTGCCATGCCGGAAGCCTACGGCGTGGCGAACTTCCGCAGGGAGAGCCTGCCCATACTGCCGCCCGATTTCCAATTAATCCCCCGTCAGGTGAAAGCCGAGAAAGGTACAAGGCAGACCCCGGCGTGTTGAAACAGTTGAAAGTGATTAAAGAGGTATTCGACCAGTGCGACAAGATTATTGTAGCCACCGATGCCGGGCGTGAGGGCGAGTTAATCTTCCGCTATATCTTCCATTACCTGAACTGCCGGAAACCATTTGTGCGCCTGTGGATAAGCAGCCTTACCGACAAGGCAATCCGTGAGGGGCTGGATAACTTGCAGCCGGGAGAACATTACGATAACCTCTACCTCTCTGCCAAGTCCCGCAGCGAAGCGGACTGGCTGATAGGGATAAACGCCACCCAAGCGTTGAGCGTTGCCGCCGGGCAGGGGGTGTTCTCGCTGGGCAGGGTGCAGACACCCACGCTCGTGATGATATGCAGCCGCTATTTGGAGAACAAGAATTTCGTACCCGCCAAGTTTTGGCAACTCAAAGTGGCGACTGCCAGCGGGGGAATAAGTTTCACCGCCCAATCGACCGCCAAGTGGGAACAGCAGCCCGAAGCCATAGCCGCCCTGCAACGGGTAAAGGATGCCGGGCAACTTGTGGTTAAATCCGTTGAGAGGAAAGAAGCCTGTCAAGAACCGCCGCTTTTGTACGACCTTACCACGCTGCAAAAGGAAGCGAACACGAAGCTGAACTTTTCGGCTGACAAGACGCTTTCCATAGCGCAAAGCCTGTATGAAAAGAAAGTGATGTCCTACCCAAGAACCGGAAGCCGCTATATTTCGGAGGACGTTTTCGATGAAATGCCGGAGCGTGTCGCCCTGTTTGGGCAATACCCACGCTTTGCCGGGTATGCCACCGGGCTGGACGGGGCAGCACTGAACCGCCGCAGCGTGAATGACGGCAAAGTGACCGACCACCACGCCTTAATCATTACCGAGAACCTGCCCGGCGAACTTTCCAAAGACGAGCGGGCGGTTTACGAGCTGGTAGCCGGGCGTATGCTGGAAGCCTTTTCGGGCAAGTGCGTGAAAGACGTTACCACCGCCGTGTTATCAGGCGGGAGATACCGACTTCACGGTAAAAGGGTCTGTGATGAAAGAAGCAGGCTGGCGTGCCGTGTTCGGCGAGCAGGAAACGGGAGGGGATGAAGAAGCCGCCAGCCTGCCGCCACTCCAAGAGGGAGAAAGCCTGCCTATCCAACGTGGAACTGTTGGAAAAGCAGACCAAGCCGAAACCGCTGCACACGGAAAGCAGCCTGTTGGCGGCAATGGAGAACGCCGGAAAGGAACTGGAAGATGCCGAACTGAAAGCCAGCCTGAAAGATGCCGGGATAGGCACACCCGCCACCCGTGCGGCGATTATAGAAACGCTGTTCGCCCGCCAATATATCGTGCGTGAGAAGAAGAACCTTGTTCCCACCGACAAGGGGCTTGCCGTTTATGGATTGTCAAGGACAAGAAGATTGCCGATGTCGAAATGACGGGCATGTGGGAAACCGCCCTTGCCAAGATAGAAGCGGGCAGCATGGATGCCGACACGTTCCCGGAAGGGCATCGAGGTGTACGCAACGCAAATCACCGCAGAACTGCTATCGGTGCAGCTATCTGTCGCTACTGGTGAAAAACCTGCCCCTGCCCGAAAATGCGGCAGCGGGCGCATCCTGTTCTACCCGAAAGTGGCGAAGTGTTCCAACGTGGACTGCACGCTCACCATATTCCGCAACAAGTGCGACAAGCAGCTTTCCGACAAGCAGATTGTTGAGCTGGTGACGAAACGCAAGACCGGGCTAATCAAGGGCTTCAAGGGCAAGAACGGCAAGGCTTTCGATGCTTCGCTGGTGCTGGACGAACAGTTCAATGTCGGTTTTTCATTCCCCGAAAAGAAAGCGAAACCGAAGAAATAGCCTATCTTTGCCGCTGGAATTTCATTGTGATAGGTTTTGCAACTTATAATAATTGAAATTTTAGTGGTTGCCCGGATGGAAACCGGGCGCATTTTTTTTATGTTCCCGCCAAACAGGTAGGTCGAACAGACCACCCCGTTATCCAGCACCCTGCTTTCCGAGAGCTTCCACAGCGAGCCGGATGTTTCCCCGACAAAACCGATGCCTTTGCCCGCCATGACCGGGACGGTGTATATTGTCAGGCTGTCCAGCAGTCCGGCTTTAATCAATGAAGTAAGCAGCTTGCCGCCGCCTACCACCAGCATGTCGGTTTCCTGTTTCAGTTCATAGACCCTTTGCAGCGGTTCTTCGGTCAGGAACTCCACCCCGCAGTCCGGTGTAACGTTGGTGTCGTAGTGTGACACCACAAAAGACCGTTTGCTTTTGTGCGGCCACCCGCCCCAGTGTTCAAAGATGTAGTTGTAGGTGTTTGCCCCCCATAAGCAGGCAATTGCGGCGGCGTGTTCCCTTGCCGCCAGTTCCTTGACCTCACGGGGCATCCAGTCCAGTTCATAGTCCGGCGTGGCTGTATGCCCGTCAAGAGATACGGCGATGTGCGCTTTAATTTGTTCCATATTATCAGGTATTAAAGTGATATAAATCCCTACTGTCTTGGCACGTTAGCCGCCACCCCCAAAAAAGAAAGCGTGGCATGACGCTGTTTCGAAGCGAGAGGTACTGGCATACCCCAAATGTGGAAACAGTGCAGCCACGCTATGACAAACGCATAGCATATCCTGCGCTGAATATCCCCTCATTTTGGAAAAAGTGCCAGTTTTCTACTTTGAGATATTCGGCGAACGTATATGTTATATATAAAGGCAATATTCCGGCAACCGCCGTCCAACTGCCGTTACTTTTCTCGTGTAACTTCTGCAAAGTTAAGCAAATACCCTGAAAAAACCACGTGCAAACAGAAAAAATCCTGCCGTGTTATCACAACAGGGCAGGACACAAGCACCTAAAAATACACAAGTTCAGCCCATACGCCTACGGGCAGCTTGTGTTCCTTTGAAGATTATATGAACCGATGACAAAACAGCTTTGGTTCGCCGTGTCTTTGGTGATGATGTCCTTTTCCCGCATGAAGCGGATATAGCTCTTTGCGGTGCGCTCCTTGATGTCCAAGACCTGCTGCAACTGCTCGCAAAGGTCTATGTAGGTGATGCGTGTCTGCCGACCGAAGATGTCACGTGCGACATTCACCAGTTCCCTTTCCTTGCGCTTCTCCTTTTCCTCACGGGGCTTCTCACCCTTGTACACGTGCATACCGGCTTCTTTGTCCCATGCAAAGAGCATCAGCGGCACGTCCAGCGGGCTTCCGTCCCTTACTTTCAGTGCTTTTACCACTGACTGGGCGGGTTCATCGTCTTTCTCTATCGACAGGATAGTAGCCGCCTTGCGTTGCAGTTCGCTACCCAAATGCCCCCGCAATTTCAAACCGTTCGGTACAAAGTGCAACACGCACAGAATACACGTGTTATAGATGCCCGCCAGCCGATAAAGTTCATCTATTACCGCCACGCTTTCCGCTTCATCGTTGGCACTCTTAACAAGGTCGGCGATACCGTCAATGACGACCAACTGGATGCCGCCGTACTGGTAGTAGAACTTATCCATGCTCTGCACAATGGCGTTCAGGCGTTCTTTTTGCGTGACATACCCGTCAGGCAGAATCGCTTTCAGTTCATCGGGTTTGTCCGGCTGTTTGGCACGTGCCAGCAGGTTGCTTTACATTCTTGAACAGTTGCACTTCCGACTGTTCGGTGTCATAGAGCAAGACCGCCTTTGTGCCTGCCGTTGGCGGTTATCTGTATGCCCAGTGTATCTATTTCCGCACCAGCCGGGCAGATGCAGCCCGCCACGATTGCGGCTACATAATTGCTTTTCCCGTTCCCTCGCCCCCGGTGATGCCGAACAGGTTGCCTTGTGTCCCCAGCGGAACGTCACCCGCCGAAATAATCTCTTGCGCTTTGGCGGGCGGGTTGTTGAAATCTATTTCGCATGATTTAAGCATAATCAATGTGTCGCTATACAGGTTGTCTAAAAAATTCGATAAACAATTTCAGGAAATCTTCACGGGTGTTCCCGGCTTTGAAGTAGTCGGATAATGTCCTTTTCCTCTTTCGTTCCCGGAAGCGGGAGCAGCAGGCGTTTCACCCAAATTCTTCCAAGTAGTTTTTCCCTGTTTGCATGAACTTTCCCTGCCCGTCTTGTCCATGTCAAAGAGCAGGACGATGTGCTTGAAACCGGAATGTCAGCCGATAAACCAGCGTGGGCGGTATTGTCACCGTTTCGCTGTTGAAGCAGATAGCATGAAAACCGTGCGCCGCCAGCGAAAAAGCACGTCTTTCTCGCCGCCCGTGATGAATAGCGTGTCACCTTTGGCGGGCAGTTGCTCCAGCCCGAAACAGTAGTTCTCGCCGAAAGTTGCCGCCATAGAGGAAGCGGGGCGTGGAGAACGGGCGGTACAGCTTGATGTGCTGTTTGCCTTTGTAGCCGTACATGGGTTCTGCCACCGATGAAGTGTAGGTGTACGGTTTCCCCTCTGCCGTTTCGCTGTGGTACTCCCGGAGCGAACAGACCTTGTAACGCTCCAGCAGTTCGGGCGTGATGCCGTACTGTTGCCAGTACACTAATTCGGTAAGCGGGAACTTCTGTTCCCGGAACTGGTAGGGCTTGACTGGCTTTTCGGGTGTTTCTTCGGGTTTGTCCGGCACTGCCCGGCGGACGGTTGCCGGGGGAACGGAAACCGGAGTGCCGGAAGCCAGCCCCAAGCCCAAGTCCCGGTCGATGATTTCCAGTATCTCCACGAAGTCAGCCGCCCGGTTACAGTCCAGCCCCTTTAACTGCCCCACGAGGAAAAAACAGTCGCCGCTGTAACTGTCGTTGCCGAAGTCTTTCATCTTGTAGATACCGCCCCGGCGGTCGAAATAGATGTTGCAGGAAGCCTTGCTGTCCTCGTACAGCGGGTTAAGGAAGTTGCGACCTATGCGCCAGTTGCCGGGCAGGTAGTGTTTGAACACCGCCAGCCCGTTACTTGTCCTTTCTAAGATTTCCTTTTCCTTAGCATACAACTGGTGGTTGGTTATCAGGTTGTCGATGTTCTCCCTTGTTGCTCCCTTATCAGGCGTTCTTCCAGCATCCGGCGTATCTCGCTGACCTTTGTAGAAGTAGCGTCCCCCTGATGTTGGAATAGGCGATAGTTCCCGATACCCGCAGGCGTTGCAGGGTCTTTTTCGCTTATTTTTCAGGAACGTGCAGACCTCGTAGCTGTCCACCCACATGTCTTCTCGCTTTGCCTTGCCGTTTCCATGTGGTTGAAGATGTAGTCGGCAATGGCGGTAATCTTGTTGTCCAGTTCCTTGTAGGCTTTGGACTCGAATGTTATTATTTCCATAACGGTAACTGATTGATTTGCCGCAAAGTTCGGGTGTCCTGAAAAATAAAAACGCCACAGATGCCCACCTGTGGCGAAATAAATTTTGTTAAAAGCACGGTTGCCTAATCCTGCTCCCTCATGCGCATCAGCAACCTGTCTTTCAGGGTGGAGAGGAAGCCCGTTCGGTCTTTTGGTCTTGGCTTTTAGTTCCATGTAGGTGTGGTAGAAGTCGCCGAGGTCGATGTCGAACACGTATTCAAAGTAGGCTACAATCTCCTTAATATCAACCGTCCCCTTGTTCAGACAGCCGCAGGCGTCCAGTGCGTAGATAAGTTCCACCAACGCCCTTTTTCGTCCCCGTCCAGCGCAACACCCTTCCCATGAAGCCGTTCTTCACCCGCTTGCGTTGTTCCCGGCGTTCCAGCTCGTGCAGACGGTTGGTGAGGTATATTTCCAGCAGTTCGTTGGCTAAAATCTTGGCTACCTTGAAATCGTGACTGGTGCTGAACTGTGGGTCTGTTTCGTAATAGAAACTGTCCACGATGATTTTTGTATGTCAGGCTTCCCGCGCATGAAATACTGCCTGTCCAAGTAGGTGGCTTTCGTGCGGTGGTACTGGTAGAACGCCAAGTTCCGCTGGAACGACTTTGAAATCCGGTCGGTTTCCGACAGCAGGTAGTCCCTTTGCACTTCCTCGCTGCCGCTGGGGAAGCGCACCTCTATCTTGTAAACAGTGTTGTAATAGATGATTTTGCTCGCTAAAAGCGGTTTCAGTTCCTTGAAGAAGTGTATTTCCTCTTCCGTGCTGGCGAACGGGTAGGAGATTATAAAGTTTTTGAGTTCGCCCAGTATCTCTTGCAGGTAGTCCACGCACAGGCGGCAGAGCGTCAGCGTGTCCGCTGCGGTGTCCTCGTATTCCTGTATCTGCCATTCCACTTTTTGAAGCAGTCCGGCGAAGTATGTTTCCAACGGTATCTTATGTTCCATAACCTTGTGCTTATCTTTTATGAAGCACAAAGTTACGGGCATAAAAAATCTGTTTTATTCTTGATTTTTCACATTACGTTCTTGTAACTGTGCATTTTCTTGTTTCCTGCGCTTTTCTGCGTATCTCGCCCGGTGTGTCCAGCAAGTAAGCCTTGCAGAAGTCGTTCAGGTTCGATGTCGATGCGAACCCCGTGGTGAACGCCACTTCCGTAAGCGTGAGGTTGGTGTTCTTCAGGTAGTGTTCCACGTCCTTTGCACGCTCCTTTATCACCCATTCCTTAGCCGTGTACCGGTCATTTTCTTTACCTTTCGCCGGAACGAGCCGTATTCCATGCCGCATTTGTCCGCCAGTTGTTCGGCATCATAGACCATGTAGCCTTTCAGACGCACCATTTCGGTGAATGTCTGCCTGCCCAGCTCCGGCAGCATCCGTTCGGCGTGGCGCAGTTCCTTTTCCGTCACCAGCAGGCGGTTGTCCCTTACCGGGTTTCTCCGTAGCAGGTGGAAAGCGTGGCATACCGTGTTGTACACGTTGCAGAGGTACTGCCGTCCCGGTCGCATCCAGTGGAGCGCATCGCAGTAGGCGGTCAGTTCGGGTATCTCGTCCCGCTTGCGGTGCTGTTCCGCCAGTTCGTCAAGTATGGCGTAATGTGTGGTGGACATACCCAGCAGGATAATGATTGCCTTGTAGTCCTTGTATGCCGCCAGTGTCGGCGTTTCCGGCAGGCTCTTGAGCGTGTCGCACACGTGGGCGCACAGCCGCACGTCCTTGCTGAACGGTTCAAGTTCCAAGTAGTTGTCCATTTTCCGGCTGTTGTGCAACAGCCATGTTACCTTTTCGTCCAGTTCCTTGCAGGACGCTTCCAGCTCCGCTTCGGGAGCGGGAAGCAATAATGATGTAATCCGTTGTTCCATATCTGAATAAATTGATTTGTTTTCTGTACGTTACCCGGTAGCCCATAGCCAAAACTTTTGGATTAGCCGCCAAACCACGTGATAAAGGAACATGGCGGCAAGCATAAGAAAACCTGCCCGCAGGAAATATTCTTCAATGCGTTGCCAAACGCTCGTTTTCGTTCGGGCATCAGTATGTCCGCCACTTCCTCAAAGGTCTTGCAGGCGAAAAATCGCTTGCCGGAACTCGTCTGCGCTGTTCCAGCATTCTTCCTTGAACCACCGTGTCTTGGGGTATCGTTCCGCTACCAGTTCTTGCAGTTTCCGTAACGGGAACGGTTCGGGGGTTGTCCCCCCCGTACTCGTATTCAATGGAAATCACACGTCCCTGCATCCTGATACAATATCCGAATATCCCTTGCCACTTCACTTTGTGCGCCCCCTTTTCAACATATTTCGTCCCGGTTGCATCCACTACAATGTAGTTCTTCCGCTTCTTCAACAACTCGGTATTGGTCGTTGTGTACAGTTCTTCCTTGCGAAACACGTATATCATGTTGCCTTTGGGGGGCAAAGCTGAATATCGGGTATTTAAGTCGGGCTTTCATTGTAAATCGTTTATTGTTTTATAAAAGCAAAATAAAACAGGGTAACACCTACCACAACCCCGAAAAAGATACAACCTGTAATAATGAAAGCCCAATCGGGGTAATGGAAATCAAGTTCTTCATAAGGAATGGCAGTTTTCTTTATACATCTGTTCCATACCCATATCAGAACTTTTCCAAATCTATTTACTGTGATAAGGTTACTCATATTGATTAATGGGTTCAGCAGGGAACTCGGCTTCAGCCGTTATCCTGTTCTTGTTAATGGTATATTTATATTTTCCTTTACTATACAAAAGCCTTCTAAAACAAAGAGAAACAACGAAATACTGGAAAATGTATAATATAGTATCAATAGATTATTCTTATTAGGCTTTTCGTATTAAACTTCTCTATGACAGCTTTATACCTTCTTTTCCCCAGCAGAAACGAATATTTTTTCGTTCTTTATTTGTAAAAGAATGAATATCAGCCCTTTTTGTTTCAATAGATTCCATTATACATTGTTTTTCTTTTTTTTAAGTTGTTGGATAAATTTTTCAATTCATTTTATATTGTTCTTCAATACTTTTTTTGTTACCCCATATTGCGCCTGAATATTTTTTTTGAACGTTAATTCAGAAATAGGAACAGCGTTAAGAACCTTAACATTCAATTTATAAAGCTATTAGTTTATTACAGTAAAATAGAACAGTGCGATTCCAAGTATCAATCCTCCTAATATTCCACCAACAAGATAAAACATCCACATGGGATAATGGAATTCGAGATCAATATATGGAATAGGTTTTTTTCTTAATATACCTGCTCCATAACCAGATTATCATCTTTCCCCACTGTTCTATTTCTATCATATTGTAATATATTAATGTTAATCGTTATTTATAACCGCACCTTATGGTGTCGTTCCTACACTTCTATAACTGCACCTCACGAATTATCCAGTGTATCAAGAGGATTAGGGATTTTTGCTTTATGGGCACTTGACACATGAAGATAAATGGTTGTGGTCTTGATGTCGTTGTGTCCCAGCAATTCCTGTATCGTGTGCAGGTCTGTTCCCCTGTTCCAGCAAGGTGTGTGGCAAAGGAGTGGCGTAGCATGTGTACGTGTACACGGTGTTTGATGCCTGCACGATGTGCGGCTTCTTTCAGCACTTTCACCAATGCACTTGCCGAATATTGCTCTCCGGGTGTTTCGCCCTCAAACAACCATTTTTGTGGACGATATTCCCGAAAGTAGTGCCGTAGTTCTTCCAGCAACTTGGGCGAAAGGAGCGAATAACGGCATTTCTTCCCCTTGCCCATGATACGAACCGACATTGTTTCACTGTTGATGTCCTGCGGGGTCAGGTTAAGCAATTCGCTTCTTCTAAGTCCGGCAGAGTAAACCAACGAAATCATGCAGTGATGCTTGATGTTGAAATTTGTGCAAGGATGCGCTTAATTTCATTCTTGCTCAACACTTCGGGCAGGCTCTTGTACTCTTTGGCACGGGTGATACCGCCATAGTATTGCCGTTTGCCGCCTTTCACCTGCTCGTAATAGAACTTGATAGCATTGATGCGCATATTCTGTTGCGACACCGAAATCTTCTTCTCGTTCACAAGATAGAGTATGTACTTGTTGATGTCCGGCACTTTCAGGCGGTCGATGTTCCGTCCCTTGTGATATTTCATGAAATCGCTGAAAATAAGCACGGTATGTTTTGACGGTCGAGGGGCTGTAACGCTTTTGTTCCAGCAGTTCGAGATAGCCTTTCGGCAGTGTGTATTCCCTTTTGGGCTTGGGATGCCGCACGTAAACCCGGCTGTAATCAATATAGGCGTGGGGCGAATAGCGGTCGTAAAAATCCGGCAGGCTGAAAGCGGCTGACGCTATGTATGCAGAGCCGTTACCAGCCATTTCCATGCCCGTGTCTTGGGCGAGCAGCAGGGCGACAGCCTGACTGTTCGCATATTCTATCCGTATGTAATCCGCACCGTCCCTTGTTTCTTTGTGTAGCACGATGCTTCCTCTTTGTTTCTGAACCTTATCCATGTCGCTGAATTTTGCTTCGCTCCAAAGATAAGATAAAAATACCATTATTTGAACATCTGTTCAAAAATAATCGAGGTTAAAAAAACAAAAGAGTATCAGGCTTTAAGCAGCGAATAGATATGGCGAAAATTTTCTGCCAGTTCGTCCACGTTCAAACCGTTTAGAAATGCTTGTTCGTATGACAGCCCTAAAAACATTTGCCGGAACATGATAGCCGTTTTCTTCACGTCCGTGTTGCTCCTGATTTCCCCGCTTTCTTTTGCCTTCTGTATGACTTTCTCCCATAGGTCATAGTCTTGTCGGTAGATTTTCTCAATTTTCTGCCTGATGCCCGGATAGTACATACGCACTTGTGACAGAAAGTGAAAGTAGTAGAAGTTAGGACTACAATCATGCGGGCTGCTATTATCACCAATCAGTTCAACAATCCTTTTCATGGAAGCGGCTACCCCCGCCACGTATTGCCCGATGAACTCCGCCAACGTATCGGCAGGAGCGGCAAACTTGTTTTCCGGTTCGTGCATTTGCAACACGTATTTGTCCGCCACAGCCATGAATAAATCCAGCTTGTGCGGAAAATAATAAACGATACCCGTTTTTGTCACCCCGCAGGCTTTGGCAAGCGTGATGATGCTTGCTTTCTCGTAGTTCATCCTGACAAATACGCCGAACGCTTTATCTATTACTTCTTCACGGTTAGTTATTATCATACACGTTTGTTTTTAATCGGTTACGAAGATACGGATTTTGTTTTAAGCATTTGTACCCCAGTGCTTTTTTTTTAGTGCAAGGTGCAAGTATATATATAAATATATAGCTTGCACCTTGCACTAATCGCAGAAGATTTATTATCAATGATTTGCGTATTTCAAAAGAAAGACTTATCTTTGAACCCGAAAGTTAGGCAGACAAACAGCGGTCAAAGTTGGACAAGCCCAACGTCTGAAAATCGTTACTGTTTCGTTACCTATTTGAAATTTTGGAATATAAGACATTGTAGCATAAGCGGTTAGAGTTATAGGTTCAAAACCCTGTCTCTCCGCAATAAATGCTGAAAATCAGTAATTTACAAGAAAAACACCCAATTTTACACCCTAAAAAGTAAAATTGGGTGTTTTGGCTTTATTTAATACTTTGTTCTTTTATTACTTATTTGGCTTTTGCACTGTCTTTGGTTGCTTAGCTATTATTTATTGTATAATTTGAAAAGGGGGATATTGTGTTGTTGGTGATATTTTTTACACTAATATTTATTTGAATCATTTTCTTTCTTTAACTTTTTAGAGTAGGGAATCTCCCGAATAATTCTGTCTTTTTATAATAGTAATACATTCCTTTAGAGCTTGATTTTGTGTTATTATGTTTGTATCTTGGTGCTAAACGCATTATTTTTTATATTGGATAGGCATTTAGGTTATGAATTGAATATAACTTTGGGCTTTTAAAGTACATTTCATTTTGTCAATGAAATACTAATTAATGGGTATTTTACTGATAAAGAAATTTGTATGATTTTGCATAAATGCATATCGCAAAGATGCAAAAAACGATTTATTTTATTGTTTTGATAGTGGATTTGTTTACAGCTCTTGTATGTTATACTTTTTTATTTTCATGCTTTGGGCATAATAATGAAATTGAATGGTTATTTGTGATAAAATACCAATTAATTGGTATTTTATTGTACAGGAAAAAATTCTTTAATTTGCAAAAAAAACTAAATAGTATTAATATGAAAAAAATATTCATTCTTCTGTTCGTTTCCTTAGCATTATTTTCCTGTGAAAAAGAAAGAAAATAATAAAATTTTTAAATATCAGTTGCTGCCAAGTGAGAATGTATCTAAACCATTTAGTTGTTTGGGGGAGAAACGTACTATTACTTTTACAATTATTCAAAAAACATTGATAGATGATATTTTAGATTCAGAGGTTCCGATTATTCCCAAGGATGTTTCGATAGAATTTGATAAAACTCTTTTTTCTGATATAGAGACAAAAATAAAGGGTGATCAAGTTGTATTAAATATAACCTCAAATATTAATAAGGAAGATAAAATTTTGAATGTTGATCTACAGATTTCTTACTCTACTATTAATGGTATAAAAGTAGAAAAAAATTCCCCTAATTATAGATAAAGGGAAGTTGACATTTGTGTAAAATCCATTCGAACAGAATCCTTTTGTTCTACCAGTTGAAGGTGGAAAATTTGAATTGCCTTTTATTTGTAAAAAGCAGACATATTTGAATGATCAGTTTATAGAGGAAACTTATTCATCATTAAATGGATTGAGATTTAAAACGATAAGTACTGGTAATGTCTGGTTTCTTACGGTCAGAAAAGACGGGGGAAAAAAATCGGTTTTTACAAATTCACTTTTGTGGGAGAAGGACCATATAACCAAAAACAGATCCAGAGTGCTATTTTAACATATATACCCATGATGCAAATTTAATTACAGATAATCCTACGGAAATATTCAGACAGGATTTCATACAACCCCAGACCCCGGGTGAGGATTATTATAAACCTTCTCGGTCCTCTTATAAACATGGTACTTTTTGATTTTTAACATATTCGGTATTAACTTAATTATATTAATAATGAAACAGTATGTGTATTTATTGATTTTGCCAATTATGTTTTTAATTTCATGTTCCGATGATACTAACCCCACTGCTTGTTGATTTATTTCAAAAATATGCTGAATTCAAGAATGCCCATAAAAATTCAATAACATGAAAATATCCCTTTTATTTTTTTAATAGTTTTATTCTGTGGCTCTTGTGCCGGATATAGGGTTAGTCGTTTCACCACTGATCCTGTGAAAATTGGCTCTCAAAAGAATTGGTTTTAAAGAAATATGGTCCTCCTTTTTAAAATTAATTCATATAATAATGGAAACAAAACATTAGAAGTTCTTTATTATAAAGAACCTATGGTTGTAGCTCGATACGAATATATCTTAACAACAAGTCTTACATTCGATGATTCTATTTTAGTTAAAATAGAACAAGAGGAAGAACCTACACCAGATAATATTAGAATTATAAAAAAGAATAATAATTGTGTTTTTTTAGTACATGTTTAATCAAAAAGAAAAGCCTTATGAAGATTTTACAGTATGTTTTTCTCTTTTTTCTTGCTGTTGATTGTTGTTGGTTGCAGTAATGATCCAGAAGAAGTAATAAATGATTTCAAAAAGGAATTGATGAAGTTAACGAAATCTCAAATAAAAAGTGCCTTTGAAAGTAAGGGGTTTAAATCAGTAGAAGAAGTTGCTGCTTATGCAAATAGTTTGATACAGGATATTAAACCTATCTCCAGAGCTATCAATGAAGACGATTATGTTGAGAGGATATCCCCTGAAGTAATGGAAGTAATAGAGAGTATGAAAAACATAAAAGTTGATACAGAGGCTTCCCTGAAACTCTAAGGCTTCAGGCTCAAAAGAAATTGTGCAAAATAGTACTCTATCTCCAAACTCCCAAGAATACAATATTCTAATGAATTCTGTAGATATAGCTGTTGAAGCTATTTATTATGCTATGGAGTTAGAAGCTCCTAAAGCTACAACGAGGATTTTTGGGGGACGGCATGGAAAGTAGTGAAATGTGTTGCAGGAACTGCAGGATCCGCGGGATTAGGTGCGGTTGGTGGTGCAGGAGTTGGTACTGTCACACTACCTGTTATCGGTACAGTATCGGGAACCGCTTTAGGTGGGTGGAGCGGCGCCTTAGTAGGAGTTGCTACTTTTTGCTAAAACATGAAAAAAGCACTCTGATAATGATCTTTTGTCTATCAACATTCATTATAATCCCACTGCTTGTTGATTTATTCGAACAGGAATATTATACAAAAATGCTTCGTAATAGTTTTTCTGTTTATACTATCTGTTAAAGGATTATGTAAGAAAATCGTGCAAAAATCCTGATTGTTCATTTAAATAAATATCGCAGAAATGTAAATTGACAGTGGATTTATTTACAGCCCTTGTGTGTGATGCTTTTATTTTTCATGCTTTGGGCATAATGATGAAAATCAATATGTATAGAAAGGTGACTACATTAATTAGTTTTGCAGCATTTGTTTTGTTTTTGGATCATCATGTGTCCTCTTGGGATGTATGGGTCAAGAATCGAAGTGGGTTGATATGAATCCTGTGAGAAAACGGTATTTGCGTTTTCACAAAAGATTTTGCAGTTGATTCGGTTAAATATCCTATTGGAAAATATCGAAATTCTGTTATTTCTACAAATTCCGGTGTTACTTTTCGGTTCAAGAAGGGTGGCCCATTCTTTTATACAGACCAAAAGTCCTTTACATAAAGGGGAATATAATGTGTCGGGGGGTAATAGGACCATTGTGGAATGGTCACGTTTACGGCATGGGACATAAAATGAATTTAATTGGTATTGGTGTTTTTTTAACTATGCTGCTATTGGATATAACAAATCATTGTCAGATAATTTATTTGCTGATGTTGCATTGCATGCAATGAAGTTAAGTACCCCTCGCCATGTGGATGAAACATTTGGTATATCGGGTAAACTTTCTTACTCCTTTAATTCCCGAATGAGTTTGCATGTATTTGGCGGTTTTTTATTTACTCCTGTTACTTCATTCAGCCGTAATGACTACGGAGGCAGTGTTGCTTTCGATATAACGGATTCTTTTGGAACGGAATTAGGTATAAGGGGTTATCGTGAATATCCTTTTGAACGTGGGGGAGTTACTCCTATCTTAATGCCTTACTATAAATTTAAAAAGCATAAAGTGGAAATGGATTTTGGTGGATTTTTACAAGAAATAATATATGGATTGTTTAAATAAAAAGTATCATTTATGAAGAAAATAGTATTTGTATTGTTCGGATGTGTGATCATCTTTCAGAGTTGTAGTAATGTGTTTTATAACCATGCTAATAAAACAGAAAAGGTTACTGTTAAGGTAAAGCCTTTTAAATAAAATAATTGTTCAGTAAAAGTGCGGATCGTTTTCAACATACCCATTGGAAAGAATGCTATGCCCAGTACAAGGCTAAGGCTTTAAATATTCATACAACCAAATATTTGCCATAATGAATACAACAAAATACCTATTGTTATATATAACAATAATTTTAATGTTTTCTTGCTCTAATGAAGAGAGAAACAGATTGCCAAGTATTACCCCGAGTCACATAGACCTGTCACTGGAATACCCTGAAGCCTATTTTCAGATAGCATGCGGTGATTACAATATGTATGGATTTATAATTGTGGGACAGGAAGAATATAGGATTACAAAAGAAATAATGTCAAAGGAAGTAACTGTTGTTGCTTTCTGACGGAAGTAAGGCCACTTTCCATTGTAGGAATCGCATACTTGTAAAGATAGACTTTGGTTTTATGACCATAAGCAAAATACAAAGAGGCAAATATAAAGTTCAATTGAATAAGAATATTGATATGCGACAACCAATTGCCATTTCCTTTGGATTCAGTGTTCCTGATGGAATATCTACTGTCGTTGTAACCTTGAAACAATAAATACATGAATGGTTATTTGTGATAAAATACCAATTAATTGGTATTTTATTGTACAGGGAAAATTCTTTAATTTGTAAAAAAAACTAAACAGTGTTAATATGAAGAAAATATTCATTCCTTTGTTCGTTGCCTTAGCATTATTTTCCTGTGAAAAAGAAGAAAATAATAAAATTTTTAAATATCAGTTGCTGCCAAGTGAGAACGTATCTAAACCATTTAGTTGTTTGGGGGAGAAACGTACTATTACTTTTACAATTATTCAAAAAACATTGATAGATGATATTTTAGATTCAGAGGTTCCGATTATTCCCAAGGATGTTTCGATAGAATTTGATAAAACTCTTTTTTTTCTGATATAGAGACAAAAATAAAGGGTGATCAAGTTGTATTAAATATAACCTCAAATATTAATAAGGAAGATAAAATTTTGAATGTTGATCTACAGATTTCTTACTCTACTATTAATGGTATAAAAGTAGAAAAAATTCCCCTAATTATAGATAAAGGGAAGTTGACATTTGTGTATAAAATCCATTCGGAACAGAATCCTTTTTTCCTACCAGCTGAAGGAGGTAAATTTGAATTACCTTTTACTTGTAAAAAACAAGTCTATTTGAATGAATGTTTTATAGAGGAGGGATATTCATCATTGAAAGGGTTGCGGTTTAAAAAAGTAAATACTGGAAATGTAAATTATATTGATGTAAAAAAGGATGGAGACGCAGTAGGGTTTTATAAATTTACCTTTGAGGGGGAAGGTCCATATAATCAAAAAGCAAAACCTGAATGCTATTTTAATATATATCCCAATGATGCAGATTTAATAACAGGCAATCCCCAGGAAATTTTTAAGCAAGAATTTGTACAACCTCAAACTCTTGGTGAGGATTATTATAGACCTTCTCGTAGCGCATTTAGAAGTGGTACATTTGATTTTTAACATACCTATTGTAAATTTAAATTATAAGTATTATGAAAAAGTGTTTATATCTATCTGTTTTTTTTATTGCTTTTTTTTCTTCGTGTTCCGATAACGAATTGGAAGAAATGTCTAATTCAGTTCCCGTTTCAAAATATCCCCAAAAAGTTATAGATATTTCAATGGAGAGCCCTGAAAGTTTTTCACATTTTAGTAATATTTCTATTACTCGTTCTTCTGAATTATTAAAGGACAGTGTGTGGAGTGATGGAAAAGGGCATACGTTAATTTATGAAACAAATGAACATGTTCCGACTCAAGAGTTAATGAGATATATTTATTTAGGTTCAATTCTTCAGGGAGGTTCTATTGAAAAACAACGTTTTGTTCCTGTTTTAAAACCTGTTGATCCAATAACAATATCCTATTCTTTTCCTGCCCGTTGGGTGACAGACATAATCATGAAACCAAGTCTGTCAGCACAAAGGCAATCTTTACAGAACATAATGAATAAAGAAGGAATGGAAGGTAAACAATTAGGCTCTTTTAGCTATAATATGCGACAATTTACTTATTTTGAAGAGCTTAAATTAGCTTTTGGGGCAAATGTGAATATTGCACGTATTCTTGATATGTAGATACTAATTGAAAAGTGCGCTGTATTCTAATTGAAAAGAGCTCCATCCATAACTTGTTACAAAATTACTATAAGTTTAAAATATTCATTTATCTTGTCTCATTTTTTGTGTTTCCTTAAGCCTATAAGACAGTCCGGTCATATTAACCAGATAAGCTTTATGTGTAAGCCTGTCAACCATTGCCGCCACAAGCACCTTGTCCTTTATGATTTCATTCCATCTGTTAAAAAGCCAAATTAGTAGTAATGATTGTAGCTTTTTTCCGGCTCTTAACGGCAGGTGGTTAAAAAGCAGTTCTCCTCCTTCCTTGTCACAACTGACATATCCGAACTCATCACAGATGACCAGATCGTATTTTTCAAACCTTAATTGTAGCGTCCTCAGTGTCTTTGCTGATTTAGCCTCCCTTATCTGGGTAAGCAGGACCGGCACTGAAGTAAACAATACGGTAAAGTCCTGTTGGCAGGCCTTTATTCCTCAAAGCCGTAACAATATGCGTCTTTCCGTTCCCGGATTTCCATACAGGACCAGGTTTCTTCCCTGTCTGATGAAGTCCAGTGTCTCCAATTCAGGTAATATTACCTGTGCCTCTTTGGGCATGTCTTCCATAACAAGCTCATGCAGATACTTCATTTGTGGAAATCCGCAGATCTTATCCTTGATCTTCTTCTACACTCCCTTCTCCTGGCGCTTTCCTTTCCAAGCAATTCCGTCAAGAACTGCAGATGGTTCCAGTTTTCTTCAGCTGCCAATGAAAGGGTGCATTCAGTTCCTCTTTAAAGGCCAGAAGCTTCAGTTCTGCAGCATAGTCATAAATGGTTTCTTTTTTCTGATTTCATATATTATAAACTTAAATGGTTGGTATTATATCATGCACTTCATTGTATCCTGTCATGAGCGCCGTGATGCCTTCAAGCATATCCACAGCTTCTCTTTCTATATTCTCCTGTTGTGCCGGGAGAACAGGCGGTTCCATGGTTTCTTCTGTCTCTCCCTGTACGCTACCATGCAGCATGGCCTTTACCTGGTCGGAGATATCTTTCTGACACCACGTCCGGTCAGCTCCTTGCATGCCGTGACAATGTCCGTTCGGAAAATCCATTTTTCGGGCATAGTCAACAACAGAACAAACGTCCTGTTGTCCTCCTTGAAATGGATGTCATACAGCCTTCTCAGTTCTTCCGGTGCTCTTTGCCAAACCACAGAGTGGGGCAATGCCCCAGGTTTACAGGGAAAGTGTACGCAAATAGTGCTCCAGCGATGCACCGGTCTCCACCGCAATAACTGCGTTGATGAGGAGCCACTTTCTCCTTCCCGTACAGGATGACGATTTTTTCACTATAAACCTTGACATGTACTTTTTTCTCCCACAAAGAGAATCAGGTACGGAATAATGAACATTTTTCATGCTGATAGTTGACCATTTATCCACAATGTACTCATAGACCTCAAAACAGCCCAGATTACCGGGGAAAAGGCTTCAGCGATGACAGGTCAGCTTCCAGACGTGATGTTTTTCTCCGCTGTTGAAAGACTGCCTTGCTCGTTGTTGACCTGCATACATACCCGGTTTAAATGCTCACGGGCAGAATGTATATCACCAAAATGGTCTGTCAGGCAGAAAAAAGCTTTCCTTCTGACATATTCCACGCCGCTCCACATGTCCTTTCTCCCATCCGGCCCGTACATTACAGAAACGGTACTCAAAACAATAGAAACCGGACATCTTCATCAAAAGCTTCTGTAGGTTTCTTATCACCACCGACAAAGCTCTTGACGGCTACACGCATATTGTCATAGACCATCATGGCGGGGACACCATGTATATCCCTGAAAAAGTTACGGTGGGATTCCATGAAGGCAAAAGCGTATTCTGATGCCTGAAAAGATAGGCGTATCTGCCATTGCTATGCCGAAAGTGAATACGGCCAGATAAAACTTTGGTTTTGACGCCGTCAATAAAAAGAAGAACTTCACCCCAGTCAAACTCGGCAATGCATCCAGGCTCATAGAACAACCGGATAAAGGCTTCGCTCTTTTTCTTCTTTTGTATGACTCTATATTTTTTATATAACTGCATACCGTGGCGTAACTGATGGTGTATCCTTTGAGATAACAGAAACCGGTGGATATCCTTTTTTTCAACATGCGCTGTTTGCGAAGTCCGGTAGCTATCTTAACGGCATTCTTCTTCAGGCAAAAATCCCATCTTTATCCTTAATCTCTTTTGTGTGAGCGGCGGGACGGCGTCTGGAACTGTCATACCTTGCTGGATGGTAAGCAAATCACTCAAAAGCCTCTTCTGATTGTCCGTGCGGATGGCTGATTCGTACTTTTGAAAGAATATTGTCAACGGTATGACGGCGACATGAAGTTCACGAGAGATACGCCGTTTGCTATAACCGCATACTCTATACATGTTACGTATTATTGATTGTCTTTTCTACCATGGTCTTCATTTACCTTTGCGTTTGGTTATACAAAGGTCATATACTATGTCCCATGGTGGCGCAATT